>Ga0187893_10008037_pt1 | contig 16897 bp, 14 predicted proteins | sample MA1701074metaG_FD_139574 | JGI IMG/M metagenome (GOLD analysis project Ga0187893, IMG submission 139574) | White microbial mat communities from a basaltic lava cave in the Kipuka Kanohina Cave System on the Island of Hawaii, USA - MA170107-4 metaG ...
CGCGGGAGCGAGAGGATCGCGGGAGCGAGAGGATCGCGGGAGCGAGAGGATCGCGGGAGCGAGAGGATCGCGGGAGCGAGAGGATCGCGGGAGCGAGAGGATCGCGGGAGCGAGAGGATCGCGCGGGCGAGAGGATCGCGCGGGCGAGAGGATCGCGCGGGCGAGGTGCGTATAATCGTTCGCGACACGCGATGAGCACCCCGAACGACACCCGCCGCCGCTCGCGCGTCGCGGTCGACGGGCTCGACCGCACGCCGCACCGCACCTTCCTCCGCGCGACCGGGCTCGACGACGCGGCGCTCGCGCGCCCCTTCGTCGCGGTGGTGAGCACGCACGGCGACAACACGCCGTGCTCGAAGTCGCTGCGCCCGCAGTCCGACGCCGCGCTCGCGGGCGTCGCCGCCGCCGGCGGCACGCCGTTCGAGCTGACCACGATCTCGGTCTCCGACGGCGTCGCGATGAACCACCGCGGCATGCGCATGAGCCTCGTCTCGCGCGAGTGGATCGCCGACTCGGTCGAGATCGTCGTGCGCGGGCACGGCTACGACGCGCTCGTCGCGCTCGCCGGCTGCGACAAGACGCTGCCCGCGATGATGATGGCGATGACGCGCCTGAACGTCCCGGGCGTCTTCCTGTACGGCGGCGCGATGCTCCCGGGCGAGTGGCGCGGGCGCGAGGTGAGCGCGATCGACACGTACGAAGGCGTGGGCGCAGTCCTCGCGGGGAAGATGACCGAGGCCGATCTCGCCGAAATGGAACGCGCCTGCGCGCCGACGCTCGGCTCCTGCCCCGGCCAGTTCACCGCCAACACGATGGCGATGGTGTCGGAGACGCTCGGCCTCGCCCTGCCGGGCACCGCGATGCTCCCCGCGCCCTACCCCGAGCGGCTCGCCGCGGCGCGCGCGGCGGGCGAAGCGGCGATGCGCATCCTCCGCGACGGCGGACCGCTGCCGCGCGAGCTGGTGACGCGCAAGAGCCTCGAGAACGCCGCTGCCGCAGTCGCCGCGACCGGCGGCTCGACCAACGCCGGCCTGCACCTCCCGGCGATCGCGCACGAGGCCGGCATCCGCTTCTCGCTCGACGACGTGGCCGAAGTGTTCCGCCGCACGCCGCTCATCGCCGATCTCCAGCCCGGCGGCAGGTACCTCGCGCGCGACCTGCATCACGCCGGCGGGGTGGACGCGGTGCTGAAGGCACTGCTCGACGGCGGGCACCTTAACGGCGAGTGCCTGACGCTCTCCGGCCGCACGCTAAAGGAGGCGTTGGCCGGAGCCCCGGCCGCCGACGGCAAGGTGGTGCGCCCGGCCGCCACGCCGATCCATCCTTCCGGCGGGGTCGTCGTGCTGAAGGGCAACCTCTGCCCCGACGGAGCGCTGATCAAGATCGCCGGGTTGAAGTCGCTCGCGTTCGAGGGCCCGGCGCTCGTCTTCGAGTGCGAGGAGGACGCGGCCGCCGCTGTGGCGGCGCGCGACTATCGGGCGGGCGACGTGATCGTGATCCGCAACGAAGGCCCGGCCGGCGGGCCGGGGATGCGCGAGATGCTCGGCGTCACCGCCCTCCTCTACGGCCAGGGAATGGGCGAAGCGGTCGCGCTCGTGACCGACGGGCGCTTCTCGGGCGCGACCCGCGGCCTGTCGATCGGCTACGCCTGCCCGGAAGCCGCGAGCGGCGGGCCGATCGCGCTGGTGCAGAATGGCGACCGCATCCGGATCGACGCGGGCCGGGGCACGATCGAACTGCTCGTGGACGAAGCGGTGCTCGCCCGCCGGCGATCGGAATGGCGGCCGCGGCGCACCGAGCGCCTCGCCGGCGTGCTGGAGAAGTATGCGAAGCTGGTCGGCCCGGCGAACCTGGGCGCGACGACCCACTCGGGGAACCTCGAGTGGCCCTACGAATGAGGACGCCCGATGGACAAGCCGCTGGACAAACCTTCGATCGCCTTCCTCGGCCTCGGCCTGATGGGCCAGCCGATGGCGCTGCGCCTCCTCGCGGCGGGTTACCGCGTGCACGTCTGGAACCGCAGCCGGCCGAAGCTCGCGCCGGCGCTCGAGCGCGGCGCGATCGACGCCGAGTCCCCGCGCGAGGCGGCGAAGGCGGCCGACATCGTCCTGCTCTGCCTCCTCGACACGCGCGCGGTCGAGGAGGTCGCGTTCGGCGCCGACGGCATCGCCGGCGCGGAAGGCCGCGGCAAGGTGCTCGTCGATCATTCCTCGATCAGCCCGGACGAGACGCGGACGTTCGCCGAGCGGCTGGCGAGCCGCAGCGGCATGCAGTGGGTGGACGCGCCGGTGTCCGGCGGCGTGAAGGGCGCGCAGGACGGCACCCTTGCGATCATGTGCGGCGGCCACCCGGAGGCGATCGACCGCGTGCGGCCGGTGCTCTCGGCCTATGCGCGCAACGTCACGCACATGGGGCCGGCGGGCACCGGGCAGACCACCAAGCTCTGCAACCAGGTGATCGTCGGCAGCGCGCTCGCGGTCCTCGCCGAGGCGGTGACGCTCGCGCAGAACGCCGGGGTCGACGCGCGGCGGCTCCCCGAGGCGTTCGCCGGCGGCTTCGCCGATTCGAAGCCGCTGCAGATCTTCCTGCCGCGCATGGTCTCCGGCTGGACCGAGCCGATCGGCGCGGCGAATCTCCTGCTGAAGGACCTGGACACCGCCGCCGACCTCGCGCGCGCGAGCGGGACGCCGCTGCCGATGGCCGGCCTCGCGCGCGAGATCTTCCGCCAGCTCGCGGCGCAGGGGCGCGGAGAAGACGACCTGGCGGCGCTCGTCACGCTGTATCGCAAGCCGAAGTGACGCCGCCGGAAAGCGTCGGGACGAGCGGCCGACGAACCGGCGCGCCGGGATGACCCTCGTCCTCCACCACGCCTGGGCCTCGACCTGCTCGCAGAAGGTCCGGCTCGCGCTCGCCGAGAAGCGGCTCCCGTACGAGGGGCGCGTGCTCGATCTGCGCCGGTTCGAGCAACTCGCCCCGGAGTTCCTCGCGCTCAATCCGGACGGCGTCGTGCCGGTCCTCGTCCACGACGGATTCATCGTGCGCGAGTCGACCGCGATCAACGAGTACCTCGACGACGCGTTTCCCGAGCCGCGGCTGCGGCCGCGCGAGGCGATCGGCCGGGCGCGCGTCGGGATGTGGACGCGCTTCATCGACGAGGTGCCGACCCAGGCGGTGAAGTTTCCGAGCTTCCAGCGCAACCTCGGGCCGGCGATCCGCGGCTACTCCGACGCCGAGCTCGAAGCCGCGCTCGCGCGCATGCCGAATCGCGACACCGCCGAGCGCTGGCGCAGCGCCGCGCGCGAGGGCATCCCGCCGGAGCAGCTCGCCGACGCCGACCGCAAGCTGCGTCTCACGCTCGAGCGGATGGAAGCCGCGCTCGAGCGAACGGCGTGGCTCGCCGGCGCCGACTACACGCTCGCCGACGTGAACATGACGCCGTTCCTGCACCGCATCGCGAGCTTCCCCGAGTACCCGCTCCCGCAGTGGCCGCGCGTCGCCGACTGGTACGCGCGCGTGCAGGCGCGAGCGTCGTTCGGGGCGGCGAAGCTCGTCGCGCAGGCGCGGACGCTCGATCAGCAGGCGAGCGCCTGACTTCGCCGCCGCCTGAGCGCCCGATGCCCCCGCTCGCCGACCGCTACGGACTGCCGCTCTCGACCTCGTCGGCGGTCGCGCGCGACGCCTACGTCGCCGGCGCCGACTGCCTCCTCTCCGCGACCGCCGGGTACCGCGAGCACCTCGGCCGGGCGATCGCGGCCGACCCGGCGTTCGCCGCCGCGCACGTCGCCCTCGCGCGCGGCCTCTTCCTCGACGCCGACGTGAAGCCCGCGCGCGAAGCCGCCGCGCGCGCGCGCGAGCTCGCACCGGGCGCAACGCCGCGCGAGCAGAGCCAGGTCAACGCGATCGCGCTCGTCCTCGAGGGGAAGCCGCTCGACGCGTTCGCAGCGACGCGCGCGCACCTCGCGCAGTGGCCGCGCGATGCGTTCGCGCTCGCGCCCGCCACCGGCGTCTTCGGCCTCGTCGGCTTCAGCGGGCGGCAGGAGCGCGAGCCGGAGCTGTACGAGCTCCTGCGGGGGCTCGCGCCGCACTACGGCGACGACTGGTGGTTCGGGTGCGTGCTCGCGTTCGCCGCGACCGAGTGCGGCCGGCTCGACGAGGCGTGGCGCCTGATCGAGCCGAGCATGGCCGCCAACCCCCGCAACGCCCACGGCGCCCACATCCGCGTTCACGTGCTGCACGAGATGGGCGAGATGTCGCGGGCCCTCGCCTATCTCGAGGAATGGATGCCGGGCTTCGATCGGCGCGGCCTGCTGCACTGTCACCTCTCGTGGCACGTCGCCCTGACCGCGCTCTCCCTCGGCCGGATGGAGCGCGCGTGGGAGGCGTACCGGGCGGGCGTCCATCCCGGCGGCTCGTGGGGGCCGCCGGTCAACGTCGTCTCGGACGCGACGTCGTTCCTGTGGCGCTCGGAGCTCGCCGGCGGCGCGCGCCGGCCGGAGCTGTGGCACGAGGTCCGCGAATACGCGCAGAAGTCGTTCCCGAAGTCCGCGGTCCCGTTCGTCGACGCGCACGCGGCGCTCGCGTGCGTGGCCGACGGCGACCAGGCGGGGCTCGAACGCCTCGTCGCCGAGGTCCGCGACCGGATCGCGGCCGGGAGGTATCCGGCGGGGGCCGTGGTGCCGATGATCGCGGAAGGATTCGCGGCCTACGCGAAGAGCGACTGGAACGGCGCGATCCGCGCGTTCGAGCAGGCGCTGCCCGAGACGGTGCGCATCGGCGGCAGCCGCGCGCAGCGCGACCTCGTCGAGCACACGCTGATCGCGGCCTACCTGAAGGCGGGCCGGGCGGCGGATGCGCGCGCGCTCATCGCCGGGCGGACCGACCGGCGCGCGACCGTCCGCGTGGCGGGTTACGGCGCGTAGTCGGCGGGTCCCGTCGCGGACGATCCAGGCGTCAAAACGCGCCGCGCTCCAGCTTGCTCGCGACACCATGCAGACCGATCGCTCCGATCTCCTGGAGCAGACCTGCCAACGGTGTCATGTCTTTCGCCAGTGAGAGGTGCATGTCGACCTCGGCGTTCCGGTAGTTCCGGTTGAATGCCCGGACCCTTACGGCATAGACCCGTTCAAACAGCAGTTGTCGCAGCAGATTGTCCGCGCGGCGAGCCGAGATAATGCGCCAGGGTGCAACAGAGAGTTTCGCCGTCAGCTCGTTGAGCATCCGCATGAAAGTACGCGCACGTCCTGCAGCGAGATGATCAACGATCTTTTCCTCCAGCCTGCGCTTGCCGCTGACTCTCCTCGATGCGGACACTGCGCACGCCAGATCGACAAACTCGGTCGGGATCGCGGCACCGACGTCGAGCGCAGACACGGGGCAACTCACGACAATGAACACGTACGGAAGGAACTCCTTGTCCTGCTTGTCCAGCCCCTGCTTGATCTTGTACGTCGCAAGCGCGAAGCAGTCCTCCGGATCGAGTCCGACCAGTTCCTCTGCTTTCTGGAACAGCGTCCCGTGAAACTTGATGTTGATCCTGAAGACCGGCCGTCCCTTGCCGTTCAACACCCGGTAATCGGTGTCGTCGCGAGCGCCCCGAGCGTCCTCGAGCGCGAGTTCGGTCGTGCCCAGCGTACTCTTGTAGATCGACTCGAATGCGCGCTCCGCGAGAACGCCCAACAACAGGCGTCCGAGCATCGTCTGCACGCGTTGGCGAAGCTTCGTATCCGCTCGAAAACCCTCCGGGAGCCCGAGCGCGGTTTCAAGCGGACGACGTGAGCCGACGATCTCCGCGAGAAGCCGCTTCGCCGCCGGACTGAGCTTCGGCCCCCCGGGCTCACGCGCCCTGCCGCGCGCGATCTCTAGCAGGTCGAACGGCTTCGGAAGCGGGTCCTGACCGAGCAAGTTCCGCAGGAGCGCGACCAGCTCATCGTCCATCCGGTTTCTCGATCGCACCGAAGCGAAGCGCGGAATTCTCGACGTACCGCGGCTCTCGCTCGAACGAGAGCCAGCGCCGGCCCAGGTTTTCCGCGACGGCGCCAGTTGTATTGCTACCGGCGAACGGGTCCACGACGAGTTGCCCCTCGTCGGTGAGCAGCCTGATGAAGAACTCCGGCAGCGCGGACGGAAAACGAGCCGGGTGCGGTTTCTGGCCGGCCTGAGCGCAGCGCTTGATGTAATCGGAATTGCTCTCGTTGTTGCCGCGCTCGATCACGTTGGCCGGGATCGCGCCGCCGTGATCCTTCCGGAACTTCGCCGTGATCTTGTGGCCGCTCGGACGGTCCTTGGCGCGGTACCCCCGCTCGATGAGCCGGACCATGTCCGGGCTGTACTCGGTCAGCACGCGCTTGTTGTCGGCGCGGGGTGTCTCGCTCTTGCCGAGCCACCAGACGTACTCCACCGAGTCCTTGAGCCGGATTCGCCGGACCGTGACCCATTCGGCCGGGCTCGGCAGTTTGGCGGGGTTGTACCAGAAGCACTCCTGCGCGAGATGAAATCCCACCTCGTCGCACAGCATCAGAAGCAGCCGGAAGTGATAGAGCGACCGGGTCGGCGAGCCGGGGTTGTAGCTGCCGCCGATATTGAGCACGAAGCTGCCGTCGTCCTTCAGGACTCTGCGGATCTCCCGCGCGAATGGGCGAAACCATTCGACATAAGCCCCCTTGTCGACGTTCCCGTACTCCTTCTTGAAATGGAGCGCGTAAGGCGGGGAGGTGACGACCAGATTGACGCTTCTTGCCGGCAGCCTAGCGAGGAGATCGAGCGAATCGCCGGGGTACATCGCGCCATGGCTCGTCCGATATGCAGGGGCGTCGGGAACCAGCGCAGCCGGGTGATTCTTGTGGAGTCGCGTGGAACGCTCGGTGACGGGGCCGATAACCGGCAAGTCGAGCGTGTGTTGCAGCATGGCTGATTCTACTCAGTGCGCGGGGGGAATTGAAGACCGCTTCACCGGATTATTCCCCCGTCTGTGGCCCACCACGTGAGCCACTCTGGTTGCGAGTTCCGAGATTTCGGCCGGCCGTGCGGCGGACTCTCCGAGCTCAAACCCCAGCGAGCCCGCGCCGCCGCCGCGCCCGGCGCATCCAGTAGCCGAACGTCTGCAGCACGATCCCGTCGCGGCGCAGGAAATCGCGCGCCGCGCGCGCTTCGGCCTCCGGCACCGGCTGCACGCCGCCGAGCGCCGCCGCCCGCACCTGCATCCGCGCCGCGCGCTCCATGAAGACGGCGAGGAACGCCGCCTCCTCGACGTGGCGGCCGGCGGTGAGGATGCCGTGGTTCGCGAGCACGATCGCGTGCTTCGACCCGAGCGCGGCGCAGATGATCTCGCCCTCGCGGTCGGCGACCGGCACGCCCGGCCACTGCGCGAGGAACGCGCAGTCGTCGAAGAGCGGCGTCGAATCCATGTGGGCGACGACGAGCGGCCGGGCGGCGGCGGCGAGCGCCGACCCGTACGGCGGGTGCGTGTGCACGATCGCGTGCACGTCGGGCCGCGCGCGGTAGACCCAGAGGTGGAAGCGCGTCGCGGGGTTCGCGGTGCCGCGGCCTTCCAGCGTCCTCAGCTCGTCGTCCACGAGCACGAACGCCTCCGGCGCGGCCTCGTCGAAGCCGAGGCCGAGCGGGAGCGTCCAGTACGTGTCGGGCCGCGGCCCGCGGGCGGTGATCTGGCCGGCGAGGCCGGACTCGTGGTCCTCGTCGGCGAGGATCCAGGCGCAGGCGGTCAGCGCCTCGCGCGCCTCCAGCGGGCGCGCCTCCCCGACCGCGTCGAACCCGAACGGGATGTTTTCGAACTGCAGCGGCGCGCGGTTCTCGCCCATGAGCGTCCTTTCTCTCGCCGACAGGATGCTCCGATCGCGGCAGCTTGCCAACCGCTGCCTGCGCCGGGGCCGCACTAGCGGCCGAGGGTGACCACCGCGAGGCCGACGGTCAGCAGCGCGATGCCCGCAGCCTCGAGCCGGGTGAGCTTCTCGCGGAAGATCTTCCGCGACACCACGTAGGCGAAGAGGAGCTCGACCAGGCCGAGCGTGCGCACGCTCGCCCCCGGCTCGATCGCGAACGCCGTGAACCATCCGGCGGAAGCCGCCGCGCCCATGAACCCGGCGAAGAGCGACGGCCGCCACAGCTCGAGCGTCCGGCGCACGACCGCCGGGTCGCGCCAGGCGAGCCAGCCGCCGAGGAGCACGGTCTGGAGGATCTGCGCGAGCGCGAGCCCCACCGCGGCCGCGAGGAGGAAGGAGGTGTCGCCCAGCGCGAGCGCCGCGCCGCGGTAGCCGATCACCGAGAGGGCGAAGCCCGCGCCCGACGCGAGGCCGATCAGCGCCGACGGCGTCGCCCAGCCGGCGACGAACGTCCGGAACGGCCGTTCCCTGTCGGCAGGCGAGAGCAGCAGGACGCCGATCGTGCCGCACGCGATCGCGAACGCGGTCGCGGCGCTCACCGGGTCACCGAGCACGAGGAAGCCGAAGATCGCGATCTGGATCAGCTCGGTCTTCGAGTACGCGACGCCGAGCGCGAAGTTGCGCTCCTGCATGACGCGGAGGAGGAACGCGGTGGCCGCGATCTGGCTGACCGCGCCGAGCGTGATCCAGGCGTAGAAGGCGGCGCCGGGGACCGGCAGCGGCTCGCCGCGCCAGGCGTGCACCGCGGCGAGCCAGGCGAGCGCGAACGGCAGGCCGTAGAGAAAGCGCACGAGGGTCGCGCCCAGCGTCCCGAGCTCGCCGGTGAGCTTGCGCTGCGCGGCGTTGCGCAAAGTCTGCGCGAGCGCCGCCCACAGGGTGACGGGAATCCACAGCCAGGCGGCGTGCTCCATAGCGGTGCGGATTGGAACACGAACGGGTGCGCCGTTCGCACGGCAGTAGAATGCCCGCGCCGATGAATGCGCCCGAACCCTCCCGCCGCCCCTTCCCGCCCGCGTGCCTGGAGGCGCTGCGCCGGCTCCTCGGCGAGCGCGTCTCCACCGGTGAGAGCGTGCGCGCGCTGCACGGCCGGGACGAGTCGTCGTTCGCGCCGGCGCCGCCGGACGCGGTCGTCTTTCCGCAATCGACCGGCGAGGTCGCCGCCGTGGTCCAGGCATGCGCGGCGCACGGCGTGCCGATGATCCCGTACGGCGTGGGCAGCTCCCTCGAGGGCCACGTGCTCGCGGTGCAGGGTGGCGTCTCGATCGACCTCGCGCAGATGAACCGCGTAGTCGCGGTCAACACCGACGACCTCGACGCGGTCGTGGAGGCGGGCGTGACGCGCAAGCGTTTGAACGAGCACCTGCGCGACACCGGGCTCTTCTTCCCGCTCGACCCGGGTGCCGATGCGACGCTCGGCGGCATGGCGGCGACGCGCGCGTCGGGCACGAATGCGGTGCGCTACGGGACGATGCGCGAGAACGTGCTCGCACTCACGGTCGTGCTCGCCGACGCGAGCGTGATCCGCACCGGGACGCGCGCGCGCAAGTCGTCGGCGGGCTACGACCTCACGCGGCTCTTCGTCGGCTCCGAGGGCACGCTCGGCATCCTCACCGAGGTGACCGTGCGCCTGCACCCGCAGCCGGAGGCGGTCTCGGCCGCGATCTGCCAGTTCCCGACGGTGCGCGCCGCGGTCGAGACCGTGATCCGGACGATCCAGCTCGGCGTGCCGATCGCGCGCTGCGAGCTGCTCGACGCCGCGTCGATCCGGGCGATCAATCGATTCAGCAGGACCGGGCTGCGCGAAGCGCCGATGCTCCTGTGCGAGTTCCACGGCTCGCCGGCGAGCGTGCAGGAGCAGGCCGAGAGCGTGCAGGCGATCGCCGACGAGCACGGCGGGATGGGGTTCGAGTGGTCGTCGACGCCGGAGGAGCGCTCGCGCCTGTGGGCCGCGCGGCACAACGCCTACTTCGCCGGCCTCGCCCAGCGGCCGAATGCGCGCGTCGTCTCGACCGACGTGTGCGTGCCGATCTCCCGGCTCGCCGACTGCATCGCCGAGACCGAGGAGGAAGTGCAGCGCTCGCGGCTGCCGATCATCCTGCTCGGGCACGTCGGCGACGGGAACTTCCACCTCGGGATCAACGTGGATCCGTCCTCGCACGACGAGATGGAAGAGGCGGAGGCGCTCAACGAGCGGCTCACCGCGCGCGCGATCGCGATGGGCGGGACTTCGACCGGCGAGCACGGCGTCGGGCTCGGCAAGCAGGCGTTCCTCGAGGCGGAGCACGGCGCCGGCGCGGTGGCGGCGATGCGCGCGGTGAAGCGCGCGCTCGATCCGCGGAACCTGATGAACCCGGGGAAGGTCCTCCCGGCGTGAGCACCGGTACCTCGTTGCCGGACAGAGATGCGGTCGCGCGCCCGCGCTGAACGCGCCCGCCGCCCGTCGTTGGTGCCCGCGCCGGCAGCGCGCCTCGCCGCGGATATCGGCGGCACCTTCACCGACGTGGTGCTCGAGCACGCCGGCCGGCGCCACTCGGCCAAGGTGCTCACCACGCCGCGCGCGCCCGAGGAGGGGATGCTCGAGGGCATCGGCCGGGTGCTCGCCCTCGCCCGGCTGCGGCCCGCCGAGGTCGGCGTCGTCATCCACGGCACGACGCTCGCGACCAACGCGCTCATCGAGCGCAAGGGCGCGCGCACCGCGCTCCTGACGACCGCGGGCTTCCGCGATGTCCTCGAGATGGGCTACGAGAAGCGCTACGAGCACTACGACCTCGAGCTCGAGCTGCCCGCGCCGCTGGTGCCGCGCGAGCTTCGCTTCCCGGTCGCCGAGCGGCTCACCGCTGCCGGCAAGGTTCACACCCCGCTCGCCGAGGGCGAAGTCCTCGCCGCGGCGGAGGCGATGCGCGCGGCGCGGGTCGAGGCGGTGGCGGTCGGCTTCCTCCATTCCTACCTCGACGATGAGCACGAGCGCCGCGCCGGCAGCCTCCTCGAGCGCGCGTTGCCCGGCGTGGCGGTCACGCTCTCCGCCGCGGTCTGCCCCGAGATCCGCGAGTACGAGCGCTTCTCCACCGCCTGCGCCAACGCCTACGTGCAGCCGCTGATGGCGAGCTACCTCGAGCGGCTGGAGGCGGCGCTCACCCACCGCGGCTTCGCCTGCCCGGTCTACCTGATGACTTCCGGCGGCGGCCTCACCACGCTCGCGACCGCGCGCCGCTTCCCGGTGCGCCTGGTGGAATCGGGCCCCGCGGGCGGCGCCATCCTGTCGGCCGGGATCGCGCGCGAGACCGGCACGCCCGAGGTGCTCTCGTTCGACATGGGCGGCACCACCGCCAAGATCTGCTTCATCGGCGAGGGCCGGCCCGAGCAGTCGCGCAAGTTCGAGGTCGCGCGGGTCTGGCGCAACCTCAAGGGCAGCGGCCTGCCGGTGCGGATCCCGGTCACCGAGATGGTCGAGATCGGCGCGGGCGGCGGCTCGATCGCGCACCTCGACGCGCTCCACCGTATCCAGGTCGGCCCGGAGAGCGCCGGCGCCGAGCCCGGCCCGGCGTGCTACGGCCGCGGCGGCACCTCACCGACGATCACCGACGCCAATGTCGTCCTCGGCCGCATCGACCCCGCGGAATTCGCGGGCGGCACGCTCGCGCTCGATGCCGCCGCGGCCGAGCGCGCGGTCGTGCGCCAGGTCGGCGCGCCGCTCAAGATGGACGCGCGCTGGGCCGCGGCCGGCATCGGCGAGATCGTGGAGGAGAACATGGCGAGCGCGGCGCGCGTGCATGCGATCGAGCGCGGCAAGGTCGCCGAGCGCTGCACCATGATCGCCTTCGGCGGCGCCGCGCCGCTGCACGCCGCGCGGCTCGCGGCGAAGCTCGGCATCGGGCGGGTGCTGGTGCCGGTGGACGCGAGCGTCGGCTCGGCGGTCGGGTTCCTGCGCGCCCCGGTCGCGTTCGAGCTCGCGCGCAGCCTCGCCCAGCGCGACGACGCCTTCGACGCCGTGGCGGCGAATCGCCTGCTCGGCGCGATGCAGAGGGAGGCGACCGCGATCGTCGCGGCGGGGGCGCTCGGCGCGAAGCTCCGGACCCATCGCGCGGTCGAGATGCGCTACCTCGGCCAGGGGCACGAGATCTCGGTGCCGCTGCCGGAGCGCGCACTCGCGGCCGCCGATGCGCGGAAGCTCCGGCGCGAGTACGAAGCCCGCTACGAGCGGCAGTTCGGGCTGCGGATCGCCGGCGTCCCGGTCGAGTTCCTGACCTGGTCGGTGGGCGTCTCGACCGCGGCCGGCGAAGCGACGCGACCGCCGCGCGCGCCGAAGCGCACCCGCGCGAAGCCCGACGGCCGGCGCAGCGTGTTCGACGTCGCCGCCGGCGGGGAAGAGCCGGCCGCGACCTACCGGCGCGCCGACCTCGCCCCCGGCGCCGCGCTCGCGGGTCCGGCGCTCGTCGTCGAGCCCCAGACGACCACGCTCGTGCCGCGCGGGTGGCGGGCGAGCGTCGCGGGCGGTGGTCACCTTCTGCTCGAGAGGCAACCATGAGCGCAATGCAGAAAGAGCTGGTCCGGCAGATCCTGTGGAACCGCCTGATCGCAGTGGTCGAGGAGCAGGCGAACGTGCTCCTGAAGACCGCCTTCGGCCCGATCACGCGCGAGGCGGGCGACCTCTCGGCCGGCGTCTACGACACCCGCGGCCGGATGCTCGCGCAGGCGGTCACCGGCACGCCCGGCCACGTGAACACCATGGCGACCGCGGTGAAGCACTTCCTCGACCGCTTCCCGGCCGAATCGCTCCGGCCGGGCGACGTGCTGGTCACCAACGACCCGTGGATGGGCACCGGGCACCTGTTCGACTTCGTCACCGTCACGCCGGCCTTCCTGCGGAAGAAGCTGATCGGGTTCTTCGCCTCGACCTGCCACGTGATCGACATCGGCGGCCGCGGCTTCGTCGCCGAGGCCACGTCGGTGTACGAGGAAGGCCTCTACGTCCCGCACATGAAGCTGATGGAGGCCGGCAGGCCGAACGAGACGCTGTTCGGGATCCTGATGGGGAACGTGCGCGAGCCGACGCAGGTGCGCGGCGATCTCCTCGGCCTCGTCTCCTGCAACGAGGTGGCGACCCGGCGCCTCGCGGCGATGCTGGACGAGTTCGGCCTCGACGCGCTCGACCCGCTCGGCAGCCACATCCTCGCCGCGTCGCGCGCCTCGACCCTGGCGGCGATCCGCAAGCTCCCGCGCGGCACCTGGCACGCGTCGATGACGCTCGACGGCTACGAGGCGCCGATCGAGCTCAAGGCCGCGCTCACGGTCTCGCACGCGGGCATCCACGTCGACTACGCCGGCACCTCCCCCGCCTCGCGCTTCGGCATCAACTCGCCCAAGTGCTACACCGACGCCTACACGTCGTTCGGGGTCAAGTGCATCGTCGCCCCGCGCATCCCGAACAACGCCGGCTCGCTCGAGGTGGTCACCGTGTCGGCGCCCGCGGACTCGATCGTGAGCCCGGAGCGGCCGCGCGCGGTCACCGCGCGCCACGTCATCGGCCAGATGCTGCCGGAGCTCGTGTTCGGCTGCTTCGCCGAGCCGCTCGCCGACCGGGTGCCGGCCGAGGGCGCCGGCAGCATGTGGATCCTCGGGCTGTCGGGCGGCCCGCAGGTCGCGGGCGCGCCGCCGCACGCGCGCCGGTTCAACGCGATCTCGATCGGCATCGGCGGCATGGGCGGGCGGCCGACGAAGAGCGGCCTCTCCACCACCGCGTTCCCGAGCGGGGTCGGCGCGATCCCGGTCGAGATCACCGAGGCGCAATCGCCGCTCCTCTTCCGCCGGCGCGAGCTCGCCGAGGGCTCCGGCGGCGCCGGCCGCCACCGCGGCGGCATGGGCGTGCGGATCGAGATCGAGAGCACCGAGGAGGCGCCGTTCGCGATCGCCTGCGCCACGTTCGACCGCCGGCACAATCCCGCGCGCGGCCGCGCGGGCGGGGCCGACGGGCGCGTCGGGCGGGTGGCGCTGGCGAGCGGGAAGGTGCTGCCCGGAAAGGAAACCTACGTCGTGCCCGCCGGCGACTGCCTGATCGCGGAGATGCCGGGCGGCGGCGGGTACGGCGACGCGCAGCGCGCGCCCGAAGATGCGGCCGGCGGGGAGAACGGATAGAGTAGCCGCGGACGCGGTGGAGCGGCACGACGACCGAGACCGTACTCGATGACCTGGTCGCTGATCGCCCGCCACCCCGACACCGGCGCCTTCGGCATCGCCGTCGCCACGCGCTTCTTCGCCGTCGGCGCGCTGTGCCCGCACGCCCTGGGCGGAGTCGGTGCGCTCGCGACGCAAGCCCTCATCAACCCGACGTACGGCCCGCGCGGCTTGCGGCTGCTGCGCGAAGGCGTGCCCGCCCAAACCGTGGTCGAGGTGCTCACGGCGTCGGACGAAGGCCGCGCGACGCGCCAGCTCCACGTCCAGAACGCGACCGGCGGCATCGCCGCGTATACGGGTGACGCCTGCGTCCCCTGGTGCGGCCACGTGATCCGGGCCCGGTTCTCCGTCGCCGGCAACATGCTCACCGGCCCCGAGGTCATCTCGGAAACCGCGCGTGCCTATGAAGAGGCCGCGCCTCTCTCCTTCCCTCGCCGGCTCATCGCCGCGATGAAAGCCGGCGAGGCCGCCGGCGGCGACAAGCGCGGCAAGCAGTCCGCCGCGCTAGTGATCTGCACCACCGAGGAATACCCGGCCCTGAGCCTGCGTGTCGACGACCACCCCGACCCGCTCGTCGAGCTCGAACGCCTCGAGGCCGTCAGCCGCGAGCGCTTCGTCCACTTCGCAAGATACTTCCCCACCCATGCCTCCCCCGCCGGCGTCTACGACCGCGACGTCATCGAAGCCGGCATCGCCCGCGACCTCGCCGGGGACGCGCAGTGAACGCGCTCCTCGAAGTCGAAGATCTGCGCGTCCGCTTCACCACCGACCAGGGCGTCGCCCGCGCCGTCGATGGTGTCTCGTTCGCGCTCTCCCCCGGCGAGACGCTCTGCCTCGTCGGCGAATCCGGCTGCGGCAAGAGCGTCACCGCGCTCTCGGTCATGGGCCTCGTCGCCTGCCCGCCCGGCGAAGTCACCGGGAGGATTACGTTCGAAGGCCGCAACCTCCTCGCGCTCGACGCCGACAGCCTCGCCGATCTCCGCGGCGACCGGCTCGCGATGATCTTCCAGGAGCCGATGACCGCGCTCAACCCGGCGTTCACGATCGGCTGGCAGCTCGCCGAGGTCCTGATCCGGCATCGCGGCATGGGCAGGCGCGAGGCGCGCGACGCGGCGCTCGCGATGCTGAAGCGCGTGCGCATCCCGGCCGCGGAGGACCGCTTCGACGAGTACGCCCACCGGCTCTCCGGCGGGATGCGCCAGCGCGTGATGATCGCGATGGCGCTGCTCTGCTCGCCGGCGCTGCTGATCGCCGACGAGCCGACGACCGCGCTCGACGTCACCATCCAGGCGCAGGTGCTCGACCTGATGCGCGGCCTGCGTGAGGAGACGAAGACCGCGATCATGCTGATCACGCACGACCTCGGCGTCGTCGCCGAGATGGCCGACCGCGTCGCCGTGATGTATGCCGGCGAGATCGTGGAGGAGGCGACCGTCGCTGCGCTCTTCGCCATGCCGCAGCACCCGTACACGGTCGGACTGCTCGGCGCGATCCCGGCCCTCGGCGGGCGCAAAGCGCGCCTCACCGCGATCGACGGCCTCGTGCCGAGCGCGACCGCGTGGCCCGAAGGCTGCCGCTTCGCGCCCCGCTGCCCGTTCGCCGACGCGCAATGCCGGCGCCAGGCTCCGCCGGCGGTGACGGTCGGCGAGGGCCACGTCTCGCGCTGCTGGAAGGCACCGCTGGAAAGGCTTGCCGCATGACGGCTGTTCTGGAAGCGACGGACCTCGTCAAGCACTTCGCCGTGCGCTCCGGCCTCTTCGGGCCGCAGCGCGGACTCGTGAAGGCGGTCGACGGCGTCTCGTTCTCGGTCCGCACCGGCGAGACCTTCGCCATCGTCGGCGAGTCGGGCTGCGGCAAGTCGACGGTCGCGCGGCTCGTGCTGCGCCTTATCGAGCCGACCTCCGGCGCGGTCCGCCTGGAAGGCAAGGACGTGCTCGGCGCGGACCCCGCCGAGCTGCGTCACCTGCGCCGCCGGATGCAGATCGTCTTCCAGGATCCGTTCGGCTCGCTCAACCCGCGCATGACCGTACGCGCGATGCTCACCGAGCCGCTCGCGCTCCACGACGTCGCGCCGCCCGCGCGCCACGGCGAGCGCGTCGCCGAGCTGCTCGGCCTGGTCGGCCTGCACGCGGAGAGCGCGCAGCGCTACCCGCACGAATTCTCCGGCGGCCAGCGCCAGCGCCTCGCCATCGCCCGCGCGCTCGCCGCCGAGCCGCGCCTCGTCGTCTGCGACGAACCGGTTTCGGCGCTCGACGTCTCGATCCAGGCGCAGATCCTCAACCTCCTCGCCGGCCTGCAGAGCCGCTTCGGCCTCGCCTACGTCTTCATCTCGCACGACCTCGCCGTCGTGCGGCAGATCGCGACGGCGGTCGGCGTGATGTACCTCGGACGCTTCGTCGAGTCCGGGCCGACCCAGCCGCTCTTCCAGCGCCCGCGCCACCCGTACACCCAGGCGCTCCTCGCCGCGGTGCCGGTCCCCGAGCCCGGCAGCCGGTCGCGCCGGATCGTCCTCGCGGGCGACGTGCCGAGCCCGCTCGCGCCGCCGCCCGGCTGCCACTTCCACACGCGCTGCCCGCACGCGATCGCGCGGTGCACCACGGAAACGCCGCAGCCGGAGCCGACGCCCGACGGCGGGGCGGTCGCCTGCCACCGCTGGCGCGAGCTCGACGCGCCGGCGGGCGCCGTGCACCGCCCGCCCGACAACCCGGTGCTCGCCCGACTCCAGGCGGCGTTCACCCGCGTCAATGACGCCGCGCGCGACGCGCGCTTATGATCGATTCGACCATCCCAGGGAGGCTCCCCATGAGAACGAAGCTCCTCGTCGCCGCGGC
>Ga0187893_10008038_pt1 | contig 16897 bp, 15 predicted proteins | sample MA1701074metaG_FD_139574 | JGI IMG/M metagenome (GOLD analysis project Ga0187893, IMG submission 139574) | White microbial mat communities from a basaltic lava cave in the Kipuka Kanohina Cave System on the Island of Hawaii, USA - MA170107-4 metaG ...
GAGACATCGACCTCGCAAAACATCTCGGCGCCATGATTTCGCGCGTCCGGCAAATACGTCATCGCGGTGGTGTTCTTTGAACCGTAGTTGCACCCAGTCACGCAGTCGCCGCAGTCTGTGCACCGGGGTTGATCGACACCGACGGCATTGGGCATCTGATCGTCGAACGTCACGTTGATCGGTACGCGATAGAACACGCCACCGACGTTGCTGGTCGACTCGGCGAGACGTTGCAGCTTGTTCGGTGTCCTGCGTGAATCGGGGTAGGGAAGCGGGCGCAACATGGCTTCGGCGCGTGTAAACCCGCGTTCCAGCTCGGGATCGAGGTCTCTGCTCGGGCCGGTTCGAAGCGCGACTGGCCAGCGTTGGTCGTGGAACACGCGTGGATCTGGGCGCAACGATACATTGGCATTGACCAAAGACGTTCCCCCTAGACCACAACCCTTGAACACATTGATGTCGTCTCCAACGACGAATTCGTACAGCCCATTTTCGCGAAAAAGGTGTCCCTTGGCGGTGTTGATCTGAAGCTGAGACACCAGCTCCAGCTCGGTATCGGGAAATTCCCCCGGGACGAACTCGCGCCCCCGTTCGAGCACACACACGGATCGTCCGGCCCTCGCGAGGCGAGACGCAGCGATCGATCCGCCGTAGCCGCTGCCAACCACGACGATGTCGTAGTGTTCACGGATGTCGGTAATCGGGAAAGCGAGCCGGGACATGGAGTAGGTTAACTAGCACGTAAGCACGTGTGGAGGGTCGAACGACCATCTTGGCGTTGGACCTGTACGTCTGTACAGGGCTCCGCCAACGGCACCGGTTGCATCGCTGGCGCTTCCGTTCGCCGACGCGGTATGAGAAGCTTCGCCGCGAATTGCTTTCGAAGCACCGCGAGCAGCTCGTCGAGTTCCACGCGCACGACGGAATGCGCCTGAATCTCGTACGTGTGCGCGGAGCCAACGAGGCCACTCGAGGTCCGGTCGTGTTGGTTCACGGCGCTGGCGTTCGGGCGCACATCTTTCGCGCTCCAGTCGCGACCACCCTGGTCGACGCGTTGGTCGAGGAGGGATACGACGTATGGCTGGAGAACTGGCGCGCGAGCATCGATGTGGCTCCGAACGAGTGGACGCTCGACCAGGCGGCGCACAACGACCATCCCGCGGCCATCCGCAAGATCGTCGAGGTGACCGGTGCACGCAACGTCAAGGCCGTCGTCCACTGCCAGGGTTCCACCAGCTTCACCATGGCGGCGGTCGCGGGCCTGGTGCCTGAAGTGGATACGATCGTGTCCAATGCGGTGTCGCTCCATCCGGTAGTCCCAGCCTGGTCGAAATTCAAGCTGAACGTGTTCGTACCCGTGACGCGCATGTTCACGCCATTCGTGAATCCGCATTGGGGCGTGCACGCACCCACAAAAATGGCCAAAGCCGTGCGTTTTTTGGTGCGCTCGTTTCATCACGAATGCGACAACGATGTCTGCAAGCTGGTCAGCTTCACCTATGGCAGCGGCGGTCCGGCCTTGTGGCGCCATGAAAACCTGAGCAACGACACGCACGAGTGGCTCAAGGAAGAATTCGGGGCCGTGCCACTTCGCTTCCACGCACAAATGGCCAAATGCGTCGCGCGAGGACATCTCGTCTCGGTCGAATCGTTTGCCGACCTGCCCGAAGACTTTGTCGCCAGCCCACCGAAAACCAACGCTCGGTTTTCGTTCATTGCCGGACAACGTAACCAATGTTTTCTCGCCGAAAGCCAGGTTCGTTCGCATCATTACTTTTCGACGTTTCGACCTGGGTTTCACACCCTGCACACGTTTCCGGACTACGGACACCTCGACATCTTCATGGGTAGTCGTGCCGCTGCCGAGGTATTCCCGACCATTGTCGAACAGCTCGGCCGAAGCTCGAACGCGTCCGCCGGACCACAACAAGGAGCAACGACTCGTGAGGAAGCCACCTCGACTTGAGCGAATTCGCGGCCTGCACTCCTTGACCGACGGGATCCCGTTCGAGCTCCCAGTCGTCTCGACCGAAGCCTCCGCGCTGATTGCCGTATTTCCCATCAGCTACGAACGTGCACGAGCGTTGATCCCTGCACGAGAGGTTCATCCGTTGCGCCTGTGGAGAAAGGCGCTGCTGATTGTCACGGTCATCGACTATCGCAAGACCAGCATCGGATCTTATGTGGAATACAGCATTGCGATTGCCTGCACGCACGGCGCCAAGCCGGCACCGCGGCTGCTCCCGGGCTTGTTCATGGAACACTATGGAACGGGGCAGTTCGTGATCGACCTGCCGGTATCGAGCGAGATCTCGGTCAAGGGCGGCAAGGGCATCTGGGGCATGCCGAAGCATCAAGCCCAGCTGAATTTCGTCGCGAACGAGCACAAGGTATCGAGCCAATACGATCTCGACGGGAAATTGGTCACCTACGTCGAGATCGAGCGCCCCAACCCGTGGTTGCCCTTTTCTGCCGGCGCGGCCAACTATTGCGCGTTTCGCGGACTGCTGGTGAAATCGTTCATCTACTTCAAAGGGAAAATCGGATTTCGCATGTTCGGCAACGCCAACGCCCGTTTCGTGCTCGGCGATCATCCACGAGCGGACGCGTTTCGCTCGTTGGAGATCGAGCCAAACCCAATCATGACGGCATTCATCCCCGACGTTACCGGGGCGTTGGACGACTACTTCGAGAGCTGGCTGCTGCTGCAAGATCGTCCGCCGACCCAGCCACCGGAGGGCATGGAGAGCGTGGTGGGCCTGGGCCTCAGCCAAGCCTGGCTGCCACCGCCATCGGCTCCAGTTCCTGGCGTCAGTGACTGACATCGAACATCCATCGCGAAGGAACCCATGAAACCCTATCTGCTCGCACTCAATCATGCCTACTTGTTCTTCGGTGCCACGCTGTACGTGGGGGTGCTTTGGGCCATGCGGTTCTTCTGGTATCCGAGCTGGCACAAGATCACGCTTGCGGACGTCGAGGTGCATTTCGTGGGCCCGACCGGCGCGGCCACCGAGTTTTTCACGATTGTCGTTCCGCTGATGTTCCTCACCGGTCTGATCTTCATCATCAGCGAACGAAAGTCTCCGACCGTGATTCTCGCGATCGCGGCGGTGGCCTGCATCGGTATCGCCACCTACGTCGGGCAAGCCTACATCATCCCGGTAAACAAAGAGATCGGTGCAGGGTTGCCAACGCAAGCAGCATTGACCGAAAAACTGCGCGAGTGGATGAATCTCAACACCATCCGGTTTTGGCTGCTCACCGCCATGTGGCTCATCATGATGTTGTATTTCATCATTCGCGGTCGTCTGCTCGACGTGTTCGCGCGCAGGCAGTTCTAGCGAGCGAGGAGCGTATCGTGGATCTCTTGCGCATCACGGTGAAAGTCATCGGCTGGCTCACGGTTGGCTCCGGAGCAGTGCAACTCGTAGCGCCTGAGTTCGTGCTCGGCATCGTATCGGCAAAGATCGATGGCACGACCAGCCACTTCTTCGCGATTGTCGGAATGTTCATGGTGCTGTTCGGCGGCTTGCTGCTACACGCTCTCGCTACGGAACCCCCCACCTTGCATCATCGTGTGGCGCTGCTTTGGTGCGCTTTGCAAAAGCTCGGCGCCAGTGCTGCCGTGGGGCTTGGGGTCGTCCATGACGTGTTTTCGCCACTGGCCGTGGCGATCGCGGGGTTCGACCTGGTGTCTGGCGTGATCATCTGGCGGTATCGCGCAAGAGGGCCACGTCGTCCGTGACATCCGTGACGAGGGAGCCCAGGGCGGCCAACCGGGTCCATGGTGCGAGACCCGAAGGCGCACAGGATCCGCGCCGTTCGTTGGTTCTTGCCGGTGGTGGCATGCGGGTCGCGTATCAAGCCGGTGTGATCCATGCGCTGATCGAAGCTGGTCTGTGTTTCGACCATGCCGATGGGACTTCGGGCGGGACGATCAACCTCGCGATGCTGTTTTCGGGGCTCTCGAGCCTGGAAATGTGTGAGCGCTGGCGCACGCTGGACGTCAAGGACTTCGTGTCGTTGCTGCCCGTGCACGAATATTTGAAAGCACCCTCGCTACCCGCCATGGGTGATGCCGATGGCTTGGTCACCAAGGTGTTTCCGCATTTGGGCGTCGATATCATCAAGATCAACGCCGCGGTCGGGATGGACGGTACCTTCAACGTTTGCAACTTTCGTACGAAAACCAACGAAGTCGTACCTCACAACGTAGCGACGCTGTCTCATCTCGTAGCGGGTGTGTCGCTGCCAATCTTCATGCCGGCGGTACGCATCGGCGACGATTTTTATACCGACTCGGTGTGGATCAAAGACGCCAACGTAGCCGAAGCGATGCGCCGAGGGGCGGAGGAGATCTGGCTGGTCTGGTGCATCGGCAACACGCCCGAATATCACAATGGCGCTTTCCAGCAATACGTTCACATGATCGAAATGAGTGCCAACGGGGCATTGTTCGCGGATCTCGAGCGCGTTGCAGAGCTCAACGAACGCATTCGACGGGGAGAATCGCCATACGGACACACACGACCCATCGTCGTGCACGTGATCAAACCCAAAATTCCGCTCCCGCTCGATCCCGACTACTATCTTGGCAAGATTCACGGCGACACGTTGGTGGGGCTCGGCTATGCCGACGCTTGCGAAGCTCTGGCGAGGGTGCAAGCAGGCGACCCAGCGTCGCCGCTCGATCCCAGCGCTACCCAGATGCTTTCGGGCAAACCGGGCGTGTCGTTTCGAGAGGAGCAGGACGGGCGGTTCGTCACGGGCGCACATGATGCTGCTCGTGTGCGTGACGACAAATACGTGGGGGATCCGATGCGCATGCGCACATCCGTGTTCGTCCATGACCTGGCGCGATTTCAGGGGGAGCCCAGCCACGGCGCAGACGTGGTCGCGATGCTCGACATTCCGGGAGTGGGATCCGACATCATGACCCGTCGGGGCCGGCTCGACCTAACAAAAGCTGCCGCCACGAGGGGCGGCACCAAGTTGCACTATCAACTGCCGTTCGTGAGGGATGGACAACCCTATCTTTTCGAAGCCTGGAAAGAGCTTCGTGACGATCCCGGGCCGGATATGATCGCAGACATGACGACCACGTTCGTGCGTTTGCATCGCGGGAGGGCGGTGACCGATCCCATTGTGGGTGTAGGCGTGCTCGAGACCAGCCCCGCGAGGCTATTGGCCATGAGCAAGGACATCCACGCGATTCACTGCAACTCGCTGGCGACCGCGGCGACCACGGTCAAGACGTTCGCGCGCGCGTGGTTGCGCGCGCTGTTCGAGGAATACGTCCGACCTCGCCGCCCGTGGTGGAAGTTCTGGGCACGATAAGGGACTGCGTCGATCGCGTCGGTGGCCCGACGTGAAGGATCACGGCGTCTGTCAACATCCACGACCACGGATGGTCATGCGACCCACGTGAAGGTTGACGTGTATGACGCAACGATCTGGTTGCTCGGCGCTATCCGGCTCGCGAGCCGTGCTTTTCACGACACTCGTGGCCGGTTGTGCGGGCGAACGATCCCGGGACCCATTTGGCTCGGGGGCCGACGCGGGCAGTGCGGTGGCGACCGAGTCCGCGTCCGTGAGCGACACTGGGTCCGCGTCTTCGAGCCCGGACTCGGGCTTGCCTTCGTCGAGCGATGACGGCACGACTTCCGCAAGCGAAGGGGCGACCACGCCCGAAAGCGATGGGCAAGGGACGGCCCCTGGGAATGACGAGGGGACGAGTGGCGAACAGGACGCTACCGGCAGCGGCCCCAAGTTCGATCTTGCGAGCAATGGCACAAGCCCTGGTGCGACGGGGGGAACTGCCTGCCAAGGGGACGGGGGTGAAGGAGAAGGGGGGGACTGCACTGAAGAAGCGCCCCCCAACAGCTTCGAGGCCGACATTCAATGGACGTGGGAAGCACCCGACGAGCGAGAAAGCGCTGTGGCACCACTCGTCGGCAACTTCACTGACGACAACGGGGACGGAAAGATCGGGCCGTGTGACATTCCCGATCTCGTCGTCGTGGCCACGTCCAATTTTGCCGCGAGCACGCCGGGTCACATCTATGTCCTCGATGGCGGCACCGGAGCATTGCACTTCAAGACTTCGGACATGGTGGATCCCACAGTCACACCCGCGATTGCGGACATCGATGGCGATGGTTTACTCGAGATCGTCACGACCGTGAGTGGTGGGATCACGACCGACGACCTGATCGTGTTCGAGCACGATGGCACAAAGAAGTTCGTTGGTCCGGCTCCGTACGATACCTACGGGGACGCCATCTATGCCGCAATTGCGCTCGCCGATCTGGACAACGACGGTGACGTCGAGATCATCATCGCTGGAAACGTCTACGATCACACTGGCAAGATCCTCTGGACGGCGGCAGCATTCGTGCCCTCGGGAACCTTTCCGTCGGCCACCGCAGCCGCCGATCTCGATGGCGATGGCGACCTGGAAGTCGTGCTGGGTCACGCGGCCTACCACCACGACGGGTCGCAGTATTACCTCACCCAGGGGGTCAACGCCGGGTTTCCGCAGATCGCCAATCTCGATGGCGATCCGGAGCCCGAGGTGCTGATCACGAACGAGTTTGGGCTCACCATGCTCGAGCACACCGGAGCGGTGAAATACGAGGATCTACGGCCTACTGGCGACTCTGCTGGTGCCAACACGTGGGTACGGCCAGCCACGGTGCATGATTTCGACGGCAACGGCACGTCCGAGTTCGCAATGAGCTCAGCCAACAACTACACGGTCTACAATGGCAACGCGACCATCGTGTGGAAGGCCGCGGTCAGCGATCAAAGTGGTGTTGCTGCCGGCACTGCATTCGACTTTTTGGGCGATGGCAAGGCCGAGGCCATGTATGCCGATGAATTCAACTTTCATATCTTCAACGATGTCGGCCTGCCGTATTTTTCGGTGCCGCGTTCGAGCCGCACCATCATCGAATACCCGGTGGTGGCAGACCTGGACAATGACGGTTCGGCGGAAATCGCGGTCGTCTCCATGGGAGGGGGCAACCTGGTACAGACTGCCCCGACGGTGCAAGTGATCCGTGACAAGCAGGATCGGTGGGTGCAGGCTCGGCGGATCTGGAACCAGCACACCTATCACGTGACCAACGTCAACGAGGACGGCACGATTCCACAGTTCGAAGCGCCCAACTGGAACACGCTCAACACGTTTCGGACGCAAGCGCAGATCCACTCCGGGGGTGTGTGCAAACCACCACTCCCGGAAGGTTGACAAACCAGCGATCCAGCCAGCTGTCGGCACGCCATGGTGCAAGTCCGTCATTTCAAGACATCGAAATACACCGAGACACCGGCGAGGAAGGTCGCCTTGATGCGGGATTCGACAGGCTGCTCGGGAATGTAGGCACGTGCACGAGGCCCGATCATCGGGCCGCCCCACAGCTCGAGGCCGCCAGCAGACCACAGGGGGATGCGTACGCCGACGCTGATGAGACCCGACACGTAACCCCATTCATCCCTCGCGGTCGGACGGGTTTCGAACGGTGGAACGAACGTGGACGAACCGAGTGCCACGGTCGACATCACTTCGCCGCGCACGAACACGAGCCTGTGATAGACGCCGAGGCCGAAGCCGGGTATCACGATGGCCGAATACACGCGGTCCCGTGCAGTGACGTTGCCGGCCGCGACGAAGCGTATGTGCGCGTAGAGCAGTCCGACCAGTTTGACCCGTGCTTCGATGTTGCCGCCCAAGCCCAAAAATACGCCGCCACGTTCGCAACGTGCGATGTCTGCAGAGCCACGGCAATCTTCTCGTCCGAACTCGTGAGGTCCCAGGATTGGGCCTACCGCCATGACGATTCGGGGTGGCTCGGGTCGTGGTGGCGCGAGTTGGGTGGGTGATGACTCGGGTCGTGCGGACGCCGTGCTGGGACCGAGAAGCCCGAGGGCGAGCGCAAGCGTGGGTACATGTCGGAACCAGTCCATGGCTTTGCGCATCGATTCCCGTGCCGGCGTGGCAGGAACCCCGAGCTCGGAGCGCGCACGAGAGCCGTCGACGTAGCCGTACACGGAGGTCGTGAGGGCGACATCATAGGTGAGGAGCGGGCGGGCGTTACCCCAGCGAGGGATCAGGTCGATCAGACGACCGAGTCCTTGCAGCATGGCGGCCGGCACCACGCGCTTGGGTGGCGTCCCACCAGTCAGCTCGGCAGCCATCGTGAGTAGCTCGACGAACGAGAGGTTTTCGTGGCTCACGATATAGCGGTGACCATCCTTGCCGTGGTCGGCAGCGCGAAGGTGAGCGACCGCGAGGTCGTCGGCATCGCAGACACCCGTGCCACCGGGTGGAGCAAAATGTTGTCCATTTCGAGCGGCGCGGATGAGCTGGCCGGCATGACCGTTGACATCACGTTCACCGAGCACCATCGAGGGATTGAGGCATACCGCCGACAAGCCATGATCGCGTACGGCCGCGAGCACGAGCTGTTCGGAACGTCGCTTGCTGTGGTTGTAGCCGAGCGCATGCCGATCGAAGTTCCATTGCGCAGACTCGTCGAGCACATGTTTGGGATCGAGCGTATAACCGACCGCTGCGATGCTCGAAGTGCAGACGAGCCGTTCGACACGATTCTGCAAACATGCGCTCACGACGTTGCGTGTGCCCTCGACGTTGACGGATTCCGCGCGCGCCTTGTCGCCACGCCAGAGTGCGATGAACCCTGCCGCATGGAACACCATCTTGGCGCCAACGGTCGCGGCTCGTACCGAAGGTAGATCGGTCACGTCGCCGATGACAGGCTCCCATTCGAGGTCCGCAATCGCTAGCGTACGTGAGGTCGATCGAATCAACACACGCGGTCGGATACCGCTGCGGTTGAGATGCGCGACGATATTGGCCCCGACTTGGCCGGTGGCACCGGTAACGAGCACGTGCATGGCGGGCTGACTTCGAAGGCGACATCATGGTAGAAAAATTCGCGGAGAAGCGCGCGTGATCGAACCAAACGATGTGCTCGAACGTCTGTGGCGGGAGCGCGGCATTGCCATTTTGCGGACCGACGACGGCTCGACCGCCGTCGCCGCGATGGAGGCTGCCGTGCGAGGAGGATTCCGGGTCGTCGAATTCACGCTCGCCGTGCCCGGGGTGTACGAGCTCATCGCCGAGTTCGCTCGCAAGCCCGAGCTCACGGTTGTGGCCGGGACCGTGCTTACACCTTTACAAGCGCAGCACGCGGCGTCGGCTGGCGCGCGTGTGCTCGTGTCGCCCGTCCTCGACGAAGCCGTCATTGCACAGGCACGTGAGTTGGGAGTGGTGATCATGCCGGGAACACACACGCCCACGGAGATGGTCCGCGCTCATCGAGCCGGCGCACAACTGCAAAAGCTGTTTCCGGCGCCCGGCACAGGTCCGAGCTATGTGCAATCGTGCCTGGCTCCGCTCGAGTTCTTGCGTATCGTTCCCACCAACGGCGTAGATCTCGGCAACGTGCGTGCATGGTTGCAGGCAGGCTCTTTTGCGGTCGGTTGTGCTGCCACGCTGTTTCGACCGGACGATCTTGCCGACCGGCGCTTCACCGACATCGAAGCGAGGGCCAAAGCCATGATCGAAGCCATGCGCGAGGTAAAGCGCGACCCTTCACCGGCGAAGCACAACGATCCGTTCGACGGCTAGCAGTGCGAACCGTCGAGACTGTCATTCGAGCTCGAGGCGTCTTCGCAAACGCGCCGCGAGATCGATCGCGACTGGGCCCGATACGCCACGACCGATCGGTCGTTCGTCGACCTGCACGACTGGCATGACCAGGAACGTCGTCGATGTCACGAACACTTCCTCGGCTTCGAACAGGTCGGCACGAACGATCGGGGTGGGATGGATGGTGAGTCCAGCTTCCAGCGCCAACGATCGTACGAGCGGGCCAGTGATGCCTGGCAGTAGATGTGCCGATGGGCCGGGATGAACGATCTGCCCTGCTCGTACGACAAAGATGTTGCTGCTTCCACCTTCGTGGATCTGATCAGATGGCCCGCAGAAGATCACTTCTCTGGCACCACGAGCACGAGCAGCTCGTTTCCAGAGTACGGTGGGAAGCAACATCGTCGTCTTGAGATCGCATCGCGCCCAACGTTCGTCCGATTGTGTGATCGCGGCTATGCCTGTGCGCACGTGTTCGTCGCGCGGAAACTGAAACGACATCAAGTACGCGATCAGTTTGGGTGTCGGTCGAATCGAGGGGACGTGTACACGGGAGGTGGTTCCACCGGTGAGCTGCAGGTAGAGCAAACCTTCATCCAAGCGTTCAACATCCCACAGCCGCGCAACAATTGTTTCACAACGTTCGTTGCTCGGAACACCATCTTGGAGGCCTAGCAATGCCGCCGCGGCGCGCATGCGCTCGACATGCTCACCCAACATGTGCACGCGTCCATGGCACAGCGGCACGACTTCGTAGAGGCTCTCGCCGAACTGAAGCCCACGATCTTCGAGGGGCACCGACGCGTCGGCGAACGCAAGCATGTTGCCGTCGATCCACGCGACCGTTGGGGCGGCATACGGGGCAGAGGCCATGGCGGGACGATAACGCAACCGGCCGCCGCGGTCGTCCAGGCGACGAATGTGGCGAGTGGGGGACCCGGTGATCCGTGCAACGAACACATTCCCACGTTGGTACGATTGACCGGTGCCTGAACGGCCCCAGACCGCCGTCGATGTCGCGCGAGCGGCGTTTCGTGAGTTTGGACGCGTGCTCGCCTGGAGCGCCATGGCGCTGGCGTGCAATACAGAGCAAAGTCGGGAGCCTGCACGCGTCGTTGCCCCACCACCGACAGCGCCCGCATCGACCGATGGAAGCCTGCGTGGGGCGGACGACCGCGCAGGTGTCCCGGGCGCAGACGATCGCGCCGTGCTCGATCCAGCAGGTCGCGTACTCCCTCGCGGTTACCTGGCCTTCGATCATGCATGCGATCCAGGCGAGATATGGACGATCGCTGCGGCTGGAGATCTGATCCTCCATCCGGAGCTACAGAGGCAGGCCTATGCCTCGAAGGAAGGTCATCTGGTCATCTGGGGGGGTGTTCGGGATCTACTCGAGAGGGCTGACGTTACATACCTCAACCTGGAGGGCCCCGTGGCCCCCGGCGTGAGCAGAACTGGAGCGCGCGTGCGCGATCCCGGGCGCCGCTTCGACAATCGCGTATATACCGGTTGGCCGCGCTTCAACTATCACGCGTCGGTGTTCGAGGCATTGGTGGGTTCTGGTGTAGACGTCGTGTCGACCGCCAACAACCACGCACTCGATCGAGGCTCGCTGGGTGCAGATCGAACGCTCGACGGCCTCGACCGCGCCGCCATCGAACATGCTGGAACGCGTCGCGCCGATCGGCCCGACGAGCCGTGGTTTGCGGTCACCCGCACACCTGGTTTGGCCCTCGCATGGGTCGCATGCACGTTGCACACGAACGGTCAGATCGATGAGCACGAGCAAGTGTTGCCATGTTTCGAGGACAGCCGTCGTGTGGTTGCATTGGTTCGTGAGCTGGCGGGGCGCGACGACATCGACGGCGTCGTGGTGACGCCCCATTGGGGCGACGAATACCAATCGTCCCCAAACGACGCACAGCGCGAGCTCGCGCGTGCGTTGGTCGACGCTGGTGCGCTCGTGATCGTCGGCAGCCATCCCCATGTGCTGCAGCCATGGGATCGGACGACCACATCGGAAGGACGTGAGGCATTGGTCGTGTACTCGCTTGGCAATTTTGCGAGCCACCAAAAAAGCCTGCCTCGTCGTGCCAGCGTGGTGATGTATGTCGGGCTGGGGAAGGACACCCATGGAAACGTTCATGTGCGTGGGGCGGCATACGTGCCAATCAATGTCCGGCACGAGCAACGTAAACGTTTCTATGTCGAAGCCGTCGACCGGGCTGGGGGACCCGAGGACACACGCGCGTTGGTCACCGAGATGTTCGGAGCGTGGAATCTCGTACGCCCCGACGGACCGCTCGTGACCAACCCCCACTGCGATCCAAGCTGGCCCGGTTGGTCGGCTGTGGACCCTGCTATACCAGCCGCCAATGAGCCTACCGACGACCGCCGAGCCCGGTGATGGACGGACACGAGCGATGTCCGTCGGACAACATTTGCTCGTTGCCTGGGGAGTGCTCGGCGTGGTGCTGTTGGTCTTGCGAGCGCTGTGGCGACTCGCTCCGATCGCTTGGGAGCCCGTCGAAAACCACCTGCTCACGGGTTGGCAAGCGCTCGTGTATGCCACGTGGGTGGTCTTCAATGCCTATTTCGAGGGATATCGCGGCTTTCATCGCTCGTTTTCGCCTCGGGTCGTACGGCGTGCATTCGAGCTCGTCGAACATCCCAGCTTGGTGAAGATGGTGCTCGCTCCTGCGTATTGCATGTCGTTGTTCGCGGCGACGAAACGAAGGATGGTCGCGAGCTGGATACTGGTCGCGGCTGTCACGGCACTGGTCTTGGCCATGCGTTTGGTCTCACAGCCATGGCGGGGGATCGTCGACGGGGGCGTAGTCGTGGGCCTCACCATCGGGTGTGTCAGCCTGTTGGTGCACTGGGCTCGGGCACTTGGACCTGGCACTCGCCATACGCCGTAAAGACCTCGCCATGTGGACGAGCCTTGCGGTGATGTTTGGAGCCATGCTCGGCCAACCGTTCGAAGTGGATTGGCGTGCACCACCATCGTGCCCCGCCGTGTCCGTGGTGAGGCAGTCGATCGACGATTTGCTCGGGCCCGAGGTGCCAAGCGATCGTACTCTCGTCAATGTTCGTATGGAGGTACGACATGAGGATACGCAGTGGATCCTCGATATGGAGCTGCGGACCGACACGGGCTTGGCACATCGAACGATCGTGGGAGAGCGCTGTGAAGACGTGCTTGCCGCGGGCGCGCTCGTCGTCGCGATCGCGGTCGATCCAAGCGTCGCGGAGCGCAATGCCGAACGCACGGCCGATCTCGAGCGCGCGGACATGGGAGTCGGTGAATCGCGGGCCAGCGTGCCCGAGCCGATAGCGAGCGCCGAAACGAGGACGACGGCTCCTGCAAACCAAGCATCGCTTCGTCGTTCCCGCCCCGTTGCCGCCACGCCGCCCAATGAGACCGCGTCGTCATCGAAAAAACGGCAGTTTCTCGGTTGGGCGGCACGGGCAGCCGGCGGCGTGGGGTTCGGCGTATTGCCCGAGATCGGTGGAAACCTGCAGGTGGCCGTAACTGCGCGATTTCGCTGGTTCCGCGCAGAGCTGGGCGCGACATACTGGTTCGTCCGCGAAGCATCGGTCGCTGGTCCATCGGTCACGAGCGACCTCGGGGGCGCGTTTCGACTGTGGACAGTCGACGCGCGCGGCTGTGGTGTGCCTGCGGTCTCACGCGTGGAATTTCCACTGTGTGCCGCCTTGTTGGTGGGTGCCATGCATGCGCGAGGACAAGGGGAGCTGGCCGTCACGCGTACGCCGATGTCCTCATGGGTGGGACTCTCTGCTGGTCCTGGCGTCATGGTCGAGCTGCATCCCAGGGTTTCGTTGGGCATGCATGTCGACGGTATCGTCGTGCTCGCCAAACCGAGCTTCTCGATCGATGGGGTAGGTCGCGTCTGTTGCACGCAGTCGGGTGGTGGTCAGGCGCTCGCGAGCTTCGAGCTGCGACTGTGACGCGAATCGCAACTTCGGGCCCCATGGGTTGCGTGCCAGCGGGAGCCGCGCCGATTTGGGGATCCACGGAACCGTGAGAAAGCGGACAATCACGGGGTATGCCGGCGCGTCGGCGCGCACAGGACCATTCGTGCAACGGCTCGGCGACCCCAATGACCGAAAAGCGATTTTCGACGTGGCCGGGATCTACCGTGAGCATGTCGGCCTCGTCTGGCGGGTGCTTCGTCGTCTCGGGATCCCGCGTGACGAGCTCGACGACGCTGTGCATGACGTTTTTTTGGTCCTGCATCGTCGATTCGACGATTACGACGGACGGGCTGCCATGACGACGTGGTTGTTCGGCATCGCGCGCGGGATCGCTCGCAACTACCGGCGCAGTGATGCCAGAACACGGCGCAAACTGGCGGTTTTGCCCAATGCGCCATCCCTGCAGGTCGAGCCATCCGCTCCCGATGCCGTGCTCGAACGCGAACGCGCCATTGCAGCCGTCGACGAATTCCTGGCCGAGCTCGATGAAGACCAACGTATCGCGTTCATGTTGGTCGACATCGAAGGCTGGAGTGTCCCGGAGGTCGCTCGAGCGTGTGGTGACAACCTCAACACGATCTACACGCGGCTTCGTGTCGCACGGGCAAGGTTTCGTGCGTTCGTGTCGGAGCGTCTCGAACGTCGGACCAAGGAGGTCGCCCATGCTGGACGATGAACGTGAGCAGCCGCCCGGCTGGCTCGGCCCCGCCGACGATCCCGTAGCGCAAGCTGGTGCGAGGTTGCTAACGCATGTGCGAGCGGGAAACCATGTCAGCGAAGCGAGCGAGCGGGCGATCCTGCACAGATTGGCACAGAGCATCGATGATGGAACGGACGTCTTGGTATGGAGCTCCACCGCACAGCGAAGACGACGTGACCTTCGTCGAACGCGTCGCGTCGCGGTCGTCCTTGCGACAGCCGCAGGGGTGGCGTTGTTGCTGTATCGAGACATGCAGCCGTGGTGGAATGCCGGTGAAATGCATGAAATCGCCGTCGACGCGGCTCAGTACCAGCGCGATCATGTTGGCGTCGTAACTGCCGAACACCATCCCCAAAACACACGACGACCTGGCGGCACAGAGGCGCTCGCGATACCCGTGTCACCCTCGTATATCGAACGCACGCCTGCGAGATCCGAGCCACACGTGGTGATGCCCGAGCTTCGCAAGCATCGTGGTGCAGAGAAGTCGAAGCAAGGCGTGGATCTTTCATCGCAGGGCGCAAACCAGACGGTTCGTTCGCGGCTCGCCGAGGAGACCGAATTGCTGCGACAGGCTCAGGCTCAGCTTGCCACCGGCAACGTATCGAGTGCGTGGGCCTCACTCGATCGATACGACGCCAATTTCCAAACAGGCTCGCTCCGCGAAGAGTATTCGGCCCTACGTGCACTCACGTTGTGCCGGTTGGGACGTGTTCGGCAAGGGCAGGCCGAAGCCGAGTTGTTCGTCGCCAAACATCCTCGCTCGGCCTTCGTCGAACGCATTCGCTCGACCTGTCTAGCAGGGGGCTGATCGGTGCGTAACCGGCCGCCTTGTCATCTCAGTCCGTGTCGTCCTCGGCCGGGCATTCGACATGCACATCCACCTCGGTGGTGACCCCTATGGCTGGGCAGGCCGAGCCACACAACATGATGGTGTTGTAGGGCGCCACATCGGCGGTGAACACCCAGCCATCTTCGCTCGCGCAATCGCTCACATGGCCGATTGGAGTGCCGTTCACTTCCACCGTGACCACACCCGGAAACGATACTTCGGCGTCCAGCGTGATCGTACATTCGATGGCCCACGAAATAGCGTCGAGCGCGGCTTCGAGCTCCATCTGACTGTTGGCGTTGTAGAATTTTTCTGGGCCATCTTGGGGGACACCACCGGCGATCGCCACATCGGTGAGGGCGTCGTGGGGATTCACGGTGGGGAGCGAAATCACTGTGTCGACGATGTCGATCCCGACCACGTATGTGGAGATCCCTTGGTTTGCATACGCGTCTGCCACCACCGTGGGCAACGTATCGTCGTATACGGTGTTGAGATTTTCGCCGATTTCACCCGACTTACAATTGGCCGCGCCGTCGGTGACGAGCACGATGGCCTTGGCAGAACCGGCAGGCATGCTTGCGAGATGCTCGACGCTCTGTGTGATCGCGGCGCTGGTTGGAGTCCCACCGGTCAGGCTGGCGGTATCGGCCGGTGGAATGCCCGCGAGTAGTGCATCGGCGTTGTCTGGCGCGACCGGAACTTCCGGTGCGGATGCCTCCAATGCGCATGCACCCGAGCCGCTGGTCGATGCGCCAACCTTCGGGAACAACAACGCACCCACGTTCAGGTCGTTGGCAACGGCGGTCACCAGATTTTGGACCACTTGGTACAAACTGTTCCAACGGGAAATCGTGGCGGTATCGACGTTCGCATCGTGATCCCACTTGGTGTTCATGCTCCCGGACTTATCCAGGACGAACAATACGCTGGGTGCTGTGCCGTGCAGCACGTGCAGCTCGTCTCGCGGCTCGCATACCGGGCCACCGTCGTCGCCGATGGTCACGCCACCCGTCGCTTCAATACCGGTCTCTTCCGCTCCGTCGTCGTTCTGCGTGGTGACGCCGGTGTCGTTCTGCGTGGTGACGCCGGTATCGTTCTGCGTGGTGACGCCGGTGTCGTTGGGCGCCGACGATACGCCGTCGTCGCCTGAATCCGTGTCGGAATCTGCGCTGGTCGTCGAGCTCGTTTCGCCTTGCGAGTCTTCCCCGCTGCTGCTGTCCGTTTGTGTATCGATACCGCCTTCAGTGGCATTGCCCGTGTCGCTACGCGTGGGATCCACTTCGGTTGTCGAGTCTCCAGCCGTCGTCGAATCTTCACCACTCGTGCTACCCACGCTCGACGCCGTTGCGGAATCGCTTTCGGTGGCAGGGTCGCTGGTTGTGTCTGCGGTGCCACTTTGACCGGAATCTTGCGGATCACCACCCTCGGAGTCCGTACCATCGACATCGTCGCCGCCGCTGTCCTCGGTGTTGGCTGCGTCCCCGCTACCGTCTTTGCCGGCTTCGTCGGCATCACCTTGATCGCCGCCTTCGGGAATGTCGTCGGCACAAGCAAAGCCGAGGGGTGCGGCTCTTTTGCGGCATGACGAAAACACAAGAATATCGATCACTTGACCCTTCGCAGACGTGACTTGCGGGGTGGCAACGGCTCAGGAACCTTTCCCTCCAGGTAGTGGGAAGCGTGA
>Ga0187893_10008039_pt1 | contig 16896 bp, 14 predicted proteins | sample MA1701074metaG_FD_139574 | JGI IMG/M metagenome (GOLD analysis project Ga0187893, IMG submission 139574) | White microbial mat communities from a basaltic lava cave in the Kipuka Kanohina Cave System on the Island of Hawaii, USA - MA170107-4 metaG ...
CGACAGCGTGGATCTGATTAAGCCGAGCCAGCAAATCGATTTGTTTGCGCTGCGAGCCGGGACCCCATTCCTTGTTCTTGAGATTCGGAATCAGTTTCAGAGGGTCGGACTCATCGTTACGAATGTGGGTGCCTTGATAGGCGGCGGGGAGAAACGCCGAATTCCACAGCGGCGGGCCCACCACGGGAACGCCTGGGCAGAGCACGACGAATCCTGGAAGATTCTGATTACCGGCGCCAAGCCCGTAGGTGATCCATGATCCCATGGACGGGCGCCCCGGCTGGATATCGCCCGAGTTCATCATCATCAGCGCGGATTCGTGGATCGGGTTGTGGGTGTATGTCGATCGGACAACGCAAATGTCATCGATCACGCCGCCAAGCTCAGGAAAGATTTCGCTCACTTCCAGACCGCTCTGGCCGTACCGTTGAAACGAGAACGGCGATTTCAGAAGGGTTCCCGTGGTGCGCTCGGTACGGGGATTGCCGCCGGGCATTGCCGTACCGTGATAGTTCGCGAGAGCCGGCTTGGGGTCAAACGTATCCACTTGCGACATGCCGCCATTCAAGAACAGAAAGATGACGTGCTTCGCCTTGGCCGTGAAATGGGTCCTCTTTTGTGCCAGGGGCCCTTCGGCGCCGAAGGCCATCCAGCCGAAGCCTGCACCCATTCCTTGCAGAAGTTGACGGCGGTTGATCATGGTCTTTGTGGCGCAAAACTCCATCTGACGGACTGAAAGTCCCGCGGCAAGAGGGAGCCTGGCCCCACTCATCCATACTAGTATGTTCGTGGGTGGACGGAGCAGTATCGCCATCTACACTTGCGATTTACAATAGATTCTTGCTGCTCCGCACGATCATCTGTTTGCTCGCGGGATGGGCATTCCCGGCTCACACCGCCGTTCTGCTGGACCTCAACTATCCATTCCTCGAAAATCTCCTCGCCCGCGAAGTTTTCACTGAGGACGGGAAACGGTACGTCAAAGGCTCCAAAGATACAAAGTGTTCTTTTGCCTATTTGGCTAAACCGTCCATCAGCATGCTGGATGGGAGACTCTCCGTGAAAGCCCGATTTACCGGACGCTCGGCTCTCGATGTCTTCGGCCGCTGCCTCGGCCTCGGTGATGACTTCGACCTGCGCTTCACCGCCGTACCTTATTTCGCCAACGGCAAGCTCAAGTTCAAGGACGTCCGCATAGACACCCTCGGCAAGGATTCCTACTACATCCGGCGAGTTCGCCGAACGCTCGAGCAGAGCCTCGCCAAAGACATTGGCTACCCCGTGGAAGATCAGGCCCGCAAGCTCCTCGAACAGCAACGTCCCGACGCGCTCTGGAAACAAAAGCTGCACGATTTCCAGGTCAGCGCCGTCGAAGTTACCCCAGCCGCGCTGCGTCTACAGGTTGATTTCCGGCTCTCTCTCGACTGACCGAATCCAGAAAACCGATCACGCGCCGCTCGTACTCCTGCGGCTTCCGTTCAAGGCCCTCCACATGACCGATGCCAGCGATCTCCCACAACTCTGTCCGATCCCGATGTGCGGCGTGTAACACTCTTGAATGCCGTGGCGGAATCGAGCGGTCCGCCAGTCCGTGAATCAGCAGCACACGCGAGGCGCCTGCAAGATGGTCGATTGGACGCGCCTGCCGCAAGTTGATCTGATATCTGAGGCGGCAATAGGCGATCCCCGCCCACAACATCGGCTTCAGAACCCTTCGCGGCAATCGCAACCTCATCGCCAACCGGTCGAGCGCGACCTCCGGGAAACTGTAGAACGGCGACTCGGCCACGACGGCGCGGACTCTTCTTTCCCGGCTCATTTCCCGGCTCAGGGCCTGCAACACAACAGCCGCGCCCATCGACTGTCCAATGACGTGAAACCCGTAAATGCCCAGCCGCCGGCACAACCAATCCCCCCAAAGCCTGAAATCGTCCGCCTCCCGCAATCCGAAATGGACCAAGTCCCCTTCGCTGCGGCCATGTCCCCGGCTGTCAGGCGTCAAAACCGCGTACCCCTTTCGCAGCAGCATGCCTGCGTGAGCGAGCATTCCCTTCGCCGAATCGGTAAACCCATGAAGCACCACGACTGCCTCTCCGTTCCAGCAAGATGGTTGAAACAACCATCCACGCAATCGAAGACCTTCACGGGACCGCGTCTCCGCTTCTTCCCACTCGCACCCGGTCTCGCGCGCCACGCGCTCCGCCTCTCCCCTGGTGTCCGGACAGCGGCGTTGTCCCCTGACGCGCACGATACTCTCAGCATTCGCTATCGCGCCAATCAGGATCAGCAGGACGATACCCCCGAGCACCACGGCTGCCGTCACGTCGAGCCCCGCTTCCAGATTCGCATCACGATCCATGTGACCACTCCCGACACCGCCAGCAACACGCAAAACGTCGCCACTACGAAAGCTAGCGAAGGCAATGGAGTGTCGTAGGTGGCGGTCATGAGCCCGCCCGACGCCACGACGTAGATTACCCAAAAAGGCGACAGAAACGCTACGGCCGAGAAGTACACCAGCCACGCCAAGGCTCGCCGGGCCGAAGGAGGATGAGCTGGCATGATCAAGCCAGTAGATCCTTTGCCACCTGGCCATGGACATCCGTGAGCCGGAAATCGCGACCGGCATAGCGGTAGGTCAGCCGCTCATGATCGATGCCGAGCAAATGCAGAATGGTCGCGTGCAGATCGTGTATCGATACGCGGTTCTCCACAGCCTTGAATCCAAATTCGTCAGTAGCGCCATAGGCAATCCCGCCCTTAATACCGCCGCCGGCCAGCCACATGGTGTAGCCGTACGGATTGTGGTCACGGCCATCGCCGTTTTCCGACACAGGGGTCCGCCCGAATTCGCCCCCCCAGACGAGGAGGGTTTCGTCAAGCAGCCCGCGCCGCTTCAGGTCCCGGATAAGGGCGGCGGAAGCGCGGTCCATGTCGGGGCAACGCTCGCGGAGGTTCTTGTTGATTCCCTTGTGATCGTCCCAGGGCTGGCCTTGTCCATAGTAGACGTGCACCGATCGGACGCCTCGCTCCACCATCCTTCGCGCCAGCAGACAGCCGTTGCCAAACTGTGTGGTTCCGTATTCAGCGCGAACTGCCTCCGGCTCGGCCTTTAAGTCGAATACATCCATCGCGGCGAATTGCATGCGGTAGGCCGTCTCCATGGCGTGGATGCGCCCTTCGAGAAACGGGTCAGCTCCGAAAACTTCAAGGTGCTGTTGGTTGAGCGCCTGCGTCAGATCCAGTTGGCGCCTTTGCGCTGCCGCGTCGAGCTGTGTATTACGGAGATAGCGCACCATCTTCTCGGGGTCGGCTTCCGACTGGTTGATCAGCGTTCCCTGATGTTCGGCGGGAAGAAATCCAGCCCGCCACAACGAACCGCTGCTCCCAGGCGACAGCACCACGAATCCGGGCAGGTTGGCGTTCTCGGTACCGAGGCCGTAGGAAATCCACGCGCCTAGCGATGGCCGCGTCGCAGCGATGTTACCCGAGTGGATAAGGTTGCGCGCCGGCGTGTGCGTCGGGTTAAAAGTGTACATCGACCGGATGACGCAGATGTCATCGATTGACGCCGCCAGTTGCGGGCACAGCTCGCTCACCTCGATCCCGGTTTGCCCGTGTCGCGTGAACCGGAACGGCGAAGGAAGCAACCCGCCCGTTACGCGTTCGGTTCGCAAATCGACTGTTGATGGCCGCTGTCCGGCATATTTCTCCAATGCAGGCTTTGGATCGAACATGTCCATCTGCGACGGCCCTCCAGTCATAAACAGGAGAATGACGTGCTTTGCCTTCGGCCCAAAGTGCGGGCCCTTTGGTTTGAAGACGGACGCTTGCGCTCGGGACGGGCACAGCATTCCAGCCAGACCCAGCATGCCAAATCCGCCCGAGAGCGATTCTATGAATGACCGGCGTGTCCCGTTTTGCGTTCTTTGGGCCTTTGCTTGAAATGTAACCGCCGGTTCAGATCTATTCATTGCAAAAATGCCAGTTCGTTGGACGCCAGCAGCGCCTGCGCGTATTCGTTCCATTTTCCCTCTTGCAGGAAACTGAGGCCTAGATCAGTCTCGCGCGGCAGCGGATCCCGTGCAAGGGCATGACGATATATCGCCCGAATCCGCTCGGCGGGAGACTCCACTATATCCGTCCTGACCGCGAGTGCTGCCGCCTGATCCTGCACGAATAGACCATTCATAACAAACAACTGCTGCAAGGGTGTGGTGGTGGTTTCACGGCCGGCGCCGTGCTGATTAGGGTCGGAGAAATCGTACAGCTTGAACAGTGCGTGCAGCCGCGTGCGGCTGACCTTGGCATACACTGTGCGGCGGTGATTCCCGCGCACTTCGAGATCCGTCGAAGGGCCATACATGTTCAGCTTTAACGCGCCGGACGCTTGCAGGATCGAGTCGCGCCATGATTCGAAATCCAACCTTCGCGGCGGATAGCGCCACAGCCAGCGATTGGTTGGATCCGCCTGCTCGCCATCCGCCCGCGGCCGGCTCGATTGCCGATACGCCGCCGAAAGCAGAATCTCACGATGCAGCCATTTCCAGGACCAGCCATTGGCGATGAATCGCGCGGCCAGATCGTCGAGCAGATCGGGATGCGAGGCAGGCTCTCCAGTGGTCCCGAAATCAGAGGCAGTCGGGACCAAGGGCCGGCCGAAATGCCAACCCCAAAGTCGATTCACAATCACGCGCGCGGCGAGCGGGGTTGCGTCCGTGAAGATGCGCTCACCGAGTTCCAGCCGGCCTGAGCCTCTTCGGAACGGTTCAGGCGCTCCTTTGGAAAGCACAGTGAGAAACCGCCGCTGCACCACAGGACCGGGATTAGCGACATTGCCACGAATGAAAACGGGCAGATCGCGGGGGAGGCCAACACGAAAATCCATCTGTGTGAGATCAGGATCCGAACCATCAATCCACAAACCGCCGTCGATCACAGCATGCGCGAGCGAATCCGGCAACGGAGGCGTTTCCTTTTTCAGCTTCTCGAGTTCCGCTAAGAGATTTTCCCGCTTCCGGGCCGATTCTTCCGCTTTCGTGCCCGGCTCGTTCTTCAAAAGTTTGGTGAGGTAATCAAGCCACGTGATACGGTCGTGCGCAGCCGCGACCTTGATCTCGTCTCCGGACTCAATCGGGATGAGCGGCCGGCGCACCGGCCACGCTGACGCGAAGACACCGGCGAGCGCGTGGTAATCCTCGGTCGAGATCGGGTCGAACTTATGATCGTGGCACCGCGCGCAGGCTACGGTCAGGCCGAGCAGCCCGCGGGTTACGGCATCGACGCGTTCATCCCAGTCATCGGAAGCTATGGTTTCGATCACTTCCTTGGAAAGCCGCAGGTCCTTGTGATAGGTCGGCGAGTTGCCGATGTAGCCGAGCGCCCGCAGATCGTCGCGCTCGAAGCCGGGCATCAGGTCGGCGGCGAGCTGCATCTTCACGAAACGATCGTACGGGATGTCTTTGTTGATCGCCTCAATCACCCAATCGCGGTATCGCCAGGCATGCGGAAGAGGCTGATTGGTAGCCTCCGAGGTAGGGTGATCTTCCGCGTAGCGAGCTACGTCCATCCAATGGCGGCCCCAGCGCTCGCCGTACTGTTGGGAAGCGAGCAACCTCTCCACCAAGCGCGGCCACGTATCGGGCGACGAATCGGCTGCGAACGATTCGATTTCTTCATAGGCCGGCGGCAGGCCGGTGAGATCGTAGTAAACGCGGCGGATCAAGGTGCGCCGGTCGGCTTCGGGCGAAGGCTTCAACCGGTTGGCATCCAGTTTCGCGAGCAGGAACCAGTCGATCTTCGCCCGAGGCCACGAAGGATCGGACACCTTCGGCGTCGCCATTTCGCGTACCGGCTGAAATGCCCACCACTTGCGCCCTTTCTCGAAGTTCACGCCTGGCTCGGTTGACGCCGAAACCGGCGCGTCGGATCGCGGATCGGGGGCGCCCAAACGGATCCATTCTTCGAAATCTGCAATGACGGAGCCGGCGAGCTTCCCCGTGGGAGGCATTTGCAACTTTGGATCGTTGAAGCGGATCGCATGGAGGATACGGTTGGCCGTGACTCTTGCCGTACCCGCCTTGGTGTCGAGCACCAGCCCACCCATGGGCGTCTTCAACTTGGATGAATGACAGGCGTAGCACTGGGACGCCAATACAGGCCGGATCTTCTTCTCAAAGAATTCGACTCCGGCCGTTTGCGCTGTTGCAGCAGCCGCAAAGACAGCCCAAGCGATTACGCCGCGTCCAGTCATGGGAAACCTTATTATTTCACGACTACGTCCCGCACCTTGGTCCTCCGCGCTTTGCCTTGCGGACCTTCCACAAACAACGAGACGACGTACTCGCCCATCTTCTCGTACTTGTGCACCGGATGCCGTTCCGCCGAAGTCGCGCCATCGCCGAACTCCCATCGCCACGACTTCACGTCTCCATAAGAGAGATCCTGGAACGCCACCAGTCGCCGGTCCATGTCCAGAACTTTGAAGGACCATTGCGCTTCCACTGCCTGCCGGAGCTGCTTTTCGAGCGGCATCAGCCGAAATGCCACGAGCTCAGACGCGTTGCCATACATCGTCGTCTTGTGCGAAAGGTTCCAGAATCCACGGTGATTGGCATCGTTTTCGTTGTCGTAGTCAAGGACAGCCCAAGACAACCCTATGATCTTGTTCTCGACTAGCTTCGACTCCACAGCGCGCTCCGGCCCCTCATACGGAGCATAGTCAAAAGGCGTGATCCAGAATTCAAGGGTTAGCTTGCCGCTCTCGCCGTGTTGGAAATTGTATCGGTAGGCAGCATTGGCGTATGGCAGCTCCTTGATCCACGGCTGGCAGCCCCAGACGAACGCCCAGTCGCGATTGGGCGCCGGGGTGAAGATATGGTAGTTCTGCGCATGAACGCCGTGGAAGGAGAAGAATGCATCCATCTTGTCGAGGCTTGCGTGGGGATGCATCGTGTTGATGAGTGGACCGCCCGAGAGATCTCCGTCCACCACCAGCTCGAAGATGTCGTTATGGCGGTCATGACGGCGGAAGTCCCAAAAGTTGTCAAAGGCCTCGTAGAGCACGTAAAGCCGGTTCATTCCCTTGACCCAGCCGACCTTGACGTTCACGTCGAGATCCTTCTTGTCGAAGCGAAAATCCTTGCCGTGCTGGGTTTCCTTCAACTGATCCATGCCGATGGCATAGGAGCCTGGCACGATTTCCCAGTCGCTGGTATCCCCGTCGATGCGCGGAATGCGATTAGTAGGAAACTGAAATATCTTGTACTCGACGCCCGGCCGCTCGAGTGCTAGAGAAGCCACCGCAATCAGAAGACTAACGACAAGACTTCTCATGCAATGCAGTGTACCCGACTCGAGTAGATTTAGCAGGTGTGCGACCCGGCGGCGAGCAGGTTCGGGGGTGGCGGTTTTGGCGGCTCGGAGTTAGCATTGGTTTAGAGCCATGCCTCAAAACACCCAGCTCGATGGAACCATACAATTGCCGGATGGCAGGACAATCCCCGTGGTCGTGAGCCTCGATCTGGCTCAGGTTGAGCGTTCCGGTGCGGAGAATGCTGACCCGTTACTGATTCGCGCGGGTCGAAGTCTTTGGTAAGGGAGAGAAGGCAGTAAGCTGGTTGAACTCGGCAAATCCGGAGCTGGGAAACCGCACACCTCGTGACTTCGCTCAAACTGAAGAAGGCTGCCAACGAGTCCTAGGCATTCTCTTCGAGCTAGAGCACGGTTTCCCGGCCTGATCATCGCGTCACGACTTTCCCGTCCAGCCCATCTCGCATTCGACGGGGAAGGGGGACTGATTCGATCCGGAAGATGGCACCAACCGGGCTACCGGCTCGTGTACGTTGCTGACAGTGAGGCTCTGGCGGCTCTCGAAGTTCTTGTCCATCTCAGTTCACTTGGGCAGATGCCGGAATATATGTGCGTCAAAGCCTCGATTCCGGAATCCCTTGTAATAGACATCCGCGACTTCGCCGAATCGCTTCCCTCAGACTGGAACACCGAAGAACCGCTCCAAGCCCGAGCCGCCGGCACAAGATGGCAGGTAGAATCTGCTTCGGTTGCTCTCCGGGTCCCGTCTGTCGTGATCCCGCGCGAATCGAACTACCTGATTAATCCCGGGCCATCCTTCCTTTTCTCAAATCGTGTTAACAGATCCCTTACCGTTCGAATTCGACGTTCGACTGCTGGGCCGAGTTCATTAAGAAGCCGCTTTACGCTACAACGCGAAAGCGCTTCACGGAGAGGTCTCCCGAAGTAAACTACCCCCTTGACCTTCGCTAAAGAATCTGAAATATTATCCCCTAGCTTCGGTTTCGACCAACTTTGTCGAAGGAAGGGGATTCTATCCATATGCTTCGTTTCCGCATAGCGTTTGCCTTTCTGACGCTCCTGGCCACGTGCGCCTGGTCCCAGATCGGCACTTCCACCATTACGGGCCGCGTTACCGACTCGACTGGGGCGGTGGTGCCTAATGTCAGCATTACCGTTGTCCAGCAAGGAACCAACTTTACGTCAACCGCGGTTACCAACAGTGAGGGCATTTACCGTGTGTTGTCGCTCCAGCCCGGGCAGTACCGCGTCACGTTCGAAACCCAAGGCTTTAAGAAAGCCCTGCGTGAGAACGTCGAGCTGCGCACCGGCGATACGCTCGCCGTTGACATGGTGCTCCAGGTTGGCGCCGTCACTGAGTCGGTGGAGGTGAGCGCCGCCACGCAGCTGTTGGAGACCGAAACCTCGGCCACGGGCACGGTCATGAGCGGCAACGTTCTCTATGACATGCCGCTGTATCAGCGCTTCATCAACTCGACACTGAACCTCGTGCCTGGAATGACTACGGGAGGCTATGCATACGGTGGCGGGCTCGGTGCATATCATCTGGCCGGACAACGCGCCGGCGCCATTGGCATTTTCGAGGACGGCGTCAATGGAAACGACCAGGGGAGCGGAACCGAGACAACCAAACCGATCCAAAATGCGATCGCCGAAGTCAAGGTAATCACAACGGTGCCCGCTGCTGAATATGGCCACTCCGCCGGCGGCGTGATCAGCGCGGTCAAGAAGAGTGGCACCAATGAACTCCACGGCATGGGATCTTTCTATGGCCGCAGCCGCCGCATGCAGCACCGGCTCTTCTTCGACAGACTACGGACCTCGCAACCCCAGTTGGGCCGTGAAAACGGGCTGCCGACATTCTTCATGATGCCGGACGCCAACTTATCAGGACCTATCTCCATTCCCAAGGTCTATGACGGCCGCAACAAGACCTTCTTCTTTTTCGCATTCCAACGCCTGCATGAAAAGAAGGTGGCCCAGGTCGACTCCACGGTGCCCACTCTCGCCATGCGTCAGGGTGACTTCAACTTTCCGGGCGGATCCAACGCTATCTTTGACCCCGCCACCACGCGCAGCGCCGCCGGCGTTTGGTCGCGCGATCCGTTCCCCGGCAATATCGTTCCGCCCAACCGCATAGACCCCGTGGCGCGCAACATCCTCCAGTTCGATCCTTGGAGGCAGCCTAACCGGGCCGGCACGTTCAGCCCGGCCGGACCCAATGGCAACTACCTCGCCGACGAATTTGCCAAAGTGTTCCTGGACGATTACAACCTCCGCCTGGATCACCAGTTCAGTACCAGTTTCAAGATTTATTACAGTTGGACCGACAACAGATACAGCGGTTTCCAGCGGCCCTGGAACATCCGTGACGACCGGCCTGAGTTCGATCATGTCGCCGGGAATTTCTCCCCGTCGAGGAATCAAAACATGTCGTTCGGCAAGACGTGGATCGTTTCACCCACGATCGTCAACGACGCGCGCGTCGGGTACAATCGGCGCCGCAGCCAACTCGAGGTGGCGTCCTACAACCAGAATTGGGCGCAAAAGCTGGGCATCCCTAACGTCGATGCGGCGTTGATGCCCGCATTTGGCTCGGGCGACCGCAACACCGTCGGCTCCATCTACGGAATCAGCGGCGCTACGCCAAACCGCAACGTGAATGAAACCATCTCGTTTCGGAATGACCTGTCCTGGATCCGAGGCACACACGCATTCAAGACGGGCTATGAGGTCCTGCGCTTCCGTCTCAATTCGGCCAACTTGGCCAATCCGGTACAGTTCAATTTCGCAAACGTCACCGCGGGACTACAGGCGACAGGGAATGCCATGCCAAATACAGGCAACACTTTCGCTGGATTGCTCACTGGCTATGTCGCGAGCGCTGTCTTCCGCTCTGAGCTGACAAGCTGGCTGCCCCGGTCGTCCATTCATAGCTTTTACATCCAGGATGACTGGAAGGTAACGCCGACCCTAACCGCCAACCTGGGGCTTCGCTATTCCAATGAGAGCCCGTTCAATACCAAGTACGGCCTGATGAGCCAGTTCGATCCGAACGGCACCGATCCGCTGACAGGCCGGCGGGGCGCTTTGATTCACCCCACTTCCGGTCTGAACGCGCGCGACAACAACAACTTCAACCCTCGGATCGGGCTCGCCTGGCACCCGTGGGAGAAGTGGGTGTTCCGTGGCGGCTTCGGCATGTATACCGTCGATGTGAAGTTTCCATCTGGACGGGAAATGTTCGACGAATACGTCGCCATTGCCAACCAGCAGGCTGCTCCCGGTGACCCAACGCCAATCTATCAAATCAGCCGGGGTACGACGCCTCCGCCTTTCGTCATCCAGAATGGCGCCAGTCCTTTTGTCGGCACCAACTATGGCGGCCGTGGCGTGAGCTTCTGGGATCCCAAGCTACGCAATCCTTATGTGCTCAATTGGAACCTGAGCGTCCAGCACGAGTTCACGCGCGACCTTTTGGTTGAGGCCAGCTACCAGGCCTCTTCGGGTGTGGGTCTCGTCGAGCGCTGGGAGTCCAACACGTTCCCAATTGACTTCGCAGCCAACGACCCCGCTCTACGCAGCCAGGTATTTGCTGCGGCCCAGAATTACCGGCCTTTCAGCCATTTCGGAAACATTCCGATGCGCTCCAATTTTGGCCACTCCACGTTCCACTCCGGCACCATCAAGGTTGAAAAGCGAATGTCAAAGGGTCTATATTTCATGACCTTCTACACATTCTCGAAGGCCATTGACAGCCAGGACACCGACAACGCCGGGTCGGGTGTCGCTCCGATTCAGAACCGGAGTCTCGAGAAAGGGCGGGCCGGCTACGACCGCAACCATCGCTACATCGGCACCGTCAACTGGGAGCTCCCGTTTGGAAAAGGAAAACGTTGGGCCAACGGCGGAGGATGGAGGAACTGGTTGGCCGGCGGATGGGAGATTTCCTGGATTCAAACCATCGAATCGGGCAATCCTCTCACCTTTGGATTCGCGAGCAGCCCATACAATTACTATCCAGGTTTTGCTGGAAACGGGCGTGCGGATATTGTCTCCAAGCCCAAGTACGATTTCGGTCTCTGGAACAACGGCGGCGGCGACCGCTTCACCCGTGACAACCGTCCAGCCGTCATCGACATCAACGCATTCCGCTATCCCGGCGGCACGGCCTGTCCAGTGACGGGGGCAACACCCGCCGACATCGCACGATGCTCGTTCCTGGTGGGCAATTCCGGCCGGAACATCCTCACGGGTCCCCGGTTGGTGTGGGCTCAGGCCTCGGCGCAGAAGAACATTCGGATCAAAGAGCGTTACCTGGCGCAGATACGTTATGACTTCCAGAACGCGCTCAAGACCTATAATTTCACGGGTCCTACGACTGCGGTTGACTTCAGGAATCCGAACAGCTTCGGCAAGCTTCTCGACGACCCGCGCACCGCGTCGCTCGGCGGGCAGCCGCTCATGAACCTGACTCTCATGTTCCAATTTTAGTTGACCAAACCGCGAGGGGAGCGAATCCCAACCAGCTCCCTCTAAGTTTGCGCCTTCCCTGGAATGGGTAGGGAAGGTTCGTGTGGCGCCAGGAACTCGTAGCCACACCAATGAATTTTGTTGAGCAAATAAGCGAGTTCCCGGTAGTCCGCGACGCCCGTCGTATACGCCGGAACCGTGCTGTGCGATGCCCTGATTTCAATGTTGAGAGCGTCACCGCTTCCGCCGGTAGGGAGGGTGGTTTCAATCAGGAAGGGGCCGGCCTTCAGGTCGAACCTTCCCACGGCCTTTCCATTGCACAAGATCTCGAGTGCTTGCCCTTCTAGCCATCCTGTTCGGGGGAGGGAGCCTTCCAGTTTCAGTGTCCCTTCCCCGGCGGGGAGCATGTAACGGACCCGCCTGCTGGCCCATCCGTCGCTGAACCAACCCTGCGCTCCCTGGACGATGGCGCCGGCCACGGAAGACGCCAGATCGGTAACCAACATCTGCAGCGTTTCGCGCAACCAAGCCGAAGGCACCCATCGTTCGATGCCAGCACACCATAACTGCGTGTAGGTTTCCAGCCCATGAACGATCCAGCCGAGTGGAACCGAGGAACCCGTATGCGAGCGGAGCACGCGGCGGATCTCGCGGATGCGCTGTTTGCCTCCAGTGAATGTCTTGGTGTCGCCGTACTCGCGCAGACAGCCCATGTATGCGGACACGTAATGCAACGGATATTTCTTGGCGACCTTGATGAGGATGTCCCAGTCCATGGCGTAGTGCAAGTCTTCCACGAGGTAACCCATTTCTTCGACGACGCTCTTACGGAAAAAGACAGTCTGTTGGAGGATATAGTCGGAGACGTTTGCCAGCCGCCACAAATTAAACGGTTGGGTATGAGGAAAACGCCGCGTAAGATTGCCTGCGCGATCCATAAAATAGCCTTCGCCGTACACAGCCCCAGCCCGCGGATGTTCCCTGAAAGCACAGACTGCGCGGGCAATAGCGCCATCCAGGAATACATCGTCAGAGTTGAGCCAGGCGACGATTTCACCCCGACCGCGCTGAAATCCTTTGTTAATGGCATGGGATTGGCCGCGATCTTTCTCGGATACGAAAGTGAGACGGCTTGCGTATTCCTTGACAACAGAGGCAGTTTCGTCCGTGGAGCCTCCATCCATGATGATGTACTCGATGCACGGATAATCCTGCCGCAACACGCTCTCGATCGTGGCGCGGATAAAGCAGCCTTGGTTATACGACGGGGTGACGACCGTCACCAGAGGTGTTTCCATCCTCGGCCTTGTTCTCCTGTTGCAGCATGGACTGCTGCTCGAGTTCCTTGGACAAGCGATCGACTTCCTGGCGGAGCAGATCGCAAGCATGATCTTGCTCGTGAATGATCTTCAATCGGTCTGGGGCGGATAGGGTTCCCTTTGGCGATTCCTCCCCTGGAAACAGAGCGACTTCAAGGCGCCAGTCCGGAGGTAGCCGGCTCCAAAAAGCGCGGTTCATCAGCTCGTCGCCTATGTTGCCGGCTCCCAGCCCGTTACTGATTTGGAATGCCCGAATTGCGGTACCAATCAATTGTTTTTGTCATCCCTGTTTCGAGGCTGGTGGCCGCCTTCCACCCAAACTCGCTCCAGGCACGCGACGTATCGAGCTTTCGCCTGGGTTGACCGTTGGGTTTGGATGTGTCCCACCGAATGTTGCCGCTGTAACCACACAGACGGGCGGTTAAAGAAACGAGATCCACGATCGAGATTTCCTCACCGCTTCCAAGGTTGACGGGATCAGGTTTGTCGTATCGCGCGGCCGCGGCGATGATTCCATGAGCAGCATCTTCGACATACAGAAACTCGCGCGTGGGCGAGCCGTCACCCCAAACTTCGATCTCTGAAAGGCCCACCCGGCGCGCGCGCTCACATTTGCGAATGAGCGCCGGAATGACGTGAGAAGAGTTCGGATCGAAGTTATCGCGTGGGCCGTAGAGATTGACGAGTAGCAGAAAAACGGCATTCATGTCGTACTGCTGCCGGTAGGCCTGGCATTGGACGAGCAGCGCCTTTTTTGCAACTCCGTATGGTGCATTGGTCTCTTCGGGATAACCGTTCCACAGATCTTCCTCGCGAAACGGAACCGGAGTGAATTTGGGATAGGCGCAGATGGTGCCGGCAACGATGACCTTTTCAACTGCGTGGCGTCGCGCCTGCTCGATGAGCTCGATTCCCATGATTGCGTTTTCGTAGAAGAATCGGCCCGGGTTGTCTCGGTTGGCGCCGATGCCTCCGACGACCGCGGCGAGGTGGAACAGGATTTCGGGCCGGGCTTCCCGCATCATGCGCTCCACTTCATCAGGCCGGGTGAGATCGAAATCACGCTTGCGGGGAGTGAACACGTCGCGGCAGCCCTGGCTCTCTAATTGCCTGACCACAAAGGATCCGAGGAAACCGCCGCCGCCTGTGACGCAGATGCGTTTGCGGCTGAGATCGAGCATTCCGGTTATCGGGCCTCCCCGACAGGCTTCAGAACACCTTTGGCCTGCTCTTCGAGGCGCTCGATTTCAGCGTCAACCATCAGTCGCACAAGATCACGAAAGGTGAGCCTCGCCTGCCAATCGAGTTCCTTACGCGCTTTGGATGGATCGGCGCACAAAGCATCCACCTCGGCGGGGCGGAAGTAGCGGGGGTCGATCTCGACGTGATGATTCGAGTCGAGACCGGCGTGGGCAAATGCTTCGTCGACGAACTCCTGGACCGTATGCATCTCGCCCGTCCCGATGACAAAGTCATCCGGCGAATCCTGTTGGAGCATCCGCCACATGGCTTCGACGTATTCGGGCGCATACCCCCAGTCGCGGCGAGCGTCGAGATTACCGAGATACAGTTTTTCCTCCAACCCAAGCTTGATATGCGCAACTGCTCTGGCGATTTTGCGGGTGACGAACGTTTCACCGCGCCGCGGCGATTCGTGGTTAAAGAGGATCCCGCTCGCGGCGAACATGCCGTAACTCTCGCGATAGTTGACGGTGATGGAATGCCCGAACAGCTTCGCGCAAGCATATGGGCTTCGGGGGTGGAACGGAGTCGTTTCGTTCTGCGCAGGGGGGGTAGAGCCAAACATTTCACTAGAGGACGCCTGGTAGAAGCGCGTGCGAACACCCGCATGGCGGATGCTTTCGAGCAAGCGTAGAGCGCCCGTCGCGGTGATGTCAGCGGTGTATTCGGGGATCTCGAAGCTCACCCGCACGTGGCTTTGGGCCGCAAGGTTGTATACCTCATCGGGGCGGACGTCGTAAAGCAGGCGGGAAAGGCTGCTGGTATCGGAAAGGTCCGCGAAATGAAGATAAAAGCGGTTATCGTGGACATGCAGGTCCTGATAGATTCCGTCGACGCGCTCGGTGTTGAAGCTGCTGGAACGGCGCTTGATGCCGTGGACTTCGTATCCCTTCTTGAGAAGAAGTTCAGCGAGATAGGATCCATCCTGTCCGGTGACTCCGGTGATCAGCGCTTTTTTCATCGGGTCAATCTAATATTATGGCCTGATGGGCGGTGAATGTGTAGCGCGCCGCGCCTATTTCGCTGGAGCTTGCGCGGCCCCAGGCACCGCGTCCGGCTCGTCCTTTTGGCCCTGCCTGGGCAGCAGTGCGATTGCCACTGCGCCGATCGCCGCCATCGCGAATACGACCATTAAGGCGTCGTCGTAGCTTCCCCACCATTGACGCAGATTGGCGACGGCATAGGGGAACCATGTTTGCCCGATTGTATCGGTGGGCAGGATGATTGCCATGGCGCGGGCAAGCGTGCTCACGCCGAACTGATCGGCCGCCATCAACGGAATCAACATATAGTCGGCCCCCATGCCGAATCCGAACAGAAGGGCAAACGCGTAGACGGACCATTCGTTGCCTGGTCGAACCAGAAGCATCAACGGGATGGTGCCCGCTACCAGCCCGTAGGTAGCGATCATCACCGTCTTGCGCGAGTAACGATCCGCCAGCCAGCCGACGAACAACCGCCCTGCAATGCTCGACCACAGGATCATCACGTTTGCTTTCTGCCACATGCTGTTCAGGACGGCCTGGTCCGTGAACCCTTGATCCTTAAAGACCAGCTTCATGTGTTGATTGATGCTGCCGATGGCGCCGATCGAACACATCGACCCGATCAACAACAGCCAGAACGCCGGACGGCCCAACAGAAATCCGAACTCCTTTGGTGGCTGCTTCGCATCTTCCACGGCCATCGCGGCGCCGTCGGGGTTCTGGCCGACATCGGCCGGCTTATCCTTCAGGACAAAAATGGCGATCGGCCAGGAAAGCAGCACTACCAGCGCGCCCACCCAAAACAACGCAGCCTGGAAACCGAGACTCTCGGCGAGCGGCTTCACCAGAAATGACCCCATCGAGCCCACCAATCCCACTCCTACATACGTGATCCCCATGGCTCGCCCGCGCTTGCGCCGGAACCACTGGGAAATGATCACTTGGTGCGCGATCGGCCCCGAAAAGATGTATCCGACGACGTAGAGAAACCACATCGCGTAATAGAAGTTGAGATCGCCCGTCATCCGGCTGAAGCCAATAAAGGACAGCAGTGTGAACAGCGTCCCGGCAAGAATCATCTTTCGAGGACTGAACCGGTGCACCAGCAACGGGCCAACCCACAACGTCAACAGAGCGGCCAACGGAAAGCCATACGTGATGTCGGTGCGCAACCAGCCGTAGGTCTTCTCGTAATAGTCATAGAAGAACGGCATGTTGTAGTAGGGCAGGCCGGTCGAAAGCCCAAACGTACAGAACGCGGCGAAGGTGATCCACCATCCGTAGAACTTATCTTTCATGGTCGATTACTCCGGTCTGGAAAATGAACTTCTTGTTATACCACTTGTTGATGACGCCCGATGGTTCCATGGAGCGGTACTATAGAGCGGTGCTCGCGTTCCTCGCTCTCATTGCGCTGCCTCTGCTTGCCTCCGACTGGCCGCAACACCTCGGACCCACCCGCAACGGTGTCTACACTGGCCCCTGGTCTCCTTCGAGCTCCTTCCAGCGACTGTGGACCCGCTCCATCGGCGCTGGTTTCTCAG
>Ga0187893_10008040_pt1 | contig 16895 bp, 10 predicted proteins | sample MA1701074metaG_FD_139574 | JGI IMG/M metagenome (GOLD analysis project Ga0187893, IMG submission 139574) | White microbial mat communities from a basaltic lava cave in the Kipuka Kanohina Cave System on the Island of Hawaii, USA - MA170107-4 metaG ...
CAACAGCAAAATGATCATGAAGCCGCGGAAACCGCCTACACCGCGCTCTTGATGTTGGATTCCATTGCCGACGATAGCCATAACAGATTCTTGCTTGGCTACGTGCTGCAAAGCATACGCTCCGCTCTCGAAGAATTATCGCATTGGAAGCTCGTTGACGAGTAAAAATTCTTTTTATCATTTTTTTTATCTTTTTTGATTTTATGATCTATCCTTCCGGCACCCTCATCACCAACCGCTACGAAGTGGTGCAAGGCCCGCATGAGAAGCCAAGCCTTGCTGGCGGCATGGGACTGGTTTACCTTTGCGTAGACCGCGCAGAAACTTGTCCCGACACGCTTTTGGGAGGGAACGGTCGCCCAGTAGCTCTCAAAACTTTCCGGCCTGAGCTTCTCTCTGATCGTGTCGCCCGCGATCGCTTCCTGCGCGAAGGCACGACATGGGTGGAGTTGGGCAAGCATCCGCATATTGTCCGCTGTCATCAAGTATTCAAAGCCGATATTGGGCCGGAAGTCTTTTTCGTTCTTGAGCTCGTTGCCGCTGCCGAAGGTAAACGCGATGCTTCGTTGCGCTCGTGGCTCGCTCATGGTAAACCGCTCTCTGTGGAGCAAGCTCTGCTTTTTGCCTTGCACATTGCCCAAGGAATGAGGCATGCGACGGCAAAGATACCCGAACTCGTTCACCGTGACCTGAAGCCGGAGAACTTGCTGATTGGACGGGAAGGTCTGCTCCGCGTGACTGATTTTGGATTGGCTACAGTGACACGAAGCAGTACCGAAGTCGGGGGCACGTGTTTGTATATGGCACCAGAACAATGGGATCAAACCAATGTAGATTTGCGCGCCGATATTTATGCTTTCGGATGTATCTTGTTTGAAATGTTGGCAGGGCATCCTGCGGTGCAGCCAGGCAGTATACAAGCGTTGAAGAAAGCGCACCAAACAGGCCAGGTGAGGGCGTTACCCGCTGATTTGAGCATTGAAGTTACTACGTTGATACGGCAATGTATGGCCGTGCGACCTGAAGCCCGTTATGGTAGTTGGGCAGAAGTGGAATCGGTGTTAGAAAATACTTACAAAGTTGTAACCGGCAAAAATGTGCCAATCGAATTATCAAGTCAAGCAGAATCACAGATTGAACGAGTGGCATTGGGATGGTCTTACAATGCGATGGGATTATCGTACCAAGACATTGGCAAGTTTTCAGTGGCGCGAGACTATTTTGACAAGGTGCTGGCGATCGGGCAGCAAGAAAAAGATCGTTCATTACAAGCTGCTGCATTGGGCAATCTCGGTATTGCTTATCATCAGTTGGGCGATACGCGTTGCGCGATTGGGTATTTTGAGCAGCATTTGACCATTGCCCGCGAAATTGGCGACCGTCATGGCGAAGGGATTGCGTTGGGCAATCTGGGCAACGCTTATCGTCGGTTGGGCGATGCGCGTGGCGCAATTGGGTATTCTGAGCAGCATTTGGTCATTGCCCGCCAAATCGGCGATCGTCATAGCGAAGGTACTGCATTGGGCAATCTAGGCAATGATTATGCTCTATTAGGCGATGCGCGTGGCGCGATTGGATATTATGAGCAGCGTTTGGCCATTGCCCGCCAAATCGGCGACCGTGATGGCGAAGGTCAGGCACTGGGTAATCTGGGAAATGCTTATGCTCAGTTGGGTGATGCGCGTAGCGCGATTGGGTATTCTCAGCAGCATTTAGCCATTGCTCGCGAGATCGGTGACCGTCATGGCGAAGGCACTGCGTTGAGCAATCTGAGCACTGCTTATCGTCAGTTGGGTGATGCGCGTAGCGCGATTGGGTATTCTGAGCAGCGTTTAGCCATTGCCCGTGAAATCGGCGACCGTCATGGCGAAGGTGCTGCGTTGGGCAATCTGGGCATTGCTTATTTTCAGTTGGGCGATGCGCGAGGCGCGATTGGGTATTTGGAGCAGCATTTAACGATTGCCCGCGAGCTCGGCAATCGTCATAGCGAAGGCACTGCGTTGGGCAATCTGGGCACTGCTTATGCTCAATTGGGCGATGCGCGAGGCGCGATTGAGTATTCTGAGCAGCATTTAGCCATTGCCCGCGAGCTCGGCGATCGTTATGGTGAAGGTGCTGCGTTGGGCAATCTGGGCAGTGCTTATTTTCAATTGGGCGATGTACGTGACGCGATTGGGTGTTTGGAGCAGCATTTAACGATTGCCCGCGAGCTTGGTGACCGTCATGGCGAAGGTGCTGCACTGGGCAATCTGGGTAGTGCTTATGCTCAATTGGGCGATGCGCGAGGCGCGATTGGGTATTATGAGCAGGATTTGGCCATTGCCCGCGAAATTGGAGATATCTTCGGCGCTGCAATGACGAGCTTCAACTTAGCCCTGCTTCTTTTGCAGCAAGGCCGCTTGCGCGCAGCAGAAGCGCATGCCGCACAGGCAGCGCACGTCTTCACCCAAGTCGGCCATAGCGAAAACGCTGCTGATGCCCAAAAGTTGCTGGCCCAAATCCGTTCACAAAAAGGCTGAGATTGATCTCGTGAGATAAAAGGTCTGTGAGCAAATATGTTATCTTACGGCGTTGAACACAGACGAAGAAAGGAGAGCACACCATGCCAATCCATGAATTCGGCACCCTCATCGCCAACCGCTATGAAGTCGTGCAAGGCCCGCGCGAGAAGCCCAGCCTTGCCGGCGGCATGGGACTGGTTTACCTTTGCGTAGACCACGCAGAGAATGGCCGACCAGTGGCTCTCAAAACTTTCCGGCCTGAGCTTCTCCCTGATCGTGCCGCCCGCGATCGCTTCCTGCGTGAAGGCACGACCTGGGTGCAGTTGGGTAAGCATCCGCACATTGTACGCTGTCATCAAGTGTTCAAAGCTGAAATTGGACCGGAAGTCTTTTTCGCTCTTGATCTTGTTGCTGCTGAAGGCAAACGCGATGCTTCGTTACGCTCCTGGCTCACTCCTGGTAAGCCGCTTTCTGTCGAACAAGCCTTGCTTTTTGCTCTGCACATTGCCCGTGGGATGAAACACGCAACTACAAAAATACCTGGCTTGGTTCACCGTGACCTGAAACCGGAGAATGTGTTAGTGGGGCAGGATGGTTTTGTTCGAGTGACTGACTTCGGATTAGCGAACGCGGTGCAGGATGCAGGTGACCAATTGCAAGTGGCAAGTAGTAGAGAGAATGACGAAACCCAATTTGTAAGAACACAGTTAACGCGGGGCATTGTCGGCACTCCGCAATACATGGCACCGGAACAATGGGCAGGTGCAGAGCTTGATGCACGTACAGATATTTATGCTTTTGGCTTTATCCTTTATGAAATGATTACTGGGAGATTCGCTTTATCCAGCAAAAATTTAACAGAACTAGAAAAAGCACATAGGAATGGCGATATTGGGGAAATGCCTTTATATCTACCTTCACGATTGTCCAAACTACTAAAAAAATGTATGGCCGCAAATCGAGAAGAACGATATAATAACTGGATAGAAGCGCAAATGGAAGTTGCCAGTACGTACAAAGATGTTATGGGTAATGATGCACCGGATTCAATGGATATACCGTTAGACATGCGTGTTGACCGGGTGGCTACTGGATGGTCTTATATTGCTATCGGTGCCTCATACAAAGAAATTGGCAAAGTTAAGGTGGCAATTGAGTATTTTGAACAGGCGGTAAGCATTGGACTTGCAGAAAAGGAACGACGGTTGGAAGCATCTGGATTTAGCACCCTAGGCAATTCCTATCTAGATCTCAGCAATCCATCAAAAGCGATCGAATACCATGAGAGAGACTTGGCTTTCGCTCGTGAGATTAGTAATCGCCGTGCTGAAGGCAAGGCTTTAGCCAATCTTGGGAATGCTTATCGCCAGTTCGGTGACATTAATAAAGCAATCAATCTTTGTGAGGAAGCGTTAAATGTTGCGCGTGAAATTCACGATCTTCACCTCGAAGGGACAGCAATGGGTAATCTTGGCATCATTCATGGCCAGATAGGTAATCCACGCAAAGCAATTGAGTACCTAAAGCATGCTCTCTTAGTCCGTCAAAAGATCGGCGACAAACGAAGTGAAGGACAGGCATTTGGCAATTTAGGCACCGCCTTTCTTCAGTTGGGTGACACAAGACAGGCAATTGAGTTCCAAGAAAAACGAGTTGCTATTTCTCGCGAAACTGGTGACCCACACGGGGAAGCTTACGCATTGGTCAATCTTGGCACTGCATACAGTCATTCAGGCAACCTCCAACGTACGATTGAGTGCTATGAAAAAAGCTTGGCTCTGATGCGGAATATTAGTGATCGTCAAGGGGAAGGAAGTGCACTGGGAAACCTGGGTACTGCTTACATTCAGGCCGGTGACCTAGATCGAGCAATTGAATGCCTGCAACAGCAATTGATGATAGCAGGTGAGATTAGTGATCGCCGCGGAGAAGGGCAGGCGCTGGGAAATCTGGGCATTGTGTATTCCCTGCTTGGCATCTACGATCAAGCAATAGACTACTACAATAAAAGTCTGATGGTTGCACGTGAAATTGGTGACAATATGTGTGAGGCGCAAGCAAATTTCAATTTGGCTCGTCTGCTTGTGCAAAAAGGTCGCGCAACAGATGCTCTTAGTCACGCAGAAGATGCTCTACGAGCGTTCACTCAATTTGGGCATAAAGCAAATACTGCAAACGCACAGAAATTGATAAGTGAAATTCGTACACAATTATTATAACATTGCTCGAATCATCCAAAGAGGTTTAATTCATGAGCATCTATTCTTCCGGCACTCTCATCGCCAACCGCTACGAAGTGGTGCAAGGCCCGCGCGAGAAGCCCAGCCTTGCCGGCGGCATGGGACTGGTTTACCTTTGCGTAGACCACGCAGACGACGGTCGCCCAGTGGCGCTCAAAACCTTCCAGCCTGAGCTTCTGCCTGATCGTGCCGCCCGCGATCGCTTCCTGCGCGAAGGCACGACTTGGGTGCAGTTGGGCAAACATCTGCATATTGTCCGCTGTCATCAAATCCAATAGGATGACTATAATGAGTTTATTCAGTAAATTCTTTAGCCAGAAACCGACAAAAGATGAGCGATGTAGAGCGCCGGATTTCACGTTATTGAGCAAGGCCAAAGCCAATCCGAACGCTTTTCCGTCTGTAAAGTCTGATGGTGCATATCGTACAGGCACCCTCATCGCCAACCGCTACGAAGTGGTGCAAGGCCCGCGCGAGAAGCCCAGCCTTGCCGGCGGCATGGGACTGGTTTACCTTTGCGTTGACCACGAAGAAACCGGTCGTCCGGTAGCCCTCAAAACTTTCCGGCCTGAGCTTCTCCCTGATCGTGCTGCCCGCGATCGCTTCTTGCGCGAAGGCACGACTTGGGTGGAGTTGGGCAAACATCCGCATCTTGTTAGATGCCATGAAGTCATCAAAGGTGCTGTCGGATCAGAAGTCTTCTTCGTTCTCGATCTGGTTGCACCGGTAGAAGGCAAACGTGATGCATCGCTGCGCTCTTGGCTCACTCCAGGCAAACCGCTTTCTGTTGAACAAGCCTTGCTTTTTGCTCTGCACATCGCGCGTGGCATGAAGTACGCAACAACAAAAATACCTACTTTAGTTCATCGTGACTTGAAGCCGGAGAACGTGCTGGTCGGTCGAGATGGCATTGCCAGAGTTACCGACTTCGGCCTAGCAAAGGCCGTTCAAGCGACAGAGGGTAAATTGCTGATTGGCAAAGATAGTGAAGAGACGAATTTTAGAAGGACACAGTTAACGATGGGTATTGTGGGAACTCCACTTTACATGGCACCAGAACAATGGGCAGGTGTTGAGCTTGATGTACGCACGGATATTTACGCCTTCGGGTGCATCCTGTATGAAATGATTGCCGGCAAAAGTATGGTGATGGGAAGCAACTTGCATGAGTTGGAGCAAGCACACCGAGCGGTGAATGTTTCACGGGCAGAGTTGCCGAAGAATTCACCAGACGAGGTCAGAGCACTGTTGTGTCGCTGTGTCGTACCATCAAGAGACGAGCGGTATTTGTATTGGGCTGAGATGGAGGTAGCAGTGGCGAATGCGTATTATGCCATTGCGGACAAAGATGCGCCGAATGAGATAAACACAGAAAGCGAGACGCGCGCCGAGCGAATGGCAGCAGGGTTATCATACAACGCCATAGGATTATCATATGCAGAAATCGGCAAAAATGACTTAGCAATGAGGCACTTCGAAAAGCTATTAGCCATTGCAAATGAGTTTGGAGATCTTTCGGCGAAAGCGATGGCGTTAGGTAATTTGGGAAATATCAATGATACACAAGGAGTTTTTGGACTCGCGATCGATTTATACAGCCAACAGTTAACTATCAGCCGCACGATCGGATATTTGTACGGAGAAGCGAATGCGCTGGTCGGCTTGGGAAATGTCTATCGCAGGACGGGTGAGACACGCCGAGCGATTGAGTATTACGAGCAAAATGTGGAGATTTGGCGTAAGATTGGAGATCGCAATGGAGAGGCAATGGTTCTAACTAATTTGGGCGGAATTTATACAGAGATTGGCAACCCAGCCAAGGGTATAATGTTCTATGAGCAAGCTCTCCCAATTATGCGCGAAATTGGTAATCGCCGCGGGGAAGGTAATGTGCTCGCAAACCTTGGAAGTGCATACAATGATTTGGGCGATTCAGCGCGTGCGATTGAGTTCTCCACTAAAAGCTTGGCTATAACTCAGGCGATTGGAGACCGCTTATGGGAAGGTATTGTGCTGGGTAATCTGGGGAAGGCCTACCGGCAATTAGGTGACAAAATCAGAGCTATTAGGTTTTACGAGCAAGCTCTTACCATAATGCAGGAAATCGGCGACCGATATGGTGAGGGAAAAGCGCTTGACAGTTTGGGCATAACATATGGCGAGTTGGGAGACACTACCCAGGCAATTGAGCTATTTAATAAACGTATAGTCCTTGCAAGAGAGATAGGAGATGTGTTAGGCGTAGCATTTTCCAGCTTTAATCTGGCGCTTATGCTTTTTCGCAAGGGCCGCCAGGTTGATGCGTTACGTCATGCAGAATCGGCTGCGCAAGCATTCGCATATGTAGGACACAATCCTATGTATCAACGAACTCAACAGTTAATTGCGCAAATCCGCATGCGGATGCAATAAGCTAAAATGATTCAAACAAAGGAATTTATGCCATGAGCATTTATCCTTCCGGCACCCTCATCGCCAACCGCTACGAAGTGGTGCAAGGCCCACGTGAGAAGTCCAGCCTTGCCGGCGGCATGGGACTGGTTTATCTTTGTGTAGACCATGCAGAAAACGGTCGTCCGGTGGCTCTCAAAACTTTCCGGCCTGAGCTTCTCCCTGATCGTGCCGCCCGCGATCGCTTCCTGCGTGAAGGCACAACCTGGGTGCAGTTAGGCAAACATCCGCATATTGTCCGCTGTTATCAGGTATTCAGAGCCGATTTTGGGACTGAAGTCTTTTTCGTCCTCGAACTCGTTGCTGCTGCCGAAGGTAAACGGGATGCTTCGTTACGCTCTTGGCTCATTCCTGGTAAACCACTTCCTGTTGAACAAGCATTATTTTTTGCCCTGCACATCGCGCGTGGCATGAAACACGCAACAACAAAAATACCTGGCTTGGTTCACCGCGACCTAAAGCCGGAGAATGTGCTGGTGGGACGAGATGGCTTTGCCCGAGTCACCGACTTTGGATTGGTTGGTATCCTGAGCGATCTGTCTGAAGCTGTGCCTGAGCAAGTGCAAGCAGACCAATCGTTAACCCATCGTAGATTGCTGACCTTCACAAAAGGTTTTGTGGGCACACCTGAATATGCCGCACCAGAACAGTTTGATGGTAGAGAATTGGATGAGCGCAGCGACATATACGCCTGTGGTTGCATTCTCTATGAGATGCTAATCGGGCAGGCGCCTTTTACGAAGAATTACAAAACACAACAGGAACGATTCTTGAGGTACAAAGAATGCCATACGAGCGAAGAGCCAAAACCGCCAAGAGCAGTTGTCCCAACAGTGACAGACGAGATAGAAAATATTGTACTGAGATGTCTGCGGAAAAAATCTGAAGAGCGATTCGGGAATTGGCCAGAAGTAGAAGCCGTAGTGAAAAGTGCATATCGAGCAATGACAGGAAAAGAGGCACCGAGCGAAATAACGACCGAAGGCGAAACACGCACAGAGCGGGTGGCCATGGGCTGGTCTTACAATACGATGGGAATATCGTACGCCGACATTGGTAAGTTTTCTGTAGCACGTGACTATTTTGATAAGGTGCTTGCGATCGGGCTACAAGAAGGAGAGCGCTCCTTTCAATCTGCTGCATTGGGCAATCTAGGCGAGGCTTATCGTCAGTTGGGCGATGCGCGTGGCGCGATTGGGTATTTTAAGCAAGCGTTGGCGATTATGCGCGAACTCGGCGACCGTGATGGCGAAGGCGGTGCGTTGGGCAATCTGGGCATTGCATATCGTGAGTTGGGCGATGCGCGTGGCGCGATTGGGTATTTTGAGCAGCATTTAGCCCTTGCCCGCGAAATCGGCGACCGTCGTGGCGAAGCTGCTGCATTGGGCAATCTCGGCACTGCTTATTGCCAGTTAGGCGATGCGCGTGGCGCGATTAGGTATTATAAACAAGATTTGGCCCTTGCCCGCAAAATCGGCGACCGTCGTGGCGAAGCTGCTGCGCTGGGCAATCTGGGCATTGCTTATGCTCAATTGGGCGATGTGCGTGGCGCGATTGGGTATTTTGAGCAGTGTTTAAACATTGCCCGCGAAATCGGCGACCGTCGTGGCGAAGGGCAGACGTTGGGCAATTTGGGCAATGCTTATTTTCAATTGGGCGATGCGCGTAGCGCGATTGGATATTATGAGCAGTATTTAGCCATCGCCCGCGAAATCGGCGACCGTCATGGCGAAGCTGCTGCGTTGGGCAATTTGGGCAATGCTTATTTTCAATTGGGCGATGCGCGCGGCGCGATTGGATATTATGAGCGGCATTTAGCCATCGCCCGCGAACTCGGCGACCGTTGTGGCGAAGCTGCTGCATTGGGCAATCTGGGCAATGCTTATCGTCAATTGGGCGATGCGCGGCGGGCGATTGACCTTCACGAGCAGTCACTCGTGATCAAACAGAAAATCAGCGACCGTATAGGAGCAGCCGAGACCAGCTTCAACTTGGCCTTCGTGCTGGCGCAACAAGGCCGCTTGCGTGAAGCAGAAACACATGCCAAGCAGGCAGCGCAAATCTTCACCCAAGTCGGCAACAGCGAGTACGCTGCCAGCACTCAAGAACTCCTCGATGAAATCCTCTCGCAAGACATGTGATTTTCGCTTGAACCAAAGATAATAATGAATCCCACGCGCATCTATTACTTCAACCCCGTGAGATACTCCAGTTGAAGCGATTCATTCGTTAGTGCGCTGAAACCTTATCTCACGGGTTCAACCAATAACAATCGAAGCGAAGGCTCGTCCAAGATAATCGTACCATGAAAATCAACATGCAAATCGTCAGTGGTGTTTCCCTATTCTTGATAGGAATTTCACTGGATTTTATTTTTAATCTTTTAGCTGCGGATAGCAAGATTGTAGAGTTGTATAACAAGAATCATACATGGTCCCTCGTGATTGCCGTTGTGCTGGTCTTGGTGGGTATCATCCTGATCATTGGCAACCTCAGAAAGGATGCCAAACTAGAGGCAGAAAAGAAAAGCAGCGTGCTAAGTGATATGCCTATATTCAGTGAAGACGAGAAATTTCTGCACGAGCAACTGGCCCACCATCAAGAGAACCGCCGCCAATTGCTCAAACAAAAAAGCATATATGCCGCTGGCGAAGAACCCCTGCACCTCCTCAATCAAATCGCTGCTGAAGAGAAGGCCATCAAAGAGATCAAGCAGCAATTGCGCAAATAGGAGTAAATTCTGTGCAGAAAAAAGCAAAAACTTTCACGCAAAGACGCAGAGACGCAAAGGGACCGCAAAGAAAAGCGTGTCGTGTAGTGGTGCGTGCAGCATTATAAATTGCAGATAAAAATCAGGAGAAAACGATATGACTGAAAACGAATTATCTTTCGAGATTATCGGCGCGGCCATCGAGGTTCATCGGATTTTGGGACCTGGTCTATTGGAATCCGCTTATGAAGAATGTGTTTGTTATGAGCTAAGGCAAAAAGGATTCCAAATTGACCAACAGCTCTGGCTGCCACTGCGCTACAAAGATGTCATTGTCAAAGAAAACGCGTACCGTTTGGATATCTGGGTCGAAAGAAAAGTCATTGTTGACGTAAAATCGGTTGAGCAAATACCTCCGGTGTATTTTAGGCAAGTTCGGAGTTATTTGCAGCTAACTGGCAGCAAGCTGGGCTTGCTCTTAAACTTCAATGTTCCAGTTTTGAAGGACGGTATTCACCGAATCGTTTTGGGTTTGGAGGAATAACTCTTTTGCTTTTTCCGGACCTGCGGCATAGCAGGCTTTGCGTAATCTTTGCGTCTCTGCGTCTTTGCGTGCGCTTTTGTTTTTCTTTTTTGGTTGCGGAGAAGAACTGTATGGCAAATCATAATGAAGACAAAGCACATTTGCTGGAATTGCTTGAACAGCACCGTGCTAACCTACAGGCGTTGCGAAAACAGCATGCAATATATGCGGAAGGTGAAAAACGCCTTTCCTTGCTGAATCAAATCTTCGCGGAAGAGAAGGCTATCCGCGAGGCCAAAGCCAAACTGCGTCAGTTGGGTGTTGAGCCAGAGCCTTCGACGATTGACCCGCCTGAAAAGTTCGAGCCTTTTGCCGAGCATGTCATTAAGACTTATCCTTTGCCCATCGCGCAGGCGTGTGCGGATTTCAATAAGGCAAGTGAAGTGGTACAAAAATTTGTCGCGTTGGATCGCCTCATTACCCACCTGATCAAATATCTGGCGGCGATCTTCATCGGTCAGGCGCGACGGGATAAGCCGCCGGATTATCCGTTGCCGGAAAAACTTGAATGGATCGCCAAGCCCACGCCTGCCCTGCCAAAGGCTCTAGGCAGGCCAGGGCTGCAAAGCTGGACCGAGGCCATTGGCGAATTAAGCGGGCTTTATAAAAAAACTACCTGGCAGGAGAAATGGAAACTCGCTGATTTGCTCCCTGCTTGCACGCGGCCTTTGCTCGGTCGACAAGAGCTGGTCGATGCCATTGATTACCTAACCATCCAATTGCACAAGTCCGGCATTGATGAGCCTTCGGTGATTGATTTCCTGCAATTGCTCGCCTGGTATCGCGAAAAAGAATGGCAGGAGGCCGCGGCCCTGTATCCGCTGGAGAAAATCGAGCCGTTGATGCTGCGTTTGCAGCCGGCTCTGGCCTTGCTGCTCAACGAGCTGGAACCGCTGCGACGTTACGGGATGGCATATCTGGAGCGAATTGACGAAGTGAATGATAAGGTACAACTTTATGTGGCAAGGTTTATGGGGCAGTTCGCCATGACGGAGGCGCCGGCAATCGACCAACCGACTCTGATGGTGCCAAGTGCGGAAGCGCAACACCTCAGACGTGGCCGTATCTACGTGTCGGACCAGCATCAAATGCCCCAACTTGACCTTCATCCTTTTTTTGTCGTCTATCGCTGGGAGCTTTTCACGCTGGTGCATCATGAACAAACCAACTTCATCGAGTTTCACTCGTGCAGTCGCGGCACGAGATTGCGGCCACCACTTGAAGCCAGCACTTATTTCGCGAGTTGGTTGAAAGAACAACCCGAGGGCGCGCCGGCGAAAGAGGATCCGCCGATATTGGGTGAAGATGAAAACTGGCGGGATAAAGTCGAGCCTATTCCCTCGGATGATCCGGCAGAAGCGCTGCCATTAACCTGGTTGAATAAGGAAGGCCGCGAGGCACTGGAGATTGCGCTTGGGGAAGCGTTGCGTATTGGCCACTTTTGGCTCGGCGTTGAGTTTCTGTTGATGGCGTTGACCAAGCAGGATGGTTGTCCTTTGAGTGATCTCTTCCATGAAATGGGCCTCAGCCGGAGCCAGTTTCGCGGCGTCTTACGTGGCATGGTTGGCGTCGCCACAGCAGGTGATGAATGGAAAGAAAAAGACGTCGCTGAGATCGGTGCTCGCGCTTTGTCGAATTTGCGACCCGCCGATCCCGAAAAGTTAGCGAAGAATTTTCAAGCGGGTAAAGAGCAACCTCCGATTGCCACGCCGCGCATGATGCAAGTGCTACAAACCGCAAAGAACCTGGCTGGAGATGAACAGATCGGTCATGGCCACTTGTTGTTGGCGGCATTGCAGCATCCGCAATGTCTTGCCATCGGTCTTCTCTTTGGCCTCGCGGCGCAAGCAGGATGGGATCCGAAAACAGTACAAGCTTGGCTGAAGCAACGTGGTGGTATCACAGGCCGGCCTTCTCCGGATCAAGAGGAGAAACCTGCGGATGACTCGCCCGATCGAGGTTTGGGACCAACACCTCGACCTCCGCAATCGCCCTCACCACATATTCCCAAAGGCAAGGGAATGCTGGGCAAGTATGGCCGCGATTTGAACGCCGAAGCCAAAGCTGGCAAGCTCCATCCCGCCATTGGTGTGGAGGCGAAGTTGCGCCAGATGAAACGCATTTTGCTCCAACGTGAGACTAACAATCCATTGCTCATCGGCGAAGCCGGTGTGGGCAAGACGGCCATCGTCGAGGGACTGGCTTATGAACTGGTGCATGGCAAACCTGACGTGGCGGAATTACAGGGCAAGCGTATCGTTGAAATCTCCATCAACAGTTTGGTCGCAGGAACCAAATATCGCGGCGAGCTGGAAGAGCGCGTCGAGCGGCTTCTTGCCGAAGTGAAAGCTTCGCCGGAAGTGATCGTTTTTATTGATGAAATTCACACCGTGCTTGGCGGAGGCGGTGACAGCGTTTCCAACATTGCGAACGCCCTCAAACCGGCGCTGGCTCGCGGCGAGTTTCGTTGTATCGGTGCGACGACCATCAATGAGTATCGCCAATATATCGAAAAAGACCCCGCTCTGCGCCGGCGCTTCGAAACCATTCTGGTGGAGGAGCCAGGTATCGACGACTGCATTGAGATTCTGAAAGGTCTCTTCAACAAGCAATATGGATTGGAAATACCCGAAAGCGCCATTGAAGCCGCCGTTCGTCTAACCACACGCTATATTCAAGATGAGAGGCTGCCGGCCAAGGCCATCAAGTTACTGCATCAAGCTGAAGCTTACGTCAAACTGCCTTCGTTTTTTGGCCATGACGAGAAGGCAGAGAAGGAACAAACGCAACCACTTTTTACCGCCATCAACGAAGACCTGATCCGCTATCTCCTGAGCAAGAAGACCGGCATTCCTCTGGAGCGACTCAAAGGCGATGAGCTGGAGCGAATCAAAGGCATTGAAGAGACGTTGAAGTTGCAAGTCATCGGCCAGGACGAAGCGGTGCATGCGGTAGCGCAGGTGATCAAGCGGGCACGCGCCGAGCTGCGCGATCCCCACCGGCCTGTGGGCGTGTTTCTATTTGTGGGACCGACCGGCGTGGGCAAAACCGAGTTGGCCCGCGCGCTCGCCGGCTTTCTTTTCAATGATCCCGAGGACGGGATGATCCGGCTGGATATGTCGGAATATATGGAGAAGCACCAAGTCTCGCGACTGATTGGCGCGCCGCCTGGTTACGTCGGCTATGAAGAAGAAGGCCAGCTCACCGGCCAGTTGCGCCTGCATCCTTACAGCGTGGTTTTGCTGGATGAGATTGAGAAGGCCCACGAAGATGTCCACAACATTTTCTTGCAGCTCTTCGACGAAGGCCGCCTAACCGATGCCAAAGGCCGCACCGTCAATGGCCGCGAAGCGATTTTTATCATGACCTCGAACGTTGGCTCTGAGATTTATGCGCAGGATCAGGCAGGTTTCTTGCCCCACGAGAAATTCAGTCCGGAGTGGCTCCAAGAAAAACGGATGAGCGTGGACAAAGCCATCCGCGCCAAATTCAAACCGGAATTTCTCAACCGCGTGGATCGGGTGATTCACTTCAACCCGCTTACCAAGCCTGATTTGAAACGCATTTTTCAATTGCAATTCGACGCAGTCCAAAAACGCTTGCTGGAGAGCCGAAAAGTTCATTTGGCCATTACCCCCGAAGCCAGCGAACATGTTTGCGCTGCCGGCTACGATGCCTTGAATGGCGCCCGGCCCCTGGCTCGCACGATTGACCGATTGATTGTTGAGCCACTGACCGACTTGATACTGAGCGAAAAAATCAAAGCCAATGACACGATTGAAATTAGCTATATCGATGGAAGTTTGGAATTCAAAAAAACTTTGGCTCACTGAATTGAGAACTCTCACTGAATTATTTTTTAATTAAAATTTCTGTGAGAGTTCCGCTTCTGTGAGCGATATTTTTTGAGGAGACACCCCATGAGTGATCGACGACTCGTTTTGGAAATATTGAACGGCCCGCTGGATGGGCACAAGGTGAAACTTGAAAAGGAAACCATCTGGAGCAAAAAAGGCGAAGGTTCGCTGATATTTCCATGGGATACGGAATTGGGTGAGCCACAGGCGCGCTTTTTCTGCGAAGGGGGTGAGTGGTGGTTGGAAGGATTGGAAGCACAACATGGCACCTATCGTCTTAATCGTGAGGAGCGCATTGAGGGGAAAGTGCGATTGGAGACAAGGGATATGCTGAAGGCTAGTGAGAGTTGGTTGGTGGTACACGAATCTGAATGAAATGAATTAGAATGGAGGATTAGATTATGCAAACTCAACCACGTTACAAAAAAGGTGACAAGATCGGTGAGCGATATCTTGTCTACCAAGCCCTTATTGGCGGCATGGGTGAAGTGTACTTGTGTCTTGATCTTCAAAAAAATCGTCCTTACGCGCTCAAAACTTTTCAGGCACGCTATCTGACCAATCTGAAACTCCGTGAAGCCTTCAAAAGAGAAGTTGCGACCTGGGTTGCACTGGAGAAGCATCCAAACATCGTGCGCTGCTTTTACATGGACATCATCGACAATCAGCCGTTCATGTTCCTAGAGTGGATTGCTAGCGACGAAAGTCGTGGGACGGACCTGCGAAGCTGGTTGCGCCACGGGCCATTGGATTTGCGGCTAGCACTGAATTTTGCCATTGACATCTGTCGTGGCTTAATCCACGCTGATCAGAAAAAGCCTGGCATTGTGCATCGGGATTTGAAGCCCGAAAATATTTTGGTTGCTGAGGGGCGAATTGCCCAAATCACTGACTGGGGACTGGCTAAGATTGTCCAAGAAGCGGAATTGGAAATCACAACCACGAGAAGCGAACCAAGCAGGCGTCAGAGCCTACTAGGCGCAGATGGGATTGTGGGTACCCCGCCCTATATGGCACCAGAACAGTGGCGCGGCGAAGAACTGGATGGGCGTACGGACATTTATGCTATTGGCTGCATTTTGTATGAAATGTTGATGGGGCGGCCACCGTTTTTTGCAGCGACGTTCGATGGTCTTCGCCGTCAGCATTTGGAAGCTGCTATCCCCTCATTAACAATAGGGGATGTTGTCCCTGCAGCCTTGCAAAATCTGCTATTCCGCTGCCTGGCCAAAAAACGAAATGAACGATTCACTACTGTTGATGAATTATTGCAACTACTTTTGTTGATTTACCAGCAGCATTTTTCTGAGGCACTGCGAGCTACCGAAACAGGTGGAGAATTTACGGCTGAAGACTACAGTAATCGTGGTGCTACTTACGCGCAGTTGCGACGCTATGACGAAGCACTAGCGGACCTGAATCGTGCTATCCAGCTTGACGCTACGTTTGCACGAGCTTATATCAATCGTAGCGGTGTTTACGCCGATCGGCAGCGTTACGATGAAGCTATGGCTGACTGTACCAGAGCTATCCAGCTTGACCTAACCAGCGCGACGGCTTACACAAATCGTGGCAGGATCTATCAAGAAGTGCAGCGTTACAGGGAAGCGTTGGCGGACCATAGCCGGGCAATTGAAATTAACCCAAACTATGCAGCAGCTCTTATCAATCGTGGAAGCACTTATCGCTCTTTGCAGTGCTATGATGAAGCCCTTGCAGATTATACCCATGCTATTGAAAGTGATCCCACTTACGCTCCAGCTTACATAAATCGAGGCAACCTCTATCTTGAACTACAGCGTTTCAATGATGCCATCAACGACTTCGAACAAGCGATCCGGTTTGGCCTAACCGAGGCGAAAGGCTACATTGGTCGTGGAATAGTTTATGAAAACCTGCATCGCTATGAAAATGCTCTTAGTGATTTTAATTATGCTACTAAACTTGATCCAACATCAGCAGAAGCCCACTACAATCGTGGTATCGTCAATGACAAACTTGGACGCTATGATGAAGCACTGAAAGATTACACGCGCGTAATCGAATTAGATGTCAATTATGGCAAGGCCTATTCTAATCGTGGAATCATCCATTCCATTCTACAACATAATGAGGAGGCGCTGGCAGATTTCACTCGTGTTATCCAGCTTGATCCGTCTAATGCCAAGGTATATTATAATGTTGGCACCTTACTTTTTAATCAGGGTGAGCTGAGAAAAGCATTACAGCACTTTGAAAAAGCGGCTGAACTTGGTTTATCACAAGGAGTTCAATATGCTGAATTGCTCAAAAAAATTCTACGCTAAAATTGCAATTCCAATTCTGTTACAAAAAGGTGGCAAGATCGCGGGCGCTATCTCGTCCATCAAGCCCTCATGGGCGGCATAGGCGAAGTGAGTCTAAAAGTAAAACGTAAATGCGTAAGGGAGCACTGAATATGCCGGAAATCGCGCTAAAATTAGCCAACAGGCTCATACAGCCTTATTCTAAAAGACGCATTCGACTCTATGATAAATCCGAGAAAGCCGACCTGCTGGAAAAGCTGAGAGCCGG
>Ga0187893_10008041_pt1 | contig 16892 bp, 14 predicted proteins | sample MA1701074metaG_FD_139574 | JGI IMG/M metagenome (GOLD analysis project Ga0187893, IMG submission 139574) | White microbial mat communities from a basaltic lava cave in the Kipuka Kanohina Cave System on the Island of Hawaii, USA - MA170107-4 metaG ...
CTCGCCGCGTCCAGCATCGTTTGCGCTTGCTCACGTGTCCATCTCGTTTCTCGTTTGTTTGCCTTGCCACGTGACTACCAGTCGCGCGTCCGTCATCCCAGCCGTCGTTCGTCGGGCAGATACTCTGCATCGACTGGAACGCGACTACGACTGCGGTCGATGTCGCTTCGACCTCAACGGTCGATGCGAAGAACCGGAGCTTTGTCCCCCCAGGTCGGATCAAGACTGCTGTGCGACGCCGAAGAACGGTACATGTGAGGAAGAACAGTTCGGCGGGGAATGTCCCGATTTCAGCGACTCCTACGATTGCGGTTATTGTCTCTTCGACAGCGATTCTGTTTGCCACGAGCCGGAGCAGTGCCCGGCAGGCACCGACCCCGTGTGCTGCGCCATACCACGCAACGGCGTCTGCGAGGAGCAACAGTTCGGAGGCAAATGCGGCGATTTCTCGGATCATTACGATTGTGGCTACTGCCCCGAAGAGTTGAACGTGGGCCGCCAATGCGATGAGGCAGAGGGCACGGATGCCTGTCCCGAAGGCAGCGATCTTGACGACTGCTGAGAGAACCGTTCGAACCTCATCACCGCGGAGTTTCCACTGGTCGCCACGATTGCGTCACGGCGATCGACTGTGCAGTGGATTCGACAACCTCTAGGGTGCGGGTCGTCTCAACATGCGACGGGCGGACTCTCAATGGCTTTCGGCGCCTGGGCAGCGGAGAACGGGTACGACATGCGTGAGCAACTTTGAATCCGCAGCCATTCCCATCAACGGCGGACAACCGCTGCCGAGCACAGTGCACGCTGCATGCGAAACCTCGGACGGAACGGACGAGCCGTCTTCGGAAGCCGAAGTCGCAGAAGGAGCCAACGCCAGCAGGTTGGAGGGCATGCCCATTTGCGGAGGTGCCATCCTCCTCGAACGGCGCACCCTCGGGCGGGACGAACACGAAGCGATTGCACAACGCAAATCCGCTTGTCGAGGCGCTTGCGCCTTTCGGGTCATCTCGAGCGGGAGGGACGGAGATATTTTCGATCGGTTCTTCATGTCTGCTTCCTTTCGTAGATCGGCCGCGTACTCGCGTTCGATTGGATACGGCGAATGATCCATTGGTTACTACGAGTGCTCATCGAGTCGTTCGCCATCGCCGAAATACGCAACACTGGCACACGCCTCGACGCTCACATATTCGCCCGTAGGGTCACGACGCACGTAGCGTCCGCCCGCTCAACTCCTGGAATCGCTGCTGAACTGCCATCGAGATGCGGTGATTCTCGATGGCCGCGAGCAACCGTTTGAACTCGCGCGAACTGAATCGCCGTGGGGAAAGATTGAGCTCGGGTAGAGAATGGAAGCGGCGACGCTTGCGTGTCGCGATGTAGAGCGTATCGAGGAGTGCCTTTTCCGGCGTGGCAAGTCGATAGAGAATTCGAGTTTCGCTCCAAACTACTCCGTCTCGCATCATGTTCGGACCAAGATGAAAGAATTCGTACGTGCCGACCGATGTCGTGAGCTTTCGAGCATGTCCAGTCGTTGCCACGTGAACAGCGTTTGGAATTTGCGAGACCATGTCGTGGAGGTGGAGAGCGGTGAGAAACGATACGTATCCTTGTTCGTTGCCGAGAAGCTGCGGGACGCAAGCCAAAGGGTGGAAAAACGGATGCGCGGTGTTCGCCCATACGCCGCGTGTGACCGAGGTGAGTGCTCCGGAGCGGACTGCACGGGCAAGCTGTCGACTCGCCGTGGCCACCGAGATGCCGGCTTCGAGGGCAAATTCTCGCGTCGAGAACACCACGAAATCCGGTCGCGTGAGAAGCTCGAATCTCACAGCCGTGAGCTCCGTGGACGCGTGATCACGTCCAATACGGCGCCCTGAATTGCGAGGAATCTTTCCCGGGTACCGTATTCGGGCCAAGAGTCCTGATGGAGATATTCCAACACCTGTCCCTCATAGGCGGCAAAGTCGAGCGATGTCACGTTGTTTACAGCGCGTTCCAGTACGCTGGCATCCATTCCCGCCACCACATGGGTATCCGTTTCACCTCTCGAATTCAGGAGATATAGGTCGAACATGTCGCGAGCTTGCGTAACTGGTCGATCCGCGAGGGCACGGATCTTCTGCCGCGTCATTTCCGGTGCGCTGTAATGAGCGCACGCGTAGGCGGTACGGTGATATTGCCGCGCAATTTCGGGATCGATGCGATCGATTCGCACATCGGAAGCAATACCTCGACGTGAGAACTCGATTTTCGTCGGGAATGATTGCCCGGAGGAGAGCACCAGAGACAAGCGAAAGCGTTGTGTCGTGGTCGTTTGTTTGGCCCTGCTGCGGTCATTGATGCGCAAATCCGTGATGTCCGAGGTCGCCAAGACCCGCCGAAAGGCACCATCCTCGAGAACTTTGTAGCCGTTCTTCTGCAACGTCTCGACGCTGACCTTTTGCGGGTCCACGTCGATGTCCATGTCCTCGGAATACCGCGGGCTCTGGAAAAAGAACCGCAAGTTGACGCCCCCTTTGAGCACGTAGAGCTCGGGTCTCGAGATCTGGAGCAGCCGCTGCAGGAACAAAAAGTGGAAGAGCTCCCTCGCTCCGCGGTCGGACAGCACCCCCAATAAGTAGCTAGATTGCTAGAATGATCAATTGAAATACTTATTCCATCCTCCTGCGAGCACGGCGCCTCCCACTGAAGGTGACCGGCGCTGACGAGTGTTGGTACATTCTTACCAATACCTTCGTCTGCGCGGCATTCGACGGCGACCACACGGTTCATGCCGTCGAGCCTCGCCACCTCCGCAAATTTCGGCAAAAATAGCGTAATGGATAGCTAAGTTATCCTACCCATGAAGCGAGGTCTTTAGACATGCCAACACTTGGATTCATCCTCCGATCTGGCGCGGCGATCGCGCTGTTCATCTTGCCGACAGGTTGCGGCGACCCGAGCAAAGAAGGATCGACCGACACGGAATCTTCGACCGACAGCCAGAGCGCGAGTGCAGAAAGTACCGCAGGTAGCGGTGGCGAAACGGGACACGGCAGCGGCGGTGATGGGAGTGGTGGTGCAGATGTTACGAGCGGCGATGCCAGCACGAGCAACGACGGCAGCGTCAGCGGCGATGCCAGCACGAGCAACGACGGCAGTACTAGCGGCAACGAGAGCAGCACGAGCGGCCATGGCAGCAGTGACAGTGCCGGCGGTACGGACACGGGTGGTCAAAGCAGCGACGCAACCAGCTCTGGCTCGGCTGGGACGACATCGGGGGGCGAGCTCACGTGTGATCAAAACGGGCCCGATTGTGAAGTCTGTCAGGAGGAGAAGTGCTGCGATCTGCTGATGTATTGTGGCATGAGCTCGGACTGTACGTGCCTGGCGCAGTGCGTAGGCCAAAGCGGTCTTGGGGATGTCGATTCCTGCATGTCGGCCTGCGCACTCGACAGTTCGCCCACCGGCTGGGATCCGCTCGAAGAATGCATGACGCTGTCTTGTCCCGATGGTGACGAATGCTCGGCGCCATGATGGTTCTGAAAGGTTCGCTCGTCACAACCATCGCCGCCGTGGGCTTGCTTGCCGCGTGCACGGGAGAAGGGGGAGAGGGAGACATCCACGGCGGTGAGTCGGCGGGCGACACTGCCAATGCGACGGGGGAGGACACGCAGCCAGACAGCGACGAAGGCAAAGGCGATTCGGAAGCGACGAACGAGTCCGAAGGCCCTGGCACGGGATCCTATGGCGGGAGCACGGGCGCGAGCATGGAGTCCTCCGATACGACGTCCACCACGCTGGGCGGAGGCCTCGCGGACTGCAGCTTCGACGACGCGCTACCATTCGATCCTCTCGGCGAGGTGTTGCAGCTCGAGAGCACGAACAAGGACGTGTGCGTGCGCCTCGAGCGACGTGACGACGGGCCTGGAAGCATGGCCAATACCCAATGGACCCTGCTCGACGTCCGAATTGGACCGATTGGTTCGGTGGCCCATGTAGACGATGAAGCGTCCCTTTGTTGGTATTCCAGCCATCACAATTTCACGGATTGGGCGCACACGTGGACGGGCGAGCGTCACTATGATGTGAAGCTTCGCCACGAGGGGCATGATGGTGTGCGAACGTACGAGCTGCACACGTTTGCTCAGGGCCCGCTCGGGAACGCGTGCGCCCCGTTGGCCGAAGGCACCGAACCGGTGGGAGATCCCATCGCATTGGTGCCGTTCAATCCGTGATTCGCTGGTTTCCACAACACCTACATCACGTGTTTCGAACGAGGCCGTTTCTGGTCATGAACGGCCCATAACGATGTCCAAAACAGCATTCGGTGTAGTCGAGATAGCTGTTTTTACCTCAAGTTTTGGTCGATGGGTGATGGTGACACGCTTTCGTTCGTGGTGGCCTCGATTCGGTTCGTGGCCGACGCCATCGTATTCGTGGTCGGGCTGGCTCTGGCTCGCATGCTGTTGCCGATGGCGGACGGCATGCTGAGCAAGCCGTACCTGCTGCTTGCGGTGTCTGGGGCGGCATACATGTATACCGACGTGATTCGCGCGCTCCCGAACGAAGGTGTGATTGCCACGCTGGTCGAGAACATTCGCTACGGATGGGCCATCAGCACGGCGTGTGAGACCGCGGCCGGTCTGGTTCAGCTTTATATGCTCAAAGGAGATCAGTGGTTCCACGCGAAAGCTCCGGAACACGCGTGACGAAGCCCCAGGGCAGAGCAGGCCGAGCGCCGATGGGCGTCTCAAGCTGGAGACGAGCGTGACCGTGACCGTGACCGTGACTAGAGGGAGGCCCCCCCCGCGTAGCTGATTCTCGTGTGGCTGGCAGCTGCTCGTCTGGGGAGCTACGCTGAATTTCCGTTGTGACCGCGGCTCCGAAACCGTCGGGTACGCAAGGGGTGGGCCCAAGCGGCGCCGCGGCGAGTCAAGTTGCGCCCAACGTGCTCGAGCACATCGAGCCGGGGAGCGGACAGCCGTTGCCGCCCGTACCGATCAGCTCCATCGACGACGTGTGTCGTGCAGTGCGAGATGCGAAAGCGGCTCAAAAGCGCTGGGCGTCGTTGTCGTGGCGTGCGAGGCGAGAGCGCCTACTCGTGTTTCGTAATGTGTTGTTCGAGCGCGCCGACGAGGTCATGGACGTGCTCATGCGTGAGGTCGGCAAAGTGCGCTTCGAAGCATTCGCGCATGAAATCTTTCCGATTGCCGACCTCACACACTATTACGCCACGCGAGCCCACAAGCTGCTTCGCGACCAGCGTATCGCTTTGCATCTGTTCTGGCCGCTCAAACGTGCCTACCTTCGCTACGAGCCACGCGGTGTCGTTGGTGTGATTTCGCCGTGGAATTTCCCGTTCACGGTACCGATGGGCGAAGTCGTGATGGCGCTTTGCGCACGAAATGCTGCCGTGGTGAAGCCGTCCGAATGGGCTCCGCGAACCATGCTCGCAGCCAAGTCGCTGTTCGTGGATGCCGGGTTCGATCCCGAGCTTTTGCAGGTCGTCGTGGGTGGCCGCGATACGGCGGTACACCTGATCGAAAACGGGGTCGACATGATTTCGTTCACTGGCAGTGTCTCGGCTGGGCGGGATATCGCGGCGCGCTGCGGCAAGCTGCTGATTCCATGCGTGACCGAGCTCGGTGGCAAAGATGCCGCGCTCGTGTTCGACGACGTCGACATCGCCACAACTGCACGCAGAATCGTATGGGGGGCCTTTGCGAACTCCGGCCAGCTGTGTGCCAGCGTCGAACGTGTGCTGGTGCATGCATCGATTCACGATGCGTTCGTGGCCGAGCTCGTCCGGCTTACACAATCGCTGCGACAGGGTGATCCGGTCGCCGCGGGAACCCAACACGTCGACGTCGGGCCCATGGTCGTCCCTGGACAAATACTCACCGTCGCGGCACACGTCGAAGATGCCCGCAGCAAGGGCGCACGCGTCTTGCACGGCGGATATGCGTTCGAACGAGCTGGGGGTCGCTTCTTCGCACCTACCGTGGTGACCGATGTGCGTGGCGATATGCGTATCTGGAGCGAGGAAACGTTCGGTCCGTGCATGGCGATCCGGACGTTCGAGCACGAGCACGAGGCCGTTTCGCTGGCCAACGAAAGCGATCTAGGCCTCACTGCCTACGTGTTCACGCGCGATCGGGCGCGTGCGGACCGAGTCGCCAACCACATCGAAGCTGGTTCGGTGATCGTCAACGATGTCTTGTATCACCACGCAGTTCCCGAAACGCCGTGGGGCGGCGTCAAGCATTCGGGCATCGGACGCGTGCACGGGCACGATGCTCTGCGCAACCTATGCTGGGTGAGGCACGTTGCGGTTCCACGGGTGAACGTGACGCCCCCGTGGGTTTATCCCTACCGCGAGCACACGTTTCGATGGTTCCGTACGGCCATGCAACGCTTGTATCGAGGCGTGCTCGGCCGTCTGCTGTGAGGGATCGTCTACGCCTTGGCCAGGCGATGTCGGCCGGTTCACAGATTGCATTGCTCGGCACACATGCTCTGGTCGAACAGATGGCCAGCAACTTCCTGCATCAGATACTTCGACGTGCCACCATTGCTGTCGAACACGTCCATGGGAAGTCCCGTGAACACATACGCGCTGCCGAAGCCCGAAAGCTTGGAAACGGTGACCTTGCTGGTCATTGCGCCGGGACCGCTCGGCGGTGAAGGCTTGGCTGCTCCGTGTACGTATTCCCGCCAGTACATGATGCTGTTCTCGAACGAGTACGAAAAGCAGCGGCATTCCCAGGTATAGGTCGCCCCATCGGAGCAGTAGGCCGAGCTTGGTGAGTTGTCGCCATCTTGATCGACACAGGTCGCGACGCCGAGAGCCTCGTCCTGAAAGCGAAACAAAAACTTGTGCTCGCGCGAAAATTCGTCGATCGCGACGAACTGACCACCGTCCGTGGCGTACTTCACGAGACTCCACGTGCCTTCCTCCTCGAACAGCGTCGGCGTCTCCTCCTTGCAGGTGGTGAGAGCGAGCCCCAGGAGGGCCAGAGCATGAATCGGGCGCAGCGAAGGTGGCATAGGGCACGTCACCCTACCAAGAGGGTTCATTTCGGAGCAAGCCATCGGCTGCGTTTTGGCGAGGGGGGGGTCAGGAGCACGTGGGGGCGTGTCGGTTTGTCGATGTCGGAGGGGGGGTGGGGTGCCCGCGGTTGACATCGCCCTGACGCATGCTTAGGTTTCGCCGCCGGTGGCGGCGAAGCGCGACTACTACCAAGTCCTTGGAGTCCAGCGCGACGCCCCCGAGGCGGAGATCAAGCGGGCGTACCGTAAAAAAGCGCTCGAATATCACCCGGATCGCAATCCGGGCGACCCCGAAGCCGAAGAGCGCTTCAAGGAATCGGCGGAGGCTTTCGAGGTCTTGAGCGATCCCGAAAAGCGCCAGCTCTACGATCAATTCGGACACGATGGTCCCTCACGCGCGGGCTTCCACGGGTTCCAGGGAGCGGACGAGATCTTCGCGCATTTTGGCGATCTCTTTGGTGATCTGTTCGACAATTTCGGCTTCGGTGGCCGAAGGCGCACGGGACCACAACGAGGGCACGACATCAAGATGAGGCTCGTGATTCCGTTCGCCGAAGCCGTGAGCGGTGGCGAGCGGGAGATCAAGGTGCCGCGGCGCATGCACTGTGAGGTATGCGACGGTAGCGGGGCTGCGCCCGGTACGAGTCCCGAGGTATGTCGCCAATGTGGTGGAAACGGGCAGGTGCTGCACCGTCAAGGTTTTTTCACGTTGCAGACCACGTGTCCGATTTGTCGGGGCGAAGGACGGATCATTCGCACGCCGTGTTCGAAGTGCTCGGGCACCGGTGTCCAGCAGGTAGAGTCGAAGCTCACCGTCGACATTCCTGCCGGTATCGATGACGGACAAACGTTGCGAATTCATGGGCGTGGTCAACCGGGCGGACGTGGTGGTCAAAGTGGCGACCTCTACGTGGTCGTTCAAGTCGAACCAGATGTTCGGTTCGTGAGGGAGAACTACGACGTCCACAGTGAAGTACGCGTGTCCATGCTGCAAGCGGCGCTCGGATGTACGGTCAAGGCAGCGACCTTGGCGGGTGACGTCGACCTCGACATCGAGCCCGGCACTCAACCCGGGGACGTGCTCGTGCGCAAGGGCAAGGGCGTTCCCATGTTGCGTGGGCGAGGGCACGGCGATCACCACGTTCACATCGCCGTGACGATTCCGAAGGAGCTCGGAGACGAACAGGAGCAGTTGCTGCGAGAGCTTGCGGAGCTGCGCGGCGAGTCTGTCGCAAAGCCCAAGAAGAGCCTATTGGACAGCTTCCGAAAACGCAGCCGCGGTTGATAGGGATTTGCAGCGAAATTCAGTTTGGCCTGTCCCTTGCCTCGTCGAACGTCGTGACCATCTTGGGTGAGCGGCGGGCATCCCGATCAGCGACCATGGCGCACAAACGCAAGCAAGCGCATCGCGCTCCCCCGAGCTCGCAACGGCGGCGCTGGCAGCTGTCCTTCTGGCCGATCATCGTCATGATGTTCCTCTTGTGGGCGTGGCAGGAAATTTTCCAGGGCCTCCAAGTCGAGAACATCGCGTACAGCGAGTTCAAGCACTATCTAGAGCGAAGGGAGGTCGTGGAGGCGACGGTCGAGCCCGAAGTCGTCGTTGGCCGCATCGATCCCACTCCCACCTCGGGTGACGGCGAGACCGAGCAGGACGACACATTCCTGTTTCGAACCGTTCGTGTCGACGATCCGAAGCTTGTCGAGCAACTCGAGCTTGCAGGTGTGCAATTCACGGGTGTACGACCGAGTTTCTTGGGACAATTTCTGTGGGCATGGGTCGTGCCCATCGGGATCATGTTGCTGCTGTGGAGCTTGCTCGCGCGGCGCATGGGACAAGCGGCAGGTACGGCACTCGGCATCGGCAAGAGCAAGGCCAAGCTGATCGCCGAAACGCAGGTGGGTGTTCGATTCACCGACGTCGCCGGATGCGACGAGGCCAAGCAAGAGCTGCAAGAAGTCGTCGACTTCCTGCGAAACCCCAAGCGATACGAAGCGCTCGGCGCGGCCATCCCCAAAGGCGTATTGCTGGTCGGACCTCCGGGTACGGGAAAGACGTTGCTCGCACGTGCCGTTGCAGGGGAGGCCGGCGTGCCATTCTTCTCGTTGAGCGGTAGCGATTTCGTGGAGATGTTTGCCGGCGTCGGTGCAGCGCGCGTGCGTGATCTATTCGACCAAGCCGTCGAGCAGACCTCGTGCATCGTGTTCATCGACGAGCTCGATGCGATCGGTCGGCAGCGTGGCGTGCATCTCGGAGTCGTCAACGACGAACGCGAGCAAACGCTCAACCAGTTGCTGGTGGAGCTGGATGGATTCGAGGCCAACAATGGCGTGATCGTGCTCGCGGCGACCAACCGGCCGGACGTGCTCGACCGAGCTCTACTTCGGCCGGGCCGATTCGACCGACAAGTCGTGCTCGATGCCCCAGACCTCGAAGGTCGTCTGGCCATCCTTCATGTCCATACGCGCAACAAGCCATTTGGCGACGACGTCGATCTGCGGTCCATTGCCCAGGCAACCCCTGGCTTTTCAGGGGCCGATCTCGCCAATACCCTCAACGAGGCGGCGTTGCTGGCTGCGCGCAGGGGCAGCACTACCATCATGCAGCGTGACTTGGAGCAAGCGGTGGAAAAGGTCGTGGCTGGTCCAGAGCGCAAGAGCAAACGCCTGATGGAAGACGACAAGCGACGGGTCGCTTTTCACGAAGTGGGGCATGCCCTCGTCGCTCACTACAGTCCCCATGCAGACAAAGTGCACAAAGTGAGCGTGGTCCCCCGCGGCCATGCTGCGCTCGGCTACACGCTTCAGCTACCTGAGCACGATCAGGTGCTGCTCACCAGAAGTGAGCTCGAAGATCGCCTCAAAGGCTTGCTTGGTGGACGCGCCGCCGAACAATTGGCTTTTGGAGAAGTAAGCACGGGAGCCGAGAACGATCTGCAGCGTGCCACTGCGATTGCGCGCCAAATGGTGGCGCAATACGGCATGAGTGAAGCGTTGGGGCTGGCTCACGTGGCTCAGGTAGAAACGAACCCGTTTCTACCGGGGCACACACCGCTTGCCACACGCGACTGCAGTGAGGCGACTGCGCGCGAAATCGACCTCGAGGTCAAGAGCGTGCTCGAGCGCGCCTACGCGGCGGCGGACAAGCTTTTGCGCGAGCATAGACTCGAGCTACATCGTGTGGCGGAAGCACTGCTCGTGCGTGAGACCCTCGAGGCGAGCGAGCTCGAAGCGCTGCTCGAAGGGCCTCGAGCCCAGCGCGCAGTGGGTAGTCACTCCGCGTCCATGAACGGATAACGATAGCCGCGTGGCGGATCGAAATTTTCCTTGATGGTGCGAGGGCTGACCCAGCGCATCAGGTTCCACATCGATCCCGCCTTGTCGTTCGTTCCGCTGGCTCTCGAGCCACCAAACGGCTGTTGGCCCACCACGGCGCCGGTCGGCTTGTCGTTCACGTAAAAGTTGCCGGCCGCGTGTCGCAAGAGCGAGGTGGCTTGTGCGATGGCATGACGATCGTCCGCGAAGATCGCCCCCGTGAGCGCATATCGGCTGGTGTGATCGCACAGCTGAAGCGTGTCTTGGTATTGTGCCGCGGGATACACGTAGATCGTGAGGATCGGGCCAAACAGCTCCTCACACATGGCGCGGTAGTGAGGATTGCGTGTCACCACCACCGTGGGTCGTACGAACCATCCACGGTCGGCATCACATTCGCCTCCCAAAACTTCGATCACGTCACCACCGACGTGTTTGCGCGCATCATCGATGGCGCTCGACAGTTTTTGGAAACTCGCCCGGTCGATCACCGCCCCCAAGAAATTCCGAAAGTCTCTGGGATCCCCGACCTTCATCGAAGGCAAACTGTCCGCCAAAGTCGCGCGAACGCGTGGCCATAGCGAGTCGGGCAGGTACGCCCGTGACACGGCGGAACATTTTTGACCTTGATACTCGAACGCGCCGCGCAGCAAAGCCGTCACGAGCGAGTCGACGTCCGCACTTGCGTGAGCGAACACGAAATCCTTCCCACCCGTTTCACCGACCAGCCGGGGATATTGTCCGTAACGTTCGAGATTGCTCGCGACACGTTTCCACAGCGCACGAAACACGTCTGTGCTTCCCGTGAAGTGCACGCCTGCCAGCGCGGTGTGATCGAGCACGGGATCGGCCACCTCGCTCGCCGCCCCAGGAAGAAAATTCACCACGCCGGGGGGAAGCCCCGCCGCTTCGAGCAGCTCCATGATGTAGTGTGCGCTCAATACAGCGCTGGATGCCGGCTTCCATACCACCGTGTTTCCGCACAGTGCGGGCGCGGTCGGAAGGTTTGCGGCAATCGAGGTGAAGTTGAACGGAGTGATCGCAAATACGAAGCCATCGAGCGGACGGTACTCGACGCGATTCCACGTTCCGGTGCTCGAGCGCGGCTGTTCGCGGTACATTTGTTGGAGAAAATGCGCGTTGAACACGAAAAAATCTTTCGTCTCGCACGCGGCATCGATCTCGGCTTGATGCACGGTCTTGGATTGTCCGAGCATTGTCGAGGCATTGAGCTGGTCGCGAAAGCGGTCTTGCACCAACGTTGCTGCACGCAGGAAGATCGCCGCACGCTCCTCGAACGGCAGCGCAGCCCAGGCGGGCCGCGCAGCTTCGGCCGCCGCGATTGCGGCTTGCGCTTCGTGCAGAGAGGCACGATGGTAGTGCCCAAGGACGTGAGCATGATCGTGAGGCATCACGATCGGACACGTTCGACCGGTTCGAACGGCTCGTCCACCGATCCGCGGTGAAACTTCGATGGTTTCGCCGGCTTGGCGTGCGAGCTCGCGTTCCAACTGTCGACGCTCGGAAGAACCGGGCAGATAGGCACGTACCGGCTCGTTCTCCGGTGGAGGTACCGTGAACATGCCGAGGCTCATGAGGTTTCCTCGACAGGTAGGGCGGGGCGTCTCCGTGGACCACAGACGGCCAGCAGCATCAGGATCGCGGTGTTTGTTCCCACCGGACGCTCACCGAATGTACAACCTCGATTCGACGCAATCGGTTGAGGCGAACGCTCCGGTACCGGTTCGATACGCGGGGACTCCACATCGGGGCCTGGTGAAGCCGACCTGGACGGTGTGCGACCAGGCCCGAGCACTTCCAGGTCCTCGGCTGCGGAGGCCGTCCGACGGCTTCGCTGACAAAGGCCGTCATGGAGCGTGCCGTCGGCAGCGGCATAAGCGTAGATGACGTACGCTTCGCCTGGCGCGTAGCTCGTGCCGCACGCTGCACTGTTTGGAGCCGTATGGATCTCCACCGTGTCGGAGCTCACGCCCTTCCAGGCGCGCACCACTTCGAAGCGATAGATCAAGCCACCAGCGCTGTCATGCGCGGCTTTGAACGTGCGTCCTTCGAATACTGCAGCGGCCTTCGCGGCTGCCGTGGCCGGGTCGGGTGGCATGATGCAGGTGCAAGCGCGAACTACGCGAGGCCATCCAGCCCAGAGCGTCGCGGCGCCCACCATGGCGGTCATGATGGATGTGCGCACGAAGCGGACAGTCCCGTTCACGTGGCGACGCTAGCAAGTGGCTCGAAACGCGGCAAGCGTGGGACAGCGGTCGTGAGACTGGCGCTCCCGGGTGGTTTGACCTACACAGGGCCGCGTAGCGCGGCCGAATACGAGGCTTCGGTCGCCGCAGCCAACGCTTGCCCGAGCCAATCAAGCCATGCTCACCGTCAACGATATCAGCAAAGCCTATGGCGGTAAGAAGTTGTTCGAGGGCGTCACGACCACGTTCGAATCCGGGCGGCGATACGGTCTGACCGGCGCGAACGGGGCTGGAAAATCCACCTTCATGAAGATCCTCGCAGGCGAGCTCGAGCCCGACCGAGGATCGGTCAGCCGGCCACCACGAGTTCGCCTGAGCATGTTGCACCAGGATCACTATCGCTACGAAAACGATTGCATTCGTGACGTGGTCATCATGGGCAACGCTCGTCTTTGGAGCGCGCTGCAGGAAAAACACGCGTTGCTGCAGAACAGCGAAACCACCGACGAGGTGGGCATGCGTCTTGGTGAGCTCGAGGTGATCATCGGCGAGGAAGACGGCTACGAGGCCGAATACGAAGCCGAACAGGTGCTCGAAGGCCTCGGCATCCCGAACAGCACGCACGATCAACCGCTTCACAGTTTATCCGGCGGCATGCGACTGCGTGTGCTGCTGGCACAAGCCTTGTTCGGACGACCGGACATTCTGTTGCTCGACGAACCGACCAACCATCTCGATCTCGATTCGATCCACTGGCTAGAGCAGTTTCTCCAAGACTATCAGGGTGTACTGTTGGTCATCTCTCATGACAGGCATTTCTTGAACGAAGTGTGCACAGAGACCGCGGACGTCGATTACGAGAACGTCATCCTGTATCCCGGTGCGTACGACGAGATGCTTCGACAAAAGGTTCAGTACCGCATCAGCGCCGAGAAGCAAAACGCCAGCAAACAAAAGAAGATCGAAGAATTGCAGGACTTCATTCGCAGGTTTGGCGCCAATGCACGAAAGGCCAGCCAGGCGCAGTCACGCAAACGAGCGCTGGAAAAAATCGAGCTCGTCGACCTCAAGCGATCCAACATTTCGCGTCCGTTCATCCGTTTCGACAAGAAAGTGCAAAGCGGTAAGCTCGTATTGTCGGTCGAGCGGTTGTGCAAAAGTTTCGCAACCCATCACGTGCTCAAGGACGTCGGGTTCATGCTCTCGCGAGGGGACAAGCTCGTGGTTGTTGGCCAAAATGGCATTGGTAAGTCCACGTTGCTCCGCTGCATCGCGGGCGTGCTCGAACCGGATCGCGGAAAACTGACGCTCGGTCACGAAGTCAGCGTCGGCTACATGCCGCAGGACCACGAACAAGGATTGGGTAACACCGAAAAAACCGCGTTCGACTGGCTGTATCAGTGGGACCGTAAGGCCACTGTCGAGGAGATCCGTGGCCTACTCGGACGCATGCTGTTTCCTGCGAGCGACGCCGACAAACCAGTCAAGGCCTTGAGTGGAGGAGAAACCGCGCGACTTTTGCTCAGCAAGCTCACGCTTACCAAGGACAATCTGCTGTTGCTCGACGAACCGACCAACCATCTCGATCTCGAGTCGATCCGATCGTTGACGGAAGCACTGCAAAAGTACGAGGGCACGCTGGTATTCGTCAGTCACGACCATTGCATGGTCAGCGAAGTTGCCACATGCGTGCTCGAGCTCCGTCCTGGGCCCAGCTACGATTTCTTCCCCGGCAGCTACGCCGAGTTCCTGGAAAAGACCGGCAAGACGTCCAAGAGCGCAGGCGTACGCTGACGTCCGCCCGCCGTCATCGCAAGCAACCAATGCGGGTGGTCGCGACGACCATCTGATCGAATGTGAGCGTTGCAGTGCGATCCGGGTCGTAGTTTTGCGGCCAGAAAGCGTTCAGTGACAATTCGCCCGCGCTCCGGAACTGCAGATCGAGCAGCTCCGTGGCCGGTGCGGGATAATCTGTGCATTCGCTGCCGTCCACGCCCATGGGGCAAAACTTGTCGCGGATCCACCAGCCGAGCGGGCCGGTTTGATCGAAGCGTTCGACGAGATTGTCGTTTTTCCATACCTCCAGCACCGCACCGTCCGCCGACCCCGGGTCGGTATTGAGCCGGGTATGGACCTCGAGGCACACCCACTGGCCGGAGTCCACGGTGAATCCATTTTGGTGAACCAGACCGTTGCCGTAGTAGGCGGTGCCATCGTTCGGTGGAAACGGATCGGGCGTCCACGAATGCATACCCCGCCAATAGTTGTAGAAATCGAACCGTAGCGCGGCACCGGATCCGTACACGGGTTCGAGCGCGAACGACATACGTTCGTCGCCATTGGGGCGGTTCCCCGCTTTCGGGCTCGGATACGACTGCGGTGGGTTATAGCCGCCGAACCACATCCCAGAATGATGCCACGTCACGTCGACTTCATAGTTTGCGTACCACCGTACCCACAGCTCGTCGTGGTTCGGCAGCATCTTGTACAGATCGACTGGAAGCCCGGGAGCCGAGGTCATGGCCATCGCTGTCGTACCGCCACTTTGGGATGGTTGGTCGGATACCAGCTGCATGTGGTCCTGGCCTTGGACCTGGTCGTAGCGGGCCGCAATCATGGCGACAGAAGCCGCCTCGAACTCCTCACACCATACCACCGCCGGATCGTCACAGATGCCGACATCGCCAGGATAGCCGTCCGCCAACACGGTATTTTGCATGTCGCCGGTCTCGGTCGTGCTTTCACCGAGCGCGTCTTGGCCCGTTTGTGCGCTCGTGTCGTCCGAGCTTGGAGGATCCACGACAGTCGTTGCCTCGGATCCCTCGTTGCTCGCGTCGCTTTCGGCCGTGCTGGAGGCGTCCGATGTGTCAGCCGTGACTGGGCCGCCGGTTGTGCTCGTTCCGCCCGGATCCACCGTACTGGCGGTGCTTTCACCGTGCGTGTCGGCCTGCGTCGTCGTGTCGGCCTGCGTCGTCGTGTCGGCCTGCGTCGTCGTGTCGGTTTGGGTCCCCTTGGCGCAGCCGACCACCAAGAGAAGGACCGGGAAGTGAAGCCGGTGTGACATGTAGGGTTAAAGTGGCTGGAAACCCATCGGTTCTATTTCGGCGACGAAAAATGTTCATGGATCGATGGATTCGTAACAAGGCATACCACCACGTCCGTCGCAACGATCGTTTTCGTCTACCGTTGTGTTCGCTCTCGATCAATCGTCCAGAATCGACGGAAGAATGCCGATTCCGACCTCGGGTCGTTCTCGCGGTTGCGGAGGCTCAGGTTGTTCGGCGTTCACATCAGGCTGGGGGGCCGAGGTTTCCACCGCAAACGGAACATCGGAATCGATCACCTGCGTTGGCTTGCTGGTTTCGCCTCGCACTCGATGTGATGATCCCACCGGATCTGACGCGGGTGCTCGAGCTTCCACGGGTGGTCGTGAAGGTGCCGACACCCGTGCGATCGATGCGTTGCCCGGTGTTTCGACAGTCGGGGTCGTCGACCGTGGTTGCACCGACTCGACATGCGAAAAGCGGAGCTTGGCTTGCCGAACGGCTTCCACATAGGCGAGGCTGAACGTTGGCAGGCCGGTTCCAGCCATCCATTTGCGAACGTTCGCTGCACCGCCATGGTAGGCCGCCAGTGTGAGCATTTCGTTGCCGTCGAACCGGCGAGACAGCTTCGCCAGATAGAGTGTTCCTGCGTGGACGTTGAAGGCCGGATCGTGAGGTCGACTGCGGCGCGCGCCAAGCTGTTTGGCCAAGGCACCCGCGGTGGCAGGCATGAGTTGCATGAGGCCCCGTGCACCCGCGGGACTGCGTGCGTCCGCACGGAATCGACTCTCCACCCATATGACCGCATTCACGAGCACGGGATCGACACCGTATCGTCGTGCGGCCTCCTGTACATGCGGTTGCGCTTGCTCGATGCGTGCTCGCTCGTCGCTCGAAAAGCGCGCGATGGGGACGGACCCCTGCTCGCGCCGCGGCTGCGTGGTCGTCCCGACTTTGCTTGCGCAACCGGGCAACTGCATGGCCGCCAGGACCATGAGGATCGCTGTCGCCACGACGTGAGGCAGTCGTCGAACCGACCGGAGGGCCCGGACGAAGCGTGATGAGCGCGACATTTTCTTACCGTAGACCCCAATCGACGCGTCGCGAAACTTTGGGGCAAAAGCGCAAAGGTCCCCAAAAGTCCTTGGCCTCCCGAAGGAGAACAGAAGATCTGGTATCGTCGAGTCCAAATGGCTCCCAGATGAAGCGTTTCCTAACCGTGTCGGTCATGATGAGCACAGGCTGGTTGACTGGCTTGCCAGCGCTCGCGACCCACCCGTACGACGCGCCGCGCACA
>Ga0187893_10008042_pt1 | contig 16891 bp, 20 predicted proteins | sample MA1701074metaG_FD_139574 | JGI IMG/M metagenome (GOLD analysis project Ga0187893, IMG submission 139574) | White microbial mat communities from a basaltic lava cave in the Kipuka Kanohina Cave System on the Island of Hawaii, USA - MA170107-4 metaG ...
TAACGGTCTTGAACACCAGAACTGGTCGCCTCTTCCATAAGCCAAACCACATCTGAATTCAAAGCCAAAGTTTCTTCCCCACATCACACCGCGCCCCCACCGGTGTGCGAGCTCCTCTGAAAGAGCATGACAAGAACGATGAGCGGTAGCGCACTTGCGATCACGCCAGCAGCCAGCCATCCCCAGGGAATCTCATAGGTGAACGCTCCGCTGAGCGTCGCCACACCGACCGTAATGGTTTTGGCGGACTCACGGTTCATGAATGTCAAAGCAAACATGAACTCGTTCCAGGTGAATATGAACGTCAGAATTCCAGTCGTGAAATCGGCATCCGCCGTATTTCGCACTCACCTCAGCTCTTCCATGATCTCCTCGAGGGCGTCTGGAGAGGGGCGGAGTTGCTCTTGCTGAAGCCCTGCCAGGGGCTCATCGACAAGGTGCAGCAGCTGTATAAAGTCAGTCGCTCGCGGGTCGATGAAGAAGATTCCGGTGAGGATTTCGTCGGTTTCCCGAGCTTGGCTCAACCGGGCAATTGCAGCAAGGCGGTTTGTCGGGTCGTAACCGCTTTCGAGTTTCTTAAGCCTCACTTCAGATCCGTCGTGCAGCCGCACCGCGACCGTCGTTCCGGGATCATATGCCACCTCAATGTTCTCATAGTGCGGAATGTAGTTGACGTCGGTCAGCGGCTCCTCGTGATCTCTTACGTAGCTGTAGCTCTTGGTAGAGCCTTCGTGATCATTGAAAGTGACGCAAGGAGAGATGACGTCGATCATGGCCGTGCCGTGATGAGATATGGCAGCTTTCAGAATCTCAAGGAGCTGCTTCTTGTCCCCGGAAAACGATCGAGCCACAAACGTCGCCCCCACTTGCACCGCCAGAAGACAACTGTCGATAGCGGGCAACGCGTTCGTGACCCCGCCCTTAGACTTCGAACCTGAATCCGCGGTCGCGGAAAACTGTCCCTTGGTCAAACCATAGACGCCGTTGTCCTCGATGATGTAGATCATTGGGACATTGCGCCGCATTAGATGAACAAACTGGCCGATGCCGATTGAAGCGGTGTCCCCGTCGCCGCTCACGCCCAGCGCGAGCAGGTTTCGATTGGCCAGCAAAGCTCCTGTAGCGATCGAGGGCATCCGCCCGTGAACCGCGTTGAACGCAAATGATTGCCCGAGAAAATAGGCTGGGGACTTGCTCGAGCAGCCGATGCCGGAGAGCTTGATCACGCGATGCGGCGGAATGCCCAACTCGAAAAAAGCATCGATGATCCGTTCTGAGATGGCGTTATGGCCGCAACCTGCGCAAAGCGTGGTCTTGCTGCCCCGATAGATTGATAAATCCAGGCCTATTCTGTTGCTTCTTCTACTCACCTATTCACCCTTTCAACCATGGCTTCCTGTTCCATCACCTGCTCCACAATCGTGCGGGCGGTAATCGGCAAGCCATCGTAATGCCTCACGCTTCGCAGTTTCACGACTTCGCGAGGGTCAATTTCCAGCCGGATCAGGTTGCCCATCTGGCCGTCACGGTTTTGCTCAACGACGTAGACACGGTTGTGTGCGCGCATAAACTCTTCGACCTCCTCGGAGAAGGGAAACGCCCGCAACCGCAGGTAGCTGGTCTCCAGTGAATGCCGGTTGCACAGCCGATCGCGTGCCTCAAGGAGAGCCCAGTGGCTGCTGCCGAAGGCCACCAGCCCCACCTCGGCCTTCGGATTAGAATCCACAACCGGGCCAGGAACGCGTCTGCGGGCGGTTTCATACTTCCGCGCCGGCCGGTTCATGTTGCGAGTGTACTCCTCGGGACGTTCCGTGTACTGCGCCTGTTCGTTATGGCCGCTTCCGCGGGTAAAGTAAGCTGCCAACGGATGTCTATTACCTGGGAGCGTGCGATACGGAATGCCGTCGCCATCCACGTCCCGATATCGGGCAAATTCCTTGAGCTGCTTCAGTTCTTCCTCCGTAAGTACCTTGCCTCGACGGAGAGAGCCTTGCGGATACGCAAAAGGAGTTGCCATCCAGTTGTTCATCCCCAGATCCAGATCACTCATCACAAATACAGGCGTCTGGAACTCTTCAGCCAAGTCGAAAGCTTCCATCGAGAGCTGGAAGCACTCTTCGACCGAAGCCGGAAAAAGGAGCAAGTGTCGGGTGTCGCCATGCGAGAGAAAAGCCGCAGAAAGAATGTCGGATTGCGCTGTGCGGGTTGGCAAACCGGTTGACGGGCCGACGCGCTGGATGTCAAAGATGACCACAGGGACCTCGGCATAGTAGGCCAGCCCGGCAAACTCGGCCATCAGGGAGATTCCCGGTCCCGATGTCGAGGTCATGGCGCGAGCTCCGGCCCAACCCGCTCCGATCGCCATGCCCAGCGCGGCCAATTCGTCTTCCGCCTGAACGATGGCGAACGTTGCCTTTCCGGTCTGCGGATCGACACGATAACGATGCAAATACTCAGTCAAACTTTCGCATAAGGACGAAGAGGGAGTAATCGGATACCAGGTGACCACACTGACGCCAGCAAACACGCATCCCAGCGCTGCCGCGGTGTTTCCGTCGACAATGATCTTCCCGCGTGCCGCATCCATGCGTTGGACGCGAAATGGGTCGCTTTTCGGCAGATGCTCGGCAGCATACTCGTAACCGGCTTGGGCAGCCTTCAAATTAAGGTCCGCGGCCTTTGGCTTCTTTTTGAACTGCTTCCGCAGCGACCTCTCAACCTCGGCCATCTCAATCCCGAGCAACCGGGCCAGCAGGCCAGGGTAAATCATGTTCTTCACGAGCCGCCGAAGCTTCGCGTCAGGACAAACCGGCACTACCAGCCGGTCAAACGGAACTGGATAGAAAAACAAGTCTTGCCGAATGGATCTTAGGTTGAGTGGTTCGTCGTAAACCACCATCGAGTCCGGAGCCAGCATGGTCACGTCCTCACGTGCCGATTCCGAATTCATCGCAACGAGAATATCGACGTTTTCCCGTCTGGCCACGTACCCGTCCTTACTGACTCGAATGCTGAACCAGGTTGGCAGCCCAGCGATGTTGGACGGAAACAGATTCTTTCCCGAGACCGGAATACCCATCTGAAACAGCGACCGCAATAACACAGTGTTCGCCGTCTGGCTGCCCGAACCATTGACCGTAGCGACCTGAACATTGAAGTCGTTAAAGATTGGCTCGGGGCTGCGGCGGATTTGCACATTACTCACGGCGGATTCAATGACTGACATCCCAACCTCTCCAAAATGGCGTCTTCTTAAGACCGTTGACGTGCGCCAAGCCCTAGTTGAAGTATAACAAACGACTCATGACGTTCAGAGACTTGCAAAAACCGGCTCGGCTGTCGCCACCGGAAGCAGAGGTCGTTATGGCACTGGAGAGAGGAATCCGAGGGGGCTTTGTTGATTCACGCGCAGCAGTCTGTTTGGTAGGATCAGAGGTGGTCGTCGAGAACCAAGCATGATGGAACTGGCTATTCGAGGCATAGTAATGCCGTCAGCAAACCACCACTCCCTTGCGCACTGCATATAGAACGATTTCCGCCGTGTTGTGCAGGTCCAGCTTCTGCATGAGATGCGTGCGGTGCGTCTCGACGGTGTACAGGCTGACATTGAGCAATGTCGCAACTTCCTTGTTGGACTTGCCTTCAGCAATCAGCTGCAAGATCTCCTTTTCACGTTGCGTCAACGAATCGTAAGGATCTCGCACACCCTTCTGCTCCAGCTGCCCCAGGTAGTCTTCCAGCAGAGTCTTGGCGATGGCTGGGCTGAAAAACGGCTTTCCTGCCGCCGCTGCTTCGACAGCTCGCACCAGATCGGTTTCAGCCGAGTCTTTCAGAAGGTAACCTTTAGCCCCTGCCTGAAGGGCACGGACTAAGTAGCCTTCATCAGAATGCATGCTCAGGATGACAACGCCGATCTCAGGATTGTGCTTGACGATCTGGGCCGTAGCTTCAATACCGTTGAGTTGCGGCATCGCAATATCCATAATGACCACCTCCGGCGCCAGTTCCTCGGCCAACTGGACTGCTTGTCTGCCCTCGGCCGCTTCCCCGATTACTCTTATTCCCTTTCCGCGTTCAAGCAGATACCGCAGCCCCTTGCGTACGACACCATGATCGTCGGCGAGCAAGACGCGGATCTCTTTCATGCCTGGACCTCCTGCGGGCGCGGGATTTGTATCTGCAGCAACGTTCCTTGTGATGGCTCGGTAACAATAGAAACCCTGCCGCCTAACTGTCGCACTCGTTCCTCGATGCCAATCAACCCCAAGCCGTTTGCCTGGCCCATTCTAGAATCGAAACCGATGCCATCATCCTGCACGGCCAGGCAAAGCAATTGTGGATCGCCGTGAAGTGTCACGCGAATATTTCGAGCCCTGGCGTGCCGTGCCACGTTTGTCAGTGACTCTTGTGCGACTCGATAGATGCAGGTCCGATGACTTTCGGGAAGCGGTTCCAGTGAGCCATCGATCTGAATAGTGACGGGAATTCCACTGCGCCGGGAAAACTCTCGAGCCTGCCAGCGCAGAGCTGGACCCAGACCGAGGTCGTCCAAGACCGAAGGGCGCAGGCCCATTGCCAGATCGCGAACGCCATTGAGGGCCTGACCGGCCAAGTCCCGCGCATCGTTCAACCGGTCGTTGAATCGAAAATCCTCAACCTTCCGCAGTTCTTCCAGTGTGCTCAGCTCCATTCGCAGGGCCGTCAGTAATTGGCCAATTTCGTCATGCAATTCCCGCGAAAGCGTTCGACGCTCGTCTTCCTGCGCTCGCACGAGCTGTTGTGACAGCCGGCGCAATTCGTGTTCCGCTCGTTCTGTGCGTGTCTGCTGTTCCGATGCTCGTTTTTCGAGGTGTGCAAGTCTGAAGACGACAACACAGGCCACTATCACTCCCGACCCAAGCACTCCTGCTATGAGACGTGCCAAGGACTTCTGAAACGCCTGTTGATTGGAGCGCAGCCTGTCCTGCTCTCGTTCAAAGTTGGTTTCGTTGATGGCCCGAATCTGCTTTGCCATTGACAACACAGCTTGCCGGCGTGGCAACACCCGTGTTCGCAGAAAATTGAGCCCCAGCGAAACTCTCTCAGATGAACCGTGTCCAAATAACGGATCAAGGGCTTTCCAATAGATGTCGATTTCCGCCTTGAGATCCTGCAACAGACGACGTTCCTCTGAACTGACGGTCTTTTCCAACTCTTCCAAATGGCGGCTGATTGAGGATCGGTACTCTGTCAGTTGCTCCCTATGGGAGTGTGCGAGTGATTGCGAGCGGTCCAGCAGAGAATCGCGGACAAAGATGCTGGAGAGAAGAACGGCGGACTGCAGCTGGTTCAGGGTTTGCTCACGGCTGCGAAAAGCCTCATGCATAGCGGACATCTCTTCCTGAATCTCGCCGGCTCTGCGCTTCATTTCCCACCCTAAGACCCCGATCAGGGCTAGCAGAGCCCCGAATCCGGCGACCATGATGGGCCAGGTGCGAGATCGCATGGCTTGCTCGGGATTTGTTTGTCCACTCTGAAATCGGAACTCCTGGCGCAAGGCTTGTCGACCAGCGTGAGCTGATGGTACCGCCCGCAACCGGGGGGACTTTGACCGCCTTCCACACAGTGCACCTTTTGAATTTAGCACAGTCTTAAGCAACAAAAGAAGCAATCGACGGTAGGCGCGGTAGGCGGAGTAGGAACCGGTTTGGTTACTGGTTTTACTTGCTGTCGTGTGTTGGGAAAAGACCATAACTGATGTTTCTGGATCGTGACCTCACGATTCGGCACCCTGGCGCGGCGCAACGAGCACTTCTCAAGCGTCTGTGTTCTCCCGACGAGCATAATAAGCCAGCGCTGCATCAACAATACGGTCAAGGTGGGATCTTTCTGGAAAAAGTTCTGTAGCATGGCCTAACCGGTGCAGGACTGGCATACGCAATCAAACTGCTTTGGCTTTTTTTTGGCACGCGGCCAGTCTACCGGCTTCTTCTCCGCCAAATCGTGTCTTTCCTGTATTGCGACTCACGAGTGAGGTCAATATCTTGGATCTTGGGAGATCGTGGCGACGGAATTGCGATCCGGGGACGCCCACATCATCCATCTGAAGTTGGAAAGCTCGTCCCTGCCTCAGAGAGGGCACTCTGCCAAGTCGCCGAGCGTTCGCACTATATACGCAAGTGCTGGTGCTCCATGATGAGGAGCAAGAAGCGTGAGGTGAACTAAGTAATGTCAGTGAAATCGATTCACGTTTGCATGGCATTCCTCGGAGCGGTGCTAAACGGTGGGTTGGCCGGTGTTTTCCTTGCTACCAATCTGTTGCCGGGCAGCCTAGCCGGAGTTTCTGTAGTTCAGGCGAACGACGAGAATCCCCCGGTGAAGGGATTCTGCCTCGAAGGGGGGTTTGCATCGATCGTCAAGCCGGCGACTCCGGCGGTGGCTAATATCTCATCATCTAAAATCGTGGGCTCACGGCGCATCCCCCGTTTCCCTCCGTTCGGTGGGCCTTTCTTTGAAGAATTCTTCGGTGACCGCTTTGGGCCTTCTTTTAACGTCCCCAATGAGCGGCGCCAACAAAGCCTTGGGTCAGGGGTCTTGGTCAGTGCGGATGGTCTAGTCCTTACGAACGACCACGTGATTCACGGAGCAATTGACATCAAAGTGCTGCTGTCGGACAAACGCGAGTTCAAAGCGAGGGTTCTTGGCAGTGATCCCATGACAGACATCGCGGTACTCAAGATTGAGGCGAAGAACCACCTCCCGGCACTGCCCCTCGGCAATTCAGACTCCGTTCAAGTTGGAGATTTTGTCCTCGCCATCGGGAACCCTTTTGGAGTTGGACAAACGGTTACGATGGGAATCGTCGGCGCCACCGGACGCGGCGGTCTTGGGATTCAGGATTATGAGGATTTCATCCAGACCGATGCAGCGATCAATCCTGGCAATTCGGGGGGAGCGCTGATTGATGCACGAGGACATCTGATTGGCATCAACACAGCCATCATCACTCGAGGCGGCGGCAACCAGGGAGTGGGGTTTGCCGTTCCTATTAACTTGGCGCGCAACGTGATGGACCAAATTCTGAAAGACGGAAAAGTGAGCCGCGGATGGATGGGAGTTACCATTCAGGACCTAACACCCACCCTTGCCGGATCTTTTGGTATGAAGGAGACGGGTGGTGCATTGGTGAGCAACGTTGCGCCGGAAAGTCCGGCCTCTCGGGCGGGTATTTCCAGTGGTGATATTATCCTCAGCCTCAATGGGGAGCCGATCGATGACGCGCGTAGCCTCCGCTTGAGGGTTGCTCAGATGATGCCTGGGACCACAGTGCGCTTGAAGATTGGGCGCGACAACAAGGAACAGGAAATCTCCCTGACGCTCGGAGAATTGCCAAGCGAGGCAGGTACGGGCAAGTGGGAGCCTGAGAGCACAAGCGGCCGCAAGGGGCTTTCCGTGGAAACCTTGACACCCGAAATCGCTTCACAGTTACGCATTCCGCGCGATACAACGGGCGTTGTGGTTAGAGAGATCCAGGCTGGCAGTGCGGCGGCAGAAGCCGGTCTGCACCGTGGTGACGTTATTCAAGAAGTCAACCGCAAGCCGGTGAAGAACGTTGCAGAATTCGAACGATCGATTCTTCAGAGTGGAAGAGGCCCCCTTTTGCTGCGTGTCAGCCGCGGCGGCAGTGCCTTTTTTGTCGCGGTTGAACCTTGAAGCCACCCGCGTACCGCGACAAATAAAATTCTGCGCGCAGCCGGGCTGACTCGCTATCCCGGGCTTGAAAGATACTTCTCCACAACCGGATAGGCTAGCCTAACCTACCGTCCTTCCTGCCTAGAAATCACCCTTTCCCTGTATTGTCGCGCCACGGTGGGCTGTCCTATTCTTGCTAGTGCAGGTTGACATTCGAGCGCCGACACTTCTGCGCGAGGATGCATGCCGTGGCTCGTCGCGTTGCTGACTGGTTGCGAACGACCTTATTGGCAGGAAAGCTGCCGTCACGCGTAGCAACGGGTGGATGTGGATGATGGATCTCGGAAAGGAGGGAGGAACGATGAAGACATATTGGAAGTATTGGTTTGCTGGCTTCCTTGCTCTCATTTTGGCTGCAGGCGTTGGTTGCAGCTCGGCCAAGTCGCCAACATCTCAGAACGCAGCCGATGCGAACGTGTCTGAAAAGAAGCCAGATCAACAAGCAGCGAGTGCGTCGCCGGCACAAGGTAGTCCGCAGGCATCCAATCTTCAGGAAAGTCGTAGCGCAAGTGAGACAATGCCGAAAACTGCCAGTCCATTGGTTTGGATAGGGTTGGGTGGAGTAACTACATTGCTAACAGGCGTGACGCTAAGAATTGTTCGAAACTGGAGGTCGCGAGTGCATGCAGCACTTGGACACGATGATTCGGCTCAGTGAAGAGCGGAACACACGTGTCGGGATATCAAGGCCGTAGTCTTGCTTAGCCGGAAAGCACAAGTTCACTCCGGGCAAGACGTGACGGCGGGCGAGTTCAACCGGAAAAGAATGATCGTGATCCCTGCACTAGCTGGATTAGTGCCAGTTAAGTCAGGAAGTCATGGAGCGGGTGTTCCTGTCGTTCTTGCGGGATCTCTCCGAAGCGCAACGGGTGCGCGAACATGAAAAGAAGACTTCCGAAAATCGAGAGGCTGTTGCTGATCGTCGGGTTGTCGGCTCTGACAATATACGGGACTAATCTGGGCTACACGCGCTTTTACCAGACCTACGCTCACTGGGCCTTCGATCAATCTTTGAATGCGGAACCGGCATCTTTCGGCGACTTTGTGACTCACCTCGTTGAGGGCTTGTCGGAAGAGCTTTCTGGCCATTCGGTGTCTCGTGATCCCAGAAAGGCGCCAGTTCGTAGGGAAGCCGATGTGTCTGCGGAACGTCCTCACGTCAAGGACAGAGTGCATCAGCGGGAGACCGTGCACCAGCCAAGGTACTCTTCGAGTAGACTCTCTCCAGTTGGTCGCCTGCAGATTCCAGCCATCAATCTATCGGTTATCGTGCTCGAAGGAACCGACGGACTGACCCTCAACCGCGCCGTGGGTCATATTGAAGGAACTGCGCTGCCGTGGGAGTTTGGGAATACGGGTATTGCCGGCCATCGGGACAGCTTCTTTCGAGGCCTGAGAGAAATATCGAGAAACGATCAAGTCCTTGTGACTACCCTTCGAGGAGTGTTTCGGTACCGTGTGGACGCAATAGAAATCGTTGACCCCACTGACGTGGGAGTCTTAAAGGCTTCGTTTCAGCCTACTCTAACCTTAGTGACCTGTTACCCCTTTTATTTTGTGGGAAATGCGCCACAACGGTTCATCGTCAAGGCACACCTGCTGGAACAGCAACAGATCCCCGGTGTCGTTCCAGCCCGACCGTTACCTGGTGGTGTCATCGACATATGACTCTTAAGTTTGCCGACAAGTCTCAAGTCTGTTGACGAGAACCACTAAAGCACGAGCATTCTTTGAGGACTAGACGTGACTGTCTGGATGACATTGAAGATCGCATTGTCAGCTCTAAACCGTAACAAGATTCGATCGCTCCTGACCATGTTGGGCATCATCATCGGAGTAGCTGCCGTAATCGCAACGGTAAGCCTCGGGCAGGGCGCCCGCCAGCAAGTGCAGGAAGAAATTGCGTCGATGGGAACTTACACCTTGCACGTCCGAGCTGGCAGCAGCAGAAGCTGGGGTGTTCGCGGCGGCGCGGGGACGATGAATACACTCACAGCCGAAGACTTCGACGCCATCAGGCACGAATGCCCAACCGTTCGTGCCGTGAGCCCTAGCGCCCGGATAATGTCCCAGGTCGTCTTTGGAAACCAGAATTGGAACACTCGGATCGAAGGTTACAACGAGCAATATCCAGGTCTGAGAAACTGGAAGATAGCATTGGGACGTTTTTTTGAGGCCGGCCACGTTAAACTGGCCGCACGCGTGGCCGTTCTTGGACAAACGGTGTCGAACCAGCTCTTTGGAGGGACGAACCCGATCGGGCATTCCATTCGCATCCGAAATCTGCCGTTCCAGGTGCTCGGCGTCCTCGAACGAAAGGGCTTCAATGCCTGGGGGCGCGATCAGGACGATACCATCGTTGTCCCCCATACCACCGTTCAAAAGAAGTTTCTTGGAGGAGTTCGGTATGTTGATTCCGGCATCATAGGGGCCGTCAGTGCTCGGGCGGCTCCCGTAGCCGAACAGCAGGTCACTGCTCTGTTACGCCAGCGACACCGATTGACCACCAATGAGGAGAATGATTTCCGTGTCCGCAATCTCAGTGAGATTGCGGAGGCTGCAGACGCTACAAACCGCACCATGACGATGCTGCTTGCCAGTATCGCTGCTGTTTCGCTTTTGGTCGGTGGCATCGGCATCATGAATATCATGCTGGTCGCCGTGACGGAGCGCACGCGGGAGATCGGAATCCGAATGGCGATAGGGGCTCGCCCGAGTGCTGTGAAGTTGCAGTTTCTTTCAGAATCGGTTGTGCTCTGTCTTTGTGGCGGATTTCTCGGTCTGGCTTTCGGTGTTGGGAGCGCAGTAGCCCTGTCATACTTCCTGAGCTGGCCGACTCTGATATCGATTGATTTCGTTGTGATTTCCATTTTGTTTTCGACCACGATCGGGATTGGCTTCGGTTACTACCCTGCCTATAAAGCCGCAAGGATGGATCCGATTGATGCGCTGCGATACGAGTAGATGAAACAGATGAAACATGCGCGTAGAGTATCTCCGTTGTTGCACCGAGCTGCCTGGCTCAACAATCGGATTCCACTCCAAACGCCAGCGCAGGAGCCTCAGAGATGTGGGCGGTTACGCTTCTTCTATTCCTTCTTCTACACCTTCTACTGATAGCTTTCATCGCCGGACGTCTGCTAGCGCGCCTTTGGGTACGCTTACGCCGAAGTCGATCTATCCGAAGCCGGTCTAGGTCCGTATCAGCGACGAGAATCAAGGGAGGTTAATGATGTTCAATCCGGAAAGGCCACAGGCTTTCCAGTTGGCTTCTCGGGACCCGCTATTTCCCCGCGCAAAAGCAGCGTGGGTCGCATGAATCATATCGATTTGGCATATCGAGCCGGCCGCATGCAAGAAGTTGTAACAGTAGAATTGAACTTCTTCATCGCAAATCGGTCACAGGCCAGCGGGCCGCTGCTCTGCGCTCCAGCACAAGTATTGGAATTCACCCGGCTTTTTTTTCCAAAAATCACGTTGGGCCTGTATTGTGAAGATTTGTCCCCGCGATTACTCTCGATATGGAACGGGTTGAATCGATCGATGGGTGTGTGTGGGACAGACGATCGGTTCGTATCCGGACTGCCGGGCGGGCTAGCTTGCGGCATTTTCGCTAGCCGCCCGGATCTCGACTTTGGAAGTAGTTCCTGACGATCGCCTAAACGACTTCCGATGGCAGCAATGAATGCGGGCGCTAAGCCGTCAACCCACAGCCTGAGGTGTGGATTCCGTCGGTCTAGAAGTCGCGGCGAACCTGCAAGGCAGCGCAATGGAATCTGTTGGAACGCTGAAGTCCCGTATGTGGTTCGAATACTGAGAGGGCCTCGCCTTACGCCACTGTACTTTTTGCATGGAGATCTCGTGAGGTATGGATCAGTACGCAAACAGGTAAAGGAGCTGTTTCCTCAAAAATAAGAGTGGCAAAAGGAGGATCAGAATGACCGCAGCAAGGGTCCTGATATTCGCGTCTATTCTCGCGGTAGTGGGCGCGCTTCCAGCAGTGACTTTCTCGAAACCCGCTGACGCAAAGAAGACAATGAAACCCTGTTTGTTCTGCCATGCCAAGTACGGTTCCAAGGAACTGACAAAGGCCGGCAAATACTATAAGGACAAAGGAACGATCGATGGCTTCGAAGAAGCCGTAGGAGAGAAGTCGCTTGTGAAGCGTCAGGCGGTGTCTCAGCCTGCCATGCAAGGTGCGAAAAGGCAGAATTAAGTGACGGACACAGCCGATTTGCGAACTCGCATTGCCCAAAAGGATGATTGATCGACCCGTCCGAATAAACAGGATGAGGTTGTCTTAAGAGAATTCAAGGATTTACAGAGATCAATGCCCGCACTGAGGGAGGTCGCCGAAAGCAGAGACCGATGGCTGGCCAAATTTCGCGGGACTGCGTGACACGTGCAAAGGTTGTCTGGGAAGCGCACGTGACTCGGAAATCTGGATGAGCAAATCGCTTCTGTCTCGGAGGTTGAATCATGAGAAAACTGGCTTCTCTATTGGTGCTGCTCTGGGTCTGGCCTGGTATTTCAGCGATTAAGGCGGAGTCGTTCTTTCCTGACCCAAATCTCAATGATGCGGTAAGGAAGCAAGTATTCGCCGGAGACAAGATGACCGAGGAGGATCTCAAAAAACTGTCGACGATCAAAGCTACAGGTGCCGGTATTCGAGATTTGAGCGGCCTGGAAAAGTGCACTAGCTTGGGTGCTCTGGACTTGGCAGACAATCAAATCACCGATCTGACTCCGCTGAAGGGCCTCACTAATCTCCAAACCTTGACGCTTTCTGCGAATAAGATCCAAGATATCAGTCCATTGAGCGATTTGACGAATCTGCAATATCTCGAGCTTTCTCGAAATGAGATTTCAGAGATTACTTCGCTGGGCAAACTTACGCAGTTGAGCGCCCTGTATCTCTCCGGGAACAGAATCAGCAACATCAATCCAATCCAGAATCTTCGCAAGCTCAGCTCACTGTATCTCGATGGCAACAAGGTCTCGGGTCTCAAGCCACTCGTTGAGATCAGGAACCTCTCGTCGCTGGATCTCTCCGGAAATCGAGTTTCTGATCTGACCCCAATTTCCGATATGAAGGACCTGCGGTACCTAAGTCTCGATAACAACCGTTTGAGCGACCTGAAGCCGCTGGTTGTAATGTCCAAGAAGGACTTTGAGGGAGAGAAGCGTTTTGCTCCATATCTGTTCCTTTCCGTCCATGGCAATCCCTTAAACCCTGCTGCCAACGCACAACTGGATGAGCTCAAGGGTTATGGCGTTAGGCTGGAACCTGTGGAGCCGGCTACAATCAGTCACAAGTCCGTGGATACACCGAGGGCAACGGCTGCCTCATCCAAGAGGAACCCGAGCATACAGACGAAGAAATAGTCTTGATCGCGGACTAAACAATTGCCCCGGTCGAATGTTCGCGAAAGAAGCAAGCGGTACATTCCCGATTCGGAGCTTATCGGAAGCTCAAGAACACAATGATTGCGGCTAAAGGACGACAGGCGAGGACCTTTCCTGCAGTTTGAGAATCGAGGCCGGCAACGCTGCCTTTACTGCCATTGCCGTTCGGGGATTCGGCCTTTTCGACCACAGTTCGAATATCCGAGTCCAAATTCAATTCGTAGGAAAATGTTAGTGTGGTCTGCACCACCGTTAGCCTCGACTACTTCCACGGGATGGGGCGCCATTTTAGCGATGACGACAGAAAGGGTTCAACAAAGTGCCCGGCGCCGGCAAGCATTCTCACGTGCACTGATCCTTCCATAAGGCGGTTTCATTTTCAGTTTGAACACGATCAGCGTCAATCGGAGTCGAGTTCGAGAGAGTACTTTCCGAAGGTGGATTCCAATTACTTCGATCGGAGCTTTACTTCTGATGGACATATTGCTTTTCGACGTCGAGCTGGCACACCTCCAACAGTGGGTTTCGTCTATGGGAGCGTGGGGACCACTGTTCTTTGTCTTGGTATATGCAGCCATCATCGTAGCTGCCGTTCCCGCAGCTCCCTTGACCATGGCCGCGGGTGCTCTCTTCGGATCGCTTTCAGGCCTCGTCTGGTCGAGTATCGCGGCGAGTCTGGGTCGCGCAGTTTCCTTCTTAATCGCACGCTATTTTGCGCGGGACGCAGCTTCTCGATGGCTTTCAAAGAACGAACGGCTACGCCGGCTGGAAAAACTGATCGAACAGCGCGGGCCGACTATAGTCATTCTGACTCGCGTTATACCGCTGTTTCCCATAAACGTGCTGAACTATGGCTTCGGATTGACGAGAATCAACTTGTCGACTTTTCTGTTTTGGTCTTGGCTGTCGACGTTGCCGGCAACTGTCGTTTACGTGACGAGCGCGGACGTGGTTGTCCAAACGGCCGTCCGCGGCGAGATCCCACGGCTTCTACTCGCCACCCTAGCCGTGGCTGGTATCACTCTGGCCTTACTCATCATGCGTGTAAGAAAAAACAGCAAAGAAGCCGGACTTTGCTGAACCGTCCATCAGGGATTATACCGCAGGGCCTTCAAAAGTGGTTCAACGCTGCAGAGGGCATCACGGGCCGTTTTGGCAGCTTGGTAAACTCATGAGTTCTCAAATCTTGCTCTTGATCCTTGTTCTGGCATTGGTCGCCCCATGGATAGGAACATTCTCTCGAGAATTATTCGCGTTGTTCCGGTCCCTTTTTCAGCGGAGAGACCATTGTGGTTGAGGCCCGACGTTCCAGCCAACTCGCTAATCATCGTGGAATTAGATAAACGGATTCATCCAGTCAAGAATCACTGCTTGGAGTTTTGGAACGCTTCCCGGAGCAAAAGACCGATTAGAGAACATCCGTTGCAGGCATCCTTCCAAATTGATTCTCTGTTGAACCGGATACCGCTAAAAACGTTCCGGACTGACGTCACGCTGCAGAAGCTCCGTTGACAATCTGCTTGAGCAAAATTGGACTGAAGCCCCGCCGGGCTCAAAATTATTCTTATTTTTTGTCGGGCTTTGCCCTGACCGTCTCCTCGTTGCTGGTCGCCCCGCCCTTGGTCTTTCAATGAGAGGCCCAGGTGGAAGCTGGATGCTTCTGAGCGGTTTCGCCTTCAGTGCTTGCCGCGAGAAGGAGGGATCCGGGCAGCTCCTTGCCAAAAAGGGAGGCTAAACTAATGACCTGGGTAATTGGGCCTTTATGCATCGACAAATTGGACACGGCTTGTGTTGGCGTCTGTCCGGTTGACTGCATTCATTTGTACAAGGGTGATGATCCCAACATCCCGACGAATCAATTGTTGATCGATCCGTCCGAATGCATCGACTGTGCGGCATGCGAGCCGGCATGCCCGTGGGAAGCCATCTATCAGGATGAGGCCGTACCCGAAGAGTTCAAGGAGTTTATCGAGATCAACGCGCGTATTCTGGGACAGACTGACATCGAACAGACGCCACACGAAGAAAAACCTTCGCCGTCGCCAACAGAGGTCGCCGAAAACAGAGACAGATGGCTGGCCAAATTCCGCGGGAGTGCGTGATACGTGCAAGCGTTGTCTGGGAACGCGCGCATGACTTGGGAATCTGGATGAACGCTTCTGTTTTGGAGGTTGAATCATGAGAAAAATAGCTGCACTATCGGTACTGCTCTGGATCTGGCCTGGTCTTTCAGCGATTAAGGCGGAATCGTTCTTTCCTGACCCAAATCTCTATGCTGCGGTGAGGAAGCAAGTATTCGCCGGAGACAAGATGACCGAGGACGATCTGAAAAAGCGGTCAACGCTCAAAGCCACAGGTGCGGGTATTCGAGATTTGAGGGGCCTGGAAAAGTGCACTAGCTTGGCTGCTCTGGACTTGGCAGATAATCAGATCGCCGATCTGATTCCATTTAAAGGGTCTTACTAGTCTCCAAAGTCTGATACTCTCTTCCAATAAGATTCAGGACATCAGCCCATTGAGCGGTTTGACGAATCTGCAATATCTCGAGCTTTCCCGAAATGAGATTTCAGACATTGCTTCGCTAGAGAAACTTACGCAGTTGAGCGCGCTGTATCTCTCCGGGAACAGAATCAGCAACATCAATGCAATCCAGAATCTTCACAAGTTCAGCTCACTGTATCTCGATGGCAACAAGGTTTCAGATCTCAAGCCACTCGTTGAGATCCGGAACCTCTCGTCGCTGGACCTCTCCGGAAATCAGAGCGACCTGAAGTCGCTGGTTGTCATGGCCAAGAAGGACTTTGAAGGGGAGAAGCTTGTTCCATATCTGTTCCTTTCCATCCATGGCAATCCCTTAAACGCTGCTGCCAAGGCACAACTGGCTGAGCTCAAGGGTTACGGCGTCAGGCTGGAACCTGAGGAACCGACTACAATCAGTCACAAGTCCGATGCGCAAAAGGCGACGGCTGGCTCATCAAAAAAGAAGGCGAGCACACAGACAAAGAAATAGTCTTTGATCGTGGGTTGTACCAAACAATTGCCCTGTACGCGAGAACGGCCAGTGGTCCTGGAACTCAAATGCGGGCCAACTTTAGGATGTAGCGCCGTCGGTGAGGGAGGTCATGAATCCGACAGTGTGCACAGCTGTTTCAGTAGGTGTGTTCGTCGGCACCGTAGCCTGCCTCGAAGTTGGGTTTCGCTTGGGCCGCCATAGTGCTGGAAGATCACCTAGAGTTACTTATGCGGGACTCGGTATTATCGTAGCTGCGGTTTTCATGCTTCTCGGCCTTCTTCTGGGGGTCAACCTTGCCGGTGGAATATCGCGTCTCGACGCTCAGCGTCAACGGATCGTCAAGGAAGCCGGCGCGATAGGGAGGGCTTATTTCCGCCTGGATCTCCTCCCAAGCAACGAACAGCGAGAAATGCGCCGACTCTTTTCGACAGTACCTCGATACGCGACTACGCTCGCATGCCAGGCTTCCAGATCTGCAAACTCCCGATCAAGAACTTGCTAATGCTGCACAGTTCCAGCAGGAAATCTGGTCACGCGCCGTGAGAGCCAGTCGTTTAGACCCTGCGCAAAACGTTGCTCGTCTTCTGTTGCCAGCGATTAACGAGATGATCGAGACGTCTAGGTCGCGGACGATCGCCCTGCACATGCATCTGCCACGTCTCATTTTTGCCTTGCTGATATGGGTTGCACTTTTGAGCGGACTGACCGCAGGCTTCGCTATTAGCAGCCGCCGCCATAGGA
>Ga0187893_10008043_pt1 | contig 16885 bp, 17 predicted proteins | sample MA1701074metaG_FD_139574 | JGI IMG/M metagenome (GOLD analysis project Ga0187893, IMG submission 139574) | White microbial mat communities from a basaltic lava cave in the Kipuka Kanohina Cave System on the Island of Hawaii, USA - MA170107-4 metaG ...
GACTTGTTTTACGAACGACGCCAGTTGTGACCGCATCATCTACGCGGTCATGCACCACCTGAATAGTCAGTGGCAGGGCCGTCCTCTCTGGAAGCAAAGTACACAAAACTCTTGACACTACCTCTGGCGCAGGCGCGCGGCTACCTCGCGCACCACGCATTCCATCGCATCGGCCGCGCGCCCGGGGACGGTGCACCGAACCTCCTCCTGAAGCACGATAAAGCGTGTCCGCACTTCCAGGATTCTCACGTCGATGGTGACTCGCCCCTCGCATCCGCTCCCAACTGCAGTCCCAGGGCGACTGTCCGGCTGGGGCTGATCAGGTCGGCTGCGCTCACGCCGGTCTGGCCCATCTCAGCGGCCACGCGCGCCGTCTCGATGATCTGAAACGGCCCACCTTTGAGCAGGTCGCTCAGACGCGCCGCGCCCTGCTGCCTGAGCGGCCGCGTTGTTGGATCGTCGTGGGCGAATGGGGCCACCGCTAGGACGCGAACCCGCGATAAGTCACGGGTCTGCGCGAGGACCTGCGCACCATCGCCCGCTACGGAAACGAAAGCGGCGAGCAGCAGAGCGCATCCGAAGCGTGCGAGTGCGCGCGGAGTCCCCTTCCGACCCGGAAGGCGATGCGGGCGAGACCCGCTCATCTCGTGCGCAGGCGGCCGGCGACCGCGCGCACGACGCATTCCATGGCTTCGACGGCGAGGAAAGGGACGTTGCAGCGGAACTCTTCCTGGAGGAGGATCAGGCGGGTGCCGACCTCCAGGATCCGCACGTCAATGGCCACGCGGCTTTCGAGCGAGAAGGATCCACCGCCGTTGTCGGAGCGCTCACGCTCCAGCTCTTGGTAGATTTGCACGACGCGGCCTGTGAGCACAGCGTCCGCGCCCAGCCGCATGCCGAGCTCGACGGTACGAGAGGGACTGATCAGATCGGGAGGCCGGACGCCCGCGCGCTCCATCTCCGTCGCCACACGCTGCGCCTCGATAATCTGGAACGCCCCACCGCGCAAGAGATTGCTGAGGCGCGCCGCGCCGCCCTCGGCCAGCGGCCGCGTGGTCGGATCATAGTCTGCAAAGGGCGCGACGGCCAAAATTCGCACGCGCGACAGGTCGCGGGTTTGTGCGGACGCGAGCGGTACGCTCGCAAATGGCGGGACAAGAACCGAGGCGGTGAGTCCCGCCACCACAAGCAAGCGGCTGTTCATCGGGGACACTCCGGAACCGGCGTACCCGCCGGCCTTGGTCATTGCAGGGCCATTATACCTGAAGCGTCCGGCCCACGCGCGGCTACTACTGGCAGCGCTTGAGCTGGAGCGTCCCTTGCTCCCCGCAGCGACCGGGGCAGGCATCCCACGTCACGCGCAGATTGTCGCTGTCATAGAGGGCCAGGCCGTGCCATCGCCTCGGCGAGAAGACTTCCACATAGGCGGAGACGACGAGCCCGTGCTTCTGGAGAACCGCGCCCACGGCTCTCGCGTTGGCAAGCGCAATCCGTCTGGCCGTCGCGGCGGAGGTCTCACGGACCAGCTCGATCGTCGCCTTCACTTGCGGCCGGAGGGTGCTGGTCGTCGTGCGCACGCACACATCGGCGCGCGCCGGCGGCGTAAGGGCGCGTGTGATCTCGTCGAGTACCTCAGGGTTCATCTGGGGCGTCCTGACAACCGGAGCCGTGATGTCCAGATCTGATTGCGACCGTCGGTAGTAGTCCGAGGCGAGCAGCCCCGTGGCGAAGAACAGGACCAGCAGGAACACCCGCGTGAATAATGCGGCGGTCTGCTGGCGGAGACGAATCTCTTCTTTGAACCGTTCCTGGGCTTCAACTCGGATCTTCTCTTCTTCGAGAATGCGTTGGTGGATCTCGGGCGGTACACTCACGTCGGTCACCTCCCGCCGGGCGAGGGTACGCACCGGACCCCGCGGGTTCGCGGGTCAGCCCGCGAGTCCGGAGGCTCGCCGAGGGCTCGCGCGCCGCGGGTCGTCGTCAGGTGATCTGCCCATTGCGCAGCGAGTTCAGGCGTGGGTATCCGCGCCTCGACCCCTACACGTTTGCGGAGGCGGCGGGAAGGGGAAAACGTGTCAAGTAATTCGGCGCCCGCGTCGCTCCAAACAGCACAGGCCAGGGGGCAAGTCCCGCGGCGATAGTGTCGCGATGGCAATCGCTCTCACGGCTCTGCTCCCAGCCTGGCTGCGAGGGATACTCATGAGCACCGTAGATCCTCAGCGTCTCTTTCGCGAAACGTTCACTCGCTGGCGTGAAGGCAAGGCCGGACGCCTGGCCGCGGGGCTGGCGTATTACACCATCTTTTCGCTCTCGCCCCTGTTGATCGTGGTGATCGCCGTCGTCGGCCTCGGTTTTGGGAGAGAGGCGGCGCAGGGCCAGATTGTGCGGCAGATTCAGGGTCTGGTCGGTTCGGACGCCGCCAACATGATAGAAAGGATGATCGAAGCGGCCTGGCAGCCGACGACGAGCTCACTGGCTGCCGGCATTGGCATCCTGACACTCCTGTTGGGCGCCGCAGGAGTCTTCGGACAGTTGCAGGACGCGCTTAACACGATCTGGGACGCTCCACCCCGTCCCCACCGCGGCCTCATAGGGGCCGTGCGGGACCGGTTCCTCTCGTTCACGGTCCTCGTGGGGACAGGGTTCTTGCTCCTCGTATCGCTAGTGGTCAGCGCGGCCCTCGCTGCGATCGGCACGTTCTTTCAGTCCTGGCTCACCGTTCCCTCGGCGCTTCTTCAAGGAATCTACCTCATCTTTTCGCTCGTCGTCATCACCCTGCTGTTCGCTATGATCTACAAAGTGCTCCCCGATGTAGAAATTGCGTGGCGCGAGGTGTGGATTGGGGCGGCAATGACAGCCCTCCTGTTCGTGTTCGGAAAGTTTCTGATCGGCTTGTATCTCGGCCGGGGAGGCTTCACGTCGGCGTTTGGCGCGGCGGGTTCGCTGGTAGTGCTGCTGATCTGGGTGTACTACTCGGCGCAGATCGTCTTGTTTGGGGCCGTATTCACCCACGTCTACGCGACCCGAGATTTGGGTCGCGTTCCGAGCCCGGCTGCTCTGGGCGCGCACCACAACGATGAAGCCACCCCTACCTCGGCTGCCGGAGCGGGCTCCGTCCCGACTTCTGGTTGGCCCGGCTGGGCGGGGTTTATAGCCGGACTCGTTGCCGGATATGCAACGATAAGACGGGAAGGCCGACGGTCCAATCTCAAGCCAGACCCCAGACCCCCTACGACCGCGCCTTGACAGGGGACCGAAGCGCATGTAACCATTGGTTACATGACGCCATCCGAGCTTCGCGCGTTTAGAATTCGCCTCGGACTCACCCAATCGGAACTGGCGATACGGTTGGGCGTGGCGCGCATGACGATCACCCGGTATGAACGTGGGACCCGCCGTATCCCCGGTCCTGTTGACGTCGCCATCCGTCAGCTCATCCCCTCGCGCATTCCGCTTGCCGGTGTCGTCGCAGCGGGCCGCCCAGTCGAAGCCCCGCAGCAGCCTGATCTGATTGACGTGCCGTCGTCAATGTCGGGCCCCGGACATTTCGCGCTGACCATCCACGGAGAGTCGATGCGCGACCAAGGCATCCTACCCAACGATGTGGTCATTGTGCGCCGCCAGCGCACCGCACGGAACGGTCAGATCGTGGTGGCACTCGTGAATCAGGAGACCACCCTCAAGAAGTTCTACCGCACCAGCGACCGGGTAGAGCTTCGTCCGGCCCATCGAGATATGAGCCCGATCGTTGTATCGGCGGGTGATGATGTACGGATTCAGGGGGTCGTGATCGGCGTCATTCGCCGCATGCAGTAGAGCGCTCCATGGATCGCCGCATCGTCTGTTTCCGCATCCCATCATTTGAGATTGGCCTTGCCCGTCTTGACGATGCGAATCTCCGCGGGCGGCCCCTGGCCACGGCCTCAATAGACCATGCCCGTGCAATTCTGCGCGAGGCGTCACGTGAGGCGGAACGGGATGGGGTGCACCCCGGCATGACGGTCGGACACGCGCGCTGGCTGTGTCCGGCCCTGAGGCTGCTGTCGTCGAGTGCATCGCGCATTCGACGGGGCGAACTGGCATTGACGGCAGTCATCGAGCGGTTCGCGCCGGTCTGGGAGCCCGTGCGGCCTGGCCACGTGTTTTTGGATCTGACGGGAACCCACCGCCTCTTCGGCAGTGCGGCGGACGTCGCGTTACGCATCGAGCGTGAAATGGTGCGCGCCCACAGCCTGGCCGCCGCCGTGGGCATTGGTACGAACAAGCTGGTGACCAACGTGGCCTCGTCACTGCTCGAGCCTGCGCAATTCTGGGACGTGGCGCCCGGCAAAGAGAGCGCGTTCATGGCACCGCTGCCGCCGGCCCTCCTTCCGGACCTGCGAGGCCAGAGCGGCGGTAGAACTCTCACCATACTCGAGGGCCTGCATCTGACCACGCTGGGCAAAGTGGCGGCTGTGCCCTCCGAGTGCCTCGAGCGCCTTCTGGGCCCCCTCGGGACGCGTCTACATCAACACGCTAGAGGCATCGACTTTGGACCGGTGCTGGCGGCCGCGCACCAGCCGACGGAGAGCGCGGCCATCACGCTCGACCGCGAGACCGAGGATGCCCATCATCTGATGGGCCTGTTGTCCAGAGCAGTCGGCCGCGTGTGCCGGGAGCTTCGCCGCCGGAATCGTGGCGGGCGGGCGATCCGGGTCACCGTCATCTACAGCGATCACGTCGAGGTGAGTCGCTCCGCAACCCTCTCACGCGAGACGTGCTGGGAGTTCGACGTACGAGATGTTGCCGGACGGCTGTTGGCGCAGTGCGTCAGCCGCCGTGTTCGAGTGCGCCGGCTGATCATCGAAGTAGGGCGCCTTGCGGCCTGCGCGGAGCAGATGGCGCTGTTTCCTGCCGCTCGCGCAGAGGCGCCACGACGGCTCTCGTCTGCGCTGGACCGAATCCGGGAGCGATTTGGTGAGGATGCCGTGTGGTGGGGTGCGGCGCCGACGCCGGCAGACTCCGAACACGCCCTTGTTCGATGAGTGAGGACAACAGTTTTGTCCACCTCCATGTCCATTCGATGTATTCGTCCATGCGTGGTGTGTGCTCGATCGAGGCGCTGTGCGCCGCCACGCGCGCCCAGGGAGTAGACGCGCTGGCCCTGACAGAGACCAATGGTCTATATGGAGCCATCAGGTTCATCGAGACCGCCCGCGCCTATGGCCTGCGGCCGCTGCTTGGCGTGGAGCTGACGCACGCGGACCACCGCGCCGTGATGTTGGTGACCTCGCCCAACGGATATGCCAATCTCTGCCGGTTGATTTCCGCGCGGCACTGCGATCCGGCGTTCGATCTCGTGGACGCGGTCCGCTCCCAACGCTCCGGGCTCATCATCCTCACCGATGACGGGCCCGCTTTGGAGGTGTGGGCCGGCGATGGCCGCGACGGTCTGTTTGTCGAGCTCACGCCGGGGCCGCGGATGCACCACGCGTGGCGGCTGAGCGCCAAGCTGCAACTCCCATCCGCCGCCACCAATCGCGTGCACTTCATTCGGCCAGAGGAGTTTGCGACCCACCAGCTTCTCCGGGCGATCGCATGCAATACGACGCTGTCCCGCCTTGCGGCATCAGAGCAGTGTGGCCCAACCCACTGGCTGTGGTCGGGAGCCAAGGTGGCGGCCCATTTTCCCCACGCGCCTGAGGCGGTGACGAACACGCGTCGGATTGCCGATCGGTGCTTCGCCGGCTGGGATTTTTCGAACACAATCTTTCCCGCACATCGCGAGGCGTCCGACCGGGACGCGTTCGAGCTGCTCCGCGCAAAGGCCTATGCCGGAGCCCTCCAACGCTATGGCGCCATCGCGCTTGCGGTGCAGGAGCGCCTCGAACACGAGCTGACCGTGATCCGCGACAGGGGCTACGCGCAGTACTTTCTGCTCGTCGAGGACATCGTTCGCTGCTCCCCGATAACGTGCGGCCGCGGGTCCGCCGCCGCTTCGATCGTAGCATACTGTTTGGGTCTCACCCACGCCGATCCCATTCGGCACGGGCTCCTCTTTGACCGATTTCTGAATGCAAGCCGTAACGATCCGCCGGACATCGATATCGATTTCCCATGGGATGAGCGTGACGGGCTGATCGAGCGTGTACTGAAGACGGCCAATCCCGATCGTGCCGCGATGGTGGCTACCCATACCACGCTAGGAGTGCGCGGGGCGGTGCGTGAGGTGGCGAGGGTCTATGGTATGCCCCCAGCCGAGATCGACCGCGTCGCGGCCTATCTGGTACGGGAGGTAGAGGCGCTGGAGGTCGCGGAACGGCCGGCCGGCGCATCATGGGCTTTCCGCCTCTGCCGGGAGCCCCGGCTTGGCCGGCCCTGGCCCGAGATTCTTGATCACGCACTGCGGATTGTCGGGCACGTTCGCGATCTTGCGGTCCACTGCGGCGGCTTAGTAACCACGCCGGATGCGATTACCGAGTATGTTCCTCTCGAGATCTCGGCCAAGGGTGTGCCGGTGATCCAGTGGGAGAAAGACCAGGCGGAGGCCGCGGGACTGGTCAAGATCGACCTGCTGGGCAATCGGTCCCTGTCCGTCATCCGTGACGCCCTCGCGGCGATCGAGGCAAACACCGGACGGCGTCTCGAGTATGGGACGTGGGATCCAACCGGCGACCCCGCGACAGAAGAACTCATCAGGCGTGGCGATACCCTGGGCTGCTTTTACATCGAGTCGCCCGCCACACGCCTGCTGCTGAAGAAACTGTGGACGAGGATGCCCGCGGACCGACGCGCTTGTGCTGACGTCTTCGAGTACCTGGTCGTTGTCTCGTCCCTGGTGCGACCTGCCGCAATCTCGTTCGTTCATCAGCTTGTCCGCCGCGCGCACGGAGAGCGGTATGAGCCGCTGCACACCGCGCTCGCAGACGTCCTGGATGACACGCACGGTATTATGGTCTATCAGGAAGATGTCACCCGCGTGGCGGTCGCGCTCGCGGGCTTCTCGGTTGAAGAGGCCGATGACCTCCGCAAGACCGTCAGCAAGAGAAAGGTGGGCCACCGGCAGCTGCGTGAGTTCTATGGCCGCTTCACGCGCGGCGCGGCGGCCAGGGGGGTCTCGCCCCAGGCCATCGAGACGATCTGGAAGATGATCATGAGCTTTGCGGGATACAGTTTTTGCAAACCTCACTCGGTGAGCTATGCGCAGGTTTCCATGAAATCGGCGTATCTCCGCGCCCACTACCCCGCGGAGTTCATGGCCGCGGTCATGAGCAACGAGGGAGGATACTACTCGGCGTTCGCCTATCTATCCGAAGCGCGGCGTATGGGCCTGGCCGTGCTTCCTCCGGACGTTAACGAGAGCGCAGTCAAGCACAGTGGCGCAGGACGGACGCTGCGCCTGGGGTTCATGCAGATCAAAGGCCTGAGCCGCCTTGCGGCCGGGCGAATCGTCGCCGAGCGAGAGACGGGCGGACCCTACCATTCCTTTGAAGACTTCGTCCGCCGCGCCAGGCCCGCACCCGCTGAGGCGCGCGCACTCGTCCGCGCCGGCGCCTGCGACGGGATCGCTCACGGTCTCAGCCGACCGGCGCTACTCTGGCGCCTCTACACCGCCTCGCTCGATGATGCAGGCGCCGCAGGCCTCCCGACCCCAGATGAATACCCGTTGTCGACACGGATCCGGCACGAGATTGAAACCTTGGGGTTCCCACTCACGTGCCACCCCCTCGACCTGTATCGTCGGGTGCTGGGAAAAGTCACGTACGTGCCAGCGAACGAGATGGCCGATCACGTCGGGTGTCAGGTCACGATGATCGGCTGGCTGATCACCGAAAAGATCACGCACACGCGAACGGGGGATCTCATGGAGTTCGTGACGTTCGAAGACCACACGGGTCTCTACGAGGCCACGCTCTTTCCGGATGTCTATCGACGGTGCGCCCTGCTGCTGTCGCCCAACCGTCCATACGCAATGCAGGGTATCGTAGAAGACGACCTTGGTGCACTGACGCTCACCGTGCGTCATCTTCGCGCGGTGGTCGGAGACGGTCCCGCTGAGCGATCCGAGCCGGTACCACTGGCTACGAGAGGAGCCTGAAATGAAACTACTCGGGGACGGCCCCCGGTCTGCGGCGGATTTCATGCCTGCGAACCCGACGTTGCCACGTCTGAAGCAAGCCGCGGACACATGCAAGGGGTGCGATCTGTACAAACGCGCGACCCAAACCGTGTTCGGTGAGGGCCCCGAAGACGCCCGGGTGATCTTCGTCGGAGAACAGCCGGGCGACTACGAAGACCGCGCGGGGCGGCCGTTTGTGGGACCGGCGGGACGCGTCCTCGACAAAGCCCTGGTCGAGGTGGGGATCGACCGGACAGAAGTCTACGTCACGAACGCGGTAAAACACTTCAAATGGGAACCGATGGGGAAGCGGCGCAAGCACAAGAAACCCCTGGCGAGCGAGATCAAAGCGTGCCGCCCCTGGCTGGAGGCCGAGATCGCATTGATCAGGCCCGAGGTGGTCGTGTGCCTTGGCCACACGGCGGCGCAGGGCGCGTTCGGACGGCCGATTCGATTGGGCGATGAGCGTGGACGATTCCGTCAGTTCGGCAACACGAGCTTGTTTGTCACGATTCACCCGTCTGCGATTTTGCGGTTCCCCGAGCCCGAAGAGCAAGAACGTGAGTACGCGCGATTTGTCGACGACCTGCGCCTAGTGGCCGCGGAACTGCGGCGTAAGGAGTGAAGCGGGGCCCACGCGTGTAACTACGCCTCTTCAAGCACAGACAGAACTTCGAACCGCCCTTCTCCAGGGCCCGCTGCCGATCGACACCCTCAAGGAACTCCTGAGTGAAGAGGCAGCTTTGGGATGATGTTCGCGGCGCCTAAACTATCATATGCCGCATTTTCGGGCAACGGCCAGGTTTATCAGAGACGACTTCCGGATGCATGGGGCAAGTGTATGTATTCATAATTCAGTGGTTGTTATTCAATCTCTTTTCTGTCCATGCGAAGAGCCTGCAAAAACTCGCGTCCAAACTCTGCGGGTTGGGTCAATAACCCGACGTGACCACCTGGCAGCTCGATCAAATTCGAACCAAACCTTTTAGTCAGTTCGACGGTTGCCTCATAGCATGGATAACCGCGCGATTCCCGCCCGGCAGTCAGCAAGATGCGATCAGCATGCGCTTTGAGCACGTCAAGATTGAGATCGACTGCGGGATACTGACGCAACTCACGCTCGAACCAGTAAGTGGCGTTGGTAAGCGTGTATTCGTTCTTGGGCGCACGGCCCATGGCTTGTCGATCTAACTCTGCGAACGCATGTTCACGGAACTTCTTTAACGCCGAGTCCATTCCAGATTCACGGTAGAGGCTGTAGATTTCCGAGAAAAAGTCGATCCATTTCTGTCCATCGGCTAATAGTCTCACGGCTGGCGGCTCGTGTGAAATGAGCGTGCGAACCACAGAAGGATGGCGAGCGAGGACTTCCAAGGCAATGATTGCTCCGGAGCTGACGCCGAAGACGATCACGGGCTCGTCGCTTACGCGCTCGATTAACAGCCGGACATCATCAGTTTCAGTCTCGAGCCGATGATCGTAGTCCTGCGGTCCATCAAGTTGACTCCGGGAAAAGCCGCGTCGATCGTAGGTGACAACCGTGTAGTGCACCGCCAGATACTCCGTCACTCTTTTAAAGCCCTCACCAGAGCCGCTTGCCCCAGGGATTACCAGAAGTACCGGGCCGCTTCCGTGGGTCTCGTAGTAGAGACGAGCGCCAGGAACTTCGAGAAAATTTTCAGCCTCATGCGCCACTGCTTTTCGCTTTTCGTTCGACGAGACGAGAGTCATGCCGCACTTAGGACAACTGCCGAGCCTATCACTTACTACCTCTGAATGCATTGGGCAACTGTATGCTTCCATATGCCTTACAATTACAACGCGATTACAACGAGCAGAATGTGTTTCCCCCACACATGATCGGTAGTAATATTGTCAATTTCGTTCGGATTGAATCCTGTAAACTCTTCAACTCGTATGTTATCTTCGTTGATCCCCAAATCTGTGAGTATTGTAATAAATTGGAGACTGTAGGGCATCCACGTACTTCTTGAGCATTGCTTGATTTATGAACCCGGTTTCTCCGCGCCATGATTTTGCCGACTTTTCGGGTTCGGTCATGGTTGTGATAAACTTGAACGAGGGATTTTGCTTTGCCAGATTTTCCAGCTTGCCCAAAAATGGAGCGTCCTCTGGTTCGTCGGTTTGAATAGAAAAGAAAAATATTATGCGGTAGCTTTCTCTCTATTGCATCTTTAATCATAGAAAACGCAGGAACTATACCAATGCCTCCGATGAGGAAAACCGCAGGTTTTGATGAATCTTCATGCAACGCAAATGACCCATGTGGAGACCAAGATATTGAAAAGGAAGTCTATCGTGTTGAAAAGGAGAATTGATTTTGCAAAAGAAGTCGCTCGAAGAGGAATTACTAATCTTTCACACAAGGGCAATCAGTGGGACGCCCTTCGGGCGTCTCACCTTCTGGCTTCCAAAAAGCCGTTAAGTTCTGTCTTGGTTGGCGGTGCAGGACTTGAACCTCCACTGTCGGCCGCATTGTCCGTGAGAACCCTTCCCTCGAAGTTCGATGTTGTCCTGCAATGCCGGCGAAAGAACCGGCGGGCACGGTAGCAGGGCACCTGTTGAGTACTGCAGCGGTAGAAGGCCTGCCTCGCAAGAAAATGGCAGAAGTTGAACGCGACGCCTTTCGGCCGCCCGTCCTGAAACCAACAAAATCCTCAGCGCGCTACCTCAGCGGGACGTCTTCGAACGGCGGTGCACCAGGGACGTTTACTGTAATGTTCGTCACGCCGGCAGCAGGAGCCTGGAACTTCGCCCAGGTAACAACCGTCTGCCTCGGCGCTAAGACGATTCCGCTCCCAAACTGTGGGTGCAGAGCAGCGACCGGTTGGCTGTTGGAGTCCATCAGGACACTATACTTGACCCTGTTGACGGCATCGAGCAAGTACGCCGCTCTGGCGAAGCGATATCCGTCCATGCTCCCTCCCCCATGGTCGAGCTTGATGGCGCGGCTGGACTTGTTCCGGTAGTGCCACCGCACCGTCACAGTGTTCCCACTCGTGCGCTTCACCTCCAGGAGAGCTACCTCTACGTCCGCCACTTCGTGGTCCTGGATGGCGATCGGCTTAGGCGCAGCGGCTGCGAGAGATTCCGCTAGCAGTCCTGGAAGCTGCAAAAGGGACAAGACTCCAACAAGGATGACCAACCGTCTCATCATCCGACCTCCTCGCCGTTATCTGCGGGATTTGAGCGTAACAGTTTCGAGACGGCCAGATGGGTGTCCTCCCACGCTCCGAATGCAAGGAGGAATGAACCCAGCTCCAGACGCGTTTGCGAGGTGGGTTAGAATGGTTCCTAATACGTCTCGTTCCGGGGAGCGGGAAAATTGCCTGGGCGACGCACGATGGCGAAAAGGCGCGTCGCCAGCGGCCGGGCGTCAGGCTTGGCACGCCGCATTCTGATTGGCAGGGGCGGAGGGATTCGAACCCCCAACAGCCGGTTTTGGAGACCGGTGCTCTACCAATTGGAGCTACGCCCCTACACTATGCCTATTATACGGGGGCGGCGCCGCCTGGCAACGGCCATTCCCCCCTCTCCTCCATTCATCCCGGGGCGCGAACCCAGTGGTGTCGGATCAGACGCCGAGGTGTTGTCGGAGAAACGCGCGGCTGCGGCCGGCGCTGCCCAACGTGTCGGTGCCCTCTTGTACGACGCGATCCTGCTCCACAATGATCCAGCCCTCGTATGCCGACGCGCGGAGGACATCGAGCAGGGCTCGCAGGTCTAGCGAGCCCTGGCCAAGTTCCACGAACACATCTTGCTGCGCGGCCGTGACGTAGTTGCGCCCGTCGGCCAGCAGGGCCCGCAGGCGAGGCATGTCGACGTCCTTCAGATGGACGTAGCCGATGCGCGCGCTATAAGTGCGTGCAATCTCGAGCGGATCGCCGCCTCCGAAGGCGACATGGCCTGTGTCCAGGCAGAAACGCAGCAGGTGTGGATCGGTGCGGTCGAGCAGCGTACGGATCTCAGAGGGATGCTCGATGTACGACCCGCCGTGGGAATGAAAGCACGGGGTCAACCCGTAGTCGAAGCGGCAGACCTGAGCCAGCCGCTCGAGCCGCGCGGCATACCCCGGCCATTCGGCGCTCGCCAAGCCGCGAATGCACGTTAGGTCCGGTCGTCCGGCAATCTCGTAGCGCGCCGCATCGCCCGCGTCGGCCAGCAAGACGTGCTCAGCGCCAAGCCGCTGGAGCAGTGCAGCGGTCTGCCGCACCTGGGACTCCGACTCGGCGTACCCGTGAGGGTCTTTCAAGGAGAGCGGGACAAACGCTCCCGCCATGGAGAGGGTGCGCCGGCGCAGCTCCTCTGCGAGGACCGCCGGATCGGTGGGGAAGAACCCCCAGGGGCCAAGTTCGGTCCCCTCGTAGCCGGCCCCGTGCATCTCGTCGAGGACGCGCTCATACGGCAGTTGCGGTCCCCATCCGGGGATCTCGCATACCCCCCAGCTGATGGGGGCCGAACCTACGCGCAGGCTCACAACGACACGGATTGTAGCACCGCGCGCCTGACACTGCATGGGCGCACGGCGCGGGAGGGCGGCTGCAGCCGAGCAACGAAAGGAGCACGACCAGCGGCGCGGTGACCTCATGATGCGTTACAGCCCAGACTCCCTGCGTATCCCGCCGGACATCGTTGACGGCTCGCCCGGCCTGATCACCCGGGTCACAGCCTCCGCTGCCGGATGGGGCCTGCTCAACATGGAAGTCCGGCGGCTGGCCGCGGGGCAAGAGTGGTCGCACGAGACGGGCGCCTGCGAAGCCGCGCTGGTCACTCTCGGCGGCCGGGCCGCCGTGCGCTCCTCACGAGGTGCGTGGCCGGCCGTTGGACGCCGCGCCGACGTCTTCAGCGGCATGCCGTATGCCCTCTATCTTCCTCGGCGCACAACGTTTACACTTACCGCCCTCACCAGCCTCGAGGTCGCCCACGCGTGGGTGGGAACGGATCAGGATCATCCGGCGCGACTGGTGAGCCCGGCCGACGCGCAGATCGAAATCCGCGGCGGCCGCAATGCCACGCGCCAGATCAACAGCATCATCCCGCCGGGGTTTGACTGCCACCGGCTCGTCGCGGTGGAAGTCTACACGCCCGGAGGCAACTGGAGTTCGTATCCGCCGCACAAACACGACACACACCGCACGGATGGGGATGGAAGCGTTGTCGAGGCCGACCTTGAAGAAGTCTACTACTATCGGTTCGACCGGCCCGAAGGCTTTGCGATGCAGCGTGTCTACACGGCGGACCGAACGCTAGACGCCGCGGTCGTCGCGCGGGACCACGACGTCGTGCTGGTGCCCCACGGATATCACCCTGTCAGCGCAGCGTATGGGTATAGCTGTTACTATTTGAACTTTCTGGCTGGATCGGCGCAGTCGCTTGCCAACACCGAAGATGCCGATCATGCGTGGGTCAAGACCACATGGAACGAGAAGGACGGTCGCGTCCCACTGGTTACGCACGAGATGGAGCAGGCGTAGGAGGCGTGGGAATGAGAACGCGTCGGTTGACCATGGCGCAGGCGCTGATCGCCTTCTTGAAGGCGCAGCACGTTGAGCGCGACGGACGCTCGCAACCGTTCTTCGCCGGTGTGTGGGGTATTTTCGGACACGGGAACATCGCCGGGGTCGGTCAGGCGCTGCAGCAGTATCCTGATTTCCGGTACTATCAGGCCCGCAACGAACAGGCGATGGTGCACCTGGCGGCGGCGTTCGCCAAACGATCGACCAGGCTGCGGACATTCGCGTGCACGACCTCGATTGGCCCGGGCGCCACCAACATGGTCACGGCCGCGGCTGGCGCAACGGTCAATCGGCTCCCGGTACTGCTCTTGCCCGGCGATATCTTCGCGCGTCGCAACGTTGCGCCTGTCCTGCAGCAGCTCGAGGCGCCGTGGTCTCATGATGTGTCGGTCAACGACTGCTTCAAGCCGATCTCTCGATACTGGGACCGCATCAACCGGCCCGAGCAGCTTCCACAAGCGCTGGCCGCAGCCATGCGGGTGCTGACGTCGCCCGCTGATACGGGCACGGTCACGCTTGCCCTGCCTCAGGACGTCCAGGCGGAGGCCTGGGAGTATCCGGCCGACCTCTTCGAGCGCCGCGTCTGGACCGTTCCCCGTCCTCGCGCGGACGCCGCCCTGGTGCAGCGGACGGTCGAGGCGATCCGCGCGGCGCGGCGGCCGCTGGTCGTCGCGGGCGGCGGGGTGATCTACAGCGAGGCTACCGAGGCGCTCGCGCGGTTCGCCGCAAACACCGGGATCCCGGTGGGTGAGACACAGGGCGGTAAGGGATCGCTCGCCTATGACCACCCACAGAATCTAGGCGCCATAGGGGTCACGGGCAACCGGGCGGCCAACATCGCGGCGCGGGAGGCCGACGTCGTCATCGCGGTCGGTACCCGCATGGACGACTTTGCGACGATGTCGACGACGGCGTTTCAACATCCTGACGTGCGGTTCATCGGCATCAACGTCGCGCCTATGGATGCGTACAAAAACCTGGCGCTGCCTGTCGTCGCAGACGCGCGGGTGACTTTGGAGGAACTGAGCGCTGCCCTGGGCGACTTTAGGATAGCGGATGACTACGCGGCCCGTCTCCCACGACTAAAAGAGGAATGGGAAGCCGAAGTCGATCGCCTCTTTGCCGTGCGGCACGGCCCCCCGCTGGCCCAGGCCGAAGTCATCGGTGTGCTGAATGCCTTCGCGAGGCCCCAGGACATCGTGGTGTGCGCGGCCGGCAGCCTACCGGGGGATCTCCACAAACTCTGGCGGACGCGCCGGCCGGGAGGCTATCACCTGGAGTATGGCTACTCGTGCATGGGCTATGAGATCGCGGGCGGTATTGGGGTCAAGATGGCAAGCCCCGAGGCCGACGTCTACGTCATGGTGGGTGACGGCTCATACCTGATGATGTCGTCCGAGATCGTCACCGCCATTCAGGAGGGTATCAAGATTACAATCGTGCTGCTGGACAACCACGGCTTCTCGAGCATCAAGGGCCTGTCCCTCTCGCTCGGCTCGGGCGGCTTCGGGACCGAGTATCGTGCCCGCAACGTGCGCACCGGACAGCTCGACGGTCCGGTGCTGTCGGTCGATTTCGTGGCGAACGCGGCCAGCCTCGGTGCGCACACCATCCGGGCGACGACGCACGACGACCTCCGCGCCGCTCTGGAAGAGAGCCGCCGCCAGCCGCGCACGACCGTCATCGTGGTCGAAACGGATTTGGACCATCGGGTCCCCGGCTACGAATCGTGGTGGGACGTGCCGGTTGCCGAGGTCTCTGAGATGGAGAGCGTACGCCACGCGCGGACCGCCTACGAGGAAGCGGTAGCCCGCGAGCGAGGCTGATCCTGCTCGCCTATCTCGCGCTATCGTGAAGGCGCCTGGACCACGCCGTCGATGATGCGCGCGCCTCCTATCAGCTCATCGATCTCCCACGGCCGAGGCATCGCGGTGCTGCAGGAGAGGCGGGTGGCGACGATCGCGCCGGCCGCATTGGCTCGCGCCACGGCTGAGATCGGGTCGAGTCCGGCTAGCAGTCCTGCGCCGAAAGCCGCCGCGAACGCGTCCCCGGCGCCAAGACCGTTCGTGACCGGAACCGGAAGACCGGGGACATGGGACGCCCCGCTCCCATCGTGCACGGTCGCACCTTCTGGGCCGTGCTTGACGACGGCCACCGATGGCCCAAGCGCAAGCGCCGACGCCGGATCGAGGCCCGCGGCTGCAAACTCTGCCGCGCCGCCGAGCAGAATGTCGGCCGCTTCGGCGGCCCGGCGGATGTGATCACGATAACTGGAGGCGTCGTCCCACAAGGCGTCTCGCCAATCCAGGTCCAGGATGACCGCCGGCAAAAACTCGTGCGCCGGGCCGGCGCGGCGGGAGTGCGGGCGGGGCGCGCGCGCGCGGTGCATCGCCGCCAGTGTAGTCGAGCGGCTCGGTTCCCGGGCCAGGCCCGTCCCCGTGACGTAGAGGAGCGACGCCGAGGACAGCAGCTCCATCGGAAGATCGTCGGGCCGCAGTTCCCAATCGGGACAGGTCGGCGTGCGATAAAAGGTGATTGGAAAGCGATCCGGCGGCCACACCTCACAAAACGCCAGAGCGGTCCGCAGGGTCGGATGCGTCAGGAGCCACCGCACGTCTACGCCTTCGGCGGCGAGGAACTTCCAGATGAAGCGTCCGTGCCCGTCGTCGCCGATCCCTGACAGAATCGCGGTGCGGATACCCAAACGGGCGAGTCCGGTGGCTACATTCCCGGCAAAGCCGCCGACAAATCGTTCGAAGGTGCGCACATCCTCTAGGGGCGTCTCGATTTGTAGAGGATAGATGTCGGCGCTCAGCCGGCCGAGAACGAAGGCCTGCGGCGCGGTCGGACGATCTCCGGAGCTTGGGATCTCCTTCGTGAGTTCGCGCGTGGTGGTCAGCGCGTTTCGCGGTGCGGCGTGTGCTTCCGGCACCACTTGCAGAACTTGCTCATCTCCAGACGGTCGGGGTCGTTCTTCTTGTTCTTGGTGGTCGTGTAGTTCCGGCGCTTACAGACACTACAGGCCAGCGTCACGATATCGCGCGGCATGGTCTAGGCCTCGACCTTCACGACGACGCCGGCGCCCACGGTGCGCCCGCCTTCCCGGATCGCAAACCGCAGGCCTTCTTCCAGGGCCACCGGGGTGATCAGCTTCACCCCCATCGTGATGTTGTCCCCCGGCATCACCATCTCCACCCCGCCCGGCAGCGCGATATCCCCCGTCACGTCCGTCGTCCGAAAGTAGAATTGC
>Ga0187893_10008044_pt1 | contig 16885 bp, 11 predicted proteins | sample MA1701074metaG_FD_139574 | JGI IMG/M metagenome (GOLD analysis project Ga0187893, IMG submission 139574) | White microbial mat communities from a basaltic lava cave in the Kipuka Kanohina Cave System on the Island of Hawaii, USA - MA170107-4 metaG ...
ATTGAGCAAAGACTATGAGACGCTCACCCAAAGCAGTGAAGCGATGATCTACTGGACCATGATCCATCTGATGCTCAAGAGACTGCGCCCATGCACATAACAGGTTTTCATACACGTTCTAAGTGATCGGGTGCGGCGAAACTGCGCTGGGTGATTGGGATTCTACGGGTTCGCGGGAATGCTGACTCCGGCGGCGGACAATTGAAGGGCGGCCTGGATCAGGCCGGCGTGGGTGTAGAGTTGAGGGTGATTGCCGAGGGATCGGTGTGTGCGCGGGCAATATTCCTCGGAACCGAGGCCGGTGGGGCCGAACGTTTGGGTGAAGGACTCGAATAGCTCGCAGGCATCGTCTAGCCGGCCGATCAGGGCCAGGGACTGAATGAGCCACGCCGTGCAGAGGTGAAATCCGCCCTCCACACCGGGAAGGCCGTCGTCGTAGCGGTAGCGATAGACGGCCGGACCCAGACGCAGCGATCGGTGAATGGCGGCCACGGTGCTCACGAATTTTGCGTCTTCCGGCGGAAGGAGTCCGGCGAGTCCGATCCACAGCGTCGCCGCATCGAGCGAAGTTTCCTCGTAGCTGGAGGCAAAGGCGCCGAGAGTATCGCTCCAACCGCGATTCACCACGTCTTCGGCGATCCGCCGGCGAAGGTCGATCCATTGCGGAGGCATTTGCTCCGAGAAGACCTGGGCAATCCGCAGTGCCCGATCGACGGCGGCCCAGCACATGACCTTGGAATGAACGAAGTGCCGGCGCATATTGCGGACCTCCCAGATTCCGTGATCGGGCTCCTGCCAGCGTAGGCCGACGGCGTGCACGAGCGATTCGGTGAGGCGCCAGTGTTCGGTGGTGAGAGAGGCCCCCCGTTCGGCAAGGACCACGACGAGATCGAGAATGGCCCCGTACACATCCAACTGGAGCTGCTGAGCGGCGGCATTGCCGACTCGCACAGGACGGCTACCGCCGTACCCGGGCAGGTCCCAGATTTCGGCCTCGGGCGCGAGGTGGCCGCCGGTTACGGTGTACACGGGTCGGAGCGACTCGGGAGAGGCATTGCGATCCAGGATGCCGAGGACCCAATCGAGCAGGCGCAGGCCGGGACCGATTGCGGCAAGGCCGGCCAATGCCACAGCAGCGATCGCCGAGTCGCGTAGCCATGCAAAGCGGTAGTCCCAGTTTCTCGTGCCGCCCAATTCCTCAGGAAGACTGGTGGTCGCAGCGGCGAAAAACGCGCCTGTGGGACCATAGCACAGGGCCTTGAGGACGAGAGCGCTTCGTTTGACCAAATCCGGGCGTACGCGAGGAAGCCGAAGCGTGTCTGCCCAACTGGTCCAGAAGCGAGCGCTTTGTTCGCGACGTTGCGACTCAGCTATGGCCGATTCCTGGGAGCTGGAGAGACCGTAGCGAAGTTCCAGGGCCAGTGGCGCGCCGCTCAGATCAACCACTGCCCGGGCCGCATGATGTCGCCCATCTTCCGTAATCGTCCAATCCACACCCGGTGCTCGCAGTACGATGGGTTCGAGGGAACCCTCCACCTGCAAGCCTTCTGATCGTACGGACAAACGGGTTGGCTCGCGCCCGAAGTCCAGTCGAGGCCGGAACTCAATGAGAACGCGACCCCTGCCCTCCAGTACGCGAATCAGATCGGACCGGCTGGCGCGTTGAAAGGGCCGGCCGGCCGTGCAATCGAAATAATCCGTCACGGAGAAGCCGCCCCAATCGGTCTGAAGAAGAAAGGTGTCGCCCAGGTAGGATTGCCTGCGCGGCGGGGAGCCGTCCGCGGCCCCGATGGCAAAGTATCCGGCCATCGGTCCGCCAAGCAGTTCGGCAAACAGACTGGTGGCATCGGCCCGCGGGGCGCAGGCCCAGACGACGCGGGCATCCGGCGTGATGAGGGCCAAGGTGCGTTGATCGGAGAGCAGGGCGTGCAATTCGATCGGCACGGCTCCGGCACCCGCCAGCCAACGGCGGCGGAGATCGAGAAGCGTGGTCAAAAAGCGCGGAACGTCGTCGCACGACGGCAATCTGGATGCAGCGCGGGTATCGCCCGACCCGACCTTGATCCCCCAGTCCTGCCCTGTCAGGGTTGCGAATGCATCTTCGTCCGTAATGTCGTCGCCGATAAAGAGGACCGCGGAAGCCCCGAAGCGGGTTCGAAGAACCTTCAGGGCGTCGCCCTTGTCCGATCTCAAGACTCCGAGCTCCAGGATGTGGTCGCCGAGTTTGAGGTGTACGCCGGAGCGGACCGCCGGTCCGGCCAGTAAAGCGCCGACGGCCGCTATTGCGTCGCGAGGGTCGGCTTGACGATAGTGAAAGGCGACCGATGCGGGTTTGATTTCCAGGAGAAATGCAGGATTGCCGGCGGCGATGGCCTTCAGGTCGTCCAAAATCCGCAGATGAAGGGCCGTTTCGTCCGCGGTAAGCCGGCCGGCCAGATTGGAATCGAACTCAATTCCATGGCTGCCCACCAAGAGAATCGAGGAATCGGTACCGGCGAGGCCGGCCAAATCGGCGCGGGCCCGGCCTGAAATGATCGCGACGTGAGTTCGCGGCAGTTCGGCGAGGGCGTGAAGGGCCTCCACGGCGCCAGGCAGGGGTACGGATGTACAAGGATCGGCGACGACGGGCGCCAACGTGCCGTCGAAATCCGTGCCTACGAGAAGGACGGCGCTTTGAGCGATGGCTTCGATTCGGGCGTCCAAGTCGGTCATCGTTCAATCGCCTCAAGAAACAAACGGGCCCAATCGTGGACGTCGTGCCGCCGGACGTTCATGCGCAGGGCGGTCATGCGCTGGCGGGCGTCGTCCACCGGCAGCGACATTGCCGATTGGATGGTGCGGGCCATGGCATCGACGTCGCGGGGATTGACCAGCAGGGCCCGGCGCAATTCCCGGGCCGCGCCGGCAAACTCGCTGAGTACAAGGACTCCGGTGTAATGGCTCCGGCAAGCGACGAATTCCTTGGCGACCAGGTTCATGCCATCGCGGAGGGGGGTCACCAGAAGGACGTCGGCGGCGACATAAAAAGGGACCAACTCCTCGCGGGGCAGGCTCCTGCGAAAATAGTGCACGACGACGCGACCCGGGTCGCTGAACTGTCCATTGATCCGGGCGACGAGGCGCTCGACAGAATCGCGCGTTTCCGCGTAGTTGGGCACGGTCTCCCGGCTGGGTACGGCGATTTGTATGAGTACGCACTCGTCGGCCCGGGTGCCGCCGTTGCGAAGCAGCTGGTTGAACGCGGTCAGGCGCAGCTCGATTCCTTTCGTATAATCGAGCCGGTCGACGGCGAGCAGAACTCGGCGGCGGCCGACGCGGGCGCGGATTTGTTTCGCTTGGCGAACCGTCTCGGGAGCTTCGGCCACGGATTCGAACCATTTGAAATCGATGGAAATGGGGAAGGACCCGACGCGGACATCCCGGCCGTTGAAGGTCAGAAGGGTGTCGATTCCTTCGGCGTCGGTATACGCCCGCGCCAGTCGAGAAAAGTTTTGAGCGCTGCCATGGGTTTGGAAACCGACCACATCCGCGCCGAGCAGCCCTTCGAGAATCTCCCTTCGCCAGGGGAGCCAGGCGAACAACTCCTCCGGGGGAAACGGAATGTGCAGGAAAAAACCGATTCGCAGATCGGGCCGGAGCTTGCGAAGCAGGCCGGGAACAAGCTGAAGGTGGTAGTCGTGGATCCAGACGCGATGCTCGCGCTTGGCGATCGTGGCCACGCGTTTGGCAAATCTCTTGTTGACGGCGACGTAGGGTTCCCACCATTCTCGCCGAAACTCCGGGGTTCGGATGGCGTCGTGGTAAAGGGGCCACAGCGTGCGGTTTGAAAAACCCTGGTAGTACGTTTCGACTTCGCCCGCAGTGAGGGCGATGGGACGAAGGTCCATTCCGTCGAACGCAAACGGTTGTGGGGCGGGACCGGCCGATCCGCTCCAACCGACCCATTTTCCGCCATGCCTTTCCAGCACGGGCTTTAGCGCCGTGGTGAGGCCTCCGGGGGACTCCTCCCAGCGCTCCGTTGGGTCTGTGCGTCGCATGCGCTGAACCGGCAGGCGATTGGCGACGATGATTACGGGCCTTTTTTTTCGTGGCATGGCCGCTTCGATTACCCCGCGCGGGTTGAAAATAGGCCAAGATGAGACTTCGGCCTTCGTCGATCCACCGGTCTTTGGCTCATGTCGGTGGAGTGTAGCGGGTCACGCCTGTGCAGTCTTGTCAACTTGCCTCGGCCTTTTTTGCCAACTTCCACGGCCGCCGGTAGGTTATCCTTAAAGCGAGCGCCGAAGCGGGTCTCAACCTGAATTTGACGACCCAGGTGCGGCGACGGTTGGAGTACGTTTTTATGAGTTGCAGAGTCGCGTTGTTCGGAGTTCTGGTTTTCATGGTTGATGCAACCGCTCGCGGGGCCGATTCCGGCACGCATCCTTTTTCGGTTCACGACATGGTAGCGATGGAGCGAATCAGCGATCCACGGGTTTCGCCCGATGGGAAGCGCATCGTATTCGTATTGCGCACCACCGACCTGGAGGCCAACAAAGGCCGGACCGATCTTTGGCTGGTGAACGCGGACGGCAGCGGCCTGCGGCGCCTGACCACCGGACCGGCCAACGATAGCGAGCCGCGCTGGTCGGCGGACGGGAAAGCGATCTGGTTCGTTTCCACCCGATCGGAAGCGTCGCAGGTCTGGCGGATTCCAGTGGACGGCGGCGAGGCCGAGCAGTTCACCAAGGAGCCGCTCGACGTCGGATCGTTGGTCCTTGCTTCCGACGGAACGAAATTGGCATTCGCCATGGAAGTCTTTCCCGACACCACCGTGGAAGAAACCAAGAAGCGATTGGAGGAAACCGCAGCGCGAAAAGCCACGGGTCGGGTCTATGAAAAACTTTTCTTCCGCCATTGGGATACCTGGAAAGATGGGCGACGCTCGCACGTGTTCGTCATGCCGACATCCGGCGGGCCGGCCGTGGACGTGATGAAGGGCATGGACGCCGATTCACCCACGAAGCCTTTCGGCGGGGCGGAGGAGATCGCCTTTAGCCCCGACGGAAAGTTCGTGGTATTCGCGGCCCGGGACGTTGGCCGGGAAGAAGCGTGGTCCACGGATCTCGATCTGTATTCCGCTCCGGCGGACGGGTCGGCCAAGCCCCGCTGCCTGACCGAAACCAACAAAGCCACGGACACCAGCCCGGTGTTTTCCCCCGATGGAAAAACGCTGGCGTATTTGGCGATGAAGGAAGCCGGTTACGAGGCCGACCGCTACCGAATCATGCTGATGCCCTGGCCTGCGGCGACGGAACCCGTGACGCTGACGGAGAACTGGGACCGCTCGCCGTCGTTCCTCAGTTGGTCGCCGGATAGCAAGACCCTCTACACCGCGGCGGACAATCTTGGTCAGCATTCGCTGTTTTCCGTCGATGTAACGTCCGGGGCCATCAAAACGGTGGTCTACGAAGGAAGCGTGGAGTGGGCGGCGGCGGTCGGAGACCGCGTGGCTTTCTCCATGCACCATCTCAAGTCGCCGGTTGAACTCTATACCGTCAAGCCGGACGGTTCGGACGTGCGCCCGGTGACGCGGGTCAACGCGGAAAGGCTTGCCAAGGCGCGCATGGGCGAACCGGAGCAGTTTGCCTTCGACGGGGCGATTAGCGACAAAGTTTATGTCTACGTCGTGAAACCTGTCGATTTCGATGCCAACAAGAAGTATCCGGTGGCGTTCTTGATCCACGGCGGACCACAGGGGTCGTTTGGGAATGACTTCCATTATCGATGGAACCCGCAGGCCTATGCCGGTGCGGGGTACGCGGCCGTGATGGTCGATTTTCACGGTTCGACCGGATATGGGCAGGCATTCACCGATTCCATCCGCGGCGATTGGGGCGGCAAGCCGTTGACCGATTTGCAAAAAGGTCTGGAGGCCGCACTGAAGAAGTATCCGTGGATGGATGGGGAACGCGTGGTTGCCCTGGGTGCGTCGTATGGCGGATTCATGATCAACTGGATCGCGGGAAATTGGCCCGATCGGTTCCGCTGCCTGGTCAATCACGACGGCACGCTCGACGAGAAGTTCGGCTACTACGATACCGAGGAGCTTTGGTTCCCGGAGTGGGAGCACCGCGGCACGCCCTGGGCCAACCCCGAGCAGTACGAAAAGCACAACCCCATCAACCACGTCAAGAACTGGAAGACGCCGATGCTGGTCATCCACGGAGCGAAGGATTTTCGCGTCGTCGAGACGCAGGGCCTTTCCACGTTTACCGCACTGCAACGCAAGGGCATTCCCAGCAAACTACTGTACTTCCCCGACGAGAATCACTGGGTCTTGAAGCCGCTTAACAGCATCCTCTGGCATGAAACGGTGATCGGTTGGCTCGATCAATGGGCGAAGAAGTAGGGGGAAGGGACGCTGGAGGGCAGTCCCGACCAAAGTCGGGATCCCGGCGCGCCGGGAAAGGGACAAAGGGACGAAGGGGTGTGAGCTGTAGGGTGGGCCGTGCCCACCACTTATGCTATTCGTCGCGGCACCACCTCTTTCTGATGAGCGCGGCGCGGATGGTCAAGGCGGTGAATTTCAAGGCGCGGCGTTTCGAGGCAACGCGGAAGGCTGCAATTCCGAACCGGATTCACGCGGTCGATACGATCCCGTGGCCGCAACCAGCGCGCCAGGCAGGGCACAAACCAACACGACAAGCCTGGCCGCCAAGGCAAAGCAGACGATTTGCGAAGGGCTTCCAAACGGAGCTAGAAAATATCGATAGGCGAGCTCCACGGTACCCAGCCCCTGCGGCGGGCCCGGCAACGCCTGGATCACCGCTCCGGTCGCAAAATAAGCGTAGTATTCGAGCAAGTTTCCCGCATGGGCTTCGAGACCCATAGCGCGGGCAACGACGAAATACGCCCCCATGGCCATGGCCTGCAATGCCGCGGTGATCAGAACGCAGCCCGCCACGATCCACTTTCTTGCCGCCAGCGTGCGCGCGGCCTGATCGACCCGCTGTAGTTGCGCGGATCCCGGGAGCTTCCGCAGAGAATCTCGCGGGAGGATTCGACGTACCCGCGTCGAGAAATATGCGATCGTGCCCGCCGCCCCCACGACGAGAATGGTCAGCAAATAGTTTCGGAACGGTCCTAGGCGGCCTCCCGGCGGGCTGAGAACTGTGATCGTGGCTACCACCAGGATCAAGGTGCCCAACCCGATCACGCGGTCCAAAACCACGGTGGTGACCGCCTCGGTTTTCCGCGAGGTGTGCAGCGACACAAAATAAGCCTTGAACACGTCACCCGCGTTCGACCCCAACGGCGTGGCGAAATTGAGAAAATTGCCCGCGAACGAAAGCTTCACGCACTCCCAATAGGTCATGGGGATGTTTTGCGCCGCAAGCAGAAACTGAATGCGCCAGGCCTGTAGAAAACCGACCGGAAAATGCACGAGAACTGCAAGGATGAGCAACCCCACGCGACAGGTCCGCCACGCAGTCCGCAGTCCGTAAACGATTCGAGGTGAGCCGTCCGACTCGCGGGCAACCTCGGCCAATGGAAATTGCTTTTGTTCTCCCGAGGCCAGTACGACGGTTACGGTCTCGGCCGCTTCTTGCACTTCCCCGCGTAACTTCGTCCCATCGACTCGTGTGACCACGTCGTGAACGGTGACCCCGCGCGCAACCAGCCACAGCGCGACCAGACAAACCATCGCACGGAGAACGGCAAACAGATGGTTACGTGTTCGGGCGGCCATGGTCCGGATGAAGCATAGCGAATGTCATGGCCTCTGACACCCGGCGCTAGCGACCGAGCTTCACAAACTCTTCCCCAAGCGAAACCCATTGGCGGGCGCCCGGATACACAATGAACTGTTCGCCGGTCAACTTGGAAACGACGTCGAGTGCTTCTCGGGGCGTATAGACCGGCTTTTTCTTCGTCCCGTAGGCGATGAAACCTTCGGTGCGCACGAGAAGTTGTTCACGGAAACGGTTCATGCCGACGATCGCGATCATCCGCTCGCGACGGGCGACTTCGGCGGCGTCTTTTTCCCAGTTCTTCCAGCTCGTGAAGCCGGGTAAAAAGCACGCCCCGGGCATCGCCTCGGCCACCACGCGGACAAACTTCTCTGTTCGAACCTCCCGATCGGCCACGCGCTCGCTGTTGGAAAGGATCGTCGGAAAGTACCACCAAAACTGAATTCCCGTTTCCTTGAGCACCCCCAGCGAAGTTCGCAGCCGCTCGAAATCGATAGTCGAGTTGCCGGTGTGAAATCGCTCAAGAGCCGTTTCGTTTTCGAGGAGAACGATGTTGACCCCCGTGGCCTTGACGATTTCCTTCGCTTCGTCGGCAATCTCCTTCCACCCTGATCGATCGGCGAAATCGTAGGGTCGCGAATCGTTTTCGCGGGCCCCCGGCAGGATATAGGTTTTCAGCCCGCCGATGAGATGCATATCCTTCGGCTTGCGCTCCATCAACCAGGGATAGAGATGCTTCGATTGACCCGGCATGGTGGTAAGGATGGCCGTGTTCGTAACCCGGCCCCAAACCTGCAATCCTTCGAGGGCGTACTCACGAAGGGCCATCTCTTGTCGTCCGGCTGCGATTTCCGGGTGAACCTCGGAGAGTTTTCGCAAGGGTGAATTGATCTCCACCCAGGGGATCAGTGTTTTGGTGGAAAGACTTGCGGGCCGGTCCCCCGTTCCTGGATCGCTTGACAACAGCACTGTCAACGGCAGTCCCAAGACCCAAATCGAAGTCAACATGGTTCACCCACCCCCCCCCAACGGCAAACGAAGCTCCCGGCGGGAGCGTCCTGGGCCTACACACCGCTGTTTGCACCCATAGAACGTCGGACGCGCTCGCAATTGGCCGAGGGCAATGAACGAACTTGCAAACCAAAGTTCAATGCGTGCCGTCGGAGCCGATTGGAGGGTTCGGGGGCCGCTTGGGAGATTCCGGCAAGACTTCGGGAGATCGGGTAACTTGGCGGTTAACCTCCTCAACGTCGTTTTGGACGTCGCGAATGCCTTTCTTAAACTCGACAATGCTTTTCCCGAACGACCGGGCTACATCCGGCAATCGCTTGCCAAACAAGAGCAGCGCGACAATCAAGATCAAAACCAATTCCCATCCGCCGGGCCAACTGAACAATGCCAGGCACGTGGGCAGGATGGAGCCGGGGCGGATTGAATCCGCACCCATCGCCGCGAGAAATACGGAGTGCAATTCGACGAAAACGGCCGGCGTGGCAATCATGCACCGATTCCTTTGTCATGCCGACGGCGGGCTCGTCGGATCGATCGCCCCGAGTCATCCCCATGCGGTAACACACGAACGATCGCCACTGAGCCGCTTCGGCACGAATTCACTATATCCCTTTCGCGGGCAAAAGGAAAAGCCGCCCGCCCCCGAACTTATCGGAAATTGAGCCTTCCGGGCCGTGAACGGAGCCTGCATCGTGCGAATTCGGACGGCAGAACTGCCGTCCAACGCGGTAGGGCGATCGTGGAACGTGAAAGATTCCGGCCCGCCGCCGATCACTTTCCAACCGGGGCCATCCCTTCCTCGAGATGCTGCTGGCTGGAATTGGCCCCGTCAAAGCTGAACAACAGCAGGTCGTCATCGATGCGAGCGCTGAGGTGCACGGGCCGCTTCCAGATTTGCTGGATGCATCTAAGCGTGGACGTGGCGTATTTGATGTCGAGGTCCGCCCCGGAATGCTCGTGCTCCAGGAACAGCTCGCCACGGTTGCGATAGTTTCCGTCGACGATGTAAATGTACGGCTGAGCGTGGTTGGTCAGCATGAACAAAAGCTGTTGCTTGATCTTGTCGAAGTCCCGGTTGACCACGACCATTTTTTCCGTTGCGGGATCGTACCGGTAATGAAAGAGTCTTTGATCCTCGGCGAATTCGGGGGTCAAGAATTCGTCAAGGAACAGCACGTCGTTGTACAGCGCCCGGACCTGAAAGATCTTCTCCCGGCCGGGTGAGCCGCGGCCGACAATGCGGCCTACGGGAGCCTTGCCGTTGCCCCATTCGCGGCGGGCGGCCATATCGTCGCACGCGTCGTACTCGGGACCGTAGCGGCCGGTGTTCCAGCGCCGTTCGATATCCCGAAACAGCTCGATGCCCAGTTTGTACGGATTGAGTCGCCCAGGGCTGGTCGCTAGCGTGCCGGAGTGGTGTTCGCAATAGTCGATCAATTCGTCGTCGCGGAGGAGGTAGTTGGTCATGATGGTGGAGTGCCAATAGCTGGCCCAGCCCTCGTTCATGATTTTGGTTTGCCCCTGGGGTGCGAAGTAATAGGCCTCTTCGCGGGTAATGGAAAGAATGTCGGCCTCCCAGTCCTCCAGCGGCGCGTGTTCAAGAAGGAACAGCAAAACGTCGCGAACCGGCGCCGTGGGAAAGCGCCCCTTGGCCTTGTCCTTTTCCTCGTCCTGTGCGGCTTGGTCGTGGGCGAGACGATCGGGGGGATTGATAAACCGGTCCATGTAGGACTTGGCGGGGAATCGGGCGACGGGCGCTTTCCGACCGTCTTCGACGGCCTTTTTCTCCTCCGGCGACTCCTTCCCCGGACGCCTCATGAACGCGGAATGGGGGTCGATGAGGTTTTCAAGTGAAAGGAAGACGTCGATCAGTAATTCCACCCGTTCGTGCCCGTGCCGTTCGATGTAGCGGCGGACGCGCGTCGCGTGGTTCGCCATGTCGTCGATCATTCTGCGGTTCGTCCGGCTGAACCAGACGTTGTTCTTGAAGAAATCGCAATGGGCATACACGTGGGCGATGACGGTCTTGTGATCCACCGGCATGTTGTCTTGAAGCAAATAGGCGTAACACGGGTTGTTGTTGATGACCATTTCGTAAATGCGGCTGAGCCCGTAGCGGTGGGACTTCCGCAGCCGTTCGTATTCCATTCCGAACCGCCAATGGGGATAGCGCTGGGGAAAGCCTCCGTAGGCGGCCATTTGCGACATCTGTTCGGCCGTAACCATCTCAAAGACCGTGGGAAAGAAGTCGAGCCCCTCGCGGCGCGCAACCTCGTGAATGGCGGCGACCTGCTCGATGAGTTCCGGAGGCAGCGTGAGGATCATGGCCTATCGTCCGGCGGCAAAGAAGGATTTGAGGCTGTCATAAATGTCGTCTTTGTTGTTGACCCGGGTGGTGACCACGGCCTCGTGTTTTCCCAGGTTCTCATGGACGACGTTGATGAAGTTTCCGCTGCCGTAGGCGCTGGCCACCTGACAATAGCCGAACAAGTTGATTTGCGGCAGCAAGTGGTCGCGCAGGATAGTGCAGCATTCCCGGCTGTCCGATTCGCTGCTGTTGTCGCCGTCGGAAAAATGAAACAGATAAATGTTCCATTCGGAAGAGGGATACTTGGCCTCGGTCAGCTCCCGGGCCAGACGAAACGCACTGCTGATGCGCGTGCCACCGTCCTCGCGAATGCGGAAAAACGTCTCCCGGTCGACTTCGCCCGCACGAACGTCGTGAACGATGTATCGGCTTTCGATGCCCCGGTAGTTTCGTCGAAGCCAGGCGTCGATCCAGAACGCTTCCAGCCGGACCAGCTCCTTCTGTTCATCACCCATCGAACCCGATACGTCCATCATGTAGACGATGGCGGCGTTGGACTGTGGCGATAGGACGGTTCGCCAGCTCCGGTAGATCTTGTCGCGGCGCTCAAAGACGATTCGCGGCGCGTCAGGATTGTACAGGCCCGACATGATCTGGCGGCGCAATGCTCGCCGGAACGTTCTCTTGAAATGACGGAGCGATTCCGGTCCGGATTGGCGCATCCCGCTGTAGCGATCGCGCTCCGCGGCGATGCGGTTCTTGCCCTTGGGCCGAATTCGCGGGAGTTTCAATTCTTCGCCGAGGATTTCCGCCAATTCGTCGAGGCCGACGTCGACTTCGAGGATGTGGTTGCCTTCTTGTTCCCCGCCGGGACCGAGGCCGCCGTCGCCCGATACCGAATCGCCCTGCTTCCCGTCGCCCTGGCCGACGCCGGAATCGCTATTGTCGCCGTAGCGAAATGTGGGGATGTCGATCCCCTTGACAGGAATGCTGATGGTCCGCTGCCCCTCGCGACCGAGCAACTCGCCGCGGGTCAGGAACTTGCGAAGGTCCTCGCGGATTCGTCCTTTGACAATCTTTCGGAACCGCTGGTGATCTTTGTTGATCTGAAGCTGCATGGGCAATTGCGAACTACGAATCACAAATTACGATTGAGAAACAACGAAAATACCGCGGATCGTAACTCGTCCCCGGCGCGCCGGGGATTTCGCTTCGCTTCAACCTTCGTCATTCGTAATTACTTCTTGCTTTCCTTGACGTCTCCGCGAGCGAAGATGCTCGCCACGTAGTTCAGCACGTCCGTCGCGCTGGTCTCGTTGTACCCGAAGTATTTGATCAGGCGCTGCTTGACCACGTCGATTTTGGCCTGTGTCTCGTCGTCCACCACGCCGGAGACCACGTTCTTGAGCTTGATCGTGTCCCGCTGATCTTCAAACAATTTCAACTCCAGGGCCTTGTGCAGCCGGGCGTTGGTGTGATATTCGAATCGCTTGCCGTCAAGCGATAGGGCCCCGATATAGTTCATGATTTCCTGGCGGAAGTCGTCCTTGCGGCTCTCGGGAATATCGATCTTCTCCTCGATGGAGCGCATCAACCGCTCGTCGGGGGGTTCGTCCCGGCCTGTGTACTTGTTGCGGACCTTCTCCCGCTGGGTGTACGCCCGGACGTTCTCAATATAGTTGCTGCATAGCCGAGCAATGGCATCTTCGTCGGCCGAAATGGCCCGCTGCACCTCGGCTTTGAGAATGTCCTCGTATTCCTCACGAACCATGCCCAGCAGTTCCTTGTACTGCCCGCGCGTTTCTTCATCGTTGATCAGGCTGTGGTGGCTCAATCCGGATTCCAATTCGTTAAGCACCATGAAGGGATTGATGCACTTTTCCTGAATCGCTTGATCGGAGACCAGAGCGTTTGAAAGTTTGTCCTGGATGTAGCGCGGCGAAATCCCCTGCATTCCCTCGCGCCGCGATTCTTCGCGAAGCTCGCGAACGGAATCCTCGGTGTATCCGGGAATGCTCTTGCCGTTGTACAGCTTGAGTTTCTGCATCAGGGTGAGCCCAGGCTTCTTGGGTTCGTCGATCCGCGTCAGCACCGCCCACATCGATGCCATTTCGATCGTGTGCGGGGCAATATGAATGCCGCGGATCCGCTCCTTGTTGAAATCCTTCTCATATATCGCGATTTCGTCGGTTAACCGGATGTTGTACGGAACATCAATTTTGATCGTTCGGTCCCGAAAGGCTTCCATCAGTTCGTTGGATTGCAGCTTCTTGTATTCCGGCTCGTTGGTATGCCCGACGATCACCTCGTCAATGTGCGTCTGGGCGAACTTCTTCGGCTTGATGACGTGCTCCTGAGACGCACCGAGCAAATCATATAAGAACGCGACGTCGAGCTTGAGGACCTCGATGAACTCCACCATGCCGCGGTTGGCGATATTCAATTCGCCGTCGAAGTTGAAAGCCCGTGGATCGCTGTCCGAGCCGAACTCTGCGATTTTGCGGTAGTTGATGTCCCCGGTCAGTTCCGTCGAGTCCTGATTCTTTTCGTCTTTCGGCTGAAACGTCCCGATGCCGACGCGGTCGCGCTCCGACAAAATCAGCCGCCGAACGCGGATGTGCTTGATGACCTGACGCCAATCGCCCCCGTGGCGGACCAGCAAGTCTTCAAAAACCCGCCGACAGAATGGGTCCAACGCTCCCTCGACGCGGACCTGGGCGGATTCGGCCAAACCGTCGTTGAGTTTGCCCAGAACGGCCTTGCGGGCCTCGAGCGGAATCAGCTTCAGCGGTTCCTCGTGCATCGGGCAAGGATGAATGGTCGTGCGCCCCTCTTCGTCCGGCAAATGCCACGAAAAAGTATAAAGGGCTCCCTCGTCGAGTTTGGAGTAGTACTCCAGTCCCTTCTTCAGCAGCCGGGCAATCGTGCTCTTGGAGGAACCGACGGGTCCGTGAAGCAACAGGATCCGGCGCTCCGTGCCGTATTGGTGGGCGGCGGATTTGAAGAAGTCCACGAGACTCATCAAAGGCCGATCAAGCCCGTAGATTGCGTCGGCGCCGAAATCGATCGGATCAGAAAAAAACTTGTATCGCATCAGCTCCTCGCGCAGCGACGTGTAGCGCTCATAGCCGAAGTGCATGATCATGTCGTAGATGCGCTGAAACGAATTCCGCGCCAGACGGGGATTGGCCGAGACCAATTCCAGATATTCGTCGAACGACCCTTCCCAGTGGTGGTCGCGGAATCGGCCTGCGTTGAGGTGTTGCTCGACGATGGTGAGGAGGTCGTGTGCGGTCGGCATTTGCGGCGATCCCCCGCGCGGCTCATCCGGCCGCGACAATTCCCGGTTTAGCGAATCCTCGCGCCGATTTTTCCCGAACGGGCAGGCGTTTGACAAAATCCATCGAGCCGGCGCGCTCCCCAAGCTCGTTTATCTCTTGGATGCCCGACCGAGTTCGCTTGAATCGTATCGACCCCAGGAGCGGGAGTCAACGTTTGCCGCTCTGTCACGAGGCAGCGTTGCGAGCCCGTGTACCTTGTCACGATCAGTCCCCATCGTAACCACCCAACGTGGCTTATCGGCCATTGCACAGATTGCCGTTGGAAAAAATGGCAGCAGGCAACAGGCATTGGGCATTGGGCACAAAGTAGAACGAAGTTGCTGCCTATTGCCTATTGCAATCCAGCACCCGTCGAAGCGAAGCGACTGCCGCCTTCGCATCCGCTGCTCCGACGACCGCCTGGCAAACGCAGACGATGCACGGCGCCGACATAACGACTTCGGCCACGTTTTCAACGGTGATTCCGCCGATAGCCACTAGCGGAATTGCCGTTTGTCTTCGGGCGGCAGTGAGCAGGGCCGGCCCGGGCACGAATTCCTGCGGCTTCGTCACGGACGCGTACATCGGACCCACGGCGATGTAATCGGGAACGGTTTCGGCGGCCGCCAGAACCTGCTCCGGTGTGTGCGTGCTGACTCCGACGATCGCTCCAGGCGGCAGAAGTTGGCGGGCGTCGCTCGGAGAAAGATCGTCTTGGCCAAGATGCACGCCGTCGGCTCGGCTTAGCGCGGCGACATCCACACGGTCATTGACGATGAAAATCGCTCCACGTTTCCGACAGAGTGCCGCCAAGCGTTTCGCCCGCCGCAGTAGTTCCGCGTCGGGGAGGCCCTTTTCGCGAAGCTGGATTGCATCGGCACCGCCCTCCAACACTGCTTCAGTCGTCGCGAACCAATCGGTGCGGCAAAATTCCTCCGTCACCAACACGTAAAGACGGACCGTGGAAAGTCGTTCGACGGCGCGCGCAACCAACGTCAGGCGTTTTTCGAGGTTGTAGCCCTCATACCGGAGCTGTTTGACGGTCTCGGCCCAGGCCGCCTCGACGGCCTTGGCGTATTCCTCGATCGACCGCAGGGCCTCGCTCAAACGTTTCGAGGCGGCCACGGCCACGTGTTTGGCATCCGACCGATGCACTTCGTCAGGCGTATTCGTTTCGCGCCCCACGTCGCCCGCAATATCCCGAACGGTCACGCCGCTTTCCGCGACCTGCCGGGGAACCGACGTCCCTAGCCGATGCCTGACGCCCTTTATGGCCGCGGAGAGTCCCGCGTCTTCAAGCACAAAGCGGGCAAACTCCTCCATAACCCGAAGAGCTTCGCGGGCCCGATTCATGTTGGCATCGAGGATGCGGTGAATGGCTTCGTTGTCCGGCATCGGGTCAACCAAAAAAAAGGGGGGCCGCTGCCCCCCACTCAACGGCGGAGTGACGAATACCCGCCCGATCACAGGCCCAGGTTAAACGTCAAACTCTCGATGGTCACTTCGCCCGTCACCGGCGAAACGACCTCCACACAAAGGCTGAACTCACCCGAGTTCAGCGCATCCAGGGTTGAATCCCTCAGATTGACGGTGGACGGATCCACGCTGACCGGGACGAGGTTCTCATCAAGCGTGACGTCGTACGGACCGTATTCGTCTCCCGTTGTGCAAACCGTCTCTTCTTCATCAATCGTTCCAACCCACACCGTAATCCGAAGCACGTCGTTGTCCTGGAGCCGCGTGAAAAACTTGCCGCTTCCCGACGGTGTTACCGTGATGACGCTGGGGTCGATTTCGATCGATCCGCTTCCCAACGTAATGGGAAGATCGCCAAGATCAGACGTACCGGATTGCTGCGACGGTTCGCCGGCGGTCACGTCAAAACTCTGAAATCCTCCCGTCAATGGGATGACGCTGGGCCGTTGAAACGCGCTGGGATTGCACCCGATGGCCAACGCCAGGTAACCCGCCGACCCTACGACTCCCATCCAAACTCTCGAATTCCGCGCCATAATCTTTTCTCCTTTTCCAAACTCGTTCGCTCTTCGCGGTCCGCGCCTTCCTGCCGAAGTTGAATTGACTTGTCCCGGCCGCCTTGGCGAAGTTCCCGCGTCCGTCACCCGTGGACGGCTTTCCGGGTATAGTACCGCGAACCAAAAAGAGCAGCCAGTGGGCAGCCCTTGCCGGACGCTCACGGTTTTCCGGTTTCCTTAGGAGTCTGTCCGAGTAATTGGCTTTAGAAATCACGCCAATTCCTGGTTGCCCCCGCAGGCGTCAAGGATCGCCCCTAGGGCGGCGATGGAGGGAGGCCGTCGGAAGGGGGGCTGCGGGTTTTGGGTTTGGGAGGTTGGTTTTCCAGCTGTGGTGTTCGTTTTTCCTCTTGTTTTCTGCCCTCAGCATATGCCTTGGCGACCCCCAGCTTCGCCTCATCCATTTTCCGAGTAATGACGTCGAATCCTTAGGACAAACCATTTCCGTAAATTGTGCGTCAGGCAGATCAGGCTCCACTCGCC
>Ga0187893_10008045_pt1 | contig 16884 bp, 13 predicted proteins | sample MA1701074metaG_FD_139574 | JGI IMG/M metagenome (GOLD analysis project Ga0187893, IMG submission 139574) | White microbial mat communities from a basaltic lava cave in the Kipuka Kanohina Cave System on the Island of Hawaii, USA - MA170107-4 metaG ...
AACGCGCCGTGGAGCTTCGCCGTCTGGCGCTGAAACGCATTGACGAAGAGCTCGCCCTCGTGGACCCGGAGGGACGCCGAGCCAAACACCTGCAAGCCACCAAGGAGATTGCGCTGCGTGCACTCGCGCATCGAAAGCAGGTGCTCGAGCGTGTGCATGTACAGGCCGCGGAACCGTAGTTTGAGGACGTGAACCGTGCGAGCAGCGCTTGCGCATTGACGAGTGATACTCGTACAGGTTTCCCGGATCGGTCGGCTACCCGCGCTCGGCTAGCCCTCCGGCGGCGGGGGACGGCAAACCCCTCCACCTTCGAGGATCTGCGCATTGGTGCGAAACGTGTTGAGCGTCTTCCAGTTCGGCTGCTCGAACTGCGGAATTGTCCCGTCTTCCTCTACGTTCGTGACGTGATACGTGTGCTGGTTCCAGATCCGCCGGGCTTGGATCCAGCGTTCCTCCTTGTCGCGGATTACCTGAACAGAAGGAGACGCGGGACCAAAGCCGTTGGACACGACCACGATCTCGGCCGAGCCGTCGTTGTCGATGTCGGCCACGGTCGGATATTCGATGGCGGTGCCACTCCGCCGCGCGGTCTTTAGGAACTCCTTTCCATCTGCGCCGTTGAATACGAACATCCATTCCTCGTCGGCGTACATGGCCTCCGAAACGCCATCACCCAGGAAGTCGAATGCCGTGCTACAAGCAATGCCGCTCGCGTCGTTGACCGGCACTGACCACAACACGCTGAGATCCTGCTTGTAGACGGTGTATTGCGTCCCTGCGCCGGTCGCAAACTCGGATATGCAATCCCCATCGAAGTCGTGCACCGTGCCAGCAAAGACACCGGCGTCGCCAGCATCAGGAACGACAATCGAAACCTTCAGGGTCCCATCGTGCTCGAGCATGGTGATGTTCTCACCGGACCCGACCACGATCTCGGGATCGTCGTCGCCATCGAAATTGCCAATCTGAGGGAAGATTCCAAGGGTCGTAGAAATCCCCAGATTCTCATAACTTAGCGTGCCATCGTGGTGATAGCCGCGGTCGCCGAATACCACCTCCAGATCGCCATCGCCGTCCAAATCGGCCGCCGTGGACACGGGGATGACGATGCCGCCGTAGCCGAGTGCGCTCCACAGCTTGTTCCCGAGATGATCGTACAAGCTGTCGCCAGCCAGTATCTCGACATCTCCGTCGTTGTCCAGGTCGGCCAAGGCCGTGGCCGTGTAGCTGCCTCCGAAGGCCGCCGAGCTGGTCCATTTCGGCGTGCCATCGTGCTCGTAGGCGTGCAAGATGGTGTTACCGAATCCCAATAGGCCGTCGCCCGAGACGATCTCGGGCAGACCGTCATTGTCGATGTCGCCCACTGCGGGGGTGAGCCATCCAGCGACCGGACCGACCTGGAAGTGGGACGTGCCTGTGCGTCCGTCGAGCACATGGATCGTTCCGGTTCCGTCACCCTCGGGATCAGCGGTGATCACGACGTCCGGAACGTCATAGAGGTCGATCGCCCCATCACCATTGTCGTCGGTCAGATTGGCCACCAGCGGTGTGACGTAGCTATCGATGCCATCGGCGGTCCACTGGACGTCGGGCTCGAAGCTGCCCGAAGGCGCCTCGTTCGTGCACTCCTCCACGTCACCCCCGGGCATGGACGCGCCGCAACCCCAAAACGTACCACCACCATCGTCGCTCTCATTTGCGGCGACGTCAAAACGGGGTCCGTGGGTGCCGTCTCCGGGGCCTTCCGGACCGCCGCTCGATGTCACCGAGACCTCGCTCTGGCTGGTCCCGCTGCTCGCACTCTCGGCCCCCTCCGACTCCCCCGTGGCTCCCGAGCTTCCCGGCCCACCCGTGTCCACCGCGCTGCTCGTCGTTTCTGCCGAGCCCTGGCTGGTCCCGAACGTCCCCGCATGCCCCTCGTCGCCGCAACCACATGCAAATACGAACGAGAGCATCATGGCATGGCGGAATCGAATTTCGATACCAGAAGTTCGTGCTGCGATCGTCATGGTGTCGTGCTCGCGGTTCCGATCGTGCCGCCTTCTCCTACCTCCCACAGAGGCAGCAGCACGCCGGAATCGGTCATCGTTCACTGCACCCGCGTGCACGAGCGCCGCGGGTCGCGGGCTTGACTGGATTCGAGCTCCTGGCGCGTCCTCGCTAATCTGGCGTGGAATTGAAACGTTCGGCCGCCTCCACGCAGTTTTCCATGAGGCACGCGATCGTCATCGGGCCCACCCCTCCGGGCACCGGCGTGATGGCGGCTGCGCGCACGACTGCTCCGGCGAGCTCCACGTCGCCGACGACCTTCCCGTCCGGCAAGCGATTCATGCCCACGTCGATGACCACCGCGCCGGGTCGGATCCATTCGCCGCGGATCGCATGGGGTCTTCCCATCGCCGCGACGAGCACGTCTGCATGTCTGACCTCGTCTGCGAGGTCGCGTGTACGCGAGTGAGCGACTGTCACGGTGGCGTCGGCATGCATGAGCAGCGCCGCCATGGGCTTGCCCACGATGTTGGAGCGTCCGACGACGAGCGCACGCAGGCCGGCGAGCGCTACGCCGGCCTCGTGCAGCAGACGCATGCAACCCTTGGGCGTACATGCAACGAACCTTGCGTGGCCAGCGAGCAAGAGACCGAGATTGTCGGGGTGGAAGCCGTCGACGTCCTTGTGAGGATCGATGGCAAGCAATACCCGCTCGGCATCGACCTGGCGAGGCAGCGGAAGTTGCACCAAGATGCCATGGACGCTGCGCTCATCGTTCAACATGTGAACCAACGCAAGCACATCGGCCGTGGAGATGTTGCCATCGAGGCGATGATCGACGGTCGAAATGCCGCACTCGCGTGCGCGTTTCTCCTTGTTGCGAACGTAGATGTGGGAGGCGGGATCGTCCCCAACCAGCACGACCGCGAGACAAGGTGTGACGCCACGGTGTCTACACTGCAGCACGCGTGCTTTGACGCGATCGATCACCTGCTCAGAAAGCAGCTTGCCCGAGAGGATCCGCGCGCCCTCTGTGTGCGGCAGATCGGCGTTTTTCACACGTTGGTAGCTTTCGCGCTGCTCGTGGACCCACCGGAGCTCGCAGCAGGACCACTCGAGCCGCCGCCCGCCTTGTCACCCGAGCCAGCCTTGCCACTCGAGTCAGCCTTGCCACCCGAACCGCCATCGGTTTTGCCACTCGAACCAGTGCGCGCATTGTCGCTGGACTCGCCGCCCACCTTGCTACTCGAGCTCGTCGAGGCGTCTGATTTCCCAGAGGATTCCGCCCCCCCCGAGTCGCTCGCGCTGTCATTGGCACTGTCGCTTGGACGCGCGCTCGCGTAGCCGTCCTTGTACCAGCCGCCCCCTTTCAGGTGGAACGCTGCGGCAGTCACCAGTTTGCGCAAGCGTCCCCCGCAGGTCTCACAGGTCGAAAGCGGTGGGTCGCTCAGCTTCTGGATGTGCTCGGAGCGAGCGTGGCAGGCCTGGCACTCGTAAGCGTAGATCGGCATCCGCACCGGCACTTTAGTCGCCCTGCCCGACGCGTCAAGGTGCCCCCCATCGCACCCGCTTTGCACGCCGGTCGTCATGGCCCGCGCGTGGCGGCGGGTGGTGCTCGACACGGTGACCAGCGCCCTGACCGAGGGCCTGCTAGGCTCGATAGGGTGCACCGAGTCGGTGCGGTTCGATCGATGCCTCGGACTCGAGTTTTGCCGTCTATCGTCCCCGGGAGCGCCGTTGGCACGGCCAGGCGACAGAGCGCATCGACGCACGTGATTCGACAAACGTTCCTCGGTTGGCTCGTCTTGCTGCCGCTCGCCGCCCCTGCGCGAGCGGCAGAGGGCCCGGAGGATGACGATTGGACACTGGAGCGGGATAACGACGACGAGCGGCTCGTGGCCACGCGGCTGGGCAAGCTTCGCAAGTACCCGTTCGATCGGCCGACTTGGCGTGCGCTCGAGCGGGCCATCGGGGCCTCGCGGCTCGGTCAGCGCATCGAGGCCGCGCATGCCCGAGATCCGGACGATCTCGCGCTCGCAGTGCTGTCAGCCAGGGCCCGCATGGCGGCCGGCCAACCGCGCGTGGCCGCCGAGCGGCTCGCCAACGTCCAGACCAAGGCGGGCAAGCTGAGGCCCAAGGTGGTCGCGCTTTGGGTCGAAGCCCTGGTCGCCGCAGGCAACGTCGAAACCGCGACGACCGTACTGGTCGACGAAGCCGGGCGTTCGAACGATCCCGCGCTCGCTCGCAAACACCTGACCGAGGCCCACGAGCTGGCCCAACGAGGACAGCGGTCGACGGCTGCCCTGCGGATTGCCGAGCAGCTCGTCGCAGCGTCTCCTCGCGCCGGCGATGCTTGGTTGCGTCTGGCGAGAACGGCCGCACGAGCCGGCGAGCACGAAAAAGCCGACGATGCGTTCGAGCACGCGCTGGCGATCGCAGCCGTACCGGAAGTCGTGCACGAACGCGCCGGCGCTCGCTTGGATGCGCGCGATCCAGCCGGCGCAGCCGACTTGTTGTGGCCGCTGGTCGACGGCTCGAGCGGCGACAAACACCAGCGACAAATCTGGTGGAGCACGCTCGCCGAGGCGCATCGTCGCGCCGGTCGTGCCGCCCAGCTGGTTCAAGCGCTGGAGCACCGCGTGACCGAGCCCACACATGCACGCGAAGCTCGAGCGTTTGTCACGCTCGCGCGGGCACGTGAATGGAACGGTGACGATCCCTTGTCGGCTTGGCGAACCGCGGTTTCGCTCGATCCCGGCGATCTCGAAACCAGGCACGCTTTGGTGCTGGCGCTCGAGTCACGTGGTGATCTCGATGCCGCAGTCGACGAGACCAAACGCATGCTCGAGCGTTCACACGACGAGGCCGGTCATGCGTTGGAGCTCGCTGCGCGGCTGATGTCGAGTGGCCACCGCGAGCTCGGGGCCACGATTGCGCGCGACATCGAGCTTCGCATGGGTCGACACGCACACCCTTTGATGCTGCTGCTCGATTTCTACAACTCGAACGAAGATCCCGATCGTGCCTTGGACATCGCGAAACGACTGGTGTCTGCGCACCCTCGCGATCCCGATGCGCGCATCGCCCTGGGAGAACAGCTCTATCAAATGAATCGTGTGGACGAAGCGATACGAGAATGGGGGTTTTTGCCCAAGCTCATCAGACCCAGCCACCTCGGTTGGGCTCGTTACGCGGAAGTGCTGAGCGAACATGGAGGTGGTGCACAAGCTCTGGTGCCGCTGGCAAAAGCTCTCGAAGCGGCGCCTCGCGAACCTCGATACCTGCGTCTTCGTGCGGTGCTCGAAGAGGAGAAACGCGCGGATGCTGCCTATGCCACGTGGCAGCAAGTCAGAATGCTCGCCAAAGGTAGCGATCACGGCTTGCTGCGCGACGAAGCGCGGACACGGGCGGTCGAGCTACTGGTCGCCCGTGATCAGGACGGTCAAGGGCGGGATCTCGCCATGCGAGCCGAACACCAAGCCAAACTGACGCTTCGCCGCGGCGTTCCCGTGCTCGAAGCCATCGAAGCCGGACGTTTTCTGGTCGAGCTCTATACGCGCAAGGAGCTCTACGTGGTCGCCGCTGCGGTAGCGCGCGAGGTCGTCCAGCTGGCCTCAGACGACCGGACGTTGCTTGCCGAGCTGGCCGCGAGCGAACGCAGGGCGGGACAACTCGAACAGGCCATCGCCACACTCGAACGTCTTGCTGTGATGGATCCCAAGCGAAGCGGGGAGGTGCTGGCCGAGTTGTCCGAGGTTGCGTTCGAAGCCGGGGACATCGACGGTGCTCTCGCTGCAGCCGCCCATGCGCTGCACAAAGATCCCGCTCACGTCAGCGCGCTCGTTCGCGTCGGTGAGCTGCATGAACGCAAGGGCGACCTCGAACGCGCCGAGCAAGCGTACCTCGATGCCTTAAAGCATGTTCCCAGCGACCCTCTCGCCCAGCTCCGCCTTGCCGAGCTTTCGCTCACCCGTGGCAATACACGGGGGGCATCCCAGCGGTTTCGTGCCATTTTGGAGCATGGCGGCTCACCCGAGGTAATTCGTGCTGCCGGACGTCGCGCGCTCGACCTCGCGGAGGCCACCGAATCGACCGCAGAGCTGGTCGCGCTTGCGATCCATCGCACCAAGCTCGATCCCGACGAAGACGAATCGCGTGAATTCTTGCTCGATACGCTCGAGCGCGCGCGGCTGGACGACATCGAGCAGTGGTTGCGAACGGCTTCCGGCGTGCGCGATGCCACACGTGTCACTTTGCTCAGGCGACCGCTCGTCGACGTGCTAGCGCGTGGGCCTGTCGGCATGCGACTTCGCGCGGCCGAACATCTCGGTCGCTTGAAGCTCCCCGATACCGCAGTTGCCCTGGCACGTATGGGCGTTCAGTTGACGCCGCCACGCGACGCCACGGCTGCGGTTGCGCAGATGTTCGAACACGCGCGGGCCACAGCCTTGCGTGCGGCCGGCTCGATGGATGACGCCGACGCCGTGCCGGTGTTGGCCGAGGTCGTGGCGCAGGCACGTAGCGGTCCGGAGGTCAAGCAAGCCGCGGTATGGGCACTCGCCGCCAACAGCAGCGAACGAGCGCTCGACCAATTGCGCGTGCACACACAAGCCGGTTCCGATCGTTTTCTCGCAGCGCTCGCTTGCATCGCGCTCGCCAAGCAGTCGTCCGGTGGATCTGCGCGAGGAGATCGAGCCCGTGTTGCTCGCTTGGCCCGCGACGGCGGCGATCGAACGTTGCGACACATGTGTGCTTACGCCGATGCAGCCCTACGCACCGACCATGAGCTCGCGCCACTTTACGAACAGTTGAAAGCAAGTGATCCGATGTTGGCTGCCATCGCGGCTTGGCGATTGGGCAGGACCGTGGATGCGAGCGAACGCGAAGCTGCGTTGGAACATCTGCTCACGCGCTTTCTCGGACCCAACGGCCTGGCCCGAGATGCCGCAGCGGCCGCGGTCGCGGCCTTGCTGACGAACCGTGGCGAGAGCCGCGAGCAGGTGGCCAACGTGCCTCCGCCCCCGCGCGGCCGTGCCTGGGCAACGGTCCTCCAACGTTGGCTGCAAGCACGGATCGCGCCTCCATACGCGTCCGTGCCCGTACGAACGTTCGAGCCATTCGAGCCCGTGCTGCGTCGAGCCTTGTCGGCGGCTCGTTATGGCACACGAGCCGATCGGGCTGCAACTGCGGCCGCCAGGTCCGCGTGCGCGCAGCAAAGTGCCACAAGCACGGCTTCTCATGCGGATGGCGAACGGATCTGCCTGTCACCGCTCATCGATGGGGCTGTCGTACTTTCGCCAATGCGTTGACAGTTGCACGCTGCCGACCGAGGATCCCGGCGTCATGGACCTCGGCCTGGTGTGTCCGGTCTGCGGGCAGCTCAACCTCATCATTGCGCTCACCTGCAACCGGTGTTCGACCACGCTCGCGCCTGCTCCCCTGCCGCCGCGAGGTCGACCAGCGACAGCGGCCGCGGCGGGGACCATTACTGCGCACGCCGCACAAGTTGCCCCGCAAGCAAGTCGTCCCGAACAACGCTTCGATCCCAAGACCGGAGCGGGACTCGCGGGCACCGAGCAAGCCAAGGTCGCGCGGACCATGTTCTTCGGAGCGCTGCAACAACAACCCGTCGTTCCTCGGCTCGTGGTGATCAAAGGCGAAGGGGGCGACGGCGCCACCTACCATCTCACGGGCACGACTCATGTCATGGGGCGTTTCACCGGTGAGATCACGTTTCGCGAGGATCCCTTCCTCAGCCCGGAGCACGCGCGTTTCACGGCCCAGCAGGCGCGCTTGTTCGTGCAAGATATCGACAGCGAAAACGGCGTGTTTCTACGGATCCGTAAGCCGATGATCCTGGAACATAGAGATCTATTTCTCGTGGGTGAACAATTACTTCGCCTCGACAGCATGCCGTTTTCGGATGGTGGTCCGGACGCCCAGGGCACGTACTTCTACGGTAGTCCGCGGCCCGATGGGACATTTCGACTGGTGCAATGCCTGGCCGGCGGCGGCGAAGGTCGAAAGATTTCCGCCCAAGCATCGCTCATGACCATCGGTCGTGAGGGCAACCATCTCGATTTTCCGCAAGATCGCTTCATTTCGGGCCACCACGCGCGCCTCGAGTACATGCCGAATACCGGACAAGTGCTGCTGACGGACACAGGCTCGCGCAACGGAACGTTCATCCGCATCCGAGGTGCACACGAGCTGTTCCACGGCGATTATCTGTTCGTCGGCCAGCAACTACTACGCGTGGAGATCGCGTGAAAGCGAGGCCACCTTGATCGTCTGTCCGAACTGTACGAAAGAGAATCAGGACCATTACAAGTTCTGCCTGGGTTGCGGGGCAAAGCTACCGGAGAAACCTGCGTACGCCGGGGCGCGACCGGCCGTCCCACCGCAAGGCGTCGGTTACCCTCCACCAGCGGCGGGTTATCCCGCTCCACCGGCCGCCACGGGTTATCCCGCTCCACCGGCCACGGGGTACGCGGCGCCCATGCCCCATCGGCCTGCCCCCTCGAACATGCCGACATCGGTGGCAGCGCCTAACCGCGGAAGCCCAGCCGTAGCCTCACCCAGTGGCTTTCCAGCCGCTGCCCCGCCGGCGGCATCGATCGGAAGCGGCGTATGCGGGTCGTGTGGCATGAACAACCCGCCGGGGTTCGCGTTTTGTGGCCGCTGTGGAGCCAAGCTCATCGGCGTTCCCTCGACCGCTGCCGATGTCGGCTCGGCCCGCACGATGTTCGTCGACGAAACGCCCAAGCAGAAAACCAACGCTCCGCAGGCTGTACAGCTCCATCGCGCCCGTCTGACGTTGCTCGGACCCGATGGAAACCCCGTCGGTACGCTTCCCATCGAAGGTGGTCCGATCGAGATTGGACGCTCCTACGGACCGCCGTTCGACGACGATGCCTACCTCAATCCTCGTCACGCCGCATTCACCGTTCGTGTCGACGGTGTCACCATCGATGACTTCGCGTCGCAAAATGGCGTGTTCGTCAAGCTCAAAGGCCGCATCGATCTGCAGCACGGTGACCAGTTCCGCGTCGGGCAAGAGCTACTTCTGTACGAGGATATTCCCGAGCCCGCGCCCACAGCGGACGGAACCGAGAAAATGGGCAGCCCGAATGCAGGCTACTGGGGACGCGTGAGCGTCATCATCGATCCCGGCCACGCATCGATGTCATTTCCGATCATCGACGAAGCCATACAGATCGGGCGCGAAATCGGAGACATCACCTTCCCCAACGATGGCTACGTTTCGGGCAAACACTGCCGCGTGGTTGGCACGGACGATGGTGTGTTTCTCGAAGATCTCGGCAGCTCGAACGGTACCTACGTGCGCTTGCGATCGGGCGCGAAAGTGCCGTTCGGTGCGCTCCTACTGATCGGACAAAAGTTGTTCTTGCTCGAACCGGGTTGAGGGAATCGCGTCCGACCACATTGGACGTATGCCCTCAATGCGAGGGACCGATACGAATGGCCGTGTCTGCGGACATGGTAAACGCCGCGGGGCTCGTATACGAAGTTCCGTCATCGAGCTCGACCGTCACGTCCACGACGCCAACCTCGTGCGATTCTGGCGAACGCACGACCATCAGGCGGTCGCTCTCGATCACGACGGCTTTGGCCGGCTCCTCACCCAAGTACACTACGGCTGCGCCGTGGCTCGAGAAACCGCGTCCTTCGATGCGAATCGGTTCGCCACCGGTCCGTCGCCCGCTGGCCGGCGATATTCGCTCGATACCGTCCGGTCCATGACAGTTGCTCGCACATGCCACGACGACCAGCCAAGCCACCGCGGGCGCACGCGTGCGCCTCGATTCGAGCTGACCAAGCGGGCCCTCGCGAGTCACATCAACTCGCGACGCCTGAGCTCGCGGCGGATCTTGCCGAGTGCCTGCTCCTGGAGTTGGCGAATGCGCTCTCGTGAGAGCGAATATTGCTCGCCGATCTCCTTGAGCGTGAGCTCTTCGTCGTCTTCGAGCCCAAAACGTTTGCGCAAGATATCGGCTTCGATGGGACGAAGCAGGCCGATCACCTGACGTACCTGCTCACCCAGCGCGTCGGCCTCGAGAGCCTCCCCCGGCAACGCGGCTTCGGTGTCCTCGAGGAAATCGACGGCCCGACGGCCATCGTCATCCGAGACCGGCCTGTCGAGGCTCACGGCTTGGTCCAGCAGCAGACCACCCATGCGCTCGATCTTGCCGATGGCAAGGCCGGTTTGGTTGGCCAACTCGTCTTGTGTGGGTTCGCGTCCGTGCAGAGTCTCGAGCTCGCGTTTGGCCTTTGCGACTTTGTGATAAGCATCGATCATGTGCACCGGAAGGCGCACCGACCTGCCCTTGTCTGCGATGGCCCGACTGATTGCGTGTCGGATCCACCAGCTTCCGTAGGTGGAAAAGCGGAATCCCTTGCGGTGATCGAAGCGGTCCACCGCTTTCATCAAGCCGATGTTGCCTTCCTGGATCAGATCCTGAAGCGGCATACGACCGTGGTTGAAGCGTCGCGCTATGGATACGACCAGTCGCAGGTTGGCTTTGACGAATTCGTTCTTCGCGGTGCGAAGGGCTGCGCCCGTTCGGTTGACGCGTTGCGTGTACGTCTTGAACGGTAGACTCTCTTTGCGTGGTGGAACGACCGCCAGATTCAACCCCTCTCGATGACCCGCGCCAATGGTATGCAGATCAGCCGCCACGAGATCGGAGACGATGCCGTCAGGATCGATCTCGGCGAGCTTGGCTGCAAGTGTTTCGGCACTAGCATCGTAGTCGCGCTTGTTCGTGCGAGTTTCACGGTCACGAAGTGACCGCGAGGCTTTGCGCATCATCCGAAGCTCGGCTCCCGGCACATCCTCTGCTTCGAGCTTCGTTTCGACCAGTGCAACGATCGCGTCTACGAACGGTGGATACGACAAAAGCGCTTTCCAAAATTCGCCGCGGAGTCGAGCGATGCGGGTGGCCGCGCTCAGCTCCTGCTCGGGCGTCATCACGCCGAGCTCGGACATCTCGCGAAAATACACACCGAGAAAGTTCGCATCTTCCTCGGACCGCTCGCTCGTCGCGGTCGTCGTCGTGCCACTCGACGCGTGTTGGTGCCCGCCAGACGGTGCTGTGGCCTTCTTGGCTACCCAGCCACGAGCACGAGTACGCGCACGAGCCAATCTTGGAGGTGTTCCGCGAGTGATGTTTCGGCGTGCCATCATGTGCCTTCTTTGCGTGCCCCAGCGTCCGTGGGGGCGGACAGCCCGGACCGTATCCGGGTGTACAAAGTAAAATCGCCGTTTATGCCCGGCACCTTGACCCGTGCCCGTCTCTTTCTTTCCAGCGCTGGTCCCGCCTGTCGATGTCCATGCAAGTTGAGCACCCAATTTCCTCCCATCGGCTCGACGCTTTGGGAATTTTGGTTGCGAACGTTGTGGGATGGCCCAAAATCGGGCGGGCGGCGCGCAAAGTAGTCCGGCTTTCACAACATTGGACCACGCAGATGGATGGAGTTGCGGATCGAGCTACGTTTTTCGCGACAATAGCCGGCTACTCCGGTGGCCACGCGCGACATGCAGGACCATGCAGGACCATGCAGGACCATGCATGGTCATACATGACATGGCGCGAGACGATCACGCCACGCCAAAAGGCCTGTCATTCGCGACGCTCGGCCAACACCCAGATGTCGGGCGATGTCGCCCCGAAAAACCGCCCTCGTGTGTCACGGCTGCCCGACACTTCGAGCACGTGTAAGCCTACCGACGCCATCAGTTTGCCGAGATCGTGCACGGTGAATGCACGCATGAACATGTAATGCTCGAATTGCCGTCCGTCCTCGAACACCATGGTCCTATGCACGCGCAGGCGGTTGGCAAAGAAATTTAATTCCGCCTCGTCGAGCACCATACAGCCTTGACCTTGCCACCAGGATCGACACGGTAACCGGCTCACGAGATGATCGCGGTTGAACACCTGCAGCACCAGCTTGCCACCCGCGACGATCCTGTCACGGATCCCCTCTAGACACTGGCGATTTTGTTCCTCCTCGAAGTAACCGAACGTCGTACCCAGACAGAGAACGACGTCGAACTGCTCGTCGGTGGGCAGCTCGCGCATGTCACCGTGCATGAACGACACATCCGCGGATTGTGCCTCTGGAGCCTGGGAGGCCAACAGAAGCTGCGCCAGCGAGCCATCCACCCCGGTGACCTTGTAGCCCCGGCGAGCGAGCGCAAACGCATGACTACCGTCTCCACTCCCGATATCAAGCACCCGACCACCGGGCGGGAGACCCGTCACGGCAAGCACGAATTCGACGTCTCGCTCGGCGGAGACCTTGGCACTCGCAGGTGAAAGCGCCACGAAGTGTTCCCCGAAAACGTCGTCGTACCAGGCTTTCTTGCGTCGCAGCTGAGGAGGACGCACGCGTGGCATGGCCGTCGGGCGTGTATTCCGTGACGTCGCGGTCGCAGGTTGGGCCGCATGTTCTTCGAGCTCATCGGCTTCGAGCTCGGCCTCCGGCTCTTCGGCCTGCGTGGTCAGCCCGGCATCCGGGTCCGCTTCCGAAGCGGGCGACCGAGTGAGCTTGGGAATGAACAGATCGGGCAAGTCCCCAACGAGACCCCACGGCCGTGTGTCGACCCCATCGATCGGCTTCCAGGCTGGTATGGGCCGCTCGCCTGCGTTTCCTGGCGATGGTGGGGGCGACATCGACGGTGGGGGCGACATGGCCTCCGCCACGGGTCTCGCAGACATCGACGGCGGGGGCGTGCGCTCGACGAGGCGATCCGTATGGCTGGTCGGGATCGGCGCAGGCACACCGAGTTGCGGTGGCCCGGACACCCGTTCGATCGCAGAGTCGACCCGTCGATCACCCTGATCACCCCGGTCACTCCGATCATCTCGATCTCGGAGGGCTCGATCCAACGAGGGAGCAAGACTCCGCTTCGCGGCGCCGTGGGCATCGTCCTCGAGGTCGATTTGGATGGCGTCGGGTTCCCAGCCCGCCAACGGATCTTCGTTGTTCGCCACCCATCCGACTGGCCGCTCGGGAAGCGGTACCGGTGGCTCGGAAAACACAGCAGCGGGTGACATGGCCACGAGTGCAACGGCAGAGTCAGGTGCTGCGGAGGCTCGCGCGACGGGAAGCTGTGGAGGCGGAATCCGCAGCGGAATGGTGTGCGACGGAGACAAGATCGGGACGGGGATCCCCGCCGGTGAGGGCGTGTCCGGCCCGACGTCACGGCGATTGGACCACGCCGTGACGACGGGTGACCGACTGAGCATGAGGCCGAGCTGCTCGTCGAGATGGTCGAGCGGGCCTTTAGGCCGCGCTTCTTGCGGCCGAGTGTCGCTGGCCCATTGGAGCCACCGGCCGGGAGAGATCCACCAGCTCACGCGCGCTCCTTGGGCACGAACAAGGTTTGTCCAATGCGTACCGGGCCGGTCTCGAGCCCCGGCGCCGGTACGACAGCGGATCCGGCAAGAACCAGCACCGTGCTTCCCAGATGAAACACACCAAGCTCGTCGCCCTTGCGCAAACGCACCGGTGGATCACACGATTCGATGACGATGTTCGAAGGGTGTGGTTCGAGATTTCGGTATGAGCACGACATGTTGGCGACCCCAAACGCAGCAACCATCACGACGGCCATGGTTCCGAACATGGTATCGAGCAAATGGATCATGCGCTCGTTGATCGAGAACAAGCGAGGATTGCGTGTCAACGCGGCTTGCGTGACCGGCAGCAGTCGGCCCGGTACCACCGTGACGACACGCCCGAGCGCATCACAGGGGCAGTGAACCCGATGATAGTCGCGAGGATGGAGATAAACGCTGGCAAGCCAACCGCCCGCGAATGTTTCCGCGAGTGCTTCGTCGGCCAGCAACGCCGAAAGCGTATACGCGTGATCCTTGGCGACGATCTCGGCATCGCGGGCAAGCGGCAGCAGCTCGCGCAACGTTCCATCGGCCGGCGAGATCACCGTTTCACGAGAGTGATCCACCGGACGCACGCCCTCACGAAGCTGCCGGGTGAAAAACGCATCGAAGGTCGGGTACCCCTGCGCGTGTGCCACTGGATCGACGTCGCCCAACTCCACGTCGAAGTAGCGCACGTACGCTCCAATCGCTGCCTGGCTGATCGGCCTCGGCAACCGAACACGAGCAGCGGCACCCATGATGCGCGTGGCCGCACTCGCCGGCCAGTTCGGAGAGGCATCGATCAGTGCTGCGGCGAAGCGTGCTCGCCACGGAATCCCACGATCGCGCATGCGTTGCCGCCAGCGTATCCGAGCGTCATGGCACGCGGCAAGGCCCACGGCCTGTGCTCCCCTCGCCTCGCTCGGTCGGTATTGGCCCGGTCGAAATTCACGGCATTCACCCCTTGGGGGGCTTCAGGTATCGAAATACAACGCCAGCTCGTATGGGTGTGGCCGTGTACGCACCTGGTCGACCTCGTTCTTGCGCTTCCAATCGATCCACGCGAACAGCAGCTCACGATTGAACACGTCGCCCCGGAGCAGGAAGCCGTGATCCCGTTCCAAGGCCTCGAGTGCCTGCTCCAGCGTGCCTGGTACAATCGCCAGCTCTCGTGGCTGCTCTGGCGACGTGCCGTCGCCGTCGTCATCGAGCGCCTGTCCGGGGTCGAGCCTACGCTCGACTCCGTCGAGTCCCGCCATCAACAGCGCAGCGAATGCCAGGTACGGGTTGCACGAGGCATCCGGTGTACGAAACTCCATGCGCGCTGCGTTGGGTGAGCTCGCGTGGGGCGGGACACGAACCGAGGTAGAGCGACTGCGGCTTGCATACGCGAGCTTGACTGGTGCCTCGCAACCCCCGCCTCGGACGGGCACGAGCCGTTTGTAGCTGTTGGTGCTGGGGTTGGTGAGCGCACACAGTGCCGGCGCGTGGTGAAGCACGCCAGCGATGAAGTGCAGCGCCAACGCGCTCAATCCGGAATATTCGTCACCAGCGAACAACGCTTTGCCCTCGCGCCACAAGCTGACATTCGTATGCATGCCGTTGCCGTGATCGCCGTAGATAGGCTTGGGCATGAACGTGGCTGTCTTACCGTGCTTGCGAGCGACGTTTTTGATCACGTATTTGAGCCAACACAGCTTGTCCGCCTGCGAAACCAGCGAATCGAAGCGAATGTCGATTTCTGCTTGCCCGCCACTGGCGGCCTCCATGTGCTGCCGCTCCACGACGATGCCCACTTGTTCCAACGCGAGCACCATCGCCGATCTCAAATCTTGGTGGGAATCCGCAGGTGGAAGCGGAGCACAACCGCCGTTAGCCCGGATCTTGTAACCAAGATTGGGAAACTCTTCGCGGCCGCTGTTCCAGTGTCCCAACACGGAATCCACCCGGTAGAACGACTCGTTGGGACCGTTCGCGTAGCGCACGTCATCGAAAATGAAGAACTGCGCCTCTGGCCCAAAGAACGAGGTATCGGCCACTCCTGTGGCGCGCAGATGTGCTTCGGCTCGCTTGGCCAGGCTCCGAGCATCACGCTCGTGGCCTTGGTAAGTGGCGGGATCGCGAACGTCTGCGAGCAACGCCAGCGTGGGCACCTCCATGAACGGGTCGACCCTGGCTGTCGACGCTTCGGGCACCACCAGGATGTCCGATCGGCCGATCGCCTGCCAGCCACGTATGGATGAACCGTCGAACCCAAAACCGCGCTCGAACACATTCTCGTCGATCTGGCGAGCCGGCACCGAGAAGTGCTGCCACGCACCGACCAGATCGATGAAACGGACGTCGACCATGTTGACGTCTTGATCACGAATCAGCTTGAGCACGTCGCTTGGAGAGTGGGGGTCGTTCGCGGTCATGGGCGTGTCCTTTCGTCACACAGCGGATTCGCCTAGGCTCCAAGGCGAGCGCGTACGGTGTTCGGGCTCGTCGGGCACGGGCTCGAGACAGCCTACGGCATCCGACACACGTTGGATGCCGAGGCGGCCCATGAGCTCGCGCAGCTCGTCTAGCACGCGAAGCGCGGCGGCGGGCTCGGCGAAGTTGGCCGTGCCGACCTGCAGGCAGCGAGCGCCCGCCATCAGAAACTCGAGCGCATCCTCGCCGCTACAGATCCCCCCCATGCCGCAGATCGGCAGCTCCGGCAGCGCCCGCGCGACCTGGTGCACGATCCGAAGCGCGATCGGTTTCACTGCCGGCCCCGACAAGCCCCCATACCAAGTCGCGATGCGGGAACGTCGGGTGGTCACGTCGATCGCCATGGCTGTGATCGTGTTCATGATGGATACCCCAATTGCGCCGGCGTCTTTGACGGCTTGGGCGATTGCAACGTTGTCACTGGCATTGGGACTCAGCTTGACGACGATCGGGATCCCCGTGGCCTCGCAACATGCACGCGTCAACGCGCCTGCGACCTCGGGAACGGTGCCGAATTCGATGCCACCCTTCTTGATGTTGGGACACGACACGTTCATCTCGAGCACGTCGATTCCCTTGCCGCGACCGGCATCCAGTGCACGAGCACACGCGACATAGCCGTCGAAATCTTCACCGAAAAAGTTCACCCACACGTTGATGCCCAGGTCTCGCAAAAACGGCAACTTCTCGCGCAAGAACGCATCTGCACCCACGTTCTCCAGCCCGATGGAGTTGATCATTCCCGCCGCGGTTTCGCAGATCCGCGGCAGTGGGTTGCCTGCGCGAGGCGCCAGGGAGATGCCCTTGGTCGACACTCCTGCGAGCGCACCAACGTCCATGAACGCGGCAAACTGCTGGCCATACGCAAAACAACCGGACGCAGTCATGATTGGATGCTTCAGCCGAAGCGGCCCGAACGCGCACGCCAGGTCGACTTGGTCGCGTGGGATTGCGCGAACCGTGCTCATGACCAGCGTACCTCCCGAGCGTCGAACACGGGACCGTCCGA
>Ga0187893_10008046_pt1 | contig 16883 bp, 13 predicted proteins | sample MA1701074metaG_FD_139574 | JGI IMG/M metagenome (GOLD analysis project Ga0187893, IMG submission 139574) | White microbial mat communities from a basaltic lava cave in the Kipuka Kanohina Cave System on the Island of Hawaii, USA - MA170107-4 metaG ...
AGTTGATCCAGTCCGACGCACGCGCCACCGTGGTCGAGATGCGGAAGGCGCGGCGGCTCCAGGCGAAGGTGCCCGACACGGTCCGCGCCGGAACGCCGAGGACGCGATCGCCGACCCTGAGATCTCCCGAGTACCCCGGCGCCAGGCGCTCCACTCGGCTGTCGACCGTCGCGAGCGCGCCGGTGACCGACAGGGCGCCCAGCGACGCGGTGGCATTGGCCTCCCAGCCGCGATTCGAGATGCGGCCCACGTTCTGGAGTTGCGTCCAGTACCAGCGCGTCTGCCCGGCCGGATTCGTGTCGGCTCGTATCGGAACGTCCTGAATGAGGCCCGACGCGAGCTGGTCAAAGCGCGTGACGTGCACGCCGAAGCGCTCACCGAACAGGATGTCGATGCCGCCCTCCACGCCGGTCTGCTCCTCGGGCAGCAGCGCCAGGTTCACGACGCGATGCTTGACGCCGCTCCGCGCGCGAGCGGCGGAGTTCGGGTCGCGAATGCCCTTGCCGTACGCGACACGCGCCTTGGTCGTGGCAAACCCGATGTCCCGCACCCAGGCGGCGCCGAACATCGGCAGCAGCGACAGCTGCGAGAGCCCGCTGAGAAGTCCGATGCGCTCCTGCCGGATCCCGGCCGTCACGAACGCCTGCTTGCGCCAGGCAAGGTCGAACTGCGTCGTGAAGCCGAGGGTGGCGGACCAGTTGACGACGTCCCCGCCGGTCGGTGGTGGCCCGCTGCTGGACGTCGCCAGTTGCGGGGAGCGGTCCCGCAGCGTCGAGTGCTCCACGGCGATCGTGATCGTACCGGCGAGCGAGTCCGGATGGCCGACGCGGGCGACACCGCCGGCGCGCAGCGTGCCGCGGAACGCCGACCCGCGCGCGTCCCGCAAGGCGGTATCGACGAAGAACGGAATCGTCCCGGTCTCGACCGTCGAGTTGCTCAGCGTGTAGCCGTCCAGGCCGGCCGTGAAGGCGAGCGTCCAGATCTCGTTTGGCGCATGCGTGAGGGTGGAGCCGGCCGTGTAGGTCCGCAGTTCCTGCGGTGACGAATCCGAGCGGAGGCGCTTGACGCCGGCCAGCAGCGGGCTCACGGGCACTCCGGCGTTCTTGCCGTAGAAGCGCGCTGACGCGCTGAGCGTCGACCTGGCCGCGATGATCCGCGCGTCACTCGAAGCGCGCAGCTCGCGGCTGTAGGCCTCGGGCACGTAGGCGCCGCTCGCCGCGCCGCCGATGCTGGCGCCGATCGACCGGAGATTCGAGCCGAAGCGGCCCGAGAGCAGGTGGTGCTGCAACGGCGCGCCGCTCGAGGGGTAGGCCTCGGCGACGCCGCCCTCGGATCGAATCACCATGCGGGCGCCGTCGCCGGCCGCGGCGTCGTGGCGGGAGACGACGTTGACCACGCCGCTGATCGCGTCCGCGCCGTACAACGCCGCGCCTTGCGGGCCACGGGTGACCTCGATGCGCTCCACCAGCTCGGGCGTCACGTGCGTCAGGAGCAGGGGATTCGCCACCGCGATGCCGTCGACGTACACCTTGGGCATCGACACGCCGAACGATGACGCCCCGCGGATGCTGCCGTAGCGAGCGATCATCCCCGACGGCGACTGCTCCCAGAGCCAGACACCGGGCACGCTGCCGTCGAGGACGGCGGACAACGAGGACTGTCCGCGTCGTTCGATATCGCGACCGGAAACGACGTCGAGAGCGACCGGGAGCGCGCGCTCCGGGCCGCCAAGGACGCTCCCCGTGACGACGACACGATCGAGCACGGTAATGCGGGCGGCGGAGTCCTCGGTCGTGGCCGCGGGGCGCGGCGCGAGCACGATGCGGTCGCCGGCGACCTCGACCGGGATCACCGGCATCGACCGAAGCAGCTCCTGGAGGATCTCGCCCACGGTACTCGTGTCGCGCCACACGGTGACGCGGCGGTCGAGCGGCAGTTCGTCACTGCTGTAGGAGAGCTTGAATCCTCCCGCCGCCGCGACGCGGTCCAACGCGTCGCGCAGCGCGACGTCGCGTACGTGGACCGTGATGCGCCGCTGGAATGGTGAATCGGCCGGCGCCTGGGCTGCCGCCCCGGCCGCGCACGCCAGCGCGAGCAGGAGCGTCCGACGCATCATCGACGCGGCGCGCGGACGCGAAGGATGCGGACGGTGTCGCCGGCCTGCTCGACGCGAGCCCCGAGCGCAATCGCGATGTCGCCGACCACGCGACCCACGGGCTCGGTCGTGAACGAGCCGCTGAAATGCCGCCGCAGCAGCACCGTGTCCGTCACGACCAGTTCTACGCCGTACCAGCGGCGAAGGTCCGCGGCGATCTCGCGCACCGGCGCGTCGCGGAAGACGAGCCGCCCCCGGGTCCACGCGACGTCGTCATCGGTCGCCTCGCCGCGGCGCGCCATCATGCCCCCGGACTCGCTGAGCACGCCCACGTCGCCGGCGGCGAGCACGACGGAATCCGCGCCACGCGCGAGGTTCACCGAGCCTTCCCGCACCACGACGCGGACTTTGAGGCCCTCGTCGCTGTGCACCGAGAACTCCGTCCCCAGGTCGCGAATCAGGGCATCGCCGGCGTGGACCGTGAACGGACGCCGCTCGTCGTGCGTGACGACGAAGTACGCCTCCCCGGTGAGCTCGACGTCGCGGTCGCGAATCGTGACGCGACTGGCCGGCCCAAGCAGGATGCGACTGCCGTCCGCCAGTACGACGGAGTCGCGCTGGCCGGTCGAGGTGGCAATCGTCATGGGTGCGCGTGCTTCCGTACCGCGGCTGAGTCGGAGCGCGTACGAGCCGGCAACCAGGACGAGCGCGGCGGCGGCTCCCCAGCCGAGATAGCGGGACCACGTCGGCTCGAGGCGTCGCTTGACCCGCCGCAAGGCGGCCTCGACGTCCACCGGCGCGGCAGGCCCCGCGGCCCGCACCTGCTCGAGCAGCTTCTCGATGGCGCGGGCCTCGGCCGGGTTCTTCGCCAGCCACGATCGCATCTCCCCGGCCTCGGCAGCCGACGACTCGCCGGCCACGTGGCGGGCCAGTTTGTCCCAGTCAGCGTCGTTCGGCGGGCGTGTCATGACAGGTGCGAGATATATGGTAGGGACACGGCACACGGAACAAACCCCTATCCCGGCGGCGGGCGCGGTTTAGCTTCGCGCGCATGGAAGACGCCGAACTGCTGCGGCGGGTGCAAGCAGGGGACGAACATGCCTACGACGCCGTCTTCCGGTCCTGGTACCCGGTGCTGGTCCGGGTCGCGGCCGCCCTCGTCCGGGACGACGACGCGGCGGAGGAGGTGGCCCAGGAGGTGATGGTGCGGTTCTGGCAGCGCCGGCAAGCAATGGAGGCGGGAATCCCGCTCAAGGCCTACCTGTTGCGCGCCGTTCGCAACCGCGCCCTCAACACCTTGCGAAACACGCGGGTACGGCGCGCCGCCGAGCCCGACGTCGAGGCGGGCTACCACGAGCCGATGCGCGCCGACGAACCGGTGGCAGCCAGCGAGCTCGGCGACGCCGTGAAGGCCGCGCTGCGCGACCTGCCCCCGCGCTGCCGGGAGATCTTTGAGCTGAGCCGGTTTGGCGGCCTCAAGTACTCCGAGATTGCGGAATCGCTCGGCATCGCCGAAAAAACGGTCGAAGCGCAGATGGGAAAGGCCCTCAAGACCCTGCGACACCGTCTCGCGGACTGGTTGTAGTGAGCGCGGCTAACATCCGCCCGCGGCCGGCGTCACACGTGCAACACCGAGGATGCGATCCATGACGAGGCTCAATCTGCACGACGACGACGTTCCGGTTGGCACGATTCTCTCCCGCAGGGACGCGGTCGCCGTGCTGGGCGCGTCGGGCCTGGCGCTGATGCTGGGTCATCGGCCCCGGATGTCGTCACCGGTGGCGCTGCCGCAGGGCGTGTGCGTCGTCCGGCCGGCGCAGACCGAAGGGCCGTATTTCGTGGACGAGCAGTTGAACCGCTCGGACATCCGCTCCGACCCGTCCGACGGCACCATGCGTCCGGGCACGCCGCTGGAACTCACGATCAACGTGTTCCGCGCGTCCGCCGGCTGCGCGCCGTTGGCCGGCGCGATCGTGGACCTCTGGCAGTGCGATCACTTCGGCGTCTATTCGGACGCGCAGGATCCGTCATTCTCCACGCGTGGCAAGAAGTTCCTGCGCGGGTACCAGGTGACGGACGCCCGCGGCGCCGCGACCTTCACGACGATCTATCCCGGCTGGTACCGGGGGCGCACGGTGCACCTGCACTTCAAGGTGCGGTCCGCCTTCACGTCGCCCAGCTACGAGTTCACGTCGCAGCTCTACTTTGACGACGCGCTCACCGATCGCGTCCACGCACTGGCGCCGTACGCGGAGAAGGGCGCGCGCACGACCCGCAACGAACGCGACGGGATCTTCCGCCGCGGCGGGTCGCAACTGGTGCTCGCGCCGACGCCCAAGGGCGCCGGCTATGCGGCAACCTTCGGTGTCGGCCTGCAGGTCTGACGCGGGGCGCTACTTGATCGTTACGCCGAGCTCGCTCCGGGCGCCCGTGCCCTTGGCGATGAGTTCCTGCGTGTACTTCGGCTTCCTGTCGTCACCGAAGATCGTGAACTTCACCCAGCCGCCGACCGCGGAGTCGTCGAGCCACCAGTCCATCGTGCCGCCACCCATCCCGTAGCGCACGTGCCGGGCGCGGAACGTTCCCGCCGGCGTCGTCACTGATTCCGTGCCGACCGTGGCGCCGTCGATGCTCTCCTTCGTCGGCCTGCGGCCAAGCGAGCCGGCCATGTTCCACATCCCGTACTGCTCGGGGACGATCAGTTCCTGCGGCTCACTGTTGCCGGGCAGCTTGCCGCGCATCCGCACGAGTTGTTGCGACAGTTCGTTGCCGGGCTCCGGCTTGAAGAGCGCCTCGAGGGAGATCGTGTCCTGCGAGTCGCCGCTGTTGTAGATGGTCTTGATGCGCCACCACTCGCCGCCGTCGCTCGGCTTGCCGATGAAGGCGCGCTCGCTGATCTGCTTCTCCTCGCCGTCCTCCGTCACGGCCTGCCAACGCGTCCACTCGCCGGGCTTGTAGTCGCCCTCGAACATCGTTGCGCCGGACAGGAACTGCGCCGCGAAGAGCATGTGGATGTACGCCCAGGTGAAGTCCGGCGACGCCCACATGGCGGGCCCGCGGGCGCCGACGCCGGCGCCCACGCCCGTCGCCGACATGCCGAAGGCCGCGGCCAGCTGCGCCTGCTTCGACTTGAGGATGTCCAGGCTTGGCTTGGTGAAGCTCGAGTTGTCGCCGTTCAGGTAGTCCTGAAGCCGGTCGCGGAGGTTGCGGTACTCGGCCAACTGGAACCCGCCGGCGGTTGCCGCGGCGTTCTCCGGGCCGTTCATGATGCCGGCGCGCTGCTTGCGCCAATCTTCGTCGTCCGAGGCGCCACAGGTGCGCCGCAGGATGAGCCTGGCCGCCAGGCCGCCGACGCGCCCGCCGATGGTGCCGGCCGCCTCGAGGTCCGCCTTGCACTTCTGGAACTTCGCGATCTTGGCGTCGAGGTCGGAGATCTGTGTCGACATCGAGGACGACTCGGTCTTCTCCTTGTCCTTCGCCCGGAAGAAGCGTTCGAGCAGGTCAACCGTGACGTCGATGACCTTGTTCTGCGCGTGGGCCGGCGTGAGCGGCGCTGTGAGAGCCAGGCCGAGGACGAGGGCGAGTCGGGAGAGCGGGCGCATATGGGTGGGCGTGCGGAGGGTTACCTGAAGATTTCGACGAACTTCCTGACGGTATCCGCGATTCCGGCTGCCGCAACCGTGTCGCCGCGCGCATCGAGCGCGCGAGCCAGGTCCTGCGCCACCGCCGCATAGAGAATGGGGATGGTCGCACTCGACATATCGACCCAGCGGCCTTCCTTGAGGAACTGGGTCGCGCCGCTGTACGACTCCCAGAGTGCGCGGCTCGCGGGGACGTCCACAAAGCGGCTGTCCACCATGGCGACATCCGGGTCCGACGCCACCGGTTCCGTCTCGAGCTTTTGCACGAGCCCCACCTGCTTGACCCAGGGTCCGAGGCCGAGCTGCTGCGGATAGTTGCCGGCAGTGAAGTAGATGGGGCGAGCCGGAAAGGAGTCCTTGATCGCGCGCAGGACCAGGAGCTGATCGCGCGTCAGGTAGCCGGGCGGAATGGTCGCGTCGATGCCGAGGTGCGTGAACCGCATCGGCGCGGTCGTCGGGAACACGTAGGGCACCGTGTCCAGTTCGGCGTCGGAGAGCTTCCACAGCGGAGTCCGACGATTGAGCTGCCGGGCATACCACTCCATCCCGAGGTACGGCACGAGCGCGACCGTGACGTCGCGGCGCAAGCCCGAGACGGCCTGCGCGTGCCAGAGCGGAAAGCTGTCGTTGTCGCCGACGGTGACGATGATGCCGTTCGGTTCGACCGAGTTGAGGACATCGACAGCCCACGCGCGGGTGAACTCGTGTCCGGCGCGCGACGCCGCGGACCAGTTGGCGGCGATCGGGAACAGCGACAACGCCAGCACCGGCCACGTGCGACGACGCCAGACCGTGACGAGCCCGAGGCCGGCGAGCAGGCCCCAGAGCGAGAACGTCCACATGTAGAAGTAGTCGCGATCGCGCGGCTCGCGTGCCACCGAGTCGCCCAGTTCCGGGCTCTGCGAAAAGCCATACCGGAAGTTGAGGTAGTAGACCAGCGCCAGCGTGAACGACAACGTCAGCACGCTGAAGAAGGCGAGCCAGGGCGCCGTGGGCGCCCGGTTTCCGGGCGGAACATCGGGGGCGCGCGCGCGCAGCGACGCCAATCCGAGAATGCCGAGCACGAACATCACGGCCGCAACCCACGCCTGGAGGCGCGAGGACGTTGCGCCCAGATCGCGCATCCACTGCCACTTGAAGTAGAGCCAGAACATCGCCACTTGCGCTGTGAACGGGCCGCGGCGCTCGATGACCGGGTTCCCTCCGTATTGCTCGCGATTGATGACGCCGACCAGCCTGCGCACGGTCTCGCCGCTGAACGTGCAGGCCGCCGCGATGGTGCCGTCCTCGCAGGCGCTGACCGCGCTCACGTTGACGTACGGTTGGTGGGCCGAGCGGATCGGCAGCATGAGGAACGGCGACGCGCCGGCGACGAATGCGACGGGCAGCAGGAGCATCAGCTTCCAGCGCAGCACCGTTCGCGGCCGTCCCGCCGCAACCGCGGCGCCGACGGCCGGCGCCGTGAGCAATCCGGCCGGGTGGATGGAGTAGACGAGGCCGCAGAGATAGGCGAGCAGCGTGAGCAGGCGGTCCGCGGCCCGTCCCTCGCGCTGGTCGATCCACAACAGCGTGAGCCAGCACGTGAGCGCCAGCCCGGTGAGCGCCAGCGGATACACCTTTTCCATCACGACGCTCTGGTTCCAGACGGTGAACGCGCTCGCGCCGAGCAATGCGGCCGCGGCGCCGGCCATGACGCGCCCCGAAACCGACGGGACGCGGTCGCGCAGCAGCCGTTCGGCGCACAGGAACCAGAGACCGGCAGTGGCCGCGCCCGAGAGGGCCGCCAGCAGGTTGATGCGAACGTCGTATGAATCCGACAACGGCAGGAGCCCGAACGCGTGCGCGATGAGCACGAACATCGGGTTGCCGGGCTGGTGCGGAATGCCGAGGGTCCTTGCCGCGGCGATGTACTCGCCGGCGTCCCACATGGCGGCGGCGGGCGCGAGCGTGACCCCGTACAGGAGCAGCACCGCCAGCGACACGCCGCCAGCCGCCCAGAACCGAACGCGATTCGTCATGTGACGCGCCACCCCCGGAGAATGTGACGAATGTACCTCAGGGCCGGGGCGCTTGCCGCAAACCTGCACGCGCTAGCATCATCCGTCCGCCGCATACTCGCGGCACTCACGCCTCGACAGGATGCTCGACATGGGACGGATGGCAGGGCGCGCCGCCGCCATCGCGGCGCTCGGCGCGCTGTGGGGGAGCGCTCACGCGCAATTCGACATCGCGCCGCACCGCGCCGCGGCAACCCGGCTGATCCAGGCCGCGACCGGCGACAGCGCCGCGTACCAGCGACTCGCGCGCCTGGCCGACGGCTTCGGGCACCGGCACAGCGGGTCCGCCAGCCTCGAGCGCGCCATCGACTGGATCGTGGAGGAGATGAAGCGCGACGGCCTCGAGAACGTGCGCAAGGAGCCGGTGATGGTGACGAACTGGGTTCGTGGCGCGGAGTCGGCGGAACTGGTGGCGCCGCGCCGCCAGGCGCTCCAGATGCTCGGGCTCGGCCGCTCGGTCGGAACGCCGCCGAACGGCATCACGGCTGAAGTGCTCGTCGTTCGGAGCTTTGCCGACCTGCGCGCCAAGGCCACGCGCGCCCGCGGCAAGATCGTGCTCTACAACGTGCCCTTCGACACCAGCGTCGCGCCGTTCGCCGGCTACGGACGGACCGTGGTGTATCGCGCGGCCGGCGCAGACTCCGCTTCCGTCGTCGGCGCGGTTGCGGTGTTGGTCCGGTCGGTGACCCCGGTCTCGCTGCAGTCGCCGCACACCGGCGGCATGGCGCCGCCCGATACCACGGGACGCATCCGGCCGATTCCGGCGGCCGCGATCAGCGTCGAGAACGCCGAGATGCTCCAGCGGATGCAGGATCGCGGCGAACGCATCGAGGTGAAGCTCACCATGGGCGCCCGCACGTTGCCGCCGGCGCGCTCGCACAACGTCGTGGCCGAGATTCGCGGCTCCGAGTTGCCGGACGAGATCGTCGTCATGGGCGGGCATATCGACTCGTGGGACGTGGGCCAGGGCGCGATGGATGACGGCGGCGGATGCGTGGCCGCATGGGAAGCGCTGCGCCTCATCAAGGAACTCGGCGCGCGTCCACGGCGCACGATCCGGGTGGTGCTGTGGACCAACGAGGAAATCGGCCTCGCCGGCGCCACCGGTTACCGCGACGCGCATCGCGCCGAGGTCGACAAGCACGTGCTGGCCATGGAATCGGACAACGGCGTGTTCAGGCCGCGCGGCATCCGCTTCGGGGGCGGACAGGGCGGCCTGGCAATCGTCCGCGAGATGGCGCGCCTGCTCGCGGCCGTCGGCGCAGACAGCGCGGACGTCGGCGGGCCACAGGCGGACATCGGGCCGCTGTACCAGCTCGGCGTCCCGGCGATCACGATCGATACCGACGGCTCGAAGTACTTCTGGTATCACCACACCGAATCCGACACCATGGACAAGCTCGATCCCGTCGACGTCGCCCGGAACACGGCGATTCTCGCGGTCATCGCGAACACGGTGGCCAACATGAGCGGCACGCTGCCGCGGGTCGGCCGGTGACCGGCGCGCCGTCCGCGATCCGCGAGTTCCACGTCGACGCTAAATCGACGGATGTGTTCGGTCGCGTGCTGTGCCATGCCCGCGACCATCACTTCATCGTGGACGGCCCGGTGCAGAATGGTTGCCCGGGCGAGGAACTGACGCCGCCGGAGTTGCTGTTCTCGTCAGTCGCGGCGTGCGCGGTGGAGCTGGTGCAGGTGATCGCCAGGGAGCAGTCGAAGCCGGTGGGCGCCGTGGACGTGAAGGTGCACGGCCTGCTCGACCGGGAAAACCAGTCGCGGGCGAACGTCACGGTCTACAACCGCATGCACATGACGTTCACCATCAAGGGCACCGACGGAGCCACCGCCGCCCAGTTGGTGGAGTCCTTCAAGCGGCGGTGACCCATCTTCGGAACGATCGCGGTCGCGGTCGCCGAAGTCGTGGTCGACGTGAAGCTCGGCTAGCCCTCTTCCTTGTAGAGCATCCCGCCGACGTATCCGCCGGCCATGAGCACCACGAGCGAAACGACCGTCGCCATGGTGTACGTCATCGTGGTCATCAGCCCGAGTTGCCACTGCGGCAGGTAGAAGAGGAATCCGCAGAGCCACACGGCGAGCGCCGCGTACGCGGCCGTCTTGAATCCGGCCCCAAAGCGCGGCCGCATCGCGGCGTACAGCCACACCACGAGCACGCCGACGATGAACCAGGAGACCACGCTGACGGCGATCGCCGATCCGGTCGCCATCTTCGCGGACGCGCCGGGCATGGCGGCATCCATCTCGGCGTTGAACTTCGGTCCCAGCCACATCCCGTAAAGCAGGAACCCGAGCACGTTCATCACGAAACCTGAGGCCAGCCCTCCGACGACGACCTTGCCAGTGTTGACGGCCATGCGTCCTCCGTTCGAAGTGTGATGTGCCTGTGCCGCGCCTCAATAGTTGGACGTTCCGCGCGGCGGCGCAACCGCCGCGTGCGCGCAAGGCACGGTGCTCAAGGCGCGATATGGTACAGCCGGATGGAGCGGCCTACCTGCTTGACGGGTTTGTACAAGCGGAGCCACGCCAGCGACGTGTCGGCCCAGACGCCGCGGTAGAACGTTTCGCTCGCCGCCACCCACCCGCGGGCCCGCTCGTCCGGCCGCAGCCGGCGGGTGCGCTCCAGCCCCACCGCGGCGAACTCGGTCGTGCCGAAGTAGTGCACGCGCAGGGAGTCCATTCCCATCTGGCGCACCGCGTCGCGCAAGCGGAAGAGATCCTGGCCCCAGTCCAGGTTGCTGTCGACCAGGACGCGCGCGGGCTCACGGCCCGCCAGCAGATTGAAGTACGCCAGGTGGTCCGGGTGCGCGGCGACCGGAATCGCGACCGCCCAAAGTCCGAGCGCCGCGACCAGCACGCGCGCGCGGCGCGTTGCGGACGCGATCAGGTGTGACGCGGCCAGCGCCGCGAGTACGCTCATCAGCACGTAGGCGGGAAGCACCAGCCGCACCCCGATGTCCACCGGCGTGAACGTGGCGGTCAGGAGGATCGAGGTCATTCCCGCGAACAGCGCCACGCGCGCAAGCGGGAATGCCCGCCGCTCGGTCCGCCAGCGACGCATCGACAGCCAGTCACCCGTCATGCTGAGCGCCAGGAGGGGCAGTGGCGTCTTCACCAGCAAGGCCACGAGGTCGTAGTACCACCAGCCGCCAAGCCGGACGTCGCCGAAGATGTACGCTGGGTGGCCCCCGGTGCCGTGGCGAAAGAAGTCGCGCAAACCGGACCAGAACGCCGGCGCCGGCAGCGACACGGACCCGACCGGACCGAAGGAGAAGCGGTACGCGGCCCACGTGATCAGCGCAGCCGTTCCGAACGCCACGCCGAGCGGCGTGAACAGCCGCCGCGCGCCGGCCGTGAGGAGCATCCGGTCCGGATGCACGAACGCATGGCGCACGGCGACCAGGATCGCCGCCGGCAACCAGAAGGCGCCGGCGCTGAACTTCGTGAGGCCGCAGCACGCGACGGCGGCGCCGAGGATCAGGCTCCGGCGCGTGGTCGGCTCTTCGAGCCACAGGGCCCACGCCAGCAGGGCCGCCGGCATCAGCGCCGCCGGCCCGATGTCCGTGCCCGCGATGCCGGCGTGGGCCAGGAGATTCGGGTTGGTGACGACGAAGCCGACGGCGATCGCCGCCGTGCGTTCGTCGGCCAGCCGGCGCGCCCACACCCACGCCACCAGGACGAGCGCGATGAAGAACGGCAGCTGTCCCAGTCGCGCCAATGCCAGCGTCCGCGTGTAGTGCTCGCCGCGGCCCAGGATCAGCCGGCCTTCCGTGTAGAGGTGCGAGTTTCCGTACGAGCTGTCGCCGGCGACCCACGGCAGGAACGCGGATGCGACGCGGCTGAGCGGCGGATGCTGCGGCTCCAGCGCGTACGTTCCGCGACTCAGCCACTCCATGCCGGCGGCGATGTGCGCGGGTTCGTCGTAGGTGTTGTTGAAGACACCGTACGTGGACACGACGGCCGCGATGGCGACCAGCGTCGCGAGGCTGGCGACGATCCGCCACTGGCGGCTCGCAGCAGAGGCGTCGAATCGCATCGGGATGAAACGTACCAGCGCCGCAAGGCGCCGCCGAGAACGGCGGCACGCCACAGGCGTGGCGGAGTACGTTTCACGTCATGAGCGAACCGCACCTCGCGCAACCGGACATCAACCCGTCCTTCACCAAGGGCGTGTTCCTCGGCGAGATCAATGAGGAACTCGTCCTGCCCTTTCCGGCGTTGAGCGCCGGGGACGCCGAGTCGCAACGCATGATCCTCGACTCGTTTCACGAATGGGCCAAGGGCGCCGTGGATCGCCGGAAGCACGACCACGACGGCAAGTTTGCCGACGGCGTGCGCGAGGGCATGGCGGAACTCGGCCTGATGGGCCTCAACATCCCCGAGGCGTACGGCGGCTTCGGCGCCAGCGCCAAGGTCTTCAGCAAGGTGATGGGCGTCATCGGCGCCACCGACGGAGCGCTGGCGGTCTACTTCGGCGCCCACCAGTCGATCGGTTGCAAGGGCATCACCCTCTTCGGCACCGAGGACCAGAAGAAACGCTGGCTGCCGCGCTGCGCGAGCGGCGAGTGCGTTGCGGCGTTCTGCCTCACCGAACCCGGGTCGGGTTCGGACGCGCAGGCGATGAAGACCATGGCAACACCGTCGGCCGACGGCTCGCACTACGTCCTCAACGGCGAGAAGATCTGGATCTCGAACGCCGGCTTCGCCGGCCTGTTCACCGTCTTCGCGAAGGTGCCGGTGACCGAGGGCGGCAAGAAGAAGCAGCGGGTCACTGCATTCCTCGTGGACGCCAAGGCCACCGGCGTGCGGCTCGGCAAGCTCGAGGACAAGATGGGCATCAAGGCGAGCGACACGCGGGCCGTCTTCTTCGACGGCGTGAAAGTGCCGGCCGCGGACCGGCTGGGGGACGTGGGGCAGGGGTTCAAGATCGCCCTCGAGGTCCTCAACACCGGCCGGCTGGGACTGGCGTCGGGCGCGGCGCACGGAACCCGCGCCATCATGCACGAGGCGCTCGTCTACGCGAAGCAGCGGCAGCAGTTCGGCCGCCCGATCGGCTCGTTCGAGATGATCCAGCGGAAGTTCGCGCTCTTTGCGGCCGACTGCTACGCGGCCGACGCCGGCTGGTTCATAGCGGCGGACATGGTGGACCGCGGCGGCATCGACTTCTCGCTCGAGACGGCGGCCTGCAAGGTGTTCGGCAGCGAGATGATCCTGCGCGCCGCCAACGAGGCGCTCCAGATCGCGGGCGGCATCGGTTACTCGAAGGAGTTTCCCTACGAGCAGACCGTGCGTGATGCGCGCATCAACCTGATCTTCGAGGGCACCAACGAGATCCTGCGCGCGCTGGTGGCGTTGTCCGGTCTCCAGGAGGCCGGCGAACAGCTCAAGGAACTCGGCGAGGCGTTCCAGGATCCGCTGCACTCGATCGGCGCGATCAGTTCGTACCTCGTGGGCCGGGCCAAGCGCCAGATCGTCAAGCCGAAGCTCGTGCGCGTGCACGACGCCTTCAAGGAAGAAGGCGACCTTGTCGAGGCCGTCGTGCACGACCTCGGGCTCGCCGTCGAGAACATGGTGATCAAGCACGGGAAGGGGATCATCGAGAAGCAGTTCCACCAGGAGCGCATGGCCAACACGGCCATCGACGTCTACCACGCGATGGCGGCGCTGAGCCGCGCGAGCGCCGCGCTCGAGAAGGCGGGCGGCGACGAGTCCAGGTGCGCCACGGACGTGGACTGCGCCCGCATCTTCGTGCCGGCGGCGATGCGTCGCGCCCGGCGCAGCGTCCGCGCCCTCGGGCGCAACCAGGACGAACGCCTCAAGGCGCTCTCCGAGCGCGCGCTGCAATCGGGCGAGTTGGTCGCCGAGGTGTGACGGACGGCATAACAATCCGGCTGCTCACCACGCAGGCCGACTATGCGGCGTGCGTCGCGCTGCAGCGCGACACGTGGGGCGCGGGTTTCAACGAAACCGTCCCGCCGAGCCTGATGCTCGTGTTCAATCGCATCGGCGGCGTGGTGGCGGGGGCGTTCGACGAGGGCGGCTCGCTTCTCGGGTTCGTGCTCGGGATGACGGGCGTCGAGAACGGGGTCATCGTTCACTGGTCGGACATGCTGGCCGTGCGGCCGGAGGCGCGGAACACCGGCCTCGGCCGGCGGCTCAAGGAGTTCCAGCGGCGCGAGGTGGAGCGCGTCGGCGGTCGTGTCATCTACTGGACCTACGATCCGCTGGTGGCGCGTAATGCGCACCTGAACTTCAACGTGTTCGGCGTGCGGGCCGTGGAGTACATCCGTGACATGTACGGCAGCGGAACCGGGAGCACGCTGCACGGCGGGCTCGGCACGGACCGGCTGGTTGTGGCGTGGCCGGTGGCCGACGCGGACATCGCCGCGCGCCTGCGCGAGACGCAGGCCGCCCTCGCGGCGCCGCCCGCAAGGCGCATCGAGATCCCATCCGACCTGGAGCGGGTGCTGAAAAACGACCCGGGGCGCGCCGCCGAATGGCGGGCAACGGTGCGACGCGAGTTCGAGGCGGCGCACGCCGGCGGCTTTCGCGTCGCCGGCTTCCGTGCGGACCCGTCGGGGCCGGTCGGTGTCTATGTTCTTTCACGACCATGACGACGACGCCATGATCCGCATCGACCGAATCACCCTGCGCGAGATCCGCCTGCGCCTGAAGGAACCCTTCCGCATCTCGTCCGGCGTGGTCGAGGAGCGGCGCATCCTGCTGCTCGAGCTGCGCGACACGAGCGGCGTCGTCGAATGGGCGGAATGCGTGGCCGGCGAGCAACCGAACTACAGTCCCGAGACGATCGACACTGCGTGGCTGGCGATTCGCGAGTGGCTGGCGCCGCGCATCCTCGGCAAGGGGGTCGGCGCGCCACCGGACGGCTTGTTCGAGATCCTCGACCGGCACGTGAGCGGCCACAACATGGCCAAGGCCGCCCTCGAAATGGGCTGCTGGGGCGTCGCCGCCCGGTTGCGCCAGACGTCGCTGTCGAAGCTCATCGGCGGCGAGCGCGAGCGCGTACCGACCGGCATCTCGATCGGCATCCAGAAGGATCCCGAAACGCTGGTGGCGCGCGCGAAACAGGCGCACAAGGACGGCTACCGGAAGATCAAGTTGAAGATCCAGCCGGGCGCCGATGTCGAGTACGTCAAGGCGGTGCGCGAGGCGCTGCCCGGCGACACAGGCCTGATGGCCGACGCCAACTCCGCGTACTCGATTCGCGACGCCGACCACCTCAAGCAGCTCGACGCATTCGGCCTGCTGATGGTGGAGCAGCCGCTGCACCGCGACGACCTCGTGCGGCACGCCGCGCTCCAGCGGATGTTGAAGACCCCCATCTGCCTCGACGAGTCCATCACCGACATGACGCGCTGCGAGGACATGCTGGCGCTCGGCAGCGGACGCATCGTGAACATCAAGGCCGGTCGTGTCGGCGGCATCAGCGTGGCGCGGCGCATCCACGACGCGTGCGCGGCCCAGGGCGTCCCGGTGTGGTGCGGCGGCATGCTGGAGAGCGGCGTCGGTCGGGCGTACAACGTGGCCCTGGCATCGCTGCCCAACTTCTCGCTGCCCGGCGACCTGTCGCCGAGCGCCCGCTACTGGGAGCGCGACATCGTCGCGCCGGAGTGGACGATGGATGCCGACGGCATGGTCACCGTGCCGCACGCGGAGCCCGGCATCGGCGTCCAGGTGGACCGCGATCGCGTGGAGAACCTCACCGTGCGGCGCGAGGACCTGCGGGCGCCGGGGTACGTGTGACGCGCCCGCTGGTGACGGACGCCCTGCGCGCGAAGTTGTTGGAATTGCGGCGCTCGATTCACCACGAGCCGGAGCTGGCATTCGAGGAGCACCGTACGGCGGAGAAACTCGAGCGCGCGCTCAGGGAGGTCGGGGTCAGGGATGTTCGTCGCGTCGCGGGGACGGGCGTGATCGGCCGCGTGCAGGGGAGCGCCCGAAACGCTCCCGTCGTCGCGATTCGCGGCGACATCGACGCCCTCCCGATCCACGAAGACACCGGCCTGCCGTTTGCGTCCGGCCGAGCGGGAGTGATGCACGCGTGCGGACACGACGTGCATGCCGCGTGGGCGGTCGGCGCGGCGGCGCTCCTCGTGGAGCGGCCCGCCGCGGGCGACGCGGTCATCGTGCTGCAGCCGGCCGAAGAAACGGGACGCGGCGCCGCGGCAATGATCGAGGCCGGCGCGCTCGACGGCGTATCCGCGATCTTCGGCGCCCACGTGGACCGGCGCTTCGAAGTCGGCCACGTGGTGGCGGACGCGGGCCTGCTGGCGGCGTCCGCCGACAGCTTCGTGATCGAGATCGCGGGGCAGGGTGCGCACGCGGCGCGACCGCACGAGGCGCGCGACCCTATCGTCGCGGCGGCCGCCCTGGTGACCGCCATCCAGACCATCGTCGCCCGCCGGCTGAATCCGGCAACGCCTGGCGTCGTGACGGTCGGCAGCCTCAACGCCGGCACTGCCCCCAACGTCATTCCGGACACCGCGAGGCTCACCGGCACCATCCGCGCGGTCGACCCAGCCTCGCGGTCGCTGATGCACGAGGAACTGCGCCGCCTGGCCGCGTCGATCGCGGACGCGCACGGTGTGCGCGCCACGGTCACGATCCCCGAGGGCACGCCACCGCTCGTGAACCCGGCCAATGCCGCGACGTGGGCCCGCGAAGCGGCGTCGCGGGTCGTCGGCGCGGACCGTGTCGTGCCGCTCGGCGTTCTCAACCTCGCCGGCGAGGATTTCGCCTACTACCTCGAGCGAGTGCCCGGGTGCTTCCTGCGTGTCGGCGCGCGCGAGCCCGGCGGCCAGCCGATCGCGGCGCATTCGCCGCGGTTCTATCCGGCCGAGGACGCCATCCCCGTCGGCGCTGCGGTCCTGGCCGAGTGCGCGCGGGTGGCGTCGGCCGGCCCGACAGCCTGATGCGCCTCCGGGGTTCGTCGCGGGCCGCGGTGCTGGCGGTGCTGGCGGCGCTGCTCCTCGCGTCGTGCGGCGAGGCCCCTTCGACGCCCGATCCCGTCGCGTCGCCGCTGGTCGTCCAGGTCGCGTCGAGCGTGCCCGCGTC
>Ga0187893_10008047_pt1 | contig 16872 bp, 13 predicted proteins | sample MA1701074metaG_FD_139574 | JGI IMG/M metagenome (GOLD analysis project Ga0187893, IMG submission 139574) | White microbial mat communities from a basaltic lava cave in the Kipuka Kanohina Cave System on the Island of Hawaii, USA - MA170107-4 metaG ...
GATGATGCCCCATTCCTTGTCCGACAGATCAAATCGACCGGCCATCTCTTCGCCCTCCGCAAACTCAGCGCAGGGAATCACCGTTCGCAAATCCGTCAAACCGGTTTATGGGTGTAGCCCCTAAAGACTAAGGACGAGAACGGCGGGCCGCGCCACCTCTCCACTCATCCTCTCGCGTTCGCTTGGCGAACGGCGGAGCGGCAACAGGCAACGGGCAACAGGCAACAGGCAATAGGCAATAGGCAATGGGCAATCGGAAATGGAAGAAATGGAAGAAATGGAATGGGTAGAGAAGCAAGAGCTGCACGAGAGAAGCATCGGGTCGCGCCGCGGGCTTACCTCCCTTGCAAAGGGAGGTCGGAAAATCGCGAGAGCGATTTCCGGGAGGGTTCAAGGCTTTCCCCAATCTCGCCAGCGACAAACCCTCCCTTGCGGGCAAGACCGGCTCCGCTTCGCGTCGCCGGGCCCGCAAGTCCTCCCGTTTCAAGGGAGGGAATTCGGGGCGCATGATGGGCCGGGAAGGCCAAACTTCGCCGTTAACCGACGATGTCGCTGAAATCGCGGTTGTTTCACGTGAAACAGAGAGCGCAGGCGAATTCCTCCGTATGGAAATCAACCGCCGGGCGGGCCTCCACGGCCTCGACGCCGCGCCGCCCTCATCCGTTTGCGGAGTTTTCCGTAAAAATGTCCGCAACCCCGCGGAGGCGGCCGGTTCCGCCGTCGGGCTTCGCCGCTTCGGCGGGCAATTTGGACGCTCCGAAATCGGAACGGCAAGGGGCAATGGGCAATCGGCAATGGGCAATGGGCAATTGGGCAATGTCGAAGTCGGAATGGAAATGAATCTGGAATTTAGAAAGAAGCATGACGCAACCCGGCGCGGGGCCGCAGCCTTACCTCCCTTGCAAAGGCAGGGCGATCGCATATGGCTCAATGTGCGCGGGGCGCGCTCCCCTCTCCCGCGCTTCGAAGCGGGAGAGGGGCCGGGGGTGAGGGAAAGTCAAAAGAGAACGCCCTTCTTGTTGATTCCCCCTCACCCGGCTCGCTTCGCTCGCCACCCTCTCCCGCAAGCGGGAGAGGGTGGTCGTCGCCATATGCGATCCCGGCAACCCGCAACCTGCAGCCTCCATTCGGCCGCAACTTTGCTTAACCGGTCGTGTATAGAAGGACCGTGCGGCCTCCGCTAAAGAGACTGGCGGGTCTGGAGTTTCGCCATGTGCGGCATCATCGGGATATTGGGCAAAGGCGACGTCGCGCCGCTCATTCTTGAAGGGCTGAAGCGGCTTGAATATCGCGGCTATGACTCGGCCGGGGTCGCCACGATCGACGACGGCCGCCTCGACCGCCGCCGCGCGCCGGGCAAACTCGCCGCGCTCGAAGCGGTTCTGAAGGCGCGACCGCTCTCTGGAGCGATCGGCATTGGCCACACGCGCTGGGCGACGCATGGCGCGGCCAACGAAACCAACGCGCATCCGCACGCGACGCAAAGAATTGCGCTCGTTCACAACGGCATCATCGAGAACTTCGCCGAGCTGCGGCGCGAACTCAGGAAGAAGGGTTACGCTTTCGAATCGGAGACCGACTCCGAGGTTTGCGCGCAGCTCATCACCTATTATCTCGAGGCTGAGAATCTGTCCCCGCGCGATGCTTTCTCCAAAGCGCTCGCCCGCATCCGCGGCGCCTTCGCGCTCGCCGTCGTCTTCATCGGCGAAGACGATCTGATGATCGGCGCGCGGCGCGGAAGCCCGCTGGCCTTGGGCAGAGGCGATGGCGAGATGTTTCTGGGCTCGGACTCCTACGCGCTGGCGCCGTTCACCAGCAGGGTGACCTATCTCGAAGAGGGCGATTGGGTCGTCGTCAAGCGCGCCAGCTTTCAGATTTACGACGCCACGGGGGCGGAGGTCTCTCGCACCGAGACGATTTCATCCGCCGCCGACCAGATGGTGGATAAGGACGGCCACCGCCATTTCATGGCCAAGGAGATCCATCAGCAGCCGGAGGTCGTGGGTCACACGCTCTCCCGCTATATCGATCCGGCGACCGAAACGGTCGCGCTGCCCGTCGATGCTTTCGATTTCGCCGCGCTCGACCGCCTGACCATCTCGGCCTGCGGCACGGCGTATTATGCGGGACTTGTCGCCAAATACTGGTTCGAGACCTGGGCGGGGCTTGCGACCGAAGTCGACGTCGCGTCGGAGCTGCGCTATCGCAATGTTCCGTACACGAAGGGAGGCGGGGCTCTTTTTGTATCGCAGTCGGGCGAAACTGCGGACACTCTCGCTGCGCTCCGCGAGGCGCGCGCGCGCGGCCAGAAGATCGCCGCAGTCGTCAACGTCGCCGAATCGAGCATTGCGCGGGAAGCCGACCTCATGTTTCCCATGGCGGCGGGGCCCGAAATCGGTGTTGCGTCGACCAAAGCCTTCACCTGCCAGCTCGCAGCCCTCGCCTGCATCGCGATCGCCGCCGGGCGCGCGCGGGGGCGCCTCTCCGCGGAGGACGAGCGTCGCCTGGTGCGGGCGCTTCTCGAAGTCCCGCGCCACATCGCCGAAGCCCTTGAAGCGGCGCCGAAGATCGAGGAAATCGCCAAGGAAATCGCGAAGGCGCGCGACGTTCTCTATATCGGTCGCGGCGTCAACTTTCCGCTTGCGCTGGAAGGCGCTCTGAAATTGAAGGAGATCTCATACATCCACGCCGAAGGCTACGCAGCCGGCGAACTCAAGCACGGTCCGATCGCCCTGATTGACAAGGAGACCCCGGTCGTCGTCGTCGCGCCGTCGGGCGAGCTATATGAGAAAACCCTCTCGAACATGCACGAGGTGATGGCGCGCGGCGGCAACGCCCTCCTCATCTCCGACAGGGCCGGCATCGCTGCGGCGGGCGACGGTCTGTGGGCGTCGATCGAAGCGCCGGAGGTTGAGCCGCTCCTGGCCCCGCTCGTCTACGCCGTTCCGGTGCAGCTCCTCGCCTACTACACGGCGACGACAAAGGGCACGGACGTCGATCAGCCGCGCAATCTCGCCAAGTCTGTGACGGTTGAATAGCGCGACGCTCCGATGGCGGATCGTATCATCGTCACTGGCGGCGCCGGCTACATCGGCAGCCACGTCTGTCTCGAGCTGCTCGTCGCCGGCAAAGAGATTTTGGTCATCGACGACTTCTCCAATTCCTCGCCGGAATCCTTGCGCCGCGTCGAGGAGATTTCAGGCCGCAGTCTTGAAGTCCTGCGCGCCGATCTCGCCGATCCCGCGCAGGAGGGGGCGGTCGTCGAAGCGGTTCGGGCATTCGGACCTTGGGGCGCCGTCCATCTCGCCGGCCTCAAGGCGGTCGCTGAGTCGGTCTCCGAGCCGATGCGCTACTATCGCGTCAATCTCAACGCGGCGACGACGCTGGCGCACGCACTGACGGCCGCGGACGCCAGGCGCCTCGTCTTTTCCTCTTCCGCGACGGTCTATGGCGAACTCAATCCCAATCCCGTGCGCGAGACCGGGAGGCTCGGCCCGACGAACCCTTACGGCCGCACCAAGCTGTTCATCGAGGAGATGCTGAAAGACCTCGCGCGGGCGGATCCGTCCTGGCGCATCGTCAATCTCCGCTATTTCAATCCCGTCGGCGCGCATGCCTCCGGCCGCATCGGCGAAGACCCGAAGGGAAATCCCAACAATCTTTTTCCCTATATCGCGCAGGTCGCCGTGGGGCGTCTTTCGCGGCTCTGCGTCTATGGCGGCGACTATCCGACGCGCGACGGAACCGGCGTTCGCGATTTCATCCACGTCGTCGACCTCGCCCGCGGCCATGGCGCCGCGCTCGATTATCTGGCGGCGTCGCAAGGCGGCGCAATCGACGTCAATCTCGGAACCGGCGCCGGATATTCCGTACTCGAAGCGATCGCCGCATTTAAGCGCGCCTCCAACCGCGACATTCCCTTTGAGATCGTTTCCCGCCGCGACGGCGACGTGGCCGAAATCTTCGCCGATCCTTCCCTCGCGCGGCGCCTTTTCGGCTGGAAGGCCGAGCGTGAGCTCGACGCGATGTGCGCCGATCATTGGCGCTGGCAGCGCGACAATCCGAACGGTTATCAGCGCTAGGCGAGGCATCCGCATTGCGTCCGGCGCCCGCCGGCCTCATATGAAGACCATGACGAATTCTCCGCCCTTCACCGTACAGATTGTTCCGGTCACCCCATTTCAGCAGAACTGCTCGATTATCCGCGCGCTGTCGGGCAAGGCGGCTGTCGTCGATCCCGGCGGCGAGCCGGACAAGATCATGGCTGCGGCGAAGAAAATGAATGCCGAGATCGTGAAGATCTGGCTCACCCACGGCCATCTCGACCACGCCGGCGCTGCGATGGAAATCAAGCGCCGCACCGGCGCTCCGATTGAGGGCCCGCAAAGGGAGGAAGTCTTCTGGCTGACGAAAATCCGCGCATCCTGGGCGCAATTCGGCATCGAAGACGGCGAGGATTGTACGCCCGATCGTTGGCTTGAAGACGGGGATACGCTCGAACTCGATGGGCTGGTCTTCAAGGTCGCCTATACTCCGGGCCACACGCCCGGCCATATCGTGATTTATCATGAAGAATCGAAGATCGCCTTCGTCGGCGATGTTCTTTTCGCGGGGTCGATCGGCCGCACCGATTTTCCGCGCGGCGATCATCAGACGCTGATCGACTCCATCACCGGCAAATTGTGGCCGCTTGGGCCCGACATGCGCTTCGTGCCGGGTCACGGACCGATGTCGACCTTCGGCCGCGAGCGGCAAACCAACCCCTTCGTCGCCGACGCAATCACGGGGTTTGGCGGCGCGGAAAAGGGTCCGCCGATGTCGACCGCCGGGGCCAAACGCTGGATGTAGTTTTATCGCCGCGCACCCGAGCAACCGTGTGTTGATTAAGGGGGGCCCCACGGTTGAAACAATTCGACGACGAGGCTTCACGAAGGCGCAATTCAAGCCGGCAAGACTGTCCGCCGCGATCCATGCGGAGGGGCGGCGATGTCGTTTCTGGCGAAAATCCTGCGCCGGAGTCCTAAACCGCTGATGGGTTCGCCCGCCGCGAATGACGCCGTGCGCGCGCGCCTTCTGGAATTCGGCGACGACGGCGCCGGCGTTCGGCATGTTCTGCATTACGCTTACGCGCCTGGCGGCCTCGATCACTCCGACCGTCCGGCCATGATCGCTCATTTGCAGGGGCGCGGCTTTGTCGTGAGCGACGCTGCGGCCGACGACGGCGTCGTGCTCGAACATTATCGGCCGGTCGCCGCCGACGATTTTGACCGGCTTACCGCGGAACTGTCGGCGTGGTTTGCCGAGCGCGGCTGGGAGTATGACGGATGGGAATGCGCCGTGGCCGGCCCCGAGTGAAGGCGGCGTAAATCTGAATCGGCGTTAACCATTAATTAGACCTTGTCGCGTCTGATGCCCCGAATCGCAAAAGAGGGGCGCATATGCTCAAACTTCTGGCGTTGCTTTCGGTCGCGACCACGGCCCTTGGGACGGCTTCTGCGGCCGAGGACTGCATCGAGAATTCGGCGGGACAGCTCGTCTGCGGCGAAGACGCCGAAATCGTGCGCGCCCGCATCGAGGCGGAAGACCGCCTGTCGGCGCCGGGCATCGACGCGCCTGCCGGCGAGGAGCCGGAGGATGACGGCTGGACAACGAGCCGCAATGTCGTGCGCGGCGCGATTCCGGCGGCGCAGGTCTCGACGGCGGCTCAAGAGGAAGCGACCCGAGCGCCCCAAGACTACGCTCAGAACGATCCGATTCCCGATTCCGGCCTTAGGCAGCGGGGTCGCGGATACGGCTCCGTCTACAACGCTTACGGGCCAACGCTTTTCCTGCGCGGCGGTTATGCGTTCGAAGGCGACGGCAACCTTCCGGACAGCAGCGCGCTCGGGTTTTCGGTCGGCTATCGCAACTATTTCAGCGACGGCGGGCGAGCGCACTGGGGCTGGGAAACCGAACTCCTTTATGGGCGCGATTCGGAGGACATTGCCGGGCTCGACGTCACAAGCTGGATGCTCGCGGCCCTTCTCGGATTGCGCTGGCAGTATGACCTGACAGAGCATGTGATGCCGTTCGCGTCCGCGGCGGTTGGCCCAGGCTACGTGAAAGACAAGGTCGAAGGTCTGTTCGAGGATGACGACATCACCTTCGTTTACACGGCGCGCGCGGGCCTCGAAATCCCGTTGACGGCGGGTGTCTCCGCCGAAGGCGCCTATCGCTTCCTCGGAACCACAGAGGACGGGACGCCGATGTTCCACGCAGCGGAGATCGCGCTGAATTTCGACCTGAATTAGATCTTGTCGGACTTGAGTTGAAAGCGGCCACTTGCGGGCCGCTTTCTCATTTCCGCCAATCGACATTCAGGTTTCGGTGCGGCATATCCCCCGCGCCATGACGCGGAAGCCCCGATGACCTACCACAGAATCGCCCTCCTGACCGCAGGAGGTCTTGCGCCCTGCCTCTCGGCCGCCGTCGGAAATCTGATCGGGCTTTATACCGCGCAACAGCCGAAAGCGCCGATTATCGGCTATCTGAACGGTTATGACGGCCTGCTCCGTGGGCGGACGGTGGAGGCGACGCCGGAGGTGCGCACCGCCGCCGACATCTTCCTTCAGCATGGAGGCTCGCCCATCGGCAACAGCCGCGTCAAGCTCACCAACGTCAAAGACTGCGTGAAACGCGGCCTGGTGAAGGAGGGCGTCGATCCCCTCCGCGTCGCCGCCGAGCAGCTGACGCGCGACGGCGTCACCATCCTGCACACGATCGGCGGGGACGACACCAATACGACGGCGGCCGATCTCGCCGCTTATCTTTCCCGCAACGGCCGCAGGCTCACCGTCGTCGGGCTGCCGAAGACCGTCGACAATGACGTTGCGCCGATCCGCCTGTCGCTTGGCGCGACAACGGCCGCCGAGCAGGGCGCGATTTTCTTTGAAAACATCGTCAACGAGCACAGCACCAATCCGCGCATGCTCCTCATCCACGAAGTGATGGGCCGCCACAGCGGCTGGCTGACGGCGGCGACCGCGCGGGCCTGGCGCCGCCGGCTTGCACAGCTCGCCTTTCCTCCCGGCTTCAATATGCGCCGCGACCAAAAGGACATTGACGCAATCTACGTTCCGGAAACGCCGTTCGACATCTCCGCGGAGGCGAGGCGCCTGAAGGCTATCATGGATGCGAAAGATTGCGTCAATGTCTTTCTGAGCGAAGGAGCGTGCGCCGACGAGGTCGTTCGCGATATAGAGAAGCGCGGCGAGGCCGTCGAACGCGACGCGTTCGGTCACGTGAAGCTCGACAAGATCAATACCGGACAATGGCTCGGCAAGCGGCTTGGCGAACTGATCGCGGCCGAAAAGGTCCTGGTGCAGAAATCGGGTTACTTTGCGCGCTCCGCGGCGCCGAACGCGGAGGATTTGCGACTCATCTCTGAGATGTCCGACGCGGCGGTCCGGAGTGCGATCGCCGGCGTTTCGGGCGTCGTCGGGCATGACGAAGGCCGCGGCGGCGAGTTGCGCGCAATCGAGTTCGACCGCATCAAGGGCGGCAAGCCTTTCGATCCTGCTACGGACTGGTTCGTCAATATGATGCGCGCGATCGGCCAAGGAATGGTTAGCCGGGAGTCGCAAGCCGTAAGCCGGAAATCGTAGAGAGTGTTCGGGCGCCTCCTGCAGTCTCACGCGACACGAGCGCGCAATCGACAGAATCGGCAATCGTGCAGAAATTCGCTACGCCGAAGATTGTCGCTCAACGGTCACGGCCGTAGATCATGAGCGCCCGATTGGCCGCTGGCACGGCGCGGTGGAACTCGAGAAACGGCAGGATCTCGACGCGCTTCGACAGCAGATAATCGCAGGCGGCTTTGCGCTCGGTCGGCAGGCCGCTTTTGATGTAGAGCATTTCGTATTGGACCTGGTCGCGCATCGGCTGGGTAAACATCTCGTAGAGGCGTTCCTCACTGGTTCCCTGCTCGGAGAGGAGTGCGATCGCCCGCTCATGCTGGTTTTTGTTGCGCGCTTCGAACGCCGCGCGGAATGAAGCGAAATCGACGCCGGCTTCGGCGCAGAATTCCGCGCGCGCGCGGCCCTGCAGCATCCAGAAGCCGATAAAGGTCTCGGCGCCAAGAATGGCTCGCGCCCGATCGTCGGCCGCTTTTTCAAGATGCTCGATCAGAAGCTCGTTCGAATATGTGCTGCGCGCCTCGAGCGGCGAGAGCTTGGGATATTTCCGCATCGCTTCCTGGCCGATGCGGAAATACTCGCCCTGAGCCTCCATCGCCGGCATGTCGAGCAGAACCTTTGTCGTAAGCTGCATCGCGCCGAGATTGAACGCGGCGATCGAGGCGATGCCGACGCCGATGGCGGCGAGAAGCTTAAAGGGAGTCATGTGCGATACCGAGAAGACGGTCCGCGGAGTCTGCCTTGCGAGGGTTTCAAACCCGTTGACCGCCTTCCCACAACTTTTTTGGGGGCAAAGCCTGGTCAGCGGATAGCTATGCGACCAGCGCCGCGTTCGGTGCAGCCGATGACGGCGGCCTCATGTCCGTGCCGCGCAAACACCGTAAGCACGGAGTCGACGGCGGACGGGGCGCAGGCGACGAGAAGACCGCCGGAGGTCTGCGGATCGGTCATGATATCGCGTGAAGCCTCCGACCAGGTCTCGGGCGCATCAATCGACTCCTTGACGCTCGCCCAGTTGCGGGACGAAGCGCCGGTCTTGACGCCGTCGCGAACGAGCGCGTGCGCAGAGGGGAAGACCGGCACGGCCGCTTCGTCGATCACCGCGGCTGCGTCGCTTGCGCGGCAGACCTCGCTCAGATGCCCCAAAAGGCCGAAACCGGTCACGTCGGTTGCCGCGTGAACGCCTTCGATCGACGAAAGCTCGGCGCCCGGCCTGTTGAGCAGGGTTGTCGATGCGATCATGTCGCGGTAGCTCGCATCGTCGAGAAGGCCTCGTTTGAGCGCCGCCGAGAAGATGCCGATCCCCAGAGGCTTGCCGAGGATCAGAACGTCGCCGGGCCTGGCGCCCGAATTGCGCAGGATTTTCTGCGGATGGACGAGACCGAGCGCGACAAGCCCGTAAATCGGCTCTGCGGAGTCGATCGAGTGACCGCCGGCGATTGGCGCGCCCGCCGCTTCGGCGACCGAACGCCCGCCTTCGAGAATTTTCTGAATCGTTTCGACCCTGAGCTTCGCAATCGGCATGCCGACGAGGGCGAGCGAAAAGATCGGCTGCCCGCCCATGGCGTAGACGTCCGAAAAAGCGTTGGTCGCGGCGATGCGGCCGAATTCGAAGGGGTCGTCGACGATCGGCGTGAAGAAATCGGTCGTCGCGACCAGCGCGAGATCATCCGTGACCCGCCAGACTGCGGCGTCGTCGCTCGTCGCCGCATCGACAAGGAGTTCGGGCCGGCCGACCGCCAAGGGCGTCTTGGCGAGAATCTCGGCGAGCAGGTTCGGCGCGAGCTTGCAGCCGCAGCCGCCGCCATGGGCGAGCGAAGTCAGGCGTGGTTCGGCCTCGGACATAGGGTCTTGATGCGGCCTCAACTGGCATTGGGCAATAGGCAATTGAAGAGCCGCCTTGCTGACTCGATTACGGTATAGGAGTCTCCTCGGACGTCTTCCCATTGCCCATTGCCCATTGCCCATTGCCCATTGCTATTGCCTATTGCCAATTGCCGTCATGATCGAACCTGTCGCCGACGTCGAACCGCCGACGCTTGATCGCTACGACGACATCATCGATGTCCGATCGTCGGCGGAGTTCTCCGAAGATCGATTGCCGCGCGCCGTAAACATCCCCGTGCTCACAGATGAAGAACGTGCAGAGGTCGGGACGATCTACACGCAGGAGTCAAAGTTCCGCGCGCGGCGGATCGGCGCCGCCTATGTCGCGCGCAATGTCGCGCACGCCCTCGCGGGCGCCCTCGCGGATCGGCCCGCGAAATACCGACCCCTCCTTTATTGCTGGCGCGGCGGCATGCGCTCGCACGCCATGGCGACCGTGCTGTCGCAGATCGGCTGGCGCGTCGGCGTGCTCCAGGGCGGATACAAAACCTGGCGGCGCAAAGTGGTTCGCGAACTGCACGAAGAAGATGCGCCCCTCAACCTGCTGCTGGTTGACGGGCAAACAGGGACCGCCAAGTCCGAAATCCTGCGGCGGGTCGCTGCATCGGGCGGACAGGCTCTCGATCTTGAGGTCCTGGCGGCGCATCGCGGCTCGGTCTTCGGCGCCCTCGGGCAGGCGCAGCCGTCGCAGCGCCAGTTCGAGTCGCAAATCTGGGAGCCCTTGTCGCGCTTCGACTTATCGCGCCCCGTTCTGATCGAAGCCGAGTCGGCGGCGATCGGGAGGCTGGCGATCCCCCGCCGTCTTTGGCGATCGATGCGCGCGGCGCCGCACGTCATCCTGCGCGCGCCATCGGATGCTCGCGCGGCCTATCTCGTTTCAGCCTATGCGGACCTTATCGCGCGACCGGATCAGATGAGCGCGGCGCTTGATCGCTTGGCGCCCTTTCACAGCAAGGAGACGGTGAAGAGCTGGCGGCGGATGGTGGAAGCCCAAGACTTCCGCGCGCTGGCGATGGAGCTCATGCGCAGCCACTACGATCCGCTCTATGAACGCGGCCGGAAATCGCGCGCGGGGCTTCCGGTCGCAGAGTTTTCTCTGAAAACTTTGGCGGCCGGCGACATCGACGCCGTCGCCAGACGGCTGTCGCAATTGACGGCAGAGCAGGCGGCCGATCGCGTTTCACCGTCGGCGTGACGCGGATCCCGGACGGGGCCGCCCGCTCTGGCTTTTTCAAATCCGCTCGCGTTAAAGCTGGCGCCATGTTCCGCTGGTTCGAATCCCGCATCGATCCGTTTCCCTCGGCGCGTCCTGGAGCGCCGCCGGCCAAGCTCGCCGCCTTCTGCTGGCATTACGTCAAGGACGCAGCGCCCTTCCTCATCGTCGTCGCGGTCATCGTCGCCTTCATTTCGATCGGCGAAGTGATGCTGTTCGGCTTTCTCGGCCGCATCGTCGACTGGCTGTCGTCGACCGACCGCGCAACGTTTCTCGCCCGCGAAGGCGAGACGCTCGTTCTCATGGGCGCGCTCGTGCTGATCGCGCTTCCGGCGGCCGTCTTGCTGAGATCGCTGATCATCCATCAGGGCCTGCTTGCCAATCTGCCGATGAGCGCGCGCTGGCGGATGCACCAGCATCTCCTCAGCCAGAGCCTCGGCTTTTTCGCCGACGAATTCGCCGGCCGCGTCGGCGCAAAAGTGATGCAGACCTCGCTCGCCGTGCGCGAAGCGGTGATGAAGCTTCTCGACGTCTTCGTGTATGTCTCCGTCTACTTTGTCGCCATGATCGGCATGATCGCGTCGGCGGACTGGCGGCTGGCTTTGCCGCTTGCGCTGTGGCTCGTTCTTTATGTCGGCATCATGATCCGCTTCATCCCGCGCCTCCGCGACATATCGGAGAAACAGGCTGATGCGCGCGCCGCGATGACCGGGCGGGTCATCGACAGCTACACCAACATCACGACGGTGAAGCTCTTCGCCCATGCCGGACGGGAAGCGGCCTATGCGCGAGACAGCATGGAAGGCTTCCTGAAAACCGTTTACCCGCAGATGCGCCTCGTCACGCAGTTCGAGTGCGCGAACTACATAAACAATAGCGTCGTCGTCTTCGCCGTGGCGTCGCTGTCGATCTGGCTCTGGCTCGGCGGACTGATCTCGGTCGGCGCGATCGCCATCGGCATTGCGCTCACCTTGCGCCTCAACGGCATGTCGCAATGGATCATGTGGGAGGTTTCCAGCCTCTTTGAGAATATCGGCGTCGTCTATGACGGCATGGAGACTTTGACCAAGCCGACCGCCGTCGTCGATGCGCCGGACGCCGGTCGTCTGCAGCGTCCTCGAGGCGCGATCCGCTTCCAAGGCGTCAAATTCCATTACGGCAGGGAAGACGGCGTCATCGACGAGTTCTCCCTCGATGTCGTTGCGGGCGAGAAGATCGGCCTGGTCGGCCGCTCGGGCGCCGGCAAATCGACGATCGTCAACCTCCTTCTCCGCTTCTACGACGTCGAAGGAGGGCGGATTCTGATCGACGGGATCGACATTGCGACGGTGACGCAGGAATCGTTGCGGGCGCAGATCGGAGTCGTCACACAGGACACCTCGCTTCTGCATCGATCCATCCGCGAGAATATCGCCTATGGACTGCCCGGCGCGTCGGAGGCCGAGATCGTCGAGGCGGCGCGCCGCGCCAATGCCCTTGAGTTCATCGAAAAGCTCGAAGACCAGAAAGGACGTAAGGGTTTCGACGCTCATGTCGGCGAGCGCGGCGTGAAGCTTTCCGGCGGCCAGCGGCAGCGCATCGCCATCGCCCGCATCTTCCTAAAGGATGCGCCGATCCTTGTCCTCGACGAGGCGACTTCGGCGCTCGATTCGGAGATCGAAGCGGCGATCCAGGAGAATCTGTTCGCCCTGATGACGGGCAAGACGGTGATCGCCATCGCGCACCGGCTGTCGACCATCGCTCAGCTCGACCGCCTCGTCGTTGTCGATCAGGGCGGCATCGTCGAGACCGGTCCGCACGCCGATCTCGTCCGCGGCGGCGGACTTTATGCCGATTTGTGGGCGCGGCAGTCCGGAGGCTTCCTCGACGCCGTCCGCCCGAAGGCGGCGGCGGAATGACTACATGACGAATTCCGCGTCATGGTGAGACTTCAGGAAAGTCACCATTTCTTCGTAAGCCGTCTTTTCGAGATCCGCCATGGCCGCAAGCTTCGCCTCCGGCGCAGGCGCTTCCTTGAATCGCGAAAAAATCCGGAGCAGCGTATGCCGGTAATGGCGCATGCGCGCCGTCTCCGCCTCGACCTGAAAGCCTTCTTCAAGGGTCCTGACCGCGAGGGCGATGAACGCAAGCGTGATGCCGGCGGCCTGCAGCACCGGCATGGTGATCCAGCCGGCGCCGGCGACCGCGCCGATAAACATCGTGGCGTCCATAGTGAGAATGAGCAGGATCAGCGCCATGGCGACGCCGGCGAAAAGCTTCGCTTGGCGCGCCGGAGCGTTTTTCCAGATGCTCCGGTTATCGCTGAGAAGCAGGTTGCAATAATCGATCTGCCGCCGTAACCGCAGCGTTTCATAAGCGCTGAAATATTCGTTGAGGAGCGACGCGTCGCCTGACGGTTTCGGCGAGGCTTCCGGAAAATACAATCCATCGCCAGGATCGTCCGTCTCGACGACGAGATTGAATTCGGCGTCCAGCCGGCTCAGCAGGTCCACGTTGAGCTTTTCGAAATCGGCGTCGCGCTGGCGGCGATAGGCGTCGGCCGCCGCCGGGTTTTGAGACCCTTCGAGAATCTCCTTCGCCCGCGCCACATATTGCTGGAAGTGAAATTGCCTCAAGCGCTCGGTCGCAAGGCGGTCGGTCAGCCAGCGGATTTTCTTGGTGCGATACATAACTCCGAGAACCGCGATGGCGACGCTGCCGACGCCGGCGACGGCCCCGATCATCGCCACGACGCGGATGACCGCCTGGCCGTACCCGGCATAGAGGTCCGAACTCGCCGCCAGGATCAGCGCGAGCGTCGCCAGCGCCACCGCCGTCACCCCCCAGGTCCGGCTCTTGGTCTTGGCGGAGTTCGCCCGCACGTCGTGAATGGCGAAAGCGGCGCGCAATGTCGGGTTGTCGAGCGCGTAGAACACGCGCGGAAACGCCCTTTTCGCCGTCTCGAGATCGGCCTCGCCGAGAAAAAGATCGCTGTTGAATGAGTGCGACATGTCGCCGATTGTTGGTGCGGCGCCATCCGGCGCCTTATAGGGGCGAAACCTCGGTCCGCCGTGTCTATCAAATCGGAGCCCGATGCGGTAGGCGTCGGCAAGGGAGGACGAAGTGCCGGACGTCTTCATTTCCTACAATCGCGAGGACCGCGAGACTGCGCGGAGCGTCGCAAACGCTCTGGAGGCGGAAGGATTCAGCGTCTGGTGGGACGCCGCCTTGAGGGCAGGCGAAACTTATGACGAGGTCACCGAGCAGAATCTTAGGCAGGCGGGCGCCGTCGTTGTTCTGTGGTCGAAACGTTCGGCCAACTCGAAATGGGTGCGCGCGGAGGCCACGGTCGGCGAGCGCGCCTCGACTCTCGTTCCGGCGCTGATCGAGGATTGCGACCGGCCGGTCCGTTTCGAACTCGTGCAGACCGCCGACCTCACGCGCTGGAAGGGCGAGCGCAGCGATCCGAATTGGCGCGCCTTCGTGCAGGATATTAAGGCTGCGAGTTCGCGGCGCGCCGCGGGAAAGCCGACCGCTCCGCAGAGAGCCGCCGCAGCGACTTCCGATACGATCGAGACGACGTTTTGGAATTCGATCAAGGACGGATCGGAACGCTCCGACTTCCAGGCTTATCTCGACCGCTATCCGAATGGGCACTTCGCGGCGCTCGCCAGGAACCGGATCGCCGTTCTCGACCGGCAAAGGCAGTCCGCGCGTCCTGCGCCGACGGCGGCTCCTGTCCGGCCCGCGACACAGACGGCGAAGCCCTCACCGCCAACTCAGGCTCAGCGGGCAGCGACGCCCCAGCAACGCGCCGCAGCGCCGGTTCAGCGGCCGACGCAGCCCGAGGTCGCTCAAGGCGGCGGCGGGGCCAATGTTCTGGCCATCGCCGGCGTCGCCGTGGTTCTGCTGATCGGCGCCGCGGCTGCGATGTTCGCTATGAATGGCGGCTTCAAAGCGAAGGAGTCCGTCCCGACACAGGAGGTCGCTTCAACCGACTCGCAGCCGGCGTCCCAACCGGCGCCGGCCGCTGCGTCTTCATCGGCGACCGGCGGCGTGATCCTCTCGGCTCCTCCGGAAGTAGCCGGGGCCGGCGGTCCAGCCGGCGCGATCGAGGCCGGCGCCGCCGAGGATATGCTGGGATCAGAAGCGCCGCAGACGGAGGACTTCGTCGAACCGGAAACCGAAGCAGAAGTTGCACAGGCCGAGGACGGCGAGCCGGCCGCTGAGGCGGAAACGGCGGTCGCCGAACCCCCCGCGGCGGAGCCTGACGCCGTTGCGAAACCGGCGGCGTCGCAGACAAAGAAGCCCGAGAAGGCGAAGACTTTTCGCGACTGCGAGCATTGTCCGCTGATGGCGAAACTCCCGTCGGGCGGCTTCGTCATGGGTTCGCCGACGAGCGAAGCGGGCCGTAACGGCTATGAGGGTCCGCAGCGAGATGTCGAGATCAGGGAATTTGCGATCGGAGTCTACGAAGTGACGGCGGCGGAGTGGGCGGCGTGCGCGGCCGCCGGCCAATGCCAGGCGAAACGCAACGACGACGGAATGATGCCGGCTCTCGGCGTGTCCTGGCGAGACGCGGACGCTTATGTGAAGTGGCTTTCGAAAGAAACCGGACGAGCCTATCGTCTGCCGACCGAAGCCGAGTGGGAATACGCCGCACGCGGAGGATCGACGACTCCGTTCTGGTGGGGCGAGTCCATGGATCGCTCCAAGGTCGCCGCCGGCGCTGCGGAGCCGGTCGGCTCATACGCCGAGAATCCCTTCGGCCTTCATGACGTCTTGAGCAACGCGCGCGAGTGGGTCGAGGACTGCTACGTCAACAATTACAATGACGCCCCAAAAGACGGCTCGGCGGTCAGAACCGGCAATTGCTCCATGCGGGTGATCCGCGGCGGCGCGTTCTCGAGCCCCGCCGCCGGAATGCGCGCCGCCAACCGCGGCCGCATCGAACAGAGCTCGCGACCGCTCTACATGGGCGTTCGTGTGGCGGCCGAGGCGAAGAAATAAGCGGCGAATCCTTTTCGAGTCCGTCTTCCTGCTTTGCGCGAAGCGCACGACTCGTTCGAACCCCCCGATGGGGTTTGAACGAGTCGTTCAGCTGCGGATTGCGGCCGTCTCTCGATTTGCTACGCTCAGAGACACGTCCGCAAGCCTGATGCAGGCGCTGCGGATTGCGGCCGTCTCTCGATTTGCTACGCTCCCAACGCAGCACCTTGGCGATGACATGGCGCTGCGGATTGCGGCCGTCTCTCGATTTGCTACGCTCGCGCAGCTCCTGTCCATCGAAGTCACGGTGCTGCGGATTGCGGCCGTCTCTCGATTTGCTACGCTCGTCTGGACCGGGAAGATCGTCATGGCGCCGCTGCGGATTGCGGCCGTCTCTCGATTTGCTACGCTTCGATCGCCAATGGCGACGCCCTCGCGCTGCTGCGGATTGCGGCCGTCTCTCGATTTGCTACGCTGGTGCGGGAATCGTCGCGCGGCGTCACGCCGCTGCGGATTGCGGCCGTCTCTCGATTTGCTACGCTCGACCGCATCACCGATGCGCTGACGCAAGGGCTGCGGATTGCGGCCGTCTCTCGATTTGCTACGCTTCGCGCAGCTGCGTTTAACCGCGCGGCTGCGGCTGCGGATTGCGGCCGTCTCTCGATTTGCTACGCTCCTCACGCCAGGAGGACCTGTTACGCTCGTGCTGCGGATTGCGGCCGTCTCTCGATTTGCTACGCTCAAAGCCAACAGAAGGAATTCATCCATGCCGCTGCGGATTGCGGCCGTCTCTCGATTTGCTACGCTGTTTCGCGAAGTCTCTTACGATTGGGAGACGCTGCGGATTGCGGCCGTCTCTCGATTTGCTACGCTCTCGCGGCCGATGCTGAAACAGCTTGCCGAGCTGCGGATTGCGGCCGTCTCTCGATTTGCTACGCTCTTGGCTCGCGCCAAAAGAAGGAAATTCCAGCTGCGGATTGCGGCCGTCTCTCGATTTGCTACGCTGCGGGCCGGTGGCGGCTTCGCCGCCACCCTGCTGCGGATTGCGGCCGTCTCTCGATTTGCTACGCTGTTTCGCGAAGTCTCTTACGATTGGGAGACGCTGCGGATTGCGGCCGTCTCTCGATTTGC
>Ga0187893_10008048_pt1 | contig 16870 bp, 11 predicted proteins | sample MA1701074metaG_FD_139574 | JGI IMG/M metagenome (GOLD analysis project Ga0187893, IMG submission 139574) | White microbial mat communities from a basaltic lava cave in the Kipuka Kanohina Cave System on the Island of Hawaii, USA - MA170107-4 metaG ...
ATCCCCCTGACCGGTGAAAAATGTCTTATGATTTCCCCGTTGGGTCTTTTTCAGCTTGCCGAATATTTCTTCCAGTGATTTTTTGCGGATGGTCTGCTCGGATTTTGCGGTGAGAATTAAAACAGCATTTTCATTTTCCCGGATGTAGCCGTTTTCTTTCAGATCGCGGATGAAATCACCCATGCCGTAATCCTTATTGGTAAGACCGTATTGCTTGTCCAGTTCGGTGAGCCATGACAGTGCTTCATCCACATCACCAGCGGTGTAATGAAGAAGCTCAAAAAATAATTTCAGCAGCTTGTCGAAGACGGTGCCTTCGTCAGACGGAGTGAATTTTGTGAAGCGGTGACCGAGCATGGATGAAATGGTTTCAGGTTTAATGTTCCCTGCCTTCCTACCGGAATGGAACATTAATTTTTCAATCGTTTTCTGTAAAGTTATACTTTTACCGGAATCATTAAAATGAATTTCTTTTTAAAACTGCTTACTTCCACCCTTGCAATATTAATTGTTGCATACCTGCTGCACCCGCATGTGAGGGTGGACAATGCAGTTACAGCCATCGTTCTTGCTGTGGTGCTTGCATTGCTGAATGTTTTTATCAAGCCGGTGCTGATACTTTTTACCCTGCCCATTACCATTTTTACGCTTGGATTTTTTTTGCTCGTCATCAATGCACTGATGATTTTGCTGGCTGCAAACCTTGTAAACGGATTTTATGTGGACAGTTTCGGATGGGCATTATTGTTCAGCATTATCCTGTCCATTGTAACTTCTATTTTCAACACGCTTGCACAAAAGGAAAACAGGCAGCATTAATCAGCGGGTGCAGATTTCTTTGTAAGGGCAATGCACGCACCGCTTTAATTCCTGTGTCTGAACAAAAGGTATCTCCGGATTGAATATTTCATTGAGCAGGATTTGAAGCTTTTCCTCAAACAAGCCGAGCAATTCATCCGAAATCAGTTCCCCCTTCTCTAAATAATCAATTCCGCTTCCGGCTGATTTCATCCGGAAAACGCCCGCTTTGATTTTTTTTTCAGGAAAATTTTTTGAGAACACATAACTGTATAGCAAAAGTTGAAAAGTTGTTTTCAAATCAGGGCTGGAAAATATTTTATCTAAATCAGTTTTGGATTTGATGTCTGCTTTTCCTGTTTTGTAATCCACTATGTGGTGAATACCATCCTTAATGTGGACACGGTCAAAAATTCCCTTTAACCTGTACCTGCCGGAAGCTGCGGTGTATTCTTTTTCAAGTTCTGCAATTTCAAATGGAGCAATCAGAGCATCGGATTCAAGAATCTGACGGATTAATTTCCGGATGATTTGCATATCGAGATAATTTTTTCCTTCCAATTCATTTTTTGCATAATAAAATTCGGAATGAAATGCGTTTTCAGCCGCTGCATCCGATTGTTGAAACATTAGATTGATCTTTTCAGCCGTTAACATTTTTTGACCAGAATAAAGAACCTCCATGGCTTTGTGAAGGATTTTTCCGAACACATCGGCTTCAATGATTTCTTCCCTGGCGTCCGGTTCCTTCAACCCTGCGATATGTCGGAAATAAAACTGCAATGAGCAATGTATATAAGCGGACAAAGCAGATGCTGAAAAACCTTTTGCTCCTTCGGATTCAGTAGAATAATTTTTATGGAGATAATCAAGAATTTCCCGGGATTTTTTTATTTCAATTTTGCGGGGAACCGTTCCGCTGAAAGGGGATGAAATGATTTTGAAATCAAGATTCAGATTTTCACCGGCATATTTTTTTAATTCGTATTCAAGCTGGTAAATGTAACGGCTCCGCTCCCCCCCGCTGATGCTTTTCACTTCGGTGTCGTGAATAAGGAATATGTTTTTCGCCCGCTGCATCAGCCGGTAAAAATGATATGCGTAAGCCGCATCCCGCTCTTCGTAGCCGGGCATGCCGAATCCTTTTCTGAGATTGTATGGAATGTAAGAGCTTCCGGAAGAGGAAGGAGGTACGATGCTTTCATTCACCGATAGAATAAAAACATTTTCAAAATCCAGGGCGCGGGTTTCCAACATTCCCATTACCTGCAAGCCCTTCACCGGCTCGCCCGAAAACGGAACTTTCAGAAAACGGATGATTCTCCGGATAATTTTCCAGCACGTTTCGGCAGATATTTCATCAACAGATTCAAGAATAGACTTGCCGGCTTCATCCAGCTCTTCATACATGTACCTGACAATGGCTTCATCAAATACGGAAAGCTTTTGTTCCCCCTCTGCTGTGAGAAACGCTTCAAGGATTTTTTTAATTTTTAAAATGATATGTTTCGATTCATTGATTTCAGTAAGCAGAATTTCCAATCCGCTGCCTGATATTTTTGTTAATTCATCAGTGGACAGTCGAAACAATTTGACTTTACTGATTGCTTCATTCAGCTTCGCAGCATCCGGATTAAACCGTGCCGTGACATAAGGATGGCTGAGCAGGTTCTGAATGTCTTTTGAATAATATTTTACAATCCCGCCTGCTGTTTCCCTCTTATTTTTATCCAGATCGAATAATGCGTCCGTGAGCTGTGCCGCCATGCTTTTATGTACCGGATATCCCATGGTGATATTGAAGGATTCAATCTCAGGGGGGAGCGAATACAAAAGCGGCACCAGCAGATTTTCGTCCGGCACTACGATGACCGTTTTGCTTTCGTCAAATTTTCTCTCCCGGATCAGCTTTTGAATAATGCTTCCGCAATATTTCGCCTGCCCTGCCAGAAGCGGGATTCCGGCAACGGTGATGGATTTAGGAGATTTAAAATAGTCGCCCTTCCATTTAATATTATTGCTTTTAAATTTTTTATTCCGGAAATAGCTGCCTGCTTCCTGAACAGCATCATCTGTGTAATAATTATCAGCATCAAAAAATATTTCAGCACGTTGCTGTTTTTGCAATTCGGCAAGAATCGTTTCGTGAGCACGGGACAAGCCATAGAATCCTGCGAAATAAATTTTGCTCCATTTTGTTTCTTCGTTTCCTGATCGGATAACTTCAAGCGCCTTTTGCCATGCCATTCCCTCGTAAGCAAGATTTTTTTCAGCGAGCGCTTTCCTGAAATCGCTGTAAATACGGGGAAGCGAAGTCCATGTATCCAGAAAATTCCTGCGGATGGGAGTAATTTCTTTTTTAGAAAAATTTTTCCAGAAATTGCTGATACGCTCCGCTTCTTCTTCGTCAAGCCCGAATTCAGCTTCAATTTTTTTCAGATCAACAATGTTTGTGAAAAGGTGGGATGCATTGACCATTTCCATGTCCATTTCGCTGAAATCATTGAGAAGCATTTCGCCCCAGTGGAAAAACCGGTCGAATGATTCTTCGGGAAAATATTTTTTATGGACCTGGAATAATTCAAAAACGAGTTTTAAATCATCAGCCACTTCCATTTCAGAAACACGGCTGATAAAATCGCGGATGGAAAAAATTGCGGGAGCAAATACGGGTCTTGCAAGCCCCTCCGCCAGCTTATGCCTGAAAATAAGCGCAGCCCTGCGGGTGGGGAATACAACGCAAACTCCTGATAAATCGTCCGGATGATGGCGAAGGATTTCTGCTTTTACCTGGTCGAGAAAAGTTATCATGGGGTCAGAGAATGGATTGCGAAGTAAAATAAATTTAGTGATTCGGTTTAAATCAAGCCAGCAGCAGCGGCAGCCTTCACCGCCTTTGGCGGCTACGGCTGCTGAAAGCAGGACTATGGCTGCTGAAAGAATGGTGGCAGCCTTCTCCGCCTTTGGCGGGTCAGGGTGCGGGATGGATGAAGGCAAGAGGGCAAATCGAAAAATTATAGAATAAATGCAGACCGGTTACTTCGCCTGCTTACATGCAGGCGGAGCGGCCGGTAGGGATTTTTAATTAAATTAGGGCGGTTATATTAGTAAGGAGATGGGCGAACGGGATTGAAAAAATTTGTTGGAAAGGGATTTTTAAAAATAATTTTTTCTCTGGAAGGAAACTTGAGGGATCTTTGCGGTTTTTATCAGGATGTGCTTGTAAGAGTTTGGCAACTGTCATTGAAATATTTCGTTAATTCTGTTTTGCCATTCATCAGAATATACAACCTGAAATTCAAAGGCATGGTCGGGGAATTCGTCAAACAATTCTTTCCACGCTTTTTTTGCTCCCAATTCTTTGCAAAGAACAAAAACATCTTGTTTGTATTTCGTGTCTTCGTTTTTCAGGTGTATTCCTTTCGTCTCCAATACATACACTGTTCCGTAGTCGTCTTTGCTATCTTTCTTTTTATCCGCTGCGATGAAGTCAGGATAAATTTTTTTTCGTTTCCATCCTTGAATGTGGTAGTCCTGCCTGCTCATATTTCGATACCACCATAACAATTTTTCCTGTTCATCAAGATAAATAGCAACGGACTTTTCAAGTTCGTTAAAATTTTCTTCGGGTACATAATCAAACAGGGATTTTTGAATTGCCTCGTTTGTCCTTTCGTTAATTAACTTCTTGTTGCTTTTCACCTTGATATGCGAAGGCAATACATGATGTCCTTTTTCCTGAATTAAAAAGAAACAAAGTTTTTTCTTGTCAAGTAATTTTTTAAAAACCTGTTCTGCCATTTTATCTCTTTCCTTTTCCAATATCTTTTTCAGTTCTTCAATCACAAAAACAAAGTTGGCTGCAATTGTATCCTTATGATATTTTTTTGAAAGCAGTTGAATGGCTTTGTGACCCAATTCAAAGGCAATCCAGGGGTTAGGAATTACATCACCCAACTGTCTGGCTAAAAACGCCTCGTCAATTTCTAATTTTCCTTTTGTTTCAAGCCGTCCTGTTTGTTCCAGCAATTCTTTTTCTTCCTTGCTCAATCCCAAAATCAATTCAAGTTCTTTGCTTTCGTTGTCGGATAAAACTTTTTCTGCGATTTCACTTACATCTAATTTTTCCCAGTCAATGCCGTTCAAAATGTCGGCTTCAAAAATTACATCTCTCCAACTTTCCTTTTCCTGTATGACAAATTTTGGCAAATAAATTTTGCCTTCAAACTTTTTAAATCCGTCCCGGTAATGCAAGTCCCTATCCTTTAAATTTTTGCCGCCTCCTTCTCCTTCATCGCTTACCAAGCGACCTGCAATATCGCCAAGCCCCTCACTTTCCAAACCGTTCTTAATTTCTCTAACCAAATTCGCTGCATTGGGCTTGTAAGTATAAATGTAACATTCATCCAGCTCTTTTATTTTGGTTTTAAATCCACTAGGCTGTCGTAAAATTCTTCCAACTAATTGAGTAATGCCTGTCGCTGATTGCGGATTTGTCAGGATGGTAAGTATGTATGCGAAAGAACAGTCCCAACCTTCCTGCAATGCCTGTTTTGTAATGATGTAGCGGACTTCGCAATCTTTCGCAAACAAATTAATTCCTTCAATGTCGTCTTTCTCGCTGCTCTTGATGGCAATTTGGTTTTCGGGAACGCCACATTGTGTCAATAAATATTTTTTTACATGCTCTGAATGAATTTCATTCTTTGCAACCTGGTCTTTGCCTGTCCGTTCAACCTGAATCAAACAAACCGGCCTGATATATTCTCCCGTGTTCTGCTCGTATTCCTTTGCTTTCTTTTCCAATTCATCCCGCTTTGCCTTGCTTGCAAGCATGGTATCTTTCCAGTCCAAGCTTGTTTTGTTGGTCAGGTGGATATCCAACTTTATCATTTCATCAATGTGCAATTCCCGTCCTGAAATTTTTACCAGTGCATTGCTGTTGGGCGGTGGCGTTGCCGAAAGTTCAAGAATAAATGAAGGGTTAAAATCTATGACTGCTTTTCTTGCCTTTTCTCCATAAGCTTTGTGACCTTCATCAACCACAACAAGCGGTTTAAGTAATTTTAATGTGTTTCCAATAGAAGTTTTTATTTGTGTTCCGAACATTTCATTCTCAGAAGCGAAACAATCTAAATTCGGAATGAGCGTTTTTAGTTTTTTGTGTCCTTCAAAATCATCTTCTCTCGGGAAAAAATCCGTAAATCCACCTCTGTCCCTGAAAAGTTTTAATGTTTCCTGATTTTCCCGCCATGCCGAAGGAAGCATCAGCATCAGCACAACTAAATTTTCTTCCACATCCAAACGGCTGAACATTTCCGTTTTCTCTTTGATAAGCGTTCTTCCCCCGCTGGATATGTCCAGCGTTTGCCTGTATGGATGCTCACGGTTTTTTAAAGCGGAAATAGTTTGCCTGTATATCTGCGTGCTTGGAACTATCCAGAGAATTAAGCCCGTTTGTTTTTTGAGATAAATTTTTTGAATTAAATCTATTCCATGGCAAGCAAGCAATGTCTTTCCTCCACCTGTCGGAACTTTCAAATAAACATCGGGCATTGGCTCACCCAATCCGTTTTCTTTTGCACGGTAAGCCCCACCTAACCTCCCCGAAGGGGAGGAACTGCTCCAGTGTTTTTCCCATGCTTCTCTCGGGAAATTAATATGCTTTGCCAAATGCGGTTTGAGTGCCGATACTTCGTCAAACTCCTTTTTAGCAAAAGCCAAAGCACTCAAATAATTAGTGAGTGTTTCCAAAACTTTTTCCTGATATGCTTTCAGTTTCATTTTTTCTTTGTGTTCTTTGTGCTGAGTTTCTTTGTGCACTTAATGGTATTATTTTTTTACCGCAAAGGACGCAAAGGTTTTCGCAAAGTTCGCTAAGGGTTACAATCCATTTACCACTCGTTTTATTCCATTTTTAAGCAACACTACATTGAAATTTATCAACAATCCGAGCTTGTAATTGCCTAGTTTCATGTATGTTAATATTTGTGCTAAATGAATATCATTTAACGCTTCTACGCTTTTTGTTTCAATAACCACTTTTTTCTCTGTCAAAATATCTATTCTGTATCCGCATTCTAATTTTACATCTTCAAAAAACAATGGCATCGGCTTTTCTTTCTCAGCAATCATTCCGTATTGAATGATTTTGAAATACAAACATTCTTTATATGCGCTCTCAAGAAGTCCGGGTCCTAATGCCCTATGAACTTCAATAGCCAATCCTATAATTTTATTTGCAATTTCGTTTTCAGTCATGGAGCATTTATTACTGCAAAGTCGCAAAGAAAATCTCTGCGAACTTTGCGTTGTATTTTTCCTGGCGTTCTTTGCGGTTAATTCTTTCATTTTTGCATTCTATAAATTTCGTAAGGTAATTGTGAAAACTCTACTCCGAACACTTTCAAAGTTTCATCATCCACATATTTTGCAGGAGCGAAAACCAAACGCAGTTTATCTTTTTCCCTGTTGAATTTCGGTAATGATTTTATTTCGTCCAATGTCAAAGCGTTTTTCTTTAGCCATTCGGTGTCGGGCTTGTAATGCAAATACACTTTGAAGTTTCGGCTCTCTCCAATGAAGCCTGTTTTTTCATTCACGGCTTTTTCATTGAATTCCTCTCCTGTAGCAGTATAAAATAAATAGCGGGCAAACTCCTTGAATGAAGGTAAATTTTTTCCTCTCAATATGCTTTCCATTTCAATCTCATTGCCTAACTCAAAATAACTGAATGAACCGCCTGTTCCTTTTTTTAATTTCTCATTCTTGGCTGATTTTACTCCTTTGATAACTCTGCGAATTCTTTCTGCTGTTATTTTATTGGCATAATCTTCCTGCTCTACCAAAATAAATTTTCTATTGCCTCCATCTTCTTTGTTGAGTTCCAAAACTGCATGTGCTGTTGTGCCTGAACCTGCAAAGCTGTCAAGAACGATAGAATTTTTTACCGTTGAATACTGTAAAAAGAATTTAGGAAGGTCTAACGGCTTGGGTGTGGGAAAAGCGTCTTTCGCTCCAAAAATATCTGTCAGCTGTTTGCTTGCATCGGCCGTATTTGTTAATTCATAAATGATGCTTCTCTCTTTTATAACTTTAATAGTATCATTTTCATGATAAATTTTTTCGTAAGCAATCCACTCTCCCTCTTTGTTTTTAATAAAATGGACTAAATTGTTTTCAACCAATTCATCCATTCTCTTTTTTCCAACTCTCCATCTGCCTAAATTTCCATCAGGGGCATAAGGGATAACCTTTTTCCCATCTGGTGCCTTAATCGGAAAGTGCATTTTTTCCCTATCCTCTTTTCGTGCAGCATTTCCCCATTTAGCTAACTTGACTAAATTATACTTTCCGTTTTCATCTTCATTTTTGAATTTTACATCTTCAACTTCAATTACTTCATCAAGCCATTTGAAGTCAGCAGATTTCTTATAAACTAATATATACTCTTGTTCAGTAACAAAATAGGTATCGGTCTGTCCGCCTCCTTCTTTTTTTCGCCAAATTAAAACCCCAACTGAATTTTGTTCTCCAAAAATTTCATCAAGCAACATTTTAAGATGATGAATTTCATTATTATCGCAATGAATAAAAATTGCCCCATCTTCACTCATTAGCTCACGAAGCAATTTTAAGCGTGGCATCATCAGGCAAAGCCATTTGTCATGGCGAGTCAAATCTTCTTTGTCCACCACTTTGCCTAACCAATCTTTAATCATTGGGCTGTTTACATTATCATTATAAATCCATTTTTCTTCACCAGTATTATATGGCGGGTCAATACAAACACACTTAATTTTTCCACTGTAAGTCGGTAGCAACGCCTTCAACGCTTTCAGGTTGTCTCCTTGTATAATCAGGTTGTCGTGCAAAGAAACTTTATCTGTCAAACTCAATTTTTTTTTCGGCACAAGCTGGTGATACTTCACCGCAAGGTGATGGTTCTGCACGAATGTTTTTCCTTTGAAATGGAGTGTTGGCATATTGTCTGAACTATGATTTTTATGATTGAATGATTGCTATGTTTTCTTTTTTCCTTTTTGTATTTGTTTAAGGATTTTCTTTTCATCGCCTTCCAATTTTCGCTGAAGCTTTTTTACATCTTCGGCAGGAGGCAGCGTTTCGGGTTTAACGCCTCTTTCGTTTAGCATTTTTCGCACGGCAAGATTGTTATCAATGTGCTCTTTAGTTATTAGCTGTTCGCCTTTCAGTTCCTTTTCAATGGTATTATGACTGGTAAGTTCAGTGGCAAAATCCTTTGCTTTAATGGTAAGAGTTGGAAGAAAATCGGCAAGCGGACGTTTATCAGGCACTTGCAGCTTCCTTTTCATGTCATTGGTGCTGAATCCGCCAAACAACGCCTGATCACCTTTGCTGCGAATAATTGCAAATCCTCTATCGTCCACTCCCCGCTCATAAATTATACCTGAAAGTTTTTTTTCGGATTTTGAAAGTTTGTCCCTTGCCGTTACTCTTGCAATGTCTAATAGTCGCTGTTCAATGATTTCCTGTTTGCGTGTCTGAACTGCAAAATAAGTTTGGGCAAAAGCAATTTCATTTTTTGAAGAATCGCCATTTTGGGCTATCAGGTAACAAGCATACCTGGTTAATGCGATATCATCAATTTCCCTTTGAGCTCCTTTGGCAAGTTCTATCATTTTGTTGATTTCAACGAAATGTTCAGAAACAAGTACTCCGGCATTTTGACAAGCGTTTTTTGCCTTTTCAACTACCTTCAAAAAATTACGCCAGTCGGTATAATTGAAAATCTGTTGAAGTTCTCTTGCACTCCAACATTCTACACCATTAAGCATATAACATGCGTGCTCAAATTTATCAAGCAACTCTGAGATAAATTCTTTTTTCATTTTCTTTTGTTTTTTGAAATATATTTCACCTTTTCTTCCGCAACCCGTAATGCTTTTAAAGCAACTTGTTCGTCCGCTACTTCATAAACTAATTTGTCTGAGAGCCAAGCAACCAGCAAATCATTTTCTTTTAATTTAAAATACTCTGCAAGTTTTATTATCTGCTCCCGTGTCGCCTTACGCTGTCCACGCTCAATTCTGCTTAATATGGCTTGGTCAATATCGAGGTATGCTGCAACTGTCCGCAAGGGCAGTTCCTTTTCCTCTCTTAGTTTTCTTATGGTATCTCCCAAACTGTCCATTTTGATAAAAAGTATTTTGACTTATTTTGGCAAAAATACTATTCCATTTCCGAACTTTTATGCAAAAACCGTCCGAAAGTTTTCAACATTTCCGAAAACAAGCATGTGCGGGATTTAGCTCTTTGCCTTTTACTCATTCCGCTAAAAAAATAAAAAAAGGTCCAAAGTCAATGTGCCAAATGCGGGCTGGCATAAAATTATTTTTTAAAACTTTCGGAGCGTTTTCCGTGAAATGGGGGAGGGGGGGATGAAAACGGGCTTGCCGTGTACTGATCTCTGAGCAGCCGGGAAGGGCGAACAGAAGCCGGACGCCAACAGGAAAAATGAAACATGCGCATTAATAAAAAAACTGCTTTCCCGAATGAGAAAGCAGTTTCATTTTCTAAGCAAATGCAAATTATTTAGCTTCTGCCATTGGTTTTGTCTGAGCGTTGTAAGATAAATCGCTGCGGATGCTACCCTGAATTTCTTCATACTTCAATGTAAGAGCCATTAAAGCAGAATGGAGCTTTGTGAGCTCTTCGCCCAACATGGTGCGGGCTTCGCTCTGTTTGGCATGGAATGATGCAGCATCTTTTGCAGCAAAGGCAACTAAGAAATAATTATCAGCGCTGCCGAAGCCGCTGCGGTAAACGCGGTAATGCAGGGGGGACTTTTTTGAAATGCACAGCGCTTTGATGTCGGATGCCGCTTTGGAGAAAGCTTCCAGGTTGGAGGGGGCAACATGCCAGAAATGAAATTCGCGAAAGGGCATTCCTTCGGGCGCCTGGTCAATGCCGCCCGGCTGGTAGGAAAGCTCATGGTCGAGGCGGACAATGCTTGTTCCGTGGCGGTCGTAGCACTTATCCATTTTATCCCAGAGCGCTTTCATTTTATCCTTTCCCGCTTTTTCGGTGAGCGCTGCAAAGGGATTTTTGTCAAGGTCCGACATTGAATTAATCGGGCGGGTGAACCAGTAGCGGAAGTCGTCCGTAACGGAGCACAGCCATCCGAAATCGGAGATGTTGTGTTGTTTCATGAGCGCTACAAGCTCCTTGCTGTAGGTTTCATATTCGCTGACCATGGATGGTTTCACCTGGTCTTCGTGCAGGGTGTATGCCTGCATTTTGGTTTCTTTCTGCTGCGCCAGTCCCATGATGGGGGCAGCCAATAATAAAGCAACAAGTAATTTTTTCATAATACTTTGATTTTTGGTGTTAATAATTAATTTAATAGTCCGGACAAAATACTAAAAAAAATTTTGCCTGCTGCTGATTTGTACCCGTAAAATCCTAAAATGAATTAATCGGAATAATAAAAAGTAGCATAGTGCCAATAAAAAAAATTTAGGAAGGAAGGTATGAAAAGAACTCATTAATATTTCGACCATGCAAAATGCATTTCTTAATGGAACAAAGCGCAGATTTCAGGATAGTATGTACCAGGTGAGAGGTGGATAATTATTTCTGCACCACCACCTTTTTTGTAACATTCAATTCATCGGAAACAATCCGGGCAACATAAATTCCCGGTGAGATTCCGGATAAACTGATTTCAACCATTTCATTGAAAAATCCGCGAATATTTTTTTCAAGAACAAGCAGACCGGTGCTGTTGTAAAGTGAAATTCGAATATCCTGCAACGATGAAACCGGAATTTCGATAAAGAGATTTTCAGAAGCGGGATTGGGGAAAACGGAGATTGAAATTCCGGGGTTTGAATTTTCATTCACACCAACAATATTTCCGGGATCAACTACCCAGTTATGCGAGATTTCACTGCCAAAATCAGCAAGAAATGTTTTTACAATTAATCCGGATAATTTCTGAAACCGTGCATAACCGGTACCCTGCCCGGGATTAGCCCAGAAACTGAGACCGTCACCCCCGCTGTCATACAGCGTAAAGCGATAGCAGCCGGCAGAAAGATAAAAGGTATCGCGGTAAACAGTATTGGCAGTAAGCGTACCGGCAAGCACCTGGTAAATGATTTGATTGTTGTGATTGTAAACACGGTAATAGGTTTGGGAAGGAATACTGTTGGTTTTATAATGAAAAACAATCACGCTGTCGAATTCCTGCGGAATTAATGCATTAGAATAAATCGTGTCGTCATGCGGATATTGGTCAGCAATTCCGTTTACAGATTCAAGATAAGCAGTAAAGGTTTGGTTACCGGTGGCGGGAATGATGTAATCACCAAGCGTAACATCGGTAGTTTTGTTCGGCTGCAATGTTCCAGACCAGTTGAATGTGCTCATAAATGGCGAACCGGTCAATCCGTACTTAATAACTGCGCTTGTCAGGTTGGAAGTGCCGTTGTTGCGAAGCTGAACTTTTGCATTGTCACAAACAGGATTCATACGGGAATATTCGAAAATGGAATTGGGATAATAAACTTCTTCAATCGAAGCATCATCGGTGAAAACAGGCGCTTTATACTCTATGGCATGGGAGCCGAAAACATAATTGGCGGAGGGGCTTGCCGTAGTATATGGAGTCATGTCGGCATCCACAGTATGGGAAGAGCCGCCCGTAACGCTGAAATCGTAAATATCAGGATTGGACAATGCACCCGGGCACCAGTTGGAACGGTTGTAAATCCATGTTCCCCCCTGCGGAAAAACAGGATTTGTACCGCAAAGCCGCCAGATGTTTTTTGTGTTTGCCGTTGCACCGTCAAACTTAAATGTGCGGGTTCGTTGACAGAATTCCGCGCAGTTGGAAGCATCGGCTCCATGACCGGTCTGATGGATACGTATCCTGAGAAGCGAAGTATTGGCGTCCATATTTAAGTTGACAGGAATCAAATAGTTTTCAATCGGGTTGGCTGCATTGCCGTAAGGAAAGGAGCCGTTCCACAATGGGGTGATGGCAATGGGTTCCATCACTGGCTGCCCTTCGATCAGCGCAAAATCAATCGTTATCAACCACCCTTTTCCCACATTGGTTTCATAGCCGCCATGATTGTATTCAATCTCGACAGAATCATGCAGGAGCAGTTGATAATCGGTGATATCAATATGATAAGTGCTGTTCCAGGTGGAGCCGAATGAATTTCCGTAGGGGGTAATGAAGCGCACAATTTCCATGTTCATATCGGCAGAATCCACTCCTCCCTTTCTGCGGAGCTTAATGAAATCAAGATAGTCCCATTCTCCACATGCCATGCCGGGAGGGCATTTCACCGTGAGGTGGGCAGTCACTTTCCTGTACTGTACACTATTGGGGGGAAATGCTCCCCATGCAGGATAGGGATTGTTGCCGGCTGACGGATTAGTAACAACCGTTACCTGGTTATGGGTGATCACGTGGGTGGTATCGCCAGGCGCGGACAGAACAGTATTTCGGGAAATAATGATTGTTAAAAATAACAATGCAGCAATTGGTAGAAATGTTCTTTTCATTGACAAGGGATTTTTACAAACGTAATGGATTTTTAATTAAAAAAAACGCAAAAAAATTGAAATTAAGCCAGCGCACTTTTCAAAGTTTGAAAGAGGATTATAATGCCGTTCAATAACCGGATACTGCCATTACATAATTGTTGCATCCGGCATCAGAATATTTGTTGAATATTTGGGCATTGTTAGTTTTTCTTCTTCGAAATCACTGTAAATCTTATCACAACTATGAAATCAAAATTCAGCATTTCAATGATTGCTTTATGCTCATTTGTTAATGCAGCAAAAGCTCAAAACAATTCACACGATGTGATATTCGTTACTCCGAATTACCATGTCTATTCCTCGGTTCAGGACGGAAATACGCTTTACCTTGGAGGAGCTTTTAGCGGAGTCGGTCATAATACTGGCGGGCTTGCCGAACTCAAAAACACTTCGGATTTACCTGCCGATGCAATGCCTTTTCTGAACGGAACAGTCCATGCTGTGGTTTCGGATAATAATGGAGGATGGTATGCAGGCGGTACATTTAATGTGCAGGTGGGAAGCCAGACAAATTACAATCTTGTAAAAATAAAATCCAATAAAACCGTTGATACTACTTTCAAAGCAAATGTGAACAGCACGGTTTACGCTTTGGCTTATGATGGTTCCAACCTTTATGCCGGGGGAGGATTTACAGCCATTAATTCGACCGGCCGCACCTATCTTGCTTCTTTGAATAAAACAAACGGTAATCTAAATTCATGGAATCCTGTTCTTAATAATGCCGTGCGAAGCATTTCGCTAAATGACACATTAATCATAGCAGGGGGAAACTTCACCCAGGTGGATAATACAACGCGCGAATACCTGGCGGTATTCAGCAAAAGCAGCAAAGCATTATTAAAAAATTATCCGCAGGTAAATTATATTGTTTATGAAACTTCGATTTACAACAATACTGCTTATGCAGGCGGTGCTTTCTCATTCAGCGGACATAAAACCGGGCGCGGAGTAAGAATGCAGGGAACCACTGATGTTCCGAACTGGAATTCTCCGGTGGTGAACGGAACAGTATTCGCCTGCATTCCAGATGGCGGAGGGGGATGGTTTATCGGAGGTGGTTTCACTATGGTGGGAAATACACCCGTTTCCAATATTGCGCGAATCAAATCGGATAATACGGTGGACACTGTTTTCAGACCGAATCCGAATGCAACGGTTTATGCACTTGCATTCAACAACGGAACTGTTTATGCCGGAGGGTCCTTTAATAGTATCGGAGGAAAAACCCGGAATTACCTTGCTGCCATTACCAAAAGCACGGGCGTAGTCACTTCATGGAATCCGACTATCAACAATTCTGTAAGGGCGATTGTTGTAAAGGATTCTTTGGTTTTCATCGGTGGAAGTTTTACAATGGTGGATAATCTGAACAAAACTTATTTAGCGAGCATCAGCAAGAGCAATGGCAAATTGAAACCCTATTGCGGGCAGACAAATTATATTGTATATGAATTGTTCGAAGAGAATAACTTGTTATATGCAGGCGGAGCTTTCTCACAAACGGGATTCAGTACCAGAAATTCGGCAAAGCTGACCACATCAGGCGATATTCCTCAATATGATTTTCCGACTGCCAACGGAGCTGTTTATGCCTCCATTCCCGATGGAGCGGGCGGATATTACATCGGGGGTTCATTTTCTATGGTTAACAATGTTGCAAAAAATAATGTAGCGCATATCCTGGCTGACAATACAGTGGACGCTTCATTCAATGCCGATGTGAATTCAACGGTGCGCTCTCTCGCGCTTGATGCATCAAACCTGTACATCGGTGGCGCTTTCACACTAGTAAATGGAGTAGCACGCAATTATCTTGCAGCGCTCAATAAGACAAACGGCAATACGAAAACTACATGGCGTGCGGATGCAAACAACACCGTCAATTCGCTTGCTCTGAGTGGCACGGTGCTGTATGTTGGCGGCAATTTTACAACACTCGATTCGACAACAAGGAATTATGTAGGTGCTGTGGATGTAGCCACTTCCTCGCTTACTGCATGGAATCCTGCTCCTAATTACATTGTTTATTCCGTACTAACCAATGTTTCCGGCTCCAAAGTATATCTGGGGGGAGCGTTTACATCTGCCGGTGGACAAACAAGGAATTACATTGCATGTGTGAATAATACGAATGGCAATGCCACTACCTGGAATCCCAATTTGAATTCGTACTGCTATTCGCTGCTTCTATATAATAATTCGCTTATTACCGGTGGAATTTTTACAACTGTGGGCGGGACACCAAGAAACTATATTGCCTCAGTTGACACAACCAATGGGAATTTAAATGCATGGAATCCAAACATGAATGGACAGGTTAGCTGTCTTGCCAAATCAGGAACGACAATTTATGCTGGCGGAAGTTTCACAACCGTAGGGGGGACAAACCGCGAAAAAATTGCTGCCATTAATGCATCCACTGGTGCTGCCACTTCCTGGAATCCGAGAGCATCTTCGGACGTTTACACCATATTGGTTGATGGTTCCAATATCATTATCGGAGGTCCTTTTGCCTTCCTGGGGGCTTACAACAGGAATTATGCCGCCTGCATGAATCTGCTGAATAGTTCTTTGACTACAAATTATGACCCTTCACCTAATTCCTATGTTTATGGCATTACTAAAAAGGGAAGCACCGTATATATCGGAGGATTATTTACAACGGTTAAAGGAACAGCAAGAAACTATCTCGCTGCCACAGATTCTTCCAACGGAAATGTGCAAAGCTGGAATCCGAATATGAATGCAGCAGTCAACTCTGTTTGCATTGCAGGAAATAATATTTATGCAGGAGGAGATTTTACGACCATCTCCGGAGGCGGCACCACTCGCAACCGTCTGGTTGCTTTCAATACGTCCACCGGGAACAGCACTTCATGGAATCCATCGGCAAACAGCACCGTCAATAAAATAAATTATGACGGTGCGAATTTGTTTATTGCGGGGGGGCTTGATTATTTTGGTGGTGGGAACCGCAATTATATTTGCTCTTTTGATATTCCGACAGGTACCGTGAATGCCTGGAATCCAAACAGCAATTCATACATATATGCCATTTCGAGGTATAACAACAAGGTTTATTTGGGTGGAATTTTTTCCAGCATGAATGCAACCACAAGATACGGTCTTGCCGCTGTGGATGCATCCACTGCATCGTTGTTATCCTTCAACCCGGTGCTTACCACCACCGGAATAACCGTAAATGACCTGCTGGTTTTAAACGATACAATTTATGCAGGCGGCAGCTTTGCAGATTCCACTTCTGCAAATTTGATTTCATTTACCAGCTCAGGAACAAAGATTACTTCATGGAAACCGCAGGCAAATAGCGCAGTGAATGCTCTTGCATTAGACATTATACAGATTAAGTTTCTATGAGTTTTCTTTGTTCTACTCTAAAATTGTGTAAGCTGCAAGCGAGTTCCATTACCAAGTCATCATAGCCGTATCTTCTGTAACGAAATTTATC
>Ga0187893_10008051_pt1 | contig 16865 bp, 11 predicted proteins | sample MA1701074metaG_FD_139574 | JGI IMG/M metagenome (GOLD analysis project Ga0187893, IMG submission 139574) | White microbial mat communities from a basaltic lava cave in the Kipuka Kanohina Cave System on the Island of Hawaii, USA - MA170107-4 metaG ...
CGCGAGACGGGGTTCCAGGTTCCGACGCGCCGGACCTTGGCGGACGGGGACGCCGGGGTGGAGTGGAAATCCCTCGGGGTCTCGCGCCTGCACGACATGCTGAAGAACCCGGTCTACGCCGGGGTGTACGCGTACGGGCGCCGGCGCGCGAAGAAGGTCCTGGTCGACGGCCAGATCCGCCGGGTGCGTCCGGACACGCGCGATCCGGGCCGGTGGTTGGTGAAGATCGAGGGCGCGCATCCGGGCTACATCACGTGGGAGCGGTACGGGCAGAATCAGGAGAAGCTGCGGCAGAACATGACGCGGATGGGGAACCCGAGTCGAGGCGCACCACGCGAAGGGCCAGCCCTGTTGAGCGGGCTGCTGATCTGCGGCCGCTGCGGCCATCGCATGGGCCCGGGGTACGCGCGGGGCGCGCGCGGCCGGTTCTGGACGTACATCTGTCACGGGGATCGCGACCAGGGCCAGCAGGGGTGCTGGACGGTGGCCGGGGCGCGGATCGACGCGGCAGTGGAGAAGCTGTTTCTGGAGACGATGGTGCCGAGCGAGCTAGAGCTGTCGTTGGCGGTGGATCACGAGGTGGCGGGCCAAGCGGAGGAACTGGCGAAGCAGTGGCGGGCCCGCCGAGAGCAAGCGGCCTACGAGGCGCGGCGCGCCGAGAAGCGCTACAAGGCCGTGGACCCCGACAACCGCGTGGTGGCGAGAACCCTGGAACGCGAGTGGGAGAGCAAGCTCCGGGAGCTGGAGGAGGTGGAGCGGCAATACACCGAGGTCCGCCGCACCCGGCGCGTGGATCTGTCGGCGGACGACCGGGCGCGGGTGCGCGAGCTGGCGCGGGATCTCCCGGCGGTGTGGCGATCACCCGTGACGCCGCCGGCGGATCGGAAGGCCATGATGCGGCTGGTGATCGAGGCCATCTCCCTGTCTCCGATCGAGGTGCCGCGGCGCGCGACCTGGGTCACGGTGGCCTGGCAGAGCGGCACGGTGACCGAGATCGAAGTCCCGCGGCCCCACCGGCGCGATCTCTTCCGGACGCCGCCGGCCGCCCGTGAGCGGATGCGCGCCTTGGCCGCCGCCGGGCGACACGACGAGGAGATCGCGGCGCTCCTCAACGCGGAAGGGATGCGGACGGGGCGCGGTCTCCCCTGGACCACGTGGGCGGTCCGGTGGACCCGGAAGAAAGAGCGGATCTGCCGGGTCGCGCCCGACCGGCCGCGGCGCGAGCTGCTGCCCGACCGTTACCCTGATGGACGCTACTCCGTCGCGGGAGCGGCTAAGCGCTTCGGTGTGAAACTGGACGTCGTCCGTGCTTGGATCAAGCGGGGATTGGTAAAAGGCGAGCGCAACGACTTCCAGGCGCACCGTCGGGTGTGGTGGCTGGAGATCGCCGAGGACACCGCCGCGAGGCTCGAGCGCCTCGCGGCTCCGTTGAGACGGCCCTGAACCGCACGAAGGTGGTCGATCGAGCCTTTGCTCGTGCAGGAGGTTGCAGTATGAACGGCGGTACCCGAAGCGCTGAATGACCGTCACGCTTAGACACTCGTCAGAATCGCCAGGGGTCTGCTTGTCAGAAGTGATCCACTGATCGCCCGGTAGAGGAGCGCCTGGGGATACGCCAGGCGGTCAGGTCGGAGATCGGAGGCCTGTGGAAGGTGTGGGCATCGGTCGTTTGATGTCCACACCTTCCACAGGCCCGGCTACTGCAAGAACCTCTCCGGATGAGGAGGGGTGGGTCACTCTATCGAAGCATAAACGGTCAGATTCTCGTGAGCGTCGAGGCGTCACGGCCCCGCACTGACCACCAGCCACGCCGTCGCCAGCGGCGCGGCGCCGGAGCCAGCCGAAGACGGCGCGGATGAAGACGGCGAGCACGTCGCGGCCGAGCGCGGCATCGAAGGCCAGCAGGTAGCGCAGCGACCAGGGCAGCGACAGCACCCTGTACCCTCTCCGGTAGCCGTGGCCACTTCGGTGGGAGCGCCTCGTAGTACCCGTGCGCCTGAAGCACCACTAGCGGACTGCACCTCACCGAGGGCAGCCGTGGTGAACATCCGGTGGGGAGTCGCGCGCCTCGAGCGCCAGTACAGGGATGACAGGCACCATGGCGGGCCGGCGGCGTGAGACAGGGAGAGGAGGGAGGGCGAATGTCTGACCCTACTATGACTTCTTCGTGGGCGTGGATTGGGGGAGTGAGACGCACGTCGTCTGCGTTCTCGATCGAGACCGTCGGCGGCTCGCGGAATGCAGCTACCCCCATAGTGGAGCGGGGCTGACGGCCCTGGCCGACGATCTCATCGCGTTGGCTCCAACAGAGCCCGGCCGCATCGGGGTGGCGCTCGAAATTCCCCGGGGCGCGATCGTCGATACCTTGCTCGAACGCGGCCTGCATGTCTTCTCGCTCAATCCTAAGAAGCTCGATCGCTTTCGCGACCGGCACACCGTCGCGGGGGCCAAAGATGACCGGCGCGATGCCTTCGTGCTGGCCGACTCCTTGCGGACGGATCGTCCGGTCTTCCGGCGCGTGCAGGCTGACCATCCCCGCGTCATCGAGCTGCGCGAGCTGGCGCGTGTGGACGACGACCTGGGTCAAGACCTCCGCCGCCTCAGCAACCGCCTGCGGGCGCAATTGCACCGGTTCTTCCCACAGGCCCTCACCCTGTGCCCGGCCGCCGACGACCCGTGGTTCTGGGCCCTCTTGGAGCGTGTGCCCACGCCCGTCCACGCCCAGCGCCTGTCGGCAAAGACTGTGGCGGCGGTGCTCAAGGTCTACCGTCTCCGGCGCCTGACCGTGGAGACCATCCGCGAGGCCCTGCAGAGTCCACCGGTGCACGTGGCTCCGGGGACGGTGGAGGCGGCGAGCGCTCACATCGCCCTTCTGCTGCCCCGCCTCCGGCTGCTCCATGACCAACGCCTCAAAATCGCCAGGCAGATTGAAACGCTGCTGGAGGAGCTCGGCCAAGAAGACGTTCCGGGAGAGCACCGTGACGTGACTATCCTCCGGTCCTTGCCGGGCGTGGGGAGAGTCGTCGCCGCCACGGTGCTCGTCGAGGCCGCGCGGCCTCTGGCCGAACGAGACTATCAGACTCTGCGGGCTCAGGGCGGCATCGCTCCGGTGACCCGACAGAGTGGCAAGAAGATCAGCGTGAGCATGCGCTATGGGTGTAACTCCCGCTTGCGCAACGCCTTCTATCACTGGGCACGAACGAGCGTGCAGAGCGACCCGCATTGCCGAGCCCACTACGACCGCCTACGCCATCACGGGCATGGTCACGCCCGCGCACTCCGCGGCGTTGCTGATCGTTCGCTCGCGGTTCTTGTTGCCATGCTCAGGACCCGCACGCTCTACGATGCCGACCGACGCCGCGGAAGGGCGGCTTGACAAATGGTGGGGAGTCCACTGCCGCACCGGGACCTCGGGAATCACCCGATCGACGAGCTGCGCTGCTAGCTCGGTCATGCGGCGGCCCCCACACGAGGGACAGAAGCCGCGCCCTTTGCAGCTGAACGCCACGACCATGTCGTCCCCACACTGTGCGCAGCGCACATGCAGGCAGCCGTGCTCCAGCAGGCCGCAGCGGAGGTAAGCTCGCAGCTCACGCGTGACGAAGGGCGGCAGACTGCCGCCGTCTTCCCCGGCGCTCCGCGCCAGGAACGTGTCGAGATGGGCCTGCACGGTGCGGTAGAGGATGGAGCCCTCCGGCTGGCGGCGCTGATAGGTCGGCGGTGCACACCCCCGGGGCATGCTCGAAACGGGTGCAGCCGAGCTGCCGGGGGAAGGAGCGACGACAGTGACGACCGCGCGAGGACTTCGCGAACATCAGCCGGGGCCGGCCCGCACGGGGCCCTGCCCAGCGTGGTGGGCAGTCAGCCTGGAACGCTGGAAAGGCAGGAACGTCGACGACGCTCACCTCGAAGGCGTATTCACCTTGGCACACCGACAAACGAGGACGTCGGGGCCAAGACCTTGGCGCACGCGAGGATGCTCGTCACCGCGCGCTCGATCTCGACCACGGCAGACTCGGAAGTCGGCGCTTGCGTCGTTGGACGTTCGCGGGGCACTCTCGGTACCGGATGAACCGATTGACCCCGGCCCTTCCCAACGTTCCGGTGACCATCAACCGCGAGCCGCCTGGCGCAGCGACGCGATGACGGCCACTGCCCAACTCCGGGTTCGCGTCAACGACGAGCTCGTGCTCGACGCGGGAACGTGCGAGGAGGTCTCGGCTACGCATGGTCCGGAGCGACTCCTTCGCCCGCCGCAGATCACCCTCTTCCACCAGGTGCTCGCCTACCTGCAGGCGAAGCCGGATCCGCCCACGCGGCCGTCCGGCTCGATGGCCGGGCGCGAGGGCGTGGCCGCGGCCGCTCTCGCTCTCCGCTGGGGCTCCTACCTCGCCGTGCTGCTCGACCGTGCCAAGCCCCTCTCGGCCGACGTCCGCGCGGCGAGTACCAGCCGCATCAGCGACGAGGAGATGGCGCGCATCAACATCGAGGCGTCGGCCGCCCTCGCGGACTGGATCGACCTCTACCACACTGCCCGGGGCGGGCGGCTCTATGAGCAGCTCGTCGACCGGGCCGTCGCCTACCTGCCGATGCCGAAGAAGACGGCGAAGCTCACGGGCAGCGCGTTCGCGGCCCTCGCCGACCCCGCTATGGCGGCCCGTGTCGTTCAGGCCGCCGATGCCGAGCGACGCGCACGAGTGGAGGCCGACGCCGAGCGCTACCCAAGCCGGCTGCTCGCCAACGCGCTCGTGAACGTCGCCTGGCGCAACGGACCCGTGGAGGACATCCACGCCGGACGCATGCCCGACTACCCACTCGCTCAGCGGCGGGTGACGCCCGCCGAAGAGCGGGGGTTGATGCGCTTTGCGAGCGACGGGATGGCCCTCGGGATGACGGTGTGCCTGCAGCTGGCCCTCGAGCGGCCCCGGCGGTCATGGCGCGAGCAAGTGTTGCCCTTCGGACTGGCCGAGATCCTGGGGATCACGCCGTCGAGGTGGACGCTCACGGAAGCCTCGCGGGAGGTTCGCCTGCCGGCGGCCTGTCCGCGGGCGCGGCCGTAGGGTTCCACCTGGTCGCCATCCTGGTGCAACCCGGGCCGCTCGCCGATAGATTCGGCAGGGCCCTAGCGGCGGTGACCGCGCGGCAGTGCCCAGCGCCGAGGGCAGGGCGCCCGGTTGGCGGGTGAGCGGGAGGTATCGACAACGCGGTCGCCTGCGGACGCGATCTGAGCCGCGTGCCGAGGCTGGGTCAGGCTGACCGGTGAAGTCAAAGACTTGGCCCTATGCTGGCTCCAACACGCCACGATCGATGTCGATCCTCCGCCTGCGTGGATCGCGCTGTCGCGCCGCCGTCCTGCGGGGATAGCTCCTGATGCGCGCCGGTACCTCGACCCCGCGCGGGACTGTTAAACCCTTATTCAGGATGCGCCATGGTCGGCCTTTGGGCTATCGGTCGCCTGGCGCTCGGGTCGGCGAGGAAAAGCGATTTGCTACCACGCTGCTACCAACCCATCCGTAGGTATGGGCATCCACGGAGATGAGAGCCCGAGGGTTTTCCTTCAATCTTGCCCAGTTCGAGGGTCTTGGAAGTCCTGGGAAAGGTCCTGAAGGCTACTTTTAATCAGGGGGTCCCGGGTTCGAGTCCCGGACGGCTCACCAAATCAAGGACTTACGCGACGAGACACGCGCTGCGTCAAGTTTTGGTTCCAAATGCCGGTTTTCGGCGCCTCGGTTCGCTCCAGAACTGGGCCCGCCGCCGGTCTCAGCGTGTTTGGCTTCGAGGCGGCGCCCGGAGCGTCGTGAGGAGGTCTGCGATCTCCTTGTGCAACCACGCCGTAGGCGCTCCCCCACTGCGGCGGCGACGCAAGCGGCGCACGGGATGGCCGGCGCGGGGACCAGCGGCGATGAGTTCCTGGACGGAGGCAGCGGCGTACCCAGCCAGCAGCGGTATCTGGTCGGCCACTGGGTCGGTCGCGCCGGGCTCCTCGGGCAGGCGGCCGCGGCGACGGAGCAGGGCGATCACTCGACCGTGAATGTGCTCCAGGATCCGGGCAATCTCCTCGTCGATGGGAGCGGGCAGCGGGTCCATCGGCGCTGGCTCAAGTGTCCGATTGTGTGACGCCGGACTGACGCAGGAAACGCCGCGGCGCGCGCTAAGTAGCTGATCGCAAGTCGCCCGACGTGCTGGCAAGCTATCTGCGTCGGGCTAGCGCCGGTGAGCGGGGACCCGCGGGCCTCCGCCTCGTTCCGTGCTCCTCACCGGTTCCAGGAAGTCTTCCGGGAGTGACCATGCCCACGCAGCGAAGACGGCGCCGTTCGGGAATGAAGCGGCAGTCCTGGTGGCTCGCCGGGATGCTGGCGGGTCTGATCTTCGGCCTGCCACTGGCGCAGGCGCAGACCTCGGCCGACTACACCCACGGCGTGGACGTGTCCGGCAGCGTCGCGACGATCTGGTTCAAGGCGACCCAGACCAGCACCACCTGGGTCGACGTCCACTATCGGCTCAACGGCGGTGTGCCACAAAATCTGCGCATGATCTACAGCTCGACCGCGCGCCGGCACGAGCAGAGGGTGCCGAGCCCGGTAGCCGCCGGCAACGTGCTGGCCTACAGCTTCACCTATAACAAGGGCGGACCGGCCTACAACACGGCAACCTTCAGTTTCACCGTCAGCAGCCGCGGCGGGGGCGGCGGAGCCCTCACGTTCACCAACGGCGTCGACCAGCCCAGCAGCAGCGCGGCCACGCTTTGGCTCAAACCTTCGCAGCCGATCGCCTTCGCCGACGTGCACTACACGATCAACGGCGCGGGGCAGCAGAACTTCCGAATGCCCCTCAACAGCGCCAGCGGCCCCTTCGAGAAGACGGTGACCGCCCTGAGCGCCGGCCAGGTGATCAACTACTGGTTCACCTACAGCGTCACCGGCGCGACCACCGCCGACACCGGTCGCTTCAGCTTCACGGTGGGCGGCGGCGCGGTGGCCACGCCGACCTTCACGCCAGGGCCCGGCACCTACAACGCCGCGCAGACGGTCTCGATCAGCACGACCACGGCCGGCGCGACGATCAAGTTCACGGTGGATGGCTCGACCCCGACGGCGGCCTCGCCCACCTACACCGGTCCGATCTCGGTGCCGGCGACGCGCACCGTGAAGGCGGTCGCCACGAAGGCCGGGATGAACAATTCCGCCGTGGCCTCCGGCACGTACACCATCAGCGGCGGGGGCGCCGGCTGGAACGGGCTCACGACGTTCAGCATCGTCAACCAGACCAACGGCCGATGGGCCGACAGCCAGGTTTACTGGGCCATCATCGGCAGGGACTGGTTCACCGGAGACTTCGTGCACGTCGATCTTTCCGGAAACCTGATCCCGATGCGGCTCGGCGACAACGGCCAGTTGGTGAAGAACGGCCAGGGGTACGCCAACTACTTCTTCTCGCTGGCGCAGGGCGACTCGGTCACCATCCCGCCGATCGACTCCGCACGCATCCTGTTCAGCGTCGGCAGCCCGATGTACATCCGCGTCGTCGTCGGCGGTGACGGCAGGATCGCTTACGCCGGCGCCAACATCCAGAACCCGTCGGATCCCAACATCGACGTGATCTTCGATTTCGGCGAGATGGCGATCCTGCCCAAGGGCCACCCGTCACAGGGGATCTTCGTCAACACGACGCGGGTGGACCAGTTCGGCTTCCCGCTCAGGCTGCGGGTCCAGGGCCTGAACGGCTACGATGAAACGGTCGGCGAGCCGCTGACCGAGGGGCGCGACACGCTCGTGCAAAGGTTCATCGCCGAGGTGCCGGCCGAGTTCAGGGGCCTGGCCCAGGCGCCTTACGCGCCGTACCGGATCATGGCGCCGGCGCATGCCACGTTCACGGCAGGCAAGGCCAACGCGAACTACCTGCAGGCCTACATCGATTCGGTCTGGGCGAGGTACCGTACGCAGGACCTGGTGTTCACGCTCGGCGGCCTCGGCACCTTCACCGGCCGGGTGGTGGGAGACCTGTTTCGCTTCACCGGCGGCAACCGAGGCGGCACGTTCTTCATCAACGGCAAGCCGAGCACCTCGATGGTGCTCCTCGGTAACGGCTTTCTCGCTGACCCGGCGGGCGCATCCGAAGTGGGCACGCAGCTGCAGATCCAGGCCCAGATCTGCGCCGCGCTGAATCGCCATGTCGTCGAGCATCCGGCCAACTGGCACAACGCCGCGGCGTTCTACCCGCCCGGGCAGCCGGCCAACTGGTTCGCCAAGTTCTGGCACGACCACAGCATCGACAATCTGGCCTATGGCTTTGCGTACGACGACGTGGGTGGCTTCAGCCCCTCGCTGTACACCGATTCACCGACCGTCGTGACCTTCACGATCGGCTGGTGACCCCGCCGCTCCTTCAGGCTCGCTTGTAGACGCGCACGTAGTCGATCTTCATCTGCGCGGGGAACGGTGTCGTGGGGGTGGGGTTGCCCGGGAAGTGGCCACCGACCGCGAGATTCAGGATGATCGAGAACGGGTGATCGTAGACCCACCTCGTCCCGGGTGGAAGGTCTGCGGGGGTGCGCGTCGCATACAGGTGGTCATCGACATACCAGCGGACCACGTTCGGCTCCAACTCGATCGCGAAGGTGTAGAACTCGTCGGCGAAGCTTTGACCCGCCGGCAGCCGGTACGTGTTGGTGATCGCATTGCCGCCGCTGTATCCCGGGCCATGGAGAGTGCCATATAGCAGCGCTGGATCTTGCCCGAGAATCTCCATCACGTCGATCTCGCCTCGGGCCGGCCAATTCACGTTGTCGGGGTCGTCGCCGATCGTCCAGAATGCCGGCCACAGTCCCTGGCCGGCGGGCACCTGGACGCGAGCCTCGAATCGCCCATACGCCTGGGAGAATATGCCGTCCGTCCGGATCCTGGCGGACGTGTACCGGCAGGGTCCGTACCAGCACGACGAACCCGGGGGCGTCACCTCACGCGCCGTGATGACGAGGTTGCCGGCCCCATCCAGCGACGCGTTCTCCGCGCTGTCGGTGTAGAGCTGGAGCTCCGCGTTGTCCGCCGAGCTGCCAGTCCTGTACCTCCACCTGGCCGGGTCGGGCCTCGTTCCGGCCGGCCCGTCGAATTCGTCGCTCCAGGCCAGCTGCCAGTTGGTCCCACCGGGCGCGGCTCGCTCGTAGCACTTGACGTAGTCGACGATCAGGTCGGCCGACCCGTCGGTCGGCGGCAGCCAGGTGCCCTGCGTGATCTCCTTTTCGTCCGGGTCCCACGCGCCGCCGACGCAGACGTTCAGCACGAAGGCCTGCTCCGACCACTCGTCGTCGAGCGTCTTCCAGTCGGGCACCGTGGGCGTCTCCCTGCGATTGTGCTCCTCGGTGATCTGCTTGAGGGAGTAGCTGTGCAGCTTGACCGGCGCGCTCGCTGGATCGTCGATGCGCACGAGGTCTCCGCTCTCGTTCACGACGACGTCGACGTAGAAATCGAACATCACGTCGGTGACCGTGCCGGCGCCGTCGTGCACCTGGTACCAGTCCACGGCAAAGGTGTGCGGCTGCGTCCACTGCTCCGCGGTCAGGAACCCCTTGATGGCCTGGCTCGCGTCGGCCGGCACGCTCGCAAACCACTGTGGGACTGGCTTGGCGGAAAAATTCGGAGGAAATTCCGTCGAGCGGGTCATGAGCCGGGAGGTGAAATCCGGCCGCTGCGCGGCCGACAGGATGGTCTCCATCACGTCGATCTCGCCCCTCTTCGGCCACACGTTCTGGTCGTCCACCACGCCGACCGTCCACAGCGCGGGCCACAGGTGGCGCCGCCGCGACGTCACGTCGGCTCCCTTGGGAATCTGCCTGGCGCCGAACAGGAACAACCCGTATTTCTGCCGGAAGTGCGATCGCATGCGCCCGCTCTGGGCGATCCATTCGCCGTTGCTGCGCTGCCGCCCTCTCGTGACCACCAGCCTCACGCCGCCTCCGGGGACCAGCCGGACGTGGTCGGGAACGTACTCGGTCGGCGAGCCCGCGGGGTCCCTCATGTTCTCGACCACCCAGTTGTTCAAGCTCGAGAACGTGTCGGTGAAGGTGGGGACGTAGGTCACCGCGTCCCCCGCCGCCGCGCTCCGGCTTCCCCGCGCCGATGTCGCATCTGGCGCCGGTGTCGGGGGCGACGCCGATGCCGGCAGCACGATCCCGGGCTTCAGCGTCCCGTCGGCGGTTCGCAGTCCCCAGGATCGCTGGCCCACATCGCGCGTGGGCTCGTCGAACGCCTCGAACAGGAAGGTCGGCACGCCGCCCGGCAGGACCCACGAATTCACCAGTCCGTCGAGGTAGCTCGCCTGGTTGGCTTGGGTCGTGTACGGCCCGCCTCCCGCGCTCGGCCATCCGGACTCACTGAGAAACACCTGCACGCCGTTGATGCCCGCGTTGCCCATCGCGGTCAGCACCGTGTTGTATTGCAGGTCCAGCAGGCTCCAGTACGGCGCCTCCTTGGGGTCGTTCGTGGCCGGGTCGACCGTGCTCGTGAAGAGCCCGAACTCGGGAAACCACGAGGCCGTCGAGGGAACGCGGTTCACGACGTCTTCCACCGTGTACGAGGGATGGATGTTGACGAAGACGAACGGCTGCGTATTGACGCTGCGGACGGCGGCAATGTACGGCTCCATCGAGCGCGCGGTCGGCGAGTCCTGGAACGTGGCGCCGCCCGGCGGATAGGACGTGAGCCCTCCATACTGCAGGGTCACCGAGATCGGCGTATCCGGAAATCCCGCCGCCGTCAGCGCCCCTCGCAGGTTCGTCACCGCGCGCGCGAAGATCTCCGGATCGATGTTCGCCTGCAGCCGGTCGTTGACTTCATTGCCGGGCACGATGACCTTGATGACACCCGCCGCCAGGTACGGCTCGATGGCCGCCACGTACGCCGCCGCGCCCGCGGCCGTCTGCAAGATCTCAGTGGCCACCACGTTGCGCGTCCCCAGCAGGATCTCGATCCCGTTCGCCTGCGCGTACTGCAGCACCGCCTCGCTCGTGGGATCGATCGCCAGCTGGTCGGTGAACAGGTGGTAGATGTGAATGATCCTGAACCCGTCGACCACCGTCATCGTGTGCAGATCGTCCAGCACGGTCCCGCGCTGTGGCGACGTCCCGCCGTAGCAGATCCCGAGACTCTCCGAGAACGGATTGAAGCTGCGCGGATAGGGCGCCCGCGCCGTCCACTTGTTCGTCGAATCCAGCCTGTGCCCGGCGGCCTTGATGGTCACGACCTCGCCGAGCACGATCTGCACCCCCCGGATGATGGCGTGATCCAGCGCGACGCCGTTGCGATCCTGGTACTCCACGGTCATCGTGGTCACGTCCAGAGGCACCCCGGGACACAGCTGGCTCACCGCACGGCGCCTGCTCAGGGGGCCGAACCGCACCGTCCCGGCCCCATCGAATCCCGCGTACACGAATCGCGTGGCCTGCGGGGTGACGGGCACGCCCTCCATCGGCCCCGGGCCGTCGCTCTGCCCCTCCTCGGACGGGTTCAACGTATTCTCGACCACTTCTCGACCACGACGTCTCCGCTCCTCCGCGCGCCCTTTCCGGGGCCACTTCCTTTGTCTCCGCGCGCGTAGGCCCGGAGCACGGAGCCAGGGCTGAGGAGGACGCCGGCGCCGGCCGAGTACTGGAGAAAAGTCCGCCGAGCGAGGCCCGGGCGGGGCGTCCGAGGGTCCTGTGCCATGCGCTGCCTCCTCTGCAGTGTGGCCGCGGTGAGTGGGGGCTCGTTCTCACCTTGCCGACGCGGCTACACCGTTCCGAGCCGCCAACCTCACAGCCGCGGAAGAACTCGGCGTTGCGCGCGCCCGAAGGTAATGACCGATGCTCCGCCCCTGCGGGCGCTCATTCGATCACCTGATCGGCACGAAACAGGAGCGAGGGCGGGATCGTCAAGCCCAGCGTCTTGGCGGTCCTTCCCTTGATCACGAACTCGTACCTCGTGGGCTGCTCGACGGGCAGATCACGCGATTTCGCACCTTTCAAGATCTTGTCGACGTATGAGGCGGCGCGCCTGTACAAGTCCGGGAAATGTGCCCCGTATGACATGAGACCTCCTGCTTCCACGATCTCTCTGTATCCGTAGATCGCGGGCCGTCGACGAAGCGCCAAGCGCGACCGTGCCCAAGGTCACGGCACCATGGGCTTTCGCGCCCGTCGCAATTGCGGGAACTGCTCGAGAGAGTACAAAGCGCTTCATGGGATCTCGAGAGAGCATTGTGACGGAACCCTTCTGAAGGTTGTACATGCTTCGGCGCGGAAGTGCAGGGGAATTTCTAGGGCGCTCGCTCCCCCCTCGCCTGCCTGACGCCAACCTTCACCTCGTGGACGCCATCCTTCACCTCGTGCCCCCCAGGGGCGCGGCGCCTAAGCCGTGATGTTCCGCTGACGTACTCGACATGGCAAGGGGCCCGGCTGGCCCGGGGACCCGGCCCGAAGTGGCCGAAGCGCGGGGGCCGCGCGGGCGCGGCGGGAGGGGCCGCATAGGCGAACGGCGTCTCCGCGGTCTGGGGTCCAACGCGTAACGGGGAAGCGGGCGTGGAAGGGCCGCCCGTCTAGGGCGGATGCGATATTCAGGGCTTATGTTCACGGGGGGCGTGTCGAGATCAGGGAATCCCCGGGGCGGCGGGACGCCCGGAGGCGGGCTGAGCCCGAGCCGGTCCAGGAGATCGCGCAGCCTCTGCCCCCCGGGTAGAGGCTCACGATGCGTCGGCCACCACAGCGACTGCACAGCAGCACGTCGACCTCGAACACCCGCCTCAACAGGGCAGCCCAGGAGAGTCTTGCGGCCGCGGACGAGGGACGGCTTTCGGACCCGGGAGGCGAGCGCCGACCTCGGTGCGCGCGCCCAGCTTGGTCAGGAGGCGAGGGGCCTGGCGCCTGGTCACCGCCGAGCGCAGCGTCCCGGCTCGAGCGGGGGACCACGGCGGAGCGAAGCTGGGCGCGGGGGCCCAGGACGCCGTGGAACCGGAGCAGGTGAAACCGGGGCGGGGGGATGAGCACGCTGAGCTTCTCGATCACCTCCAGCGGATCGAGCAGCAGGTGCGTAGCGCCGTCACGGCGGATGGGGTAGCTGGTAGGTGAGCTGTCCATTGGGGCTCTCGGTGAGTCGGGCCAGGGCCAGGGGGGGCCGCAGGAGGTAGCGACAGAGGTGCTTGAGCTGCTCCCGGGCTCGGGCGTCGAGAGCCACATTGGCGTGCAGCGAGAATCCCTCCCGACGCGCGCAACGAGGCTGTTCACCGTCCCTCACCGGGGTGGCGGTGCGCAGCCGCCGCACGGGGTGGCCGGCGCGAGGACCGGTGGCGAGGAGCTCCTGGATGGAGGCGGCGGTGTAACGGGCCAGGAGAGGCATCCGCTCGGCCACCGGATCGGGAGCGCTAGGCTCCGCGGGCAGGCGGCCGCGGCGGCGGAGAGACAGCACCCATTGGCGTACGGCCCTCCTGGGGATGACTCGATCGACCAGCTGGGCGGCTAGCTCGCTCATCCGGCGGCTCCCGCAGGCGAGGCAGAAGCCGCGGCCCTTGCAGCTGAAAGCTACGACCATCTCATCTCCGCAGGGCTCGCACTTGACGTGCACGCAGCCGTGCTCGAGCCGACCACAGCGCAGGTAGGCGCGGAGCTCGCGGGTGACGAAGGGCGGGGAGCCCTTCGCCGCCGCCTTGGTCGGAAGCGCGGGCCAGGAAGGCCTCGAGATGGACTTCGAGGGTGCGATAGAGGGCGGTGTCCTCTCGTCGGTGGCGCTGACGGGTCGGCGGGACACAGAGCCCCGGGACACCCGAGCCGGATGCAGCTGGGCTGCCTGGGGAAATAGCGAGGAGAAGCCAAGGAGGATAGGGCCTTCACGAGCATCGTCCGGATGTTGACCGCGTGGCACTGCCCACCGCAGAGGGCAATGCGCCCGGCTGCCGGATTAGGAGAGGTATCGACAACGCGGCCGCCTCAGGACGCGGTCTGATCTGAGCCCCGCGGTCTGATCTGAGCCCCGCGCCGGGGCTGAGCGAGGCTGGACTGCCAAGGCAAGACCTGGCTCCATATTGGCTCCACCGCACCGCGACCCACGGCGATGCTTCGCTGGCGTGGATAGCGCGGTGGCGCCGCAATCCCGCGGGGATAGCTCTCGATGCGTGCCGGTACATCGACCCGGCGCGGGACTGTTAATCAGGATTGGGGGTGCTCCCCACGCGAGCGGTTCCATCACCCAGAGCCTTGATGGTTCCACTCTGGTTCCAACACACGAGAATTCAGGCGGCACGTCGACGGTGCGGCCGCCTCAGCGTTCCTCGAAATCACGTGCGCTTACCTCGTCATGCATCGCCGTGCGCAGGTCCGCGGACTCGCTTTTAATCAGGGGGTCCCGGGTTCGAGTCCCGGACGGCTCACCAAGCTTTTCAAGGGCTTGGGCGACGACCTGCGCGTTATGTCCAGTCTGGTTCCAGATTCTGGTTCCAAAATTGATCTCCGACCGCAGCTCCGCCTGGTCCAGCACCTCCACCCAGCGTCGGCCCTTGCTCGGAATCCACTTGGCGTAGAAGCGCAGGGTCGTCGTCGGGGTGGCGTGGCCGAGCTGGGCGCTCACGTAGGTGATAGGCGCGCCCGCCGCGAGGAGGAGGCTCGCAAAGGTGTGGCGGAGGTCGTACAGCCGGAACGCCGGTAGCTTGGCCTTCTTCAGCATCCGGCGGAAAGCCTTGCCCGCCGCCCACTTGTCCTGGACGCGACCGTGGTCGTTGGGAAAGAGGAGATCAGGCTCCCCCGAGCCGCGTCGGAGCGCCTCCTCTTTGAGCCAGCTGAGGTAGCGATACAGCGTCCGGGCAAGCTCAGGTGAGAGGTCGACCGTCCGGCGCTCGTAGGTCTTCGTGGCTTTGATGCGGCCATAGCTGGCCGCGCGCTCGACCGAGATCGTCTTCTCGCGAAAGTCGATGTCGTCGGGGCGGAGCGCGAAGGCCTAGCCAGGACGCAGGCTAGCCTTCGCGAGCGTCGCGAAGAATGCGCCCCAGCGCGGCTCGTGCATCGCGGCGTCCAGCAGGAGGGTGCGCTGCTCCCAGGTCATAGGCTTGATCGCGCGCACGCGATCGGCGGGCGTGACCTGGCCCGTGGTCGCGACATCACTTCGCGTGAACGCGCGCCCCACTCACGCTAGGATGTCGGCATGGCCGTACCGCGACCAGGGAGGCACACGATGAAGAGAACATCTCTCGCCACCTTCTTGCTGTTCGCCCTGCTCCTTTCCGGAGGAACGGCACTGGCCGGCACCGAGGGGACCAGCAACACATTCTTTGGAGTGAATGCCGGCGTCAATACGCCTGGTGACGACGATGAAGCGACCTTCGTTGGCGCCGACGCCGGAGCCGGCACCGGCACCGGGAGAGCCAACACGTTCGTCGGGTATCGCGCCGGGCGTAACAATACCGACGGGGCCGGGAACAGCTTCTTCGGCTCCAATGCCGGCGTGAGCAATACCACGGGGTCCAACAATAACTTCCTCGGGGTCGCCGCCGGCTCCACCAATACCACCGGACACGACAACACCTTCATCGGGCTGATCGCAGGGGGCATGAATACCACGGGCTCCAACAACCAGTTCATCGGGAGCTGGGCGGGCTATAGCAACACCGAGGGCAGTAACAACAACTTCGTGGGGGTCGGGGCCGGCTACAGCAATACCACCGGGCGCAACAACACCTTCATGGGCATTGGAGCTGGTCAGGGCCACACCACCGGCTTCAACAATAACTTCATCGGCAACTATGCCGGCTACAGTGGTAGCGGCGGCAACAACAATACCTTTCTGGGAAGTTATGCCGGCTACCGCAACGCCCAGGGCGGCTCCAACATCTTCCTGGGAACGTCGGCCGGCTACAACAACATCGACGGGATCCTCAACGTCTTCGTGGGCCACTATGCGGGCTACAGCAGCTCGACCGCGAGTCACAACACCTTCCTCGGGATTTATGCGGGCGTCAGTAACCTCACAGGGGCCTACAACACCCTGCTCGGCCATTCCGCGGGTTACGCCAAAACCGAGGGGAACTCCAATACGTTTGTCGGCTACTTTGCCGGGCACAGCAACGGGACCGGTAGTGGCAACGTCTTTCTCGGTCACACCGCCGGCTACAACGAGCCGGGCTCCAACAAGCTGTACATCGACAACTCTACAACCGCGAGCCCGCTCATCCACGGCGATTTCGCGACCAATCGCCTGACCTTCAACGGCAGTGTGACGGTCACCGGGAATCTCACGAAAGGATCGGGCAGTTTCGTCCAGCCTCATCCATCTGACCCCGGCAAGGAGGTGGTCTACGCCTTCTTCGAGGGACCCGAGCACGCCGTCTTTCTCAGGGGGAAGGCCAAGCTCGTCGGCGGGCGGGCCACCATCGAGACCCCGGGCCACTTCCGGGCCGTGGCCGGCAAGGATGAGGACATCACCGTCCAGCTGACACCAAGGCATGCGGACACCTTCGGTCTGGCCGCGGTCCGCGTCACCAAAAGCAAGATCGAAGTGAGGGAGCTCAAGAGCGGAACCAACACCTATGAGTTCGACTATTTCATCACGGCCAAGCGGGCGGGCTTCGAAGGGCACGAGCCCATCCAGCCCAACACGCATTTCACCGCCGATATGAAGACGGCGGCCGATTTCGAGAAGGCGTACGAAAAGACCGATGACCTGACCATCAATGCCATGCGAAACCTGCTCATCGCCAACGGAATCCTGACCAAAGACGGAAAGCTCAACCCACCTCGGTCGACACCCAAAACCGGCCATAGGTCGACACCTCAAAACCGGCCATAGGGGATAGGCGCTCAAGAACGTTGACGCGGCGGGGCGGGCTGTGCTCCCTCCGCCGGCATGACCAAC
>Ga0187893_10008052_pt1 | contig 16864 bp, 11 predicted proteins | sample MA1701074metaG_FD_139574 | JGI IMG/M metagenome (GOLD analysis project Ga0187893, IMG submission 139574) | White microbial mat communities from a basaltic lava cave in the Kipuka Kanohina Cave System on the Island of Hawaii, USA - MA170107-4 metaG ...
CAAAGATCATCAACGTACCCAACATGAAGGATCACGGTGCAGCCGGAGTCACTGGGTGTCTGAAGAACATCGCGTACGGCAGTTTCTCCAATATGGACCGATCGCATCGTTACCGGCAAACGCATACTTACTCGTTTGTCGGGAGGCTGGCGGCGGTTGAACCAGTGCGGTCCCGGACAGTGTTGCAGATCATGGATGGCCTGCGAGGTGTCTGGCATGGTGGGCCCTCGGCACTCAATCCTCGTTTCGTCTTCTACCCGAAGCAGATGATGTTTGGCACCGACCCCGTTGCGATTGACCGTCTCATGCTTGACGTCATCGAAGCCAAACGAAAAGCCGAAGGCGCCGTTTCACTTTGGGACCGAACGGTGCCAGAGGGCAAAGATCGCAACAATCCGAATGTCAGCGTGTATATTCGTGAGCCAGGTCACATCGACTTTGCTTCGACGCTGGGGCTGGGTGTCTCTGACCTGACCAAGATTAGAGTCAAGGAGATTGAAGTATGATGCTCGTTTTGCTGCTGGCGGCATTGCCAATGATTTTTTGGGATCAGGGTCCGGAGACGGCGGTAGGGCTCAAGCAAAACGGCATCGAACAAGTGCTGGTTCCTGCGGAACGACTGCAAGCTTGGAAGTCCAGTGGACTAGCTGTTCGTGGAATCACGGCCGCTGAGTGGAGTGCATTGGAAGAGGCGTCAGCGCCTGGTGTCGACCGGCAGGTTCAAGTAGCCTCGGCGACGCGCAGCCCTTACCTCATTGCGAATGGCTGGCGCTTTATCAGAAATCGCTCGGCAAAGTATCGCTACTCCTTGCCTGCGGGGAAAGCTGCATTGGCTGCTGCCGAAGCCTACGCCTATGGCGCCGACGCGACGCTGCAGGTTGAGACTGCAGACCTGGAATCTGAGGGGAAGATGCTGGCTTTCTTGCGCAGCATCCCTGCGGCCGACCTGCCCGGCTTGGCGGACATAGCCGTGGTAGACGACCAGAACCCGCTTGTTGGAGAAGTGATGAATCTGCTGGTACGGCGCAACATTCTGTTCACCGCAGTGCCTGCACCCGATTCGCGCTATCCGATCAACATCCGCATTGGATCGAAGGAGTACCCGGAAGAAGAAGCGGCCAACCCCAGCGAGTTTGCCCTGAAAATCAGGCGGCAGCTGACCGACGAGCGCCGATCGGTGCGAATCTATGGTAGCGAAACGGTGTTATGCCGGTTGACGGGCCACGAGACGCGCATCCGTTTGCATTTGCTGAATTACCGGGGCGGAAAGGTCGATGGCCTGCGCATCCGTTTGCGTGGTGCGTTCCTCAAAGGTCAGGCGCGCGGCGACCAAATTGGAGAGATTCCGCTGGAAAATTTTGCGGTTTCAAACGGTGCAACGGAGTTCTCTATTCCAGCAATGAACTTATATGCGGTCGTCGACCTTCAACGAGAGAAGTGATCGCAAGCAAATCGCTGCAGTTCATGTGGAATTTACTTCGGTGCAACGCGATGTTTACGTGGGTCGTTTTTAGTTTAGCCTACCTGTCAGACCTTTCCGTTCGAACCGAGATTTCCGCGGATGCTCGTTCCGCCAAAGTATAGGAACATCCTTAACGATTACGACCTGAGTGCTATCAAAGCTGACCACCGTCCGACCGGCTGATCTCCGGCTTTACCGGCGAGAGTTCATCGACCGTGTCAAGAGCCGCTGGCTTCACGCGCGCTCACGGCTGCCGATTCGCGGTGTCGGGACGCCGCCACAGTCTAAGCCACAACACCACCCGGATATCTTTCGAAGATTTCTGGATCAAAGGCGGGAATCAAGAGGTTGGACTCTTTTCGAATTCGTTCGTAGGTAGAATAAGCCTCCTCCAGATTCTCAATATACCCAATCGGGATATTGTCCTCAACATTGCGGAACTTAAAGAAGCTGTCTGAGTAAACAGCGTTGCCTTTGGCTGTTTCAATGCAGACGGCCATGCTGCTTCGGTGATGGACTCCAGAGAAAAATGTGCGTACTCCTGGAACAACTTCATCTTCGTCTTCTAAGAGGCGAACTCGCGGCCAAACATCCGTGACCAGGGACTTCAACGTATCGTCGGGAATGCACAAGGATCGGAAGTTGTCAGCGTGGCGATGTACTGGGGCATGGAAATCGATCCAGCCGCGCTTCAAGAGACAAATCTTTGCCTTAGGAAACAACTCGACGTTGCCTGTTGCATAATAGACAAGGGGAGAAATGATCAAGTAGTCCACCGTCTCAGGGTCAATGCCAATTTTGCTCAAGGCATTCGCGGGCTTTTCCGCCTCACTGACTTCAATCCTCCGTTCGCCTGGCCAAAGATGCCAGTAAGGATTGAGGACTGTGAGATCCTTGGGCAAACCACTGTTGATCATCACAGTCTTCCCCCCGCCGCGAATCACGACCATAGTGAAAACAAAGCCCTCCCACACCTCAAAGCGCTCCATATAATATATGCAGGCGCCTAGAAGTTCCTGATGTCCTACTTGTATCACCTGGACTGAATATGACATCTCATTAGCTCGAGCCTTGGACTTGCAACCACAGTGATCACGCTATCTCTTGCAGTAAAACGCGACGTTTCTCTGCCGATGAGAGATAAGCGGCCTCGATAACGGACAATGTTTTCAGGTGTTCCTTCCCGCTATTTTCTGGCTCGCTATTCTCCTCTACGGCTGTCATAAGAGCCCACATCGGACCGATGAACGCGTCTGGCACCCATCGTCCTTCAAGCTCTGTCGAAATCCACGCACCAGGACTTTTGGATTTCGAAGAGAACTCAAGAGTGTCAGCTCGCCCAAAGGGATAGTTGTACCAGATCCCGAGAGTTCCTTTGATGCTACCTTCAGTACCATCAAATCGAAAGGTGGCAAATCGATCACTTGTTGGATTAGTCGAGGAATCAAGCAGTAGGCCCGTCAATCCGTTCGCGAACTCCATCGTAATCACGGCGCGCGTCTCTCCACGCTCTTTCTGCTGTGGCCTTCTTCCTGTAATACAATAAACACTTGTCGGTTCGCCGAAGAGCATACGAAAACCGTAAATTGGATGAATCGTGTCAAACAGAATGATGAGTCTTTCGGCGTCCGCAAGCCACGGCCAGGTACTCCAGTTTTCAAAGTAGTTCACTTCAAGCGCAGCAAGCAAAGGTGAACCAATCCACCCTTCGTGAAGCAGGTACCGGCTTGCCCGCATTGCCGGATCCCATCGCATGTTTTCGTTGACTGCCAATTTACAGCGATATTTGTTCGCCTGCTCAACAAGTAGTTTCGCTTCAGACAAGGTCACGGCCAACGGCTTCTGACAGAGTACATGCTTTCCGGCCTCAAGTACGGAAGTTACAATTGGCGATTGAAAGGCTGGGGGAACCGCGATATCAATAATCTGAGGATCTGAGTCAATGAGTAACTCCTCCAGATCCTTATATACCTTTGGAATATCGAATTGGTGAGCCACCTGTCGGGCTCGGTCGATTCTCACGTCGAATATGCCAACCACGTCAAATCCCGCCTTTCGATAGGCTGGAAGATGGGCTGTTTCTACAATGTTACCCGCTCCAACGATAGCAATTTTGAGATTGGCTGCGCTTCTGGCTTCTGGTTTGTACCACGCTGGGTCCAAAAACAATGAAGTCATTAGGTCAACGCCATTTCATTCTTACCCGATTTGAGTTGTAAACCGGCTTCTCCTTAGGAGCGTCAGTCTCTCTTGTTTCAGCTATCAAATGAGACAGTCACGAGAGCTTAAAGCTTTGACCCTTCGTAACTCTTGAAGGGTATTGCTCCAGGTTGCTGAAAATTGCTGTTCCAGTCTCAAGAAGCGTTTGAGCAGTACGGTAATCGTTCGCTGAGCTCGAAGGCGCCGGAGGCGAAAGCTTGGGAAAACTCATCTAGGCTCAAGATCGCATCACTATTGCAATCTCTCTCTAGGCGACAGTATTCGTTTCACACCTCATCCAAGTCCGTCACTCATTTGGTATGGACCTCCAGCAGCTGACTTTACTGCGAGCAGTCTGATTCGCTGAGCAATAACCGCCAACTGGGAGCAAAATCATACAAGAGCCTTTCGATGTGTCTGAGCTATTTTGAGTGCGGTTCGCCGTGTAACGACAAAAAGCGCATCGGCTTCCGGCAAAGCTTCGTCCTGACTTGAGAAGGCTTCCTTCTTCAGACTGAGCCAGCGTCTTGTGCCGTCCAGACGAGACGCGTAGGTGCCCAGTACTTGAATTGCGTCGCCCTTGACACTCTCAAGCGCTATTCTCCATGAACAGAATCATAGACATCCAACCACTCTTCCTTCGCTATCCTTTTCCTCCACATATTCGCTACGAATACAGTGCGGGCGTTGTCGAGAACATGGATGCAGCACTGGTGCAAGTGATATGCGACAGTGGTGATTACGGTCTTGGTGAAATCACACATGGCCAGTTCTGTTATGAGCCTGTCCTGGGTCTAATAGCTCATTTCAAACGCCTTTTGATGGGATTCCCAGTTTTAGAAATCAACAGGGCTTCTGAGCTAATGTATGGATCAAGCGTTTTCTGGAATCGTCAGGGACTGGGTATTGGAGTCATTGGCGGTATCAACATAGCTTTGCACGACCTAGTCGGAAAGCTTCTCAAAATTCCGGTTTATCAGCTGCTGGGTGGTCTAACCCGATCGCGAATCCCGGTATATGCCAGCAATGGGCTTTTCAAGGAAGTCGAGCCACTCATTGCCGATGCCAAGCGTGCTCGTGAACTTGGTTTCAGAGCCTACAAGATGCGCATCGTGACGCCTGCAACGACTATTCCTCTGGTAGCGGCATTTCGCCAGGAATTGCCCGACATGGATTTGATAGTCGATGCCGTCCAAGGGTCTAGTGCGACGCCGTGGTCGGTTGCCGTCTCCAAACAAATTGCACGTGAGCTCGAGCGTTTCCACATCCTCTGGTTTGAAGAACCGTGCCGAGTCGAAAACATCGAAGGCTATGTTGAAATGCGACAATCTACATCTTTGAACATTGCCGGTGCCGAAAGCCTTCCAACCGCACTGGCTTTCAAGCCTTATCTGGATCGGGAGGCACTGAGCCTGGTGCAGTTCGACATAGCAACGACCGGCTTTACAGAGGGACTGAGGATTGCGAGTTTGGCTGCTGTTCATTGCAAACCGGTGACGATTCATTCATGGGGTACCATCGTGAGCGCCCTAGCAGGCCTCCATTTGGCGCTGACACTTCCTAGCTGCGCCATGACAGAATTCTGCTTCATGGACCATCCGCTGAATGAGCGGCTTTCAGTTACACGCCTTCAACCGAGATCGGGCTATCTTCATCCGCCTGTCGAACCAGGTCTTGGAGTTAGATTTGACAAAAGTCTGCTAGAAGAGTTCCCGTATGTTCCATCCTTGAACACGATGATCGCAACCGACGAGAAGGATATTCAGCTATCCTCAAGACGAGCAAAACAGATTGTCAAACAATAGGACGCTGGAAAATGTGGAACAAGCGCGCCAACTGGCTTAACTTCCGGAATAGGTAAGCTCAGGGTGAATAGTGTGTTGTGAAGAGTAGTTTCTCACCGCACTACGTCCAACTGAGGACCGTGACCCAGTCTCCCTGTATTGCTCTTAACTGTCACAGCAGGCTTTCTGGGCTGGAATGCCGGTCAAGGAAGAGTGTGCCTTCCACTGTGCTGAGGATCGAAGCTGGCAATGCCTCTGTGGGGGTTGGCGTTTCGAACAAGCGCGTTATGATGTTTCTCTTGAGAGCCAGCGGGACCATGGTATACACATATGTAGCGGAGAGCATGGCAGGGATTGTCATCGTGATTCCCTTTACGGGAATCTGGAGAAGTCCTTGAAAATTGGGATCATCTGCGAGTTGTTTCTTTGATTGTTCCGCGATATCGACAACCTTGACCCAGGCAGGATCGCGAAAATCCGTTTCATACGGTTCGTTGAAGGCTAGATGGCCGGAGGTCCCGATCCCTTGGCACAGGAGGTGGGTAGGACCAGCCGACCGAAGAACCTCCTCAAAGCGATGCGCTTCCTCGTATGGTTCGGGTGCATCGAACCGCGGGATGTGATAGCTCCTGGGCCGGACCTTGTCATACAGCTGGGAACGTACCTGATAGCCACAGGTGAATTGTTCCGGGATCTTGAGATCCCAGAACTCGTCCATATTAAAGCAAACCACTCGGTTCCAGTCGAGATCACGTTCCTTGGCTAAGGCATCGAGAAACGTGATCTGACTTTCCCCGGCTGCTAGAATGATTCTGACTTCGTCTTCCCGGCTTAGTAAGTTCCTCATCTGTTGCGCAACAGCAGATGAGGCGCGCTGACCGAGGTCGAACTCGTCCTCACATATGATCACTTGAGTTCTTCCGTAGTGCATAGTCTCCTTTCCTGGAGCGCGACCGCAGTAAGGGCTTCCACGCATATCATTCCAACCCTATCAGCTGCTCACACTTTCAGCCCCCAAGTGTTGCTGTAACCTTGATTTTCGAAAGGCTGTTATCTTTGTCCAGGTTTTCAATCAGGACTTTGAAGAAGCGCACTTTTGCATTCAGTTCGACAGTTCGCCTGCCAACACTTCCAGGACTGATATCATTATCGAAACTGAACAAATAACTGGTGTCATAGGACACTCCATCGTAGCTAGACAAAACGTGAACGCGCATCCCAGCCCGCGCATCTCTCTTGTAGGCGCACTCAGCTGTCAAACTTACTTGGGTTACAGTTTGGATGCTAATCGGAGGACAATCTCCAATGGCGGTGCTAGTCCCACCTGCTAAGGACTCAAGCGTAATGACGGGCATGGCCAAACGAAAGGGTGTCTGGCTTGCGAGTATCTGAACACCTATGTGTTCAATAGCATGGGTACGTTGCTTGGCAAAAGGGACTTGTGCAGGATCGATGTAGCGGAGAGTGTGGTAGGCATAAATGAAAGGTGGTTCAAATAGAGTGCGTACTTCTGCGAATGCCGCAGCATTAGGATTCGTTTCCCAAGCGGCTACTGGATTACCCCCATAGCGAGTGAAGTGAAGGCCATCAAAGCTATACGCGTAGCCGATACTTTCACGAGTATTTATGCGTGGTTTGTATTCTTTCCCTCCGCCATAGAACATATGAAAGACCCCTTCCCACAACGTGACTTTTCCTTCTGAGTATCCCGCATCGTCCCAGGCGCCGATTTCATTCAGCGGGAAGATGGGGTTCTCTTTCAAGATTGTCCAGGGGCCTTCCGGCTTATCCGCAATGGCAACTGACATCGGCGAGTAATCATCCGCCCTCAGAGCCACGGGATAAGCGCTGAATAGGTAGTATTTCTCATTCGCTCTCACCACGCTGGAAACGTATCCAAAGAAAGGGATGATTGGGTTCTTGTTGTATCTTGTCCAAGGTCCGGTGGGCTTCGAGGCGGTGGCCAACCCGATGCTATAATTCCCGGAGGGCCTCGATATCTTTTCGTCCTTTTTCCCGCAATAGAACATCAGGTATTTGTCCGGGGCTTCTCGCAATACGGTTGCACAAGCAACGTGTAGATCATCCCAGCTTCCTGCGGGCCCGACGCCAAGAAGAGGCTCATCGCCGTACTTGGTCCATGGACCGAGCGGGTTCGAGGCGGTAGCTAGCCCTATTTGGTAGCCAACGTTCCCCCACTTCTTCTTGTCCGAAGGAGCCCCATGGTAGTACATGTAGTAAGTGTTGAAGTCTTTGATGACATCGGCCTGTTCAACAATACCCTCATCCCAAGAGCCTTCGGTGCCGCTCATAAGAATAGGATTAGGCCCAGGAATGTGAACGAATGGTCTTCTTTCCAGAAAAGCATTTGAATTCCTCGCCTTTTGAGGGCCTGCGGCTACTTCATTGGCTCCATACCTGGTCGCTAGCATACTAGAAACCGCGAAAACAGCAGGTGTCGTCACGAGAATTATGAAAAGACGGAACACTTTTGCGTTCACGCAAGGATATCTTCTAGGTTTCAGCATGAAATCCTACCTCCCGGTATAAGTTGTTTCGTCGATTAGTGGGAATCGATCTAGACTTATGTCTACTCCAAGACAATAAGGTCATAGACTTCTAGTCTTGGTGCTTGTACTCGCGTAGCTTCACCTTCAGGCTTGGTTTGGAGTGTTCTAGTTTCAGTTCCTAGATCGGGCGAGAACAGCCTTGCCTCCTTGAACTTTCCCTTAACAGCTATCTCTACTCCCTGGATTGGGCTGGTCGAATAGTTGAGCAAGTGCACTAAAGTCCGGCTTGTCTCTGCTTGCCGATGGACATTGACAATCACAGTGTCAGGCGCATGGGTGCGTATTAGGGAGAGGTCGATGAGATTCTCGTCAGAAATCTTTTCCAGGCGCTTCCACTCCGGCCGTGGCTGCGGAATCGACGGAGCTGCAATCACAACCGAATACTTGGCAAGCTGTGATGTTGTTGCGTCGGCAACATAGATCACGTCATACATAACGTTTCGAGCAGCAAGGCGATTCAAAAATGCGATATCGCTGTCCCTCGAGCCTATCACCACAGCGATGCAGGCCAATGATTGCGGTGATGCATATAGTGCCGCATGCTTCTGGAAGAACGCGTTGTACTGACCTAACGCTTGCCAATGCTCAAGTGCATTCTTCTCGTTGAAATAGAGGTCCCTGAGCGTTTTCGCTTCCTGGTAAGTTTCCAACGACGCATGAAAGGCATGACTCTCGGCCAGGGCAAGCTTTAGATGAGCTACTGAATACATGTTATTAAAACGATCTCCTATGTGTCGGGCTCCATATTCTACCGTGATGGGCCTCCATCCTTGCGAGACTGCCCATAACGAACGTAGTAGCCCGACATTCAAGACGAGTTGGCCGTCTCTTACCCCGACCGAATACTCTTCATTCTTTGCAGACCACATCGCCTTTCCACTGGAACCTGAACGAGAGATGCCAGGATCTACACCGCGATCCGGGTGTTTCTTCCCATCTTCAGACAACCTTGAATCTTCTTCACGTGCTGCTAAACGGAAGATCCCTGGCTCCTTGCCGTCTTCGGTTGTGATTGCGTTTTCGTATCTTGCGGCGATATACATGCCTTCGTGGTAATTTGAATTTACAAGAATGTGCGGATTGCGCTTCCTAGCTTCGGTTAGCACACGGCTCTTGAACTGCTCCAATTGCTCTCGGCTGTCAAAGTTGTTATCGAACATCAAACCGTCAGCACCAGCAGAAACAGCGGCTAGGGCTCGCGCGAGCACGAAGTCCTGCCAACCTTTGTGAGAAAGATCAGCCATGTAACGTGTTACGCGCCCGACCTTCTGATAGTCTCCGGCACCATATGGAACAGGTTGGCCGTTTCTTTTGAGGAGCCAGTTCTTGGATTCTGGTACCTGTTCAAACATGTCCTCCCAGAAGATATTGGCGGTAGATAGGTAGGCGCTCACACGAATGCCTCGTCGCTGACATTCTTTCATGTAGCTTTGCAGCAGGTTTTGCTGCCAACGTTCGGTTTCGTTTGAAAAACCATTGCTCCACGTTACCCAAATCCAGTTCATGTGAGCACGCTCGAGCAGGTCGATTGTTCTAGGCTCATACCAGTTCGTCGTGGCGTAAATGACTTCCGGGTCCGGAGTAACGAAGTACGGCCATCCGCTGAGGATTGCTTTTGCTGTTTCGAGAGGGCCTCCGTCCCAGCGGGCGAATCGAAACTGTCCCGTACGGGCCCACCGAGGAATGAGTTCGGCCCCGTCAGCGGCCAGCGATACATCAGCGACGAGAGGCCAAAGCAGAATGAACACATATCGTGCCAACGGCATATTGTTTGGTTAGCGATGATCGTTGTTTGACGCAGAGCAGTGTGGGCAGGCTCGGCGAGTGTGTACCCTCGCCGAGCCCAGAATCAGAAGGAGTACTTGAGTGCGAACTGAAGGATTCTCGGGTCCTTAGCGCTGAGCACGCGCCCAAAAGTGCCAGAGCTCAGGTTGTTGACGGGGTTGTTGAAATTAGCCCGATTGAACAGGTTAAACGATTCTACTCGAAAATCGATACGCTGAGTTTCTGCGAACCGTCCACTCTTGATAGAAAATGATCTATTCACGCCGAAGTCGAGATTTGCGAACCCCGGCCCACGCAAAATGTTACGGAGCCCTCCTAATTTGGTCCCTTCTGGGTTTGGGCTAAAAGCCTTTGTGTTGAACCATTGCAGTAGCTTGTCGCCTGTTGGGCGACCGGACGACATGTCCGGATCCCCGACCAGCTGAGCCCGGTCGCCAGAAATCCCATCGAGTGCATTGTTTCTTCCGGACAGGACGGAGAAGGGCACTCCTGCCCGTAGAGTTAGGATGCCACTCGTCTGCCATCCTCCAAGAATCATTCGACCAACGTTGCTGAGCGAACTTGGAGTTGGGATGGTCCAAACATACGACATCATGAATTGCTCGTTTATGTCGTTGTCGGATCGACCACGATCGATAGAGATGTCCGTGCTGGTATATGTTGAACCGTTGCCATTGAATGCACTCGAGTGGTCGAGGTTCTTGGCCCAGCGAAAGCCAGCTAGGACGGACAATCCCTTCTCCATGGACTTCTGCACTGATATAGACATTCCGTTGTAGGATGCAGTCCCAATGCTCTTGAAGAGAACGACGCCAGAATAGGGTTGCATAGGTCGTCGTTGTTGAACGTTGGAGAGAGTGGAACCGCCGGGTATGTAAACTGCGGCGTTCCCCTGAACCCCACCGAACAGGTGATAAGATTGAGACCCCTCGTACGCTACCCGAAGCATGAAATCGCTTGGCAACTGTCGTTCGAGAGTCAGATTCCATTGTTGAATGGTTGGGTCAGTGAAGCTCGGATCATAGGCTTCGACACTAAAGGGAGTTGGGAAGTTCAAACTTGCTGGCGGTGGAGTCGGGAATGGGAAGGGGTTGATTTGGCCGGCGTACGGATCACCCAAGCTTGCAGGAGGAGAAATGGAAGCTAAGAAGCCGTATGGCGGGATGCTAAGCTGATCATTGTTCATGACCCCCATAGGTTGATCGTGGTAAATGCCATATCCTCCCCGCAGGCTTGTCTTCCCGTCCCCAAAGATGTCGTAAGCAAAGCCGACTCGAGGATCGAACAAGTCGTAGCGCCGGTGAATTCCAGAATCAGGTACTCCTGGGTCCCCTCCAACAAGAAGGCCAGGCGGGAGATTGGGGTATTTGCTCGACCGCGTCCCCGCAAAGAAAGCGCTCTGGCTGAACTGGTGAGTCTGACTTGCTATCGTGTCACGAAAGGGCACCCAAGGATTCCACCGGACTCCAAGAGAAAGGCTTAGTTTTCGTGTGGCCTTCCAGGTGTCTGAGACGTACAACGCTGGGAGGGTCCGCCGCAACGAGTTGTAAACCGGTTGGCTTTGCAAGAAAAGGCTCGGACGCCCAAGCATGAAATCTACCAAGTTGTTGCCTGAAAACTGATTTGAGAACTCGTAGTACCCTTCGGATAACCGGTCTTGTCCAAGGAGATTCTGCTCCTTCGTGATTTCTCCTCCGAACTCGATTGTGTGTTTTCTTCTCACGTTCGTCCAATTGCTGTTCAAATTGTAAACATTGCGCGGAATACGTAGATAGGCACCCCAGTCGATACCAAAATACCCGCCGACCGCCATCTCCATGGCCGTCCCCGATCCGTTACCGCCGACCAGATTAGGAACGCGAGCGCCCAACTCGCTCCACCCCAAGAAACCTTCTGGACCTCGTCGGTCCGAATTCACTCGATTGTAAGTGGCTGTTAAATTGGCTACTAGATTTGGACTAACAATATAGTCCGCGTTGAGGCCTAGGTTTTGGCTTTTCCACAAGAAATCGTGGGCTGCAGTCAGGTAATTCGATGTGTCGGACAAACCGGGTTGAAACAACCGATCATAGAGGTAACGGCCATACAAACGAAATTTCTCTCCGAAATTGTGATCCAATCTAACAACCCACTGATTGTCGTCCTGCTTTATTCTTGTCGAGTAAAATGTCACGCCACTTTGCGGGTCAGACACCGGGACTGACTGCAGGACTTTTAGCGCAAGTGGATCAAGCCGGGACAGAGGGATCTGATTTCCCACGAACGATATTCCGTTGTTCGGGTCAACCAGTTGTCTGGCTATAGCAGAGAAATCGCCGTTACGCATCGCCTCAGTTGGTGTAGACGCAACATTCGCGGTCGGACGTGAACGAATTTTCGTTCCCTGCCACGACACGAAGAAAAAGCTCTTGTCCTTTCGGATTGGACCGCCTCCCGAGACACCATACTGGTTACGTTTTTGCCCATCGTTTATTGGAGCAAAAAAATTCCGGGCGTTTAACGCGTTGTTCCTTAGGAATTCAAATAAAGTCCCGTGAAAATCATTCGTCCCACCACGAGTGACGGCGCTTACAACGCCACCACCCCGTCCTTGGAATTTTGCACTGGCATTGTTTGTTGTATACGTGAATTCTTGAATGGCATCGGGATTCGGAAAGATATTGGCAACATTTGTGTAGGGGTCTTCATTACTTGCCCCATCTAAGTAGAAGGCGGTTCCATTAGAGCGTCCGCCAGTTGCCGAAGCGAATGTGGATCTGGTCTCTGGACGAGTTGCCGTCTGAGCGAAGAGAGACGTCGTTGCCGGGCTGACTTCAGGCGACACCAACAACAATTGGAGGACATTTCGGCCATTCAAAGGCAAGTCGCGGGCGAACTGGGGACTGATGGAAGTATTCAGGGTCTGGGTTCGTGTGTCCACCGTTGATGCAGCGCCAGACACAGTAACAGTCTCCGTTTGGCTACCGAGTTTCAGAACTATGTTCATGGTCATAGCCTGACCAACTTGAATCGTAAGACCCACATTGACGTACGGTTGAAACCCAGTCAGCTCGCATCGCAATTGATATTGGCCCGGTGCTAAATTTGGAATGACGTAAAAGCCGTCATTATGAGACTGTCCCTTGTAAACCGTCCCAGTTGAACTCTGGACGACAGAGATTTCCGCATTAGGAACTACAGCTCCCGATTGGTCCGAGACGGTTCCAGAGATAGTCGCACTAGTTCGCTGTCCGTAGAGCAGACCCGGAACAACCCCACATATGATCAAAGCCATTGCCAAGCGTCTCATCTCAATCCTCCCTAGATTGCACCAAAAGTCAGCGTGTCGGCACGAAGCCGACCTATGCTCTTCATGTTTTGACCGTAGTGAAGTCGAGACACGAATTAGGAAGCAAACCAAACTCCTGCATCGGATTCCGAGAACTGACCCCAGACGTCAAATACTAGTCGCCGAACTAGCATGGAAAAATACCCCCCAGCAAGCCAACTGATATTGGACGCTGTTGCCTTCGCTTGAAGTATTTTGCGCAAAAAGCGAGACTGGCGATTACGGAGCCTGAAAAAATCTCGACCCAGAGTGGCACTGGCGGTAGAATGACCAGAAATCGCGATCAGGTCATTTCGGCAACGAGTGTCTAATGGGAGGTTCGTATCAGCTTCAAGAGCCTATTTGTGAGTCCGGAATTCTCTGTCATCCATTCGGTGACCACCGCCGCAATTCCGCCGCACGCTCATTCTGAGCATGTGATCAGTTATTATTTCGCTGGGTGCTCCGAATGTCGCATCGGTTCCAAGGCTACCTTAGAATACCGACAGGGAGACATTGGTCTGTTTAACCCGGGCGACGCTCATGAAGATTTCACGACAGGCCAAGCTCGAGACTACGTGGTCGTTAGCCTCAAGAAGGAATTCTTTCAAGCGCTAGTTGGACACTCGGGTCCGAATCATTTGCCTCATTTTCGGTTTCCAAAACTCACCACCGATCCAGGAATGAGCCGGCTCTTTGAGGGTCTAAGAACAGAAGTCGATGGTCAGAACTTTGGGAGAGAGATTTTGCTTCGGAGCCTCGTCACAGAACTGTCTGTGCATTTCCTAAGACAGTTCACGCCTTTGGCTCTCAACTTCCGGGAATACGAAGGAAATCAGGGAGTGGCTCGCTGGCAAGTTCGCAAAGCCCTGGAATATTTGCAAAGCAACTTCAATCAAGAATTTAGCTTGGATCACATAGCAACTGTTGCCGGTTTGAGCAAATACTATCTGGAAAGAGTCTTCAAGAAAGCGACGGGACTCTCGCCGCACAGCTACATGCTGATGCTGCGCGTTCAGGCAGCCCAACGTCTCCTTGCTTCGAGCGCTAGACCGATTGTCGACATTGCTATGGATCTCGGCTTTTCTGATCAAAGCCATTTCACAAACGTCTTCAAGAAGTTGACCGGAATCACGCCCCATAACTATAGGCTCGGGTCGAAATAGCAATCTCAAACAACCGAAAGCAACACCTTCCAAGATCTCCTCTCGTATATCATCTAGAGTTTCATCTGACTACCTGCAGCACAGCGAAAGGACAGATTCCCTCAAGGGAACCGTCGCGATCACTCATCACCGCAACGGCGATGTAAATTCCGCTTCAGGTTCCCCAAACCCTGAGGGCCGGAAATCGCATTCGACGCAGAGAGGGCCTCGCAAAGACACAAGGAGTGCCAAGTCAAAGTATGGCCCGTGCACGAAAATCTGATTTGCTTCTGCTCGCCTTGAACCAGTTCATATGGGGCACGGGATGGTCTGCCATCAAGTATCCGCAGGACCAAATGGGCCCGGTTACACTCAACCTATGGACCTTGGGAATTTCGGTTCTGGTACTCCTCCCATTTGCTGGGAAAGAGCTTTTCCGAAAAACTGAAGTTGCTGCTGAAACAGCGCGACCCTTGACCCTGCGAGACTATGTCGACTATTTCGTTATGGGCGTGATTGGATTGACTGGTATGACTCTTCTCTACGCTTGGGGCGCTCGGCAATCACTTGCGGAAAATGGAGCTCTCATCTCGATGTCGGTCCCGATACTCACTGCCGTTATCGCCGTCATCGTCTTGTCAGAAAAAATGACCCGCAGCCGAGTGTTGAGCTTGGGAATGACCCTACTGGGTGTCCTGATCATATCGGATGTTCGATGGGGTCAATTGCAGTTTTTTGACGGTTACCTGTTTGGAAATCTGCTCCTGCTAACGGGAGCTCTATGCAACGCGATTTACGTCGTCTACAGCAAGCGATTGCTCTCAGTTGCCAGCCCGCTCATGCTCCTCTTCTGGGCGCAATTGCTAGGATTTCTGTCAACCATGCCGTTCATTTTTGTCGAGAGGCTGGACATCCAAGCCATCGTGCACTACAGGTGGCAAACATGGCTCGCTCTGCTATTTCTTGGGTGCGTTTATTTTGCGATAACCATGATCATTTTCTACCGGATCCTCGTTCGCCTGGACGCCAGCCAGATCATGGTATCCAACTATCTTCAGCCCTTCTTCGGAATACTGATGGCAGCCATGCTACTAGGTGAAAAAATTACTGTCAGCATGATTATCGGTGGATCCCTCGTCGTTCTCGGAACCATTCTCGCAACCCTTGAGGAGTTTTGGCACCCCTCCGCAACGACGCACGACAACCTAGTAGCAGAATCACAGCAAGAGTAATCGGAGAAAAGACACGTAGGCTCCGTTGTTTCGTTGCTACTGCAAGAACGTCGCCATGAAATTCCTCTTCGCGCCAGCATATCGGGTCATTAGGTGCTTGCAAGAGCTCCCGCAGAATCGAGTAGGAAACCGATTCTAGCTGGTTCGGCGGTCTCCATAATCGATACTGGCTGGAAACGATTGTGAGCAGCGATTTTTCACGAGTGGCGTGGTATTTTGCAGGCAAGTGCTGGCGAATCTCTCGATCTGACGCAAGAAGAATTGGGCCTCCTCGATTGAATCCAGATGACGCCCTAAACGCTCGTCTGTTGCGATCTTGCAGATTCCAGCAATTGAAGGCACCGATTGTCGGAATGCGTGTTAACCTCCAACTAGAGGTCATCCCTAGGCATTTAGAAACCCTTGGCAGCAACGCATTGAGGTTCCCATCGCCGTGATCAGGAATGGGAAGAGCCCTTGATTGGATCGGCTGGGCATCAGTGGTCGTATAGTGCCTAACCGGAAACTGACCCGTTACCCCGATTTGCCGCTCATTGCTATCCCCGCTGCGGTGTGCTACTTTCTGGCGGCTCTTCACAGCTCCTTTGCGACGCCTAATCCCCAAAGTTTCAACTCAAAATGTCTCTTCCGGCTAACGCTTTTGGGCGGCTGAGGAGCTTGCAGTATTTGCTCTTCCTGCTTTATTTCGCCCTGGTCTTTAAGAGTTTCTTTCGACTGGTTTCCTTTCTTCCTGCAGATTTTCTTACGACTCTCGACGAGACCAAATACTACCTGCTCCGCTACTTGCGAATCTTTTTGGTCACCGGAGCCCTGCTGGTAACGAATTCTGAAGGAGTGGACGCCTTCATTTCGCTAGCGGTCATGGTGGCAGCGTATGGCATTGGGCGGAAATGCCTGCGGTTGCTTCATGTTGGTTTTGAGTCGCTGGTTGAGGAAGCGGTATTTGGCGGAGGACTCGGCATCGTTCTATTGGCCGCGGTCGCGTTCCTGCTGGGGCTAATCGGTCAGCTCCACGTCAGCGCTTTCTACTGGACGTTGGGGATCGCGTTCGTCATCGGTAGCAGCGAGATTGTCATATTAGTTCGTAAACTTTGGTGCTCTTCATGGCTGGCACCGTTTCAGAGGAAGGAAAGCTCGTGGGGAGCCCACCTGTTGCAGCTCTTCTTGATGGGTTATCTCTTCGTATTCGTGGCCATTGCGTTCGTCGCCTGCCACTTGCCTGAGATTGAGTTTGACCCGCTGATCTATCACCTCACCGTTCCAAAGCTCTATCTGCAGCACCATCAGATCGTGGACCTTCCCGAGATTCTGGAGGCTGTCTTTCCGAAAAACATCGGAATGGTTTACCTCTACGGACTGGCGCTTCACTCGCAGATTACG
>Ga0187893_10008054_pt1 | contig 16863 bp, 15 predicted proteins | sample MA1701074metaG_FD_139574 | JGI IMG/M metagenome (GOLD analysis project Ga0187893, IMG submission 139574) | White microbial mat communities from a basaltic lava cave in the Kipuka Kanohina Cave System on the Island of Hawaii, USA - MA170107-4 metaG ...
AAGAGAATTATGCAGATAGCAATTAAGCCCCCGACGATGGCTGAAAGCCACCTGTCGCCAGCCACAGGCTTGAGCACGAAACCGGCTGCCACCAGAATTGCGGTGAAGATCAGCCGAATTATTACCACATCGGCGCGCATGACGGGCGGAATAGTAACATGAGGGCCCGCCAGCCGTCACCAAAAACCTTTTGCTCATAAGCGTTTTGGGTCTGTAGGTTAGCATTTTGGCTTAAGAAAAGTGCCTCCCCAAAGCGCCAAAATCGACCGTAAACCCGCGAAATGTGAAGGCGTGACGTAAACCGGGTAAGGTTCCGTTAAAGCTGCCCGACAAAAGTTTGCTTCCTGTTGTGCAACTTGGGCTGTTTTTGTTTCCGATACCTTTAGAGACTGAGCCAAATTCTCCGGAGTGCGGAAAGTCTTGCTTCGCAGGGACTCTCCTCCAAGAAACCACAGGGTATTTGTTGAGCGATCGTTAGTGTCGTTTCGTGTGATTTCGTGGATCGTTCTGCCATTCAAACGAACGATCCACGAAATCACACGAAAAAGACACGAATAAAAACGCCGAACCTCGTGTAAGGAGTTACCAGGTTGTTTCCCTGCGACATTGGCTCACGGCCGGCCTCCTGATGAACTTCGGGGGCGCCCTGCGAAAGCAACTTAGGTGGGTCGAACAAAGAGTGTTGATTGAGTACAATGCCCGGATAAAGGCGATTTTGTTTGTTTCCACGGAGAGGAGTTTGCCGTTGCACGCCCAATCAGTTCGACAAACAGGCCTGGTGCTGCTCCTGCTGCTGACTTTTCTCTTTCACCCAGCTAGCTTGGGTCAAAAACGGAGCAGGCAGAATCGCAAGCCGGTACCTGAAACAGAACTCGCAAAACTACGCGAGGACTTCATTAAAGCCACCAGAGAGTACAAGGCCAGTCTCGAAAGGTTGATCCAGAGTTATCAGGGAAGCCTCGAAAGAGCTGAGCTCCGGGTCGCTCAGTCCAAGGAGCTGTTCGCCCAAGGCCTTGTCTCGAAAGTCCAGCTGAGTGAAAGTGAAACGGCCCTGGAGGTGATTCAGAACAAAGTCGACGAGGCGAAGCAACAGCTTGCGAATGCAGATACCCAAATTGCGGCTACCCTGTTGGAAGCTGAGGCGGAGCGGAAAATCGCAAAACTGCGTCTGCCAAAGGGAGCCCTGGTAGCTACGACCTCCTACATTCGCTTCAACGGCTCAGCAAACTGGCTGTTACCTGACTCCGGGAAGGTCCAGAAGTTTTTCTCTGACACGTTTCACAAGCCTTTGCCGATCGCGGTCTTTGGCCAGGGGGCCATTCATGACCGGTGGCGGCTGGATCACCGAAACGCAATGGATGTCTCGCTTCACCCCGACGGCGTCGAAGGCCGGGCGCTGATTGATTTTCTTAGAAACAATGGCATTCCCTTCCTCGCTTTTCGGGGCGCAATCCCAGGAACGTCCACAGGGCCCCACATACACATTGGCCGCCCGTCTCACCGTTTCTGATTGGTCCATCTCAAGCGGAAATCTGAGCTGTTCTGGTTGCCCGCATCACAAACGTCAAGATCAAGCCCGCAAAGAAGCCTCCAATGTGCGCCATGTAGGCGACTCCGCCAGTCTCAGCGGCGTTGGAAATTGATCCCACTCCGCTGACTAGCTGTAAGACTATCCACAAGCCAATGACCACCAGGGCCGGCATGGGAACTACTGCGCGCCCCATCAGAACGCGTACATGCCCCCGTGGGAAAAGCAGAATGTAGGCTCCCAGCACGCCGGCGATTGCTCCGGAAGCTCCCAGGTTCGGAACCGTCGAGTTAATGTTAAAAACCAGCTGAGCAAAAATTGCTGCTATGCCACAAACTAGATAGAAGATCAGGAATTTGGCGTGACCGAAACTGTCTTCTACATTGTCGCCGAATATCCAAAGGTAAAGCATGTTCCCAAACAGGTGTAGCCAACCCGCGTGCATGAACATCGAGGTGAATAGGGTTGGAAAATCTCCAGCCGGATCGGCAACCAGGCGGCTGGGCACTACCGACCACTGCCGGATGAAAGGCTCCCCACCATTCAGCTCAATGAAGAAGAAAAGCACATTGAGCGCTATCAGGGCATACGTGACCACCGGCACGATCCTTCTGGAACTATTATCATCGCCAATCGGAAACATTACTTCGCCCTCCCAAAGATGATTTAGGCAACAAACTTGCGGTGAGATTCCCTCTAAAATTCCATCACTTTACGACGGCTTGAACTCAGGATCTGACTGCGAATGCGGTCATGCGCCTCGCTCATCGATCGGAAGCGGCGTGCCACCTCCGAGTGCGAGTTCGTAGAAGTTCTATTATTGCCGGCAAGTAAGATAGGCAGTTTCCGGGGACTTGTGGCCTTAATGCCTGCCTGCCGTTGCCCGGCTGTTGACGCCGGAGAAGCCTTTTCAGATTGGACCCACCGCATCACGTTCCTCCCGTTTTGGTTCGACTCTTTTTTCTCCAATCAAAATAAAGGTGAAAGACACAGGCGGAGCTCCTCCGGATAAAAGAAACGAGCAAAGAAAGTGCCAGATGATTAGTGACTGGTTCTGGGAATTTTCCTGGGTTTTTCTGAGGACTGGAAAATGATTACTGGGTGAGGTCTGTCTGTTTTCGATCAGTTACCCGGTTGACCGTAAGGAATTGATTCAGTTTCCCTTACCACTTCTCGTCGACTTGAAACAATTCCAAAGGCGCGAACCGGAAAAGTACCAAAGCTCTTAATCTTGACCGGAACCGCAAAGAAGCGGAATCCTGAATCGGGTAACTCATTCAATCCACAAAGGTGCTCCACGATGGGAATCCCCTCACCCAGGAGAATTGAGTGTACCGGTCGATGGCCATCGACGGTGTCGTCGATGTTATACGAATCGATGCCGACCAGGGCCGCGCCCGAGTCAGCCAGGTGTTTCGCCGCTGCGCTATTTAGACAAGGGTGCGAACCATTCCAATAGTTATCAGTGCGCCAGTTTTTATCCCAGCCAGTATGAAACAGTACCGCTTTGCCACGAAGCTCCAGTCCTGCAAGCGTACTCGGACCAATAAGCCGTTCCTTTTTGTCCAGGCAACGGATCACCAATCCTTCCAGATTGGCCACTGAGTTTAGCTCCAACTCTGACAGGTCTTTCCCGTTCGCGTACCGATGAAAGGGTGAGTCGATGTAGGTGCCCGTATTGGCCACCATCTCGAGCTTCCCGATGTGAAACTCTGCACCACCTTCGTAGCGCTGGCGCGCCTCTTCCCGACTGAGATAGTCGGAAATTACCGGCGCCGGTAAGCCTCTGTAGGTGATCATCCCGTCATGGATGGTGTGGCAGACATCAATTAACGTCGATTTCATCGGTTTCGTCTCTCCTTTCTCCAGCGACTCATGGTATGCACGGCGGTGACGCACAGCGTCAACCAGGCCAGACCCTCTAGCATAGCTGCGAGCACATCACTGAGATAGTGTGCGCCAAGATAGATGCGGCTGAACCCTACCAAGCCAATTAACAGGGCCGCCCCGAGCATCGCCAGTAAGCGCCAATACCACAGGTTGACCGTGGAGACGATGAAAGCACAGAGCGCTCCATAGAATGTAGTCGCCAACATCGTGTGGCCGCTGGGAAAGCCGTAACTGGTCAAAGTAAGAATTGGAATCTCGAATGTTGGGCGTGCCCGTTGGAAAAGATTCTTAAGCAGCACGTTTAGCAGCATCCCACCCCCAACCGTCAGTGAAAAGATCAAAGCCCAGGATCGCAACCGCTTTTTCACAAAGTAGAAAAAGATAGCTACGGCGATGGGGGTAGCAACAATAGTTGAGTGGGCGTGGGTGATGACCAGCATCACGATCGTGAGGGATCTTGAAGCGAAGTCCTGGACCATTTGCGTGACCTGCCGATCAATCTCGTTTAATTCCCGGTAAACTGCAAACTCGGCAATCTGATTAAAAAGCGCCGTCGCACCGATGATGATGGCAATGCCCAGCGTCAGATGGAGACCCAAGACATCTTCGGCCGAAAACCGCGCCAGGAAAAATCTCCTCAATTGTTTCCGATACGAAATGTCTTCTTTACCTCCAATTGACAAGTTTTCGTGTGAATTCGTGGATCGTCCAGTTGTGAGCAAAAGAACGATCCACGAAACCACACGAAAAAAGCGCTAATTGCGCTGAAAAGATTCCAATTACTTTATTGCCCTCGCCAAGTTACATCTATACCGTAATCCCAGCCATAGTTCGCCTCTTTGGGAGCATACTCGATTGTTATGTCATATTCACCCTTCCGAAATTCGAGTTGTTTAGTACCCAAATCTTGACCCCATTCCATAAGATCCCTTTCTTTATTGAATTCCCAACCCTCTTTGACAAGCTGCTCCAAATAAAAGCTTCTGAGGTCTCCATAGCTGGCTTCAGAGCGAAACTTCCTTCCCATATGTGCCTTTCCGAAACCTGTGATGGATGACCTGTCAACCTCAACCATACCCGGGTAAAGGGGAAGCGTTCTCCAAATTGTCTCTATCTCTTTCAGTTTCGAGTGAGAGCGTTCGTTGATGTACCTGCAAGACGGGTAAACACAGAGCGAAATCGCTAAACAAGCGCATATCAAAAACCACGATGCTGGAATTCTCGACGTAAATTGAATGAGCTTGGAGTCCGGACATTTCATCGGATTTTGTAAAAGCCATAACTGATCTCGGGTGTTCCACGGGCGGTTTTGTTAAGCCAAACTTGAACGACCACGCGACTAAAGTCGGTGGTATCTTCTACGTTCGGGCAACTCCTGTTAGAGAAAAACTGAAATACCACGCGGCTAAAGCCGGTGGTATCCGTCTCGCACTTTGACGTTAATAGATTCAATCGGCAGGTTAGGGGCGAGCGCCGGAGGTGTTAGCAGGGCGCACCACAACCGCTGGGACATTCTGATCTTTGACGAGCTGATTGAATTCCGGAAGATCGGTTTTCAAAACCTGCGCCAGCCGCTGTAGCTGACTGTCGATTTGACCTACTAATTCTTCGTAGACGGCAAACGACTGCTGTGTCGGTGCGTAGTCCCCGGCCGCCACCACGCCTCCTAGAGCCGCAAGTTTATTATTCAGACGAATCGGATAGTTTAAAGGATCCTGATTGCTCTGGTTTTTGGTTTGATAAAGCGTCTCCTCAATCTCTGTTAGGTTCTTGATCAGAGTAGTGCCTGCATCGTTTACGACTTTGAAACCACCCTGATCTGTGAGCCGTCGCACGAGATCATTTACCTGGCGCCGGACATCGCGTATCTGAATAATGGCATTGTGAGTTTCGCTAACCTTGTCGCGAATCTTAAGTGATAGCTCAAGTTGCTTTGTGTATTCGGCGGCCGTGGTCGAAAGGCGTGGATCAGCTTTAATGGCGAAACTCTCGGTCCAGGTCTTCCCATCAACGGTGAGCTTCAATTGATATTGACCCGGCACTACCCGCGGTCCTCTTGTTTCACCCGCCCACAGAATCATTCCGGGAAATCGCACTGGCTCTGGATAACGCAGGTCCCACACAAAGCGGTTCAGGCCAACATCGGTTGTCAGCCTTGCCGCCCTTTGCCGAGTAGTTCCGGTTTCTTCACTCTCTTCCGCACTGGCGGCAGTTTCAGTCTGACTGACAGTACGCTCTTTGGGTTCGCCCATACTGGTCGAAAATTTACGAATCGTCTGACCGTCAGCGTCTAGAAACTCGAGGCTGACTTCTTTTGCCGGCTTATTCTTTAAAGAGTAGTAGACAACGTTTCCCGGTGCGGGGTTTCGACCAACGGTCGCTGTTGCAGCAAGCGGCATCCCGCCACCACCCGGCATCCGGTAGGTATCTTCAGGTCGAAACAGCCGGGTTTCATCGATGGCTTTAAAGCCACCCAACGCTTTGAATTGATGCAGCAGTGGGAGGTCATCAAATACCCAGAATGATCGGCCCTGGGTAGCCGCGACCAGATCCTTCTCCCTTTTATGTACTGCGAGATCCGTAATTGGCACTACAGGCAGATTCAACTGCAGCGGCTGCCAGAGCTCGCCATCGTCGAAGGACACGTAGACGCCGGTTTCCGTGCCAGCGTAAAGCAGCCCTCGCTGGTTCGGATCTTCCCGTATCACTCTGGTAAAGGCGCCTTCCGGAATTCCGTTCGTGATCTTCTTCCAGGTCTTCCCGAAGTCGCTGGTCTTGTAGAGATAGGGCTTGTTGTCGTCCCATTTGTACATGGTTGCCGCCAGATAGACCGTCGCTGCGTCATGGTGCGATGCTTCCAGGGAATTGACCTGAATCCACTCTGGCATCAGAGTCTTTGCCGGTGTGACGTTTGACCAATTCTTGCCGCCGTCTCGAGTGAGATAGACCAGGCCATCGTCAGAGCCACTCCAGATTGTTCCCGCCTGGATCGGAGACTCCATCAGTGCAAAGATCGTGTCATAGTACTCGACGCTTGTATTGTCTTTAGTAATCGGGCCGCCTGAGGGCCCTTGCTTGGTTCGATCGTTTCGTGTCAGGTCCGGGCTAATTACTTCCCAACTCTGTCCTTCGTTCGTCGAGCGAAACACTACGTTAGCAGCGGCGTACAGGGTGTTGGCCTCATGAGGTGAAAATAGGATTGGGAAATTCCATTGAAAGCGATACTTTGAAGCTTCAGCACCAGCCCCCATCGGGTTGTTTGGATAGGGACTGACGTTTCGCAGTTGACCCGTATGATGATCATAACGTGTTAGCAGACCACCGTAGGAGCCGGCGTAGACAATCCGTGAGTCTTTAGGTGAAGGTGCAATCCAACCTGATTCTCCGCCGCCGACATCAAACCAGTCCTTAACTGTGATCGCGGCTTCAGTCGTCCGGCTGGGGATGCGGACGGTGGAATTGTCCTGTTGTGCACCATAAATGTTATAAGGAAAATCCTGGTCTACGGTGACACGATAAAACTGCGCCGTCGGTTGATCCTGTTCAGTCCAGCTGCGCCCACCATTAAACGAAACATTCGCACCACCATCGTTACTGTTAATCATCCTGGTGGGATCATTTGGTGCTATCCAAAGATCATGATTATCCCCGTGAGGAACTGGAATTTGATTGTAACTACGGCCGCCATCGCTGGATTTGTAAAAACCTGTGTTCAGGACATAAACGGTATCCTGGTTAGCGGTATCTGCATAAATCCTGGTGTAGTACCAGGCCCGCTGTCGCAACCTTCGCTCTTCATTGACCTTGGTCCAGGTTGCGCCGGCATTGTCTGAGCGAAAAACCCCTCCATCTTCAGCTTCCACAATTGCCCACAAACGATCTGGATTTGCGGGTGACACTGCGATTCCAACCTTACCAATGGTTCCCCTTGGCAGTCCCTGGTTTCGGGTTAGGTCGGTCCAGGTATCTCCGCCGTCTGTGGACTTGAAGATTCCACTGCCGGGGCCGCCGCTTTCCAGCGTCCAGGGTTTACGAAATACCTCCCAGAATCCGGCATATATGACGCTCGGGTTAGAAGGATCGAAAACCAGATCGATGGCCCCTGCTTTATCACTACGATAGAGAATTTTTTCCCAGGTGCGGCCTCCATCTTTTGAGCGAAAGACTCCGCGTTGTTCATTCGGTCCCCAAACATGGCCTAGGGCGGCGACGTAAACTATTTCGGGGTTCTTCGGATGGATGCGAATCCGTGGGATCTGACGTGTATCTCCGAGTCCCATTCGCTTCCAGGTCTTGCCTGCGTCAGTTGATTTATAGACGCCATCTCCGTGCGAGACATTGCCTCGAATTGGCGATTCGCCCATACCCACATAGACGATGTTGGGATCTGAGTCCGCAACGGCAATGGCGCCCACAGAGCCAGTGCCAAAGACCGAGTGATCACTAACCGGCTCCCAGTTAATGCCACCGTCAACTGTCTTCCAGACCCCGCCGCCGGTGCCGCCAAAGTAATAAACCATCGGCTGTGACGCTACGCCAGCTACTGCAGTCGACCGGCCACCTCGGAATGGACCTATCGAACGCCATTGAAGCGTCTTGAGCGGATCGGTGTCGCTCTTTGTCTGTTGTCCATTGACGAACTGGGGTGTGAGGCAGGCAAACACCAGCAGACCCCACATCAGACTGCGACAGCACAAAACCCGGGACTTAAGCATGCTTGCAGCTCCTTTTGATTTTTCCAGGTCTTAGAATAATTCCGACATAGCCTCCTGGACAGAGCGCACGCCCACTATGCTCACGCCCAGTAACCGTTCCAGCCCCGCTGTATTCGAGGCCGGCATCACAATCTTTTGAAAGCCCAAAGCCTGCGCCTCGCGCGCCCGCACACCGGGTTGAGTTGTCCCGCGCACCTCACCAGTCAGGCCAATTTCGCCAAACACTGCCGTGTGTGAATCAACTGGAGCGTTTTTGAAACTCGAGGCAATCGCCGCCACTATCCCCAGGTCGGCTGCGGGTTCATCCACTTCCAACCCTCCGGCTATGTTGACAAAAACGTCATCGCCAACCAGTTGCAAGCCGACGTGTTTCTCTAACATGGCAATCAGGAGGGCAACTCGGTTCTGATCGACCCCCTGGGTCATGCGCTTTCCGGTTCCATACTTCGTGCTCGAAACAAGTGCCTGGATCTCCACCAGTACCGGCCGCGTGCCCTCCATACAGGCCGTAACGACCGAACCGGCCACATTTTCCGGTCGCTCCTGTAAAAACATCTCCGAGGGGTTGGCCACCCCAACCAAACCCGAACCGCTCATTTCAAAGACGCCTACTTCATTGGCGGCCCCGAAACGATTCTTGGTGGCCCGTACGATCCGGAGATTGTGATGACGTTCACCCTCGAAATAAAGCACGGTATCGACGATGTGCTCCAAAACTTTGGGCCCAGCGATCGCGCCATCTTTGGTGATATGGCCAATTAAGAAGATCGGAATGGTTCTATTTTTAGCCAACAGCAGGAACTGGTGCGCTACTTCCCTCACCTGTCCAACCGATCCTGGTGACGACTCGATCAAAGACGAAAAGACCGTTTGTATTGAATCGATGATTACAACTGAGGGTCCAATCCGATCCAGCTCACAAAAAATATTTTCCAGGTTGGTTTCCGGCAATATGTAGAGATTCTCGGCGGCAACGCCGAGTCGTTCGCCCCGCAGTTTGATTTGGCGCTCAGACTCTTCACCTGACACATAAAGCACAGAATTTTGTGAGGTGCTGAGTTTATCAGCGACTTGTAACAAAAGGGTGCTTTTGCCGATCCCCGGGTCTCCCGCTATCAAGACGAGAGTTCCGGGAACGATGCCACCACCAAGCACTCGATCAAATTCAGCCACACCACAGCCGATGCGCACATCGTCTTGAGGCTCAATCTCCCGGTAGGCAATTGCTTCTATTTCGCGCAGGTTGAATCCAGCTCGGGTTGTAGCTTTCAGAGAGGGTTTTGCACGCTCTTCCACGAGAGAATTCCACTCGCCACATTCGGGACACTTCCCCAGCCACTTCCGTGACTGATGGCTACAGCTCTGGCAAACAAAAACCGATTCGAGTGTCTTCTTCACGCTTTATGACTAAGTGAGATTCAAAGGATAGCTTTTACAGCCTCGGCCGGCCGCGCCAGAACTGCGCGGTCACCACGTTCTACGATCGGACGTTGCAGTAGATCCGGATGCTCGATCATCAGCGAGATAAGCTGATCATCCGTCAACTTTTTTTCTGCCAGTCCAAGTTCTTTATAAATGGCTTCACGGGTTCGCAAAATGTCCCTCGGAGTTAGCTTCATTTTAGTGAGCAGCTCACGCAGTTTTTTCTTTGTTAAGGGCTCGGTGTAATAGTTCACCTTTTCAAAGTCGATGTTGCTCTCACGGAGCACCTGGGCCAGGTTACGGCAAGTCGTTCACGTCGGCTTTTCGTAAACAATGATTTTATCTTCCATTCCGCGTCCCTCCACTTTCATAGTTAATAGTTTTCAAAACTTTCGGATAAACCGTTCAAAGACCCAAGACCAAAGTCCAAAGACCTCTTTTTAGGGGAATATCCCGCGCACGCTGGTAGCTTCCGCCACCCTTTCAACCGCGAGAATATAGGCACCGGTACGCAGATCCGTTTCAAAGTTCTGGGCTTTTTCCAGAACATCTTTGAACGCTGACTGAATGGTCTGCTCGAGCGTATCGTTAATCTGTTTTTCCGACCAGAAGAATGAGTACTGGTCCTGAACCCACTCGTAATAGCTGACTGTGACGCCACCAGCATTGGCAAGGATATCGGGAATCAACATGATACCTGCTTTGGCGAGCACGCGGTCGGCTCCAGGGGTTGTTGGGCCGTTCGCTAACTCGGCTACGATCCTGGCTTTAACCTGATCGACATTCTGGAGCGTGATGGTATTCTCCAGAGCCGCAGGTAAGAGGATGTCGCAGTCAGCCGTCAGCACTTCATCTGTACTGATTTCTTTGGCCCCTGTCATACCTGCCAGCGAACTTGTCTGGCTCTTATGCGCGAGGGCCGCTTGAATATCTATGCCTTTCTCGGCATAGACACCTGATTTCGAATCGCAGGCAGCTACGACGCGCGCTCCATCTTCAGCTACCAGCCGAGCAATATTTGCTCCAGCATTACCAAACCCATGCACAGCTACTCGCGCACCGTTCAAGGGGATATTCTTTACTTTACAAGCCTCACGCAAAGCGTACAGGCAGCCGCGCGCCGTTGCTTCGTTCCGACCTTGCGAGCCTCCAAGCGCGATGGGTTTCCCGGTCACGACACCAAGTTCCGTATGGCCTCGGACCATCGAAATGGTATCCATGATCCAGGCCATCGTCTGCTGATCGGTGTAAACATCGGGTGCGGGGATGTCCCGGTCGGGCCCAATGATTGGTGCGATCTCAAACGCATAGCGACGGGTGAGTCGTTCCAGCTCGTTACGTGACAAACTTTGGGGATCGCAAATCACTCCTCCCTTTCCACCTCCGTATGGAATGCCGACGGTGGCGCACTTCCAGGTCATCCAGGAGGCTAGGGCTTTCACTTCGTCAAGAGTGACATTCGGATGATAACGGATACCGCCTTTAGCGGGTCCGCGAGCGATGTTGTGTTGGACGCGATAGCCTTCGAACACTTTGACATCGCCACCATCCATTTTTACGGGGATGGAGACTATCAGCTGACGCTTGGGTGTCTGTAAAACTTGGCGTAGCGAGGGATCGAGGTTCAGTAAATCTGCGGCGGTGTTAAATTGTTGTTTGGCTATTTCGAAGGGGTTCAATTCTTCTTGGAGAACCTCTGTAGTCGCCATGCAGCTCAGTCTCCTGGAGGATGGGGTACGAAAAGCGTGGCAATCGTAAAACAGAGAAGGCGGTATGCCAAAGCGGAGCGAGGCACCTGCGGGTTATTTGAGGGCGGGTTCTGCGAGGGGTGGTGGGTGGGAGTGCCTTCAGCCGGGTGTGGCCTGTCGGCAGAATTTATCATTGGTCATTGGTCATTTCTCAGCTGTTATTGTTACCGCGGGCGTCGCTGACTGGGACCGCGGTCCCAATGAGAAATGACCAATGACAAATGGTAAATTCCGGTTCGATTCATAAATTCCCGCTCTGTGGCAAAGTCTTGCCATCACTCCCAACTAAGCCTCCTCACGCAGTCGAGGGCTTACTGCAACACAAAATTATAGGTAATGACCCCGGTCACCTTGACGAATTGATCACCGAGTCTGGTTGGCCGAAAAATGGCCTTGAGCGCAGCGTTCCGGGCAACTTCCCGGAAAACCTGATGTCCATCAATCGCCTGAGCAGAGATAACTTTTCCGGTTTCGTCTATCAGCACTTGAACGTTCACTTTACCTTGAAGCCGAATTTGTCGGGCCAACGCAGGGTAATCAGGTTCGGGTAGAAGTATCGCGTCGCCCCTAATGGGACCTTTACTGATTACGACCTGCTTTGGCTTTTGCGGCGCAGGTGGTGGCGTTTCCATTTCGATCGATGTACCGGCTGAAGTAATAGCATTTCCTCCGCTTGGACCGATTCCCCCACTCCCAGGACCACCTCCACCGCGGCTAAACTCGGCAGGTCTGGAAGTCGAAGGTCCGCCAGGTATCAATGGGTTGAGGTTAGGTTCAACCGAAATAAACTCGGGGGTGATGGGCTGATTCAATGAGGCCACCTGCGATGGTGGCTGTCGATGAGATGTCGGTTCCCTGCCTGGAGAAGGATTAGCTGGACCACCCTGAGGTGGGCCGGTCTGAGATGTGGACTCGGGAAAATCAAGTGGAGTCACGAACACGACTTCCAAACTTTGATCCTCCAGGCGGGCGTCGTAAGCATAAATACTTGCGACGCCCGCAATTACAAACAGCAGGGCATAGCTAGCAACGGTAAAAAGAAAGAACGACCCCCGCCGCTTCAGTTCGGTCAGGTGCGAACTGGATTCAATCAAATTGTCGAACATCAGATTTCTCCCTTGCCGGTGCCGTTCGGGTCGCGGGAGCTACTCGTACTTATTAGAGCCCTGATGCTCATGGTTTGTTCCCGATGATTTTGAAGAAATGTGGAGAGCTATGCTGAGGGATTAACGATCCGGAAGACTAGGGGCAAACAGAATTTATCATTGGCCATTGTTCTTATCTGGAGCGGTTACACGGAGTTTGAGTATTGCGCGAAGCTTCTCGCGCTGCGCTCCACTTCGTTCCGCTCCGCGCTCGGGGCGGGCGGGACGCCCGCGGTCCCAGTCAGCAAAACCCGCGGTCCCAATGACAAATGACCAATGACCAATGACCAATGATCAATGTCCCCCAACCCACGCAAGAATCCTCTTGCGCTGCGCAGCCACCTCAATCACCACTACCTCCTAATAACGAGAGAGATCTTGACCGACAATAACGGGGCCGGAGTATCCGCCCGCGCGCACTCCTGCTATTAACTCGTCGTCCGAGGCGCCCATGCGAACAATATGAGTGAGCACCAATAATTTCGGCTGGATGCGCGCGGCCAGGGCACCCAACTCCCGGTCAGAAGTGTGGAACTCGCGCATGTACTGCGGCCAAAACTCTCCTCCCGGTCGCTGCTCCGGCGCCAGGTGTGATTCCGAGTAGACTTCATGGACCAGCACGTCAACCCGATCAGCAGCCTCGATTAGGGATTCAGTAGGCATTGTATCGCCGGAAATTACAACTGAACGATCTGCAGTGTCGATTCGATAACCAAAGGCTGCTTCGAAACTTCCGTGCTTGACAGCAATGGCGCGGACCCTGACGCCATCTCTTTCGTAAACAAAACCCGGATCAACCTCGCTCACGTTCACCCGATAGCCATCGGGCACCTCCCGCTCAAGACCGCGGGCCCTTATCCTGATATCTTCGCTAAAGGCTGCAATCAGATGTCTGGTCATGTGGCGCAATCCCCTGGGACCATAAACCTGCAACGGCGCACAGCGCCGCATGATCCACGAAGTGAGGATAAGATCTGCATAGCCTAAGGTGTGATCGCTGTGCAAATGCGTAATAAAAACTGCTTCGGCCCCGTCTAGCGGGAGTTTGGCGGCATTCAGGCGCCGCATCACGCCCGGGCCCGCATCGAAAAGAAAGACGCGATCACCCGTCACTACTGCCGTTGCAGGTCCCGAAGCGGAAGGGTCCGGGTATGGGGTTCCAGTCCCCAGCAAAACGACTTCAGTCTTCGAACCCATCAGTACCTCCGGCTCAGAACTGCTCGTAGAGAGATTCTTATTTATTGAGTTGCGGTATCATACGCACGCAGAAAGCGAATCGTAAAGTTCGAGCAATCTGAATAGATATGCCTGAAACCGCTGACGTGGTCATAGTTGGAAGTGGGATTGTCGGCTCGAGTGTCGCTTATCACCTGGCGCACGCTGGATGTACCAATTTGCTGGTGATTGAGCGCGAAGCACATCAGGGCAAAGGCTCAACCGGTAAAAGCATGGGAGGCGTGCGGGCCCAGTTCAGTACTCCGGTAAATATTCAGATGTCGCTTTACTCCATCAAGTTTTACGCAGAGTTTGACGAGGTGGTAGGTCACCCTGCTGACTATCGAGCCCACGGCTATCTTTTCTGTGCTACCAATGAGCAGCAATTCTCGTACTTAAAGGCTAACCGTGAACGTCAATTGGCTCTCGGCGTTAAGAAGGTTGAACTGGTCGACCGAGGCGATATTCTGCGCCTGGTACCACAGCTAAGCGTTGACGATATCGTGGGCGGAACTTTCTGTCCCACGGATGGGTTTGTAGATCCACACAGCGTGATGATGGGTCTGATGCTGAATGCGCGAGAAAAGGGAGTGCGTCTTTGGCTCAATACTGCTGTCAAAGGGATTCGCACTGAACGCGGTCAAATTAGTGGAGTGGAAACTACGCGCGGCTTTGTGGCCACCCGGAAAGTTGTAAATGCTGCGGGGGCTTGGGCCGCGGAGGTGGCCCTGATGGCTGGTGCGAATCTGCCCGTAACGCCGTTGCGCCGGCAACTAGTACCAACCGAGCCCTTTGACGGTTTACCCGCCCGTTTCCCAATGGTGATCGACATGTCTTCGGGCTTTCACTTTCGCCGCGAAGGCAAGGGTATTCTGTTGGCCTGGAACGATCCCGAAGAAACTCCCGGTTTCAAGACTGACTTCGACGCATCGTTTATCGAAAAGATTTTGAGTCGCGCTGCCTCGCGCGTTCCCTGTCTGGCCGAGGCGGAAGTGAACCCGCGTCGCGCGTGGGCAGGTCTTTACGAGATGAGTCCAGACCACCACGCCATTCTCGGCCAGGCGCCACAGGTTGAGGGATTGTTTTTTGCAAATGGGTTCAGCGGCCACGGTGTTATGCACGCTCCCGCGTCCGGCCGCATCACCGCTGATTTAATTCTAAAAGGTAGATCCGAGATTATCGAGGCTGAGCAGCTAAGTGTCGAAAGGTTTCAAACTGGCGCACTGCTTCACGAGTCAGCCGTGTTGTGAAACGAACTTTCTTGGCACCCGCTCGCTGACGCCGCAGGTAACTTCGTAGGAGAGCGTACCAGCAATTTTCGCCAAATCCTCTGCGCTCACCGACAAACTACCTCCGTGCTCGCGGCCCAGCAATGTCACCTCATCATTCAGCTGTACCCCGTCCACATTTGTGACATCGATCAAAGTAAGGTCCATTGACACCCTACCTACTACGGGGACAAAAACTCCGCGCAAAATTACGTGGCCGCGATTCGAAAGACCTCGCATGTATCCGTCGTGATAGCCAACCGGTACAGTCGCCACTCGAGTTGGCCGCGACGCCTCAAAAGTACAGCCGTAGCCAAGTGTTTCGCCCCGAGGTACCCACTTCAATAGAGCTATGCGGGAGTAGAGGGACATAACTGGGCGCAGTCCAACGTCTTCAGTTTCCGGTGGCAAGATGTCCCGCCAAAGGCCATACAAGACCCCGCCAGGACGAACCATATTTCCCCAGGCAGCGCTGTGAGCAAAGATGCCCGCGGAATTTGCCAGATGAAGCTGATCCGGGTGAACACCCTTTTCTCGCAACAAAGAAACTGAGTCGTCAAATCTGCGTATCTGATCTTCTGTAAGTGGCTGGCATGAAGGGTCGTCAGCAGCGGCGAAGTGAGTCATCAACCCAACCACTCGAGTGTTTGGGAAACGATGTAACTGATCGGCGAACTCCGGCAGAGCATCGTACCGTACACCCAGCCGGCCCATCCCGGTATCTACCTTAATGTGTACCTCGGCCTTGGTACCAACCTCTCTGGCCACCCTGTCTATGGCCTCAACCTGGTCCAAACGATAGACGGAGGGGTTTAATCGATACTGAATGCAGGCAGTCGCTTGTCCCTCCCAGAAACCCCCTAAACAGAGGATTGGTTGGGTAATCCCTGATTCGCGCAGTTGGATTCCCTCTTCAGGAAGGGCCACTCCGAACTGCTGGGCACCTTCTGCCGCCAGGCGCTGGCTGCAACGAATCAGCCCATGTCCATAGGCGTTGGCCTTAACCACGGCCAATACTGAGACCGCTGGACCCACCCGCTTGCGTACCAGATGAAAGTTCGCTGCCAGCGCATCCAAATCTATCTCGGCCCAGGTTGGCCGCCCCGAAACAATTTGCTGACTATCCAAGAAACTGAAACTCGCCGATGCGACCCTTTTATAGAGTTGTTTGATCGAAGAATAGAATACAAGTTTATCGAGATTCTTGTCAGGTAGGATTCTTGTGCGCGGTGTCAAAAATCTGTAATTCCACGGACGGCAGTCCGTGGATTTTTCAGATCCTTTCTACAGCGCGCTACCGACCAGTTGGGAATCCCACGGACGGCAGTCCGTGGATTTTTCAGATCCTTTCTACAGCGCGCTACCGACCAGTTGGGAATCCCACGGACGGCAGTCCGTGGATTTTTCAGATCCTTTCTAGCAAGCGCTGCCAACCCGTTGCCAATCCCACGGACGGCAGTCCGTGGATTTTTCAGATCCTTTCTACAGCGCGCTACCGACCAGTTGGGAATCCCACGGACGCCAGTCCGTGGATTCTTCAGATCCTTTCTAGCAAGCGCTGCCAACCCGTTGCCAATCCCACGGACGGCAGTCCGTGGATTTTTCAGATCCTTTCTACTGCAAGCGGCAATTACCTTAACTAATGCCATGGACGGCTGTTGCGAGTAGAGAGGATCTGAACCAACCACCCACTGCCGTGGGTGGGATTTTGGGAGAAACCTTTCGCCCTTGTAGAGAGGATCTGAACCAACCACCCACTACCGTGGGTGGGATTTTCGGAGAAATTCATTCGCCCTCGTAGAGAGGATCTGGGGTGCACCCCATTCGTGAGACAAAAAGTTAAGTTTCAGCTGGGCCAGTCGAAAAAAATTGTTGCCTTCGACTAGACCGTTGTTGACAATCAACCCGGTTGGCGAAGCGGAGGTGAGCTCT
>Ga0187893_10008055_pt1 | contig 16862 bp, 16 predicted proteins | sample MA1701074metaG_FD_139574 | JGI IMG/M metagenome (GOLD analysis project Ga0187893, IMG submission 139574) | White microbial mat communities from a basaltic lava cave in the Kipuka Kanohina Cave System on the Island of Hawaii, USA - MA170107-4 metaG ...
CGCTTCAACCATCGCGATCAGGACCTACAGCCCCTCCTGCTCAATATCATGCGCACCACACCCATCCAGCTACTCAGACCCGTTTTGGTCCGGTTTGCTTAGGAATTACCTAAAAGTGTATCAGTCATTTTCGGGGGCAGCCCTTGCAGCCCTGAAAAAGGCCCCAAGCGGGTGGCCGCGCGCCGTCTATAATGCGCCGCTTTTTTCGCGCTCCCATCGTCTAGAGGCCTAGGACGGAGCCCTCTCAAGGCTTAAACCCGGGTTCGAATCCCGGTGGGAGCGCCACTACAAGAAAACCTCTGAGGCCTCAGAGGTTTAAGCGATTTCTCAACATCGAGGGGATCCACAAAGGGCTCCCATCATGAGAAATCTCCATGCGTATTGCCGATCTGCGCATTCTTAGACACGCAGCGCTGTAGCGCTTGCCGGGATCTCCCGGCGTCGGCTATGTGCGCCGCGTTTAGCATGAGCTTTTGCTTCCAGTTTGAGTCCCAGCGCGTCAATCACTTTGAGGATGCTGTCGAAACTCGGGTTGCCTTCCGCGCTCAGCGCCTTATACAGGCTCTGGCGTCCAAGCTTGGTTTTCTTGGCGATCACCGCCATGCCCTTGGCGCGGGCCGCAGTCCCGATGGCCTGGCTGATCTGGGCGCTGTCGCCGGTCGCCAGAGCATCATCAAGATAGGCGGCAATCGCCTCCTCGCTATCAAGATAAGCCGCCGCATCAAACTTTCGAGTCTTCAGTGTCATGGTGCTTCTCCGTAATGAGTCGCCATCGCTTTTGCTTCTGTGATATCCCGCGCCTGCGACGACTTGTCGCCGCCGCAGAGCAGGATCACCAGCTGGGATCCGCGCCGGGTGAAATACACGCGGTAGCCCGGCCCAAAATCAATCCGCAGTTCGTAGACGCTACTGCCGACCGCTTTCTGATCGCCGAAGTTGCCGAGGGCCAGCCGCTGGATCCGGCGGGCAATCACCGCACGGCCTTTGACATCGCGCAGGCTCTCCAGCCATTCGGTAAACACATCGGATTGGCGGATTTCCAGCATGGATTCAGTGTCTCCTATGAGAGACAAATGGTCAAGCCCAGCGGAGATCGGCTTTGGCGATTTAGCTTGGTAGAATGCGCGCCGCCGGGGGTCCGCAAGGACGTCCATAACTCCCGGCACCTTTCACGCGTAGTTTGTATGTAGCGTAATAATTATTATAAATCATCAAGTTATTACGAAAATCGCACTTGCCATCCCGGTGGGAGCGCCACTTTATTTTTTGGACGAAGACCATCGAACCCCAACGTATTCCGCGCGGTGAGCATCCGATCTCGCGCTCGGACATTTCGCCCGGTCCGCTCAAGGTTCTGTACACGCTGAAGGACGCCGGCTACGAGGCGTACATGGTGGGCGGTGGCGTGCGCGACCTGCTCGCCGGAGTCAAGCCGAAGGATTTCGACATTGCCACCAATGCCCGGCCCGAACAGATTCGCCAGCTGTTTCGCGGCTGCCGGCTGGTCGGTCGGCGCTTCATGATCGCGCATGTGCGCATGGGCCCCGAGATCGTCGAGGTGACCACGTTCCGCGGGCCGATCACCGACAGCCACGAGCGCGACGAAACCGGCCGCATCCTGTCCGACAACATCTACGGCACGCTCGAAGACGACGCGCTGCGCCGCGACTTCACTCTTAACGCGCTGTACTACGACATCCGTGATGACTCGATCGTCGATTACACCGGCGGAGTCGAAGATCTGCGCGCCAGGACCGTGCGGCTGATCGGCGACCCCGAGCTGCGTTACCGCGAAGACCCGGTACGCATGCTGCGGGCGATCCGCATCGGCAACAAGCTGCATTTCCGGCTGGATCCTGCCGCCGTCGCACCTCTCAAAACGCTGGCGCCGCTGCTGCGCGAGATTCCGCCTGCGCGCCTGTTCGACGAAGTGCTGAAGCTGTTGCTGAATCCGGAAGCGGTCGAGAATTTCCGCGCGATGCACTGGTTCAACCTGTGGCGCGAACTGTTTCCCGACAACGCCGCGGCGCTCGATGCGGGCGGTGACGAGGCGCGCGGGTTCATCGAGGGTGCGCTGGCGAATACGGCCGAACGCGTGCGCCAGAACCAGCCGGTGAGTCCTGCCTTCCTGTTTGCCGCATTGCTGTGGCCGTCGGTGCGCGAACGGGCAGCGGAGTTGAAAACCCGGCAAGGTCATCCGGAGTTCATCGCCCTTACGCAGGCGGGCGACGAAGGCTTCGCGCGTCAGTCGCAGCGTATCGCCGTGCCCAAGCGTTTCTCGTTTCCGGCGCGCGAAATCTGGCAGTTGCAGCCGCGTTTCGAGCGTCGCCGCGGCGGGCAGCCGCAGAAATTCCTCACGCATCCGCGGTTTCGCGCCGCCTACGATTTCCTGCTGCTGCGCGCCGCGCATGGCGAACCCGTGCAGGAGCTCGCCGATTGGTGGACGCAGGCCCAGACCGGGCAGACGCCAGTGGTTCCGCAAGGGGCAGAGCCGCCGCTGCCGGCACGCAAGCGCCGGCGCCGCCGGCGCCGCGGTGGTGGTGGTCCGCAGCAGACACCGGGCTAAAATCATGGTGTGCGCCTATATCGGACTGGGCGCCAATCTCGGCGACCCGCCGGCGCAGCTGCGCGAGGCCCTGCGTCGCCTGACGCGGCACGGCGGCCTTCGCGTGCTTGCGCAATCCTCGATCTACCGCAGCGCGCCGCTGGGGCCGCCGGACCAGCCCGACTACTGCAACGCCGTCGCTGAAATTGAAACGAACATGTCGGCGGTCGAGCTGCTGGATGCCCTGCTGGCGATCGAGCGGGCCATGGGCCGTCGGCGCGACGGCCAGCGTTGGCAGGCGCGCCTGATTGACCTGGATCTGCTGCTCTACGGCGACGCATGCATCAACGCCGAGGGTTTGAAAGTGCCGCACCCCGAGATGCACAAGCGCAATTTCGTGCTGGCGCCGCTGGCGCAGATCGCGCCGGACTTGCTTCTCCCCGGTCATGGCCGCGTCAGCGAGCTGGCGGAAAAGCTCGAGCCAATTGCTATAGTCGCTCGCCATGAGTGACAAAAAAGCCGTCAATGTCGCCGAGCTGCGCCGCATGCGCGATGCCGGCGAAAAGATCGCCTGCCTGACCTGTTACGACGCCAGTTTTGCCCTGCTGGAAGACCGCGCGGGCGTCGACGTAATCCTGGTGGGCGACTCGCTGGGCATGGTGCTGCACGGCGGCACGACGACGACGCCGGTGACGGTGAGCGACATCGTCTATCACTCCAAGTGTGTTGCGCCTCATCTGAAGCGCGCCTTTCTCATCGCCGACCTGCCGTTCCTGTCGTTCGCCACGCTGGACCGCGCGCTCGACGCCAGCCAGCGCATGATGCAGGAGGGCGGAGCCAAGATGGTCAAACTCGAGGGCGGCCGCGAGCAGGCGAACATCGTCGAATACCTGTCCGTGCGTGGTGTGCCGGTCTGTGCGCACCTCGGCTTGCAGCCGCAGTTCATCCACAAGATGGGCGCGTTCAAGGTGCAGGGGCGGGAGACCGCCGCCGCCGAAGCCATGCTGCACGACTCGAAGATTCTGGTGGAGGCGGGCGCCGATCTGCTGCTGCTCGAATGCATTCCGGCGGAATTGGGCAAACGCATTTCGGCGGAATCGAAAGTGCCGGTGATCGGCATCGGCGCCGGCCGGGATGTCCACGGTCAGATCCTGGTGCTGCACGACATTCTCAACATCTCGCCGTCGGTGACCATCGGCCACAGGCCGCGCTTCGTCAAGAACTACATGCAGGGCGCCAACGACATCGAGGCGGCGGTCAAGGCCTACGTCATGGAAGTGAAATCGGGCGCGTACCCCGCCATCGAGCATTGTTTCTAGCGTGCTGATCGTTCACACCGTCGCGGAATTGCGCGCGGCCGTGGCCGCGTGGCGCAAGGCCGGCGAGCATATCGGCTTCGTGCCGACCATGGGCAACCTGCACCGCGGGCATCTGCAGCTGGTGCGCAGCGCCCGCGAAAAATCGCAACGCGTCGTCGTCAGCGTGTTCGTCAACCCCCTGCAGTTCGCGGCCGGCGAGGATTTCGACCGGTATCCGCGCACGCTGGCGCAGGATCAGGAGGGTCTGAGGCAGGTCAATTGTGACTTGCTGTTCGCGCCCAGTGTCCGCGAGGTTTATCCCAAGGGTCTCGAGGGCCTGAGCAGGATCTCGGTGCCTGGTATCGCCGACATTCTGTGCGGCCAGCACCGGCCCGGCCATTTCGATGGCGTCGCTACGGTGGTGAACATTCTGTTCAATCTGGTGCAGCCGGATGCGGCCTGGTTTGGCGAGAAGGACTGGCAGCAGCTGCAGATCGTCCGGCGCATGGTCTCGGATCTGCGCCTGCCGATCGTGATCGTCGGTGTGCCGACCGAACGCGATACCGACGGCCTGGCGCTGTCCTCGCGCAATCAGCACTTAAGTCCGTCCGAGCGTACGCTCGCGCCGGTTCTGTATCAGACCCTACTGCGCGCTGCGAAGCGTCTGCAGGCGGCAGAGCGCGATTACATAAAAATCCAGTCCGACGCAGTGCGGGAATTGCAGCGGACGGGCTTTGTGCCGCAATACGTCGAGGTCCGCACGCCCGAGCTTGATCCGCCCACCCCGGAAACCCGCGAATGGATCGTGATTTGCGCCGCTTATCTTGGTTCCACCCGATTGATTGACAACGTAAAAATCAAGCTCGCCTGAGGTTCGGTAAGGGGGCTTGCCATCGTGCCGAAATGGGCTAGACTGCACTTTGAAGTTTCGTGACGCGTTTCACGAATCGGGCGCATGCCTTAGTGGGCCGCCCGCCGCAGTCAAGCCTGGATGCCGGGTGCATGCCTTAGTGGGCCACCCCAATCCCAAAGAACATTCAGGATTTTCCCATGCAGCTGACCCTTTTGAAGTCCAAGCTTCATCGCGCCCGCGTCACCCATGCCGAGCTGGATTACGACGGTTCCTGCGCGATCGACACGCGCCTGCTCGACGCCGCCGGCATCCTCGAGTTCGAGCAGATCCAGATCTACAACATCACCAATGGCGAACGCTTCACCACCTACGCCATCCAGGCGGAAGCGGGGTCGGGCGTGATCTCGGTCAATGGCGCTGCTGCGCACAAGGCCCGCGTCGGCGACCGCGTGATCATCTGCACCTATACGCAGATGGAAGCTGCCGCCGCGCGCGTGTTCAAGCCGCGGCTGATCTACCTCAACGAGCACAACCGCATCCTCCGCACGGCCAACATCATCCCGGTACAGGCGGCCTAAGCCGCCCGGACGTTCTAAGATGCCGGCACGTTTCTGACGTGTCGGCATTTTTTATGGCGCGCACCAAAAACTGGTTCCCGACTCTGATCTACAGCGCGCCGCTGGGCGCGGGCGTTCCGGCATTGAATCGTGAACTGATCGGGGACGTCGCCAGGATCCGCGCGGCCGACACCGCCGGACGGCGCTGGTCGAAAACCGGCTATCCCGGCGGTTACACCAGCTATGGATCGCTGGATCGCCTGCATCGCCTGTCGTCCAGCTTCGCTGACTTGCAGAAACGCATTGATCGCCATGTAAAGGTCTATGCGCGCGCCTTGGGCTGGAAGCCAGCGCCGCGCCTGGTGATGACCGACTGCTGGGTCAATGTCATGCCGCAGGGCTGTGCGCACAGCTTCCACCTGCATCCACAGTCGGTGATCAGCGGCACCTATTACGTGCGCACCCCACGCGGCACGCCGGGCCTGAAGTTCGAGGATCCGCGACTGTCGCGTTTCATGGCCGCACCGCCGCGTCTGGCGCACCTCACGTATCCGGCGCGTGCGGGCGAAGTCATCCTGTTCGAAAGCTGGCTGCGTCACGAAGTGCCGGCCAACCCGGCGGATCGGGAACGCGTCAGCATCAGCTTCAATTACCATCTAGGGAGCCTCTGACCCAGCCCTCCATGAACTGCGTTGCTGACCCAAACCGTGCGAGACAAGGCGCGAGCCGCAAGTCCATAGAATCTATGGACAAGGCGAGCAACGCCGTATCGCACGGTTTGGGGCGCAACCCTTCGGGACGGGGCGCTGAGTGCGCGGATGCGGTGTCACTCGTCGCTCGCATAGAGTCTATGCGTCGGCTCCTCGTTCCTGGCCCCGCGCACTCGGCGCCGCCGTCGCGGCCATGTAGGGCTGGGTCAGAGGCTTCTTGATGGCTGCCCTCACCAGCAGTCCCGCGTGGTGCGCACTGACCGCACATGCAAAAGCGCAATCCGCCACGCGCATCGTCGATTATTTTTCGGCCGATCCGAAACGCGCGCAGAGGTTCTCGCTTGAGGCGGCCGGACTGTATCTTGATTATTCCAAGCAGCGAGTCAACGCCGAAACCCGCGCACTGTTGCTGAAATTGGCCGAGCAACAGGATTTATCGGGTTGGATCAAGAAGCTGTTTGCCGGCGAGCCGGTGAACCACACGGAAAAACGCGCGGCCCTGCACATGGCTTTGCGCGCTCCGGCGACGGCTTCCTTCCCGGTGATGGCCGAGGTCGAGTCCATGCGCCAGCGGGCCTCTGACTTTGCGAGTCCGCTGCGTGGCGCGCGCCGGATCACGGATATCGTCAACATCGGCATCGGCGGTTCTGATCTCGGCCCGCGCATGGTCTGCGACGCGCTGGAGGATTTTCGCGACGGCCCACGCGCACATTTCGTGGCTAATGTGGACGGCGCACAGCTCACGTCGGTGCTCAAACTGCTGAATCCCGCGACGACCTTGTTCATCGTCACCAGTAAAACTTTTACTACGCAGGAGACGATGGCCAATGCGCTCGCCGCGCGGGATTGGGCGGCCGGCAAGGCCCAGTTTGTCGCGGTGACCACGAATGTCGCCGGCGCGCGTAAATTTGGCGTCGCCGACGAGTACATCTTCGGCTTCTGGGACTGGGTTGGTGGCCGCTATTCGCTGTGGTCAGCCGTGGGCTTGCCCATCCTGCTGTCGCTCGGGCAGAAAAGATTCGAGGAACTGCTGGCCGGTGCACACACGATGGACGAGCATTTCCGCAATGCGCCGCTGACGGCGAACCTGCCGGTGCTGATGGGTCTGCTGTCGGTCTGGAATCTCAATTTCCTCGGCGCTGCCAGCCAGGTGATCGCGCCCTACGCGCAGCGTCTGCAACTGTTCGTCCCCTGGCTGCAGCAACTGGAGATGGAATCCAACGGCAAGGGCGTGGATCGGCAGGGGCGACCGGTGGACTACGCCACTTCACCCGCGGTCTGGGGTGATGTCGGCAGCAATGCGCAACACGCTTTTTTTCAGATGCTGCACCAGGGGCCGGCTCTGCATCCGGTGGATTTCATCCTGCCGGTGGAGTGCGGTCATGGCTTGAAGGGACAGCACCGGGTGTTGATTGCGCAGGCGCTGGCGCAGAGCGCCGCGCTGATGAATGGCGCCAGATCAGAAGACCCGCATCGCGCCTATCCCGGCAACCGCCCGAGCAATACCCTGCTGCTGCCGCGTCTCGACCCGTATCACCTGGGCGCATTGCTGGCGCTTTACGAGCACCGTACTTTTGTCCAGGGGGTGATCTGGAACATCAACCCTTTCGATCAATGGGGCGTGGAGCTTGGCAAGCGTGTCAGCGCCGATGTGCTGGATGGCGCGCCGACGCTCGATGCCTCGACCCGGACCCTGAGAGCCCGCACCGGCCTGTAGCTGCGTCGGCTGTTTTCCAGGAGATCCATTTTGCCCGGGAAAGCAGCTAAGCGGGCGTTGATTCCGGGGTCTTTTCAAGACCTTGACCCTTGCCGCCGCGGTCTCGACTCTCTATGATGCGCGCCCCGGTGCGGGGTAGAGCAGTCTGGCAGCTCGTCGGGCTCATAACCCGAAGGTCGCAGGTTCAAATCCTGCCCCCGCTACCAACGTTTTTCTGATTTAACTGGTGCTTTACAACCAGGGCCTCACGGGGCCCTTTTTTGTTTCTCGCATATGGCTTTACAGGACAAATTGAACACGATGCTGGAACCCGTCGTCACGGCGATGGGTTACGAACTGGTGTTGCTGGAATATCACCCGCATGGCGGGGCAGGCACCCTGCGTCTGTTCATCGATGCGCCCAAAGGCGTCACGCTGGGCGATTGTGAATCGGTGAGCCGCGAAGTAGCGGGCATCCTCGATGTCGAAGACCCGATCCCGCAGAACTATCAGCTGGAAGTGTCCTCGCCCGGCGTGGATCGCCCGCTGGTCAAGCCCGAGCACTTCGAGCGGTTCAGCGGACAGAAAGTCAACCTGCTGTTGCAGGCGCCGGGGCTCAACGGCCGACGCCGCTATGAAGGAATCCTGCGTGGCCTGCACAACGCCGCGCTGACGCTGGAAACCGACCAGGGGGCCATGCAGTTTCCGCTCGGCGACATCGAGCGGGCGCGCTTGTCTCCCGATTACGACGAACTGATGCGCAAACGAGTGGACGCATGAACAAGAACATCCTGCTGATGGTGGACGCCCTTTCCAACGAGAAGGGAGTCGAGAAAGAGATCATTTTTCACGCGATCGAGCTGGCGCTGGCTTCGGCGGCGAAGAAGCGCCATGCCCATGGCGACGAGTTCGACGTCTACGTCAACATCGACCGCGTCACCGGCGACTACGAGACCTTCCGGCGCTGGACCGTGCTGGAGGACGAGGATCCCAATTTCGAATCGCCATACCGTCATGTTGACCACAGCGTGGCGCAGGCGCGCAAACCCGGAGTCAATGTCGGCGAAACCATCGAGGAGCGACTCGAGAACGTCGAGTTCGGGCGCATCTCCGCACAGGCGGCCAAGCAGGTCATCGTGCAGAAGGTGCGCGAGGCCGAGCGTGCCCAGGTGGTCGATCAGTACAAGCACCGCATCGGCGAACTGCTGACGGGTCTGGTCAAGCGCCTGGAAAAAGGTGCGGTGATCGTCGATCTCGGCGGCACCACCGAGGCGATCATTCCGCGCGAAGGCGTCATCGGCCGCGAACCGCTGCGTCCCGGTGACCGCGTGCGCGGCTATCTCGAGGACGTGCGCACCGAGCTGCGCGGTCCGCAGTTGTTCCTGTCGCGCACTTCGCCGAAGTTCCTGATGGAGCTGTTCAAGCTCGAAGTGCCGGAGATCGCCCAGGGCCTGATCGAGCTCAAGGGCGCGGCTCGCGACGCCGGCCTGCGCGCCAAAATCGCGGTCAAGGCCAAGGACAAGCGCATCGATCCGGTCGGCGCCTGCGTCGGCATGCGGGGTTCGCGCGTGCAGAGCGTCTCCAACGAGCTCGCCGGCGAGCGCATCGACATCGTGCCCTGGGACGACAATCCGGCGCAGTTCGTGATCAACGCGATGGCGCCGGCGGAAGTGGAGTCTCTCGTCGTCGACGAAGAGGCCCACGCCATGTCGATCGCCGTGGCCGAGGACAAGCTGGCGCAGGCCATCGGTCGCGGGGGTCAGAACGTGCGTCTGGCGTCTGAATTGACCGGCTGGGTGCTCAACGTCATGACGGCGGCCGAAGCTCAGGAAAAGAGCCAGACCGAAAGCAGCTCGCTGCTGAAGCTGTTCGTCGAGCAGATGGGCGTGGACGAGGACGTCGCCGCCGTTCTGGTGCGCGAAGGCTTTACCACGCTGGAAGAGGTCGCCTATGTTCCCGCCAGCGAGCTGGCGGCGATCGAGGAATTCGACGAGGCCATCGTCGAAGAGTTGCGCACGCGCGCCCGCGACGTGCTGCTGACCAAGGCCATCGCCAAGGCCGAAAACGCCGCGGATCACAAACCGACCGAGGATCTGCTGGCGGTCGAGGGCATGGACGATGATCTGGCCTACAAGCTGGCCGAGCACGGCATCACCAGCGCCGAGAACCTGGCGGATCTGGCGACCGATGAGTTGCTGGAAAAAATCAAGATGGATGAAAAACGCGCCTCGGATCTGATCATGGCCGCGCGCTCCAAGGTTTACGCCTAAAGGCGCCCTCATGTCCACGACCGTCAAGGATTTCGCCAAGGAGCTCAACCGGCCGCTGGACGAACTGCTGGGCCAGCTCAAGGAAGCCGGCGTCCCGGTCAAGGACGCCGCTTCGGCGATCACCGGCGAGGACAAGCTCGCGCTGCTGACCTACCTCAAGCAGAAGACTCGTGCCGGAACCCTGGTCGCAGGCGAGCCCAAGCGCATCACGTTGAAGCGCAAGGAAACCAGCGAGATCAAGCTCGGCACCGGTCGCGGCGCGACCGCCAAGACCGTCAGCGTGGTGGTGCAGAAACGCCGCACCTATGTGAAGCGCGATGCCGCCGGCGAGGAACTCTCCGCGACCGAAGCGGCCGAAGCCGCCAGGGAGCAGGCCGAGCGCGAGGCCACGGCGCATGCCGCCGCGGCCGCCGAGGCCAAGCGCCACCAGGACGAAGCGGAAAAACGCCTGCGCGAAGAGGAAGAGGCGCGCAAGCGCGCCGCGCTCGAAGCGCAGAAGCAGGTGGCCGAGACCGCCAAGCTGGCGCCGACCGATCCGGCCCGGATCGAGGCCGAGGCCCAGCGGCGGCGCGCGGAAGAAAATCTGCGCCGCTCAACGGAGCGTCCGGCGCAGACCAAGGAAGATCGCGAACGCGCGCATCGCGAGGCCACTATCGCCTCGCGCGGCAAGGCCATCCGCCCCGGCCGCCCAGACCGCAAGACGCGCCGCGCCGCAGTGGCGGCCAGTCATCTGAAGCTGGATACCCAGCACGCGTTTGAAAAGCCGGTGGCGCCGCAGGTGCGCGACATCGAGATCCCCGAATTCATCATGGTGGGTGAACTCGCCAACCGCATGGCGGTCAAGTCCATTGAGCTGATCAAGGTGCTGATGGGCATGGGCGTGATGGTCACCATCAACCAGTCCATCGACCAGACCACGGCGCAGCTGGCGGTCGAGGAGATGGGTCACAAGGCCAAGCCGGTGAAGGCCAGCGATGCCGAAGAAAGCCTGATCCAGGCCGTTACCGGCGAAACCAAGGACGCACCGACCGCGCTGCGCGCGCCGATTGTCACGGTCATGGGCCACGTCGATCATGGCAAGACCTCGCTGCTCGACACGATCCGCAAGACCCGCGTCGCCGCCGGCGAGGCGGGCGGCATCACCCAGCATATCGGCGCCTATCACGTGACCACGCAGAAGGGTGTGATCACCTTTCTCGACACGCCGGGCCATGCGGCATTCACGCGCATGCGCGCGCGCGGCGCGCAGCTGACCGACATCGTGATTCTGGTCGTCGCCGGCGACGACAGTGTGATGCCGCAGACCCGCGAGGCGATCCAGCACGCCAAGGCGGCCAAGGTGCCGATGGTGGTGGCGGTAACCAAGATGGACAAGCACGAGGCCAGCGCCGACCGTGTCAAGAACGATCTGCTCAAGGAAGAAGTGGTCGCCGAGGATTTCGGCGGCGACGTTCAGGTGGTGCCGGTATCGGCGCAGAAAGGCGACGGCATTGACGCCCTGCTCGATGCGGTGCTGCTGCAGGCCGAGGTGCTCGAGCTCAAAGCCGCCGCGGACGCGCCGGCCAAGGGCGCCATCATCGAATCTTCGCTGGAGAAGGGCCGCGGTGCGGTCGCCACCATCCTGGTGCGTTCCGGCACTCTGCGGCAGGGCGATGTGATTCTCACCGGTCCGCATTTCGGGCGCGTGCGCGCCATGTTCGACGAGGCGGGTCGCGCGGTGAGGGAGGCGGGCCCCTCGATTCCGGTGCAGGTGCTCGGACTTTCCGGCGTGCCGGACGCCGGCGATGACGTGGTGGCGGTGGCCGATGAGCGCAAAGCGCGCGAACTGGCCGAACTGCGGCTTGCGCGCCAGCGTGAAACCAAGCTGGCGCAGAACCAGGCCATTCGCATGGAACAGGTGTTCGCCAGGATGGGCGAGGGCGCCGGCAAGGCGCTCAACCTGATGGTGCGCGCAGACGTGCAGGGTTCGATGGAAGCCATCACCGAGGCCTTGCGCAAGCTGCCGTCGGCCGAGGTCAAGGTGGTGATTGTTTCCGCCGCGGTCGGCGGCATCACCGAATCCGACGTGGATCTGGCACTGGCTTCGAAGGCCATCATCATCGGCTTCAATTCACGCGCTGAATCGACCGCGCGCAAGCGCATCCAGGAAACCGGCGTCGATGTGCGCTATTACAGCATCATCTACGAACTGATCGACGACGTCTCCAGCGCCATCGCCGGCCTGCTGGGCACCGAGATCCGTGAACAGATCGTCGGCACCGCCGAAGTGCGCGACGTGTTCCGCTCCAGCAAGTTCGGCTCGATCGCCGGCTGCCTGGTGATGGAAGGCGAAATGCGCCGCAGCCTGCCGGTGCGCGTGCTGCGCAACAACGTGGTGATTTTCGAGGGCGAACTGGATTCGCTGCGTCGCTTCAAGGACGACGTGCAGAAAGTCGAGTCCGGCACCGAATGCGGCATCGGCGTGAAGAACTACAACGACATCAAGAATGGCGATTCGATCGAGTGCTTCGCCAAAATCGAAGTCCAGCGCAAGGTCACGGCGACGGCTTGAGCCCGCGTCATGCCGAGGGAATATCCGCGCAAGCTGAGGATCAATGCCCAGCTGCGGCGCGAGCTGACCGAACTGATCCGCGACGAGCTGGGTGATCCGCGACTGGCCGGCATCACGGTGACCGATGTGGATGTCGCGCCGGATCTGCGCAATGCCACGGTCAAGATCAGCCGCCTGGCCCTCAATCCCGACCTGGCCGAGCCGGTCAAGCTGCTGAACCAGGCGGCCGGGCTGTTGCGCGGCAAACTCGGACGGCGGCTCAAGCTGCGCAGCATTCCCGTGCTGTATTTTCGCGCCGATCTGGCTCTGGCCGAAGGCGATCACATCCACAAGCTGATCCGTCAGGCGGTGGATGAGGATCGCCGTCACCACGAAAACGACTCGCCGCAAAAATGAAGCGCGCGGTGCAGGGCGTCTTGTTGCTGGACAAACCCACCGGCTGCACCTCCAACCAGGCCCTGCAGCGCGTCAAAAGAATCTACCAGGCCGAGAAAGCCGGACACACCGGCAGTCTCGACCCGCTGGCCACCGGCTTGCTGCCCGTGTGCCTCGGGGAGGCCACCAAGCTCAGCGGGTATCTGCTTGATGCCGACAAGCGCTACGTGGTGCGCGCGAAGCTCGGCGAGAAAACCAGCACGGCCGACGCCGAAGGCGAGATTGTTGCGACTTCCGACGCCAGCCAGGTTCAAGCCGAACAGCTGTTGGCGCTGTTGCCGCGATTCACCGGTGCCCTGAAGCAGGTTCCGCCGATGGTCTCGGCCCTGAAGCACCAGGGCGTGCGTCTGTATGAACTGGCGCGGCGAGGCGAGGAAGTGCCGCGCGAACCGCGCGACGTTGTGATTCGCGGGCTTGAACTGCTCGCGTTCGAGTCACCGTTTTTTGAACTTGACCTGCGTTGCAGCAAGGGCACCTACGTCCGCGCCCTGGTTGAGGACCTCGCCGCCGCGCTTGACCAGTGCGCTCACGTCACTGCGCTGCGACGCACCGAACTGAGCCCGTTCACCGATCCGCGGATGGTGACGCTGGAGGAGCTGGAAAAAACCGCCGAGCAGGGGTTGTCGGCACTGGACCATCTGCTGCTGCCGATGGTCAGTGCCATGGCGCATCGGCCGCGGGTTTTGGTCAATGCCGATCAGCAACAGCGACTGGGCCATGGGCAGACGGTACGGCTTGCAAAGGAGGCAGCGGCCGGCGAGGTCCTGGTCCTGAGCGAAGCCGGTGAGCTGCTGGGCATCGGCTGGGTTGACGCCGCCAGCACGCTGGCGCCGCGACGCTGGATGGCGCCGAAGGCCTAAAAAACGATCACCCGCTTGGTGCACTTGGAGGCCTGTTTGGGCTCAAGACGAAAAATAAGTGATACTAAAAGTGTATCAGTCGTTTTTAATCTGAAAGGCGGTCGAGGCGAAAAACGGCCATAAGCGGGTGATCTCGCAACTGGCTAAAAACAGGCCATTTTTACTTGTGAAGGGGCGGTGACGCCGTTAGAATGCCGCGCCTTACAAAGACCCCCAAGACCCACGTCACCCGTTCAGCGGAGTTTCACGAAATGCCAGTCAGTGTTGAGCAGAAAAAAGCCGTCGTTTCCAAGTTCCAGCGCGGCAAAAGCGATACCGGTTCCCCCGAAGTGCAGATTGCCCTGCTGTCCGAGCGCATCAAGTCTCTGGGGCCGCACTTCGAAAAGAACCTCAAGGATCATCACGGCCGTCGCGGTCTGCTGATGATGGTCAACCAGCGCCGCAAGCTGCTGGATTACCTCAAGCGTAAAAACGCCGACAGCTACCAGAAGCTGATCACCGACCTCGGTCTGCGCCGCTAACCGCGGCGCTTTTCGTTTTCCCTCCCTAAATTTTCGATCGAGAGACTCATGTCCTTCCCCGTCGCGCCCATCAAGAAATCGTTCCAGTACGGTGCCCACACCGTCAGCATCGAAACCGGCCATATCGCACGCCAGGCCCATGGCGCCGTCACCGTCACCCTGGGCGACACCGTGGTGCTGGTGACCTGTGTCGCCCGCAAGGACGTCAAGCCCGGTCAGGATTTCTTCCCGCTGACCGTGGATTACATGGAGCGTTTCTACGCCGGCGGCCGCATCCCCGGTGGTTTCTTCAAGCGTGAAGGCCGTCCGACCGAGAAGGAAACGCTGACTTCGCGGCTGATCGACCGTCCGTTGCGCCCGCTGTTTCCGGAAGGGTTCCTGAACGAAGTGCAGATCACGGCGACGGTGATGTCGCTCAATCCGGAGGTCAACGGCGACATTCCCGCGATGCTCGGTGCTTCCGCCGCCGTCGCGCTGTCCGGCGTGCCGTTCATGGGCCCGATCGGCGCCGCCCGCGTCGGCTACGTCAACAACCAGTACGTGCTCAACCCCAGCGCCACCCAGCTCAAGGATTCCAAACTTGATCTCGTCGTCGCCGGCACCAAAGACGCCGTGCTGATGGTCGAATCCGAAGCGCAGATGCTCAGCGAGCAGGTGATGCTCGGTGCGGTTCTGTTCGGGCACGAGCAGATGCAAGCCGCGATCAAGGCGATCAACGAGCTCGCCGCCGCTGCCGGCAAGCCGAAGTGGGACTGGAAAGCCGCCGACACCTCCGCGGTGAAGACTTTCGTCGCCAAGCACGAAGCCGCGCTGGCGCAGGCCTACACCCTCACCGACAAGCAGAGCCGCTACGCCAAGCTCGATGAAGTGCGCGATGCCGCCGCCGCTGCGCGCGCCGAGGATGCGCTCTACAGCGAGTCCGATGTCTACAACGCGGTGCAGGAGCTCGAAGCCAAGATCGTGCGCAACCGCATCCTCGACGGCCAGCCGCGCATTGACGGTCGCGACAAGGTGACGGTGCGTCCGATCACGGTCGGCACCAGCGTATTCCCCCGCACTCACGGCTCGGCCGTGTTCACGCGCGGCGAGACCCAGGTGCTGGCGGTGGCCACGCTCGGCACCAGCAAGGATTATCAGATCATGGACGCCATCGAAGGGGAATGGCACGAGACGTTCATGTTCCACTACAACTTCCCGCCGTACTGCGTCGGCGAGACCGGCCGCATGAACGCGCCCAAGCGCCGGGAGATCGGCCACGGCCGTCTGGCCAAGCGCGGTGTTGCCGCGGTGCTGCCCGACCTTAAAACCGAGTTCCCTTACGTGCTGCGTGTGGTATCCGAAGTCACCGAATCCAACGGCTCCAGCTCGATGGCCTCGGTCTGCGGCGCCTGTCTGGCGCTGATGGACGCCGGCGTGCCGATCAAGGCGCCGGTCGCCGGCGTTGCCATGGGCCTGATCCTCGAAGGTTCGCGCTGGGCGGTGCTCACCGACATCCTCGGTGACGAAGACCACCTCGGCGACATGGATTTCAAGGTCGCCGGTACCCAGGATGGCGTCACCGCATTGCAGATGGACATCAAGATCGCCGGCATCACCGGCGAGATCATGAAGCAGGCGCTGGAGCAGGCCAAGGCCGCGCGTCTGCACATCCTCGGCGAGATGGGCAAGGTCATCACCAGCCCGCGCAAAGACTTGTCGCCCTACGCTCCGCGCATCAGCATCATCAAGATCAACCCGGAACGCATTCGCGATGTCATCGGCAAGGGCGGCGCCACGATCAAGGCGCTGCAGACCGAAACCGGCACCGAGATCGACATCGAGGAAGACGGCACCGTCAAGGTCGCCGCCGTGGACGGCAAGGCTGCCGAGGCCTGTATCGCCCGCATTCAGGCACTGACCCGCGACGTACAGGTGGGCGAGATCTATGAAGGCCGTGTCGCCAAGCTGATGGATTTCGGCGCGTTCGTGACGATTCTGCCCGGCAAGGATGGCCTGGTGCATGTGTCCCAGATTTCAGACAAGCGCGTCGAGAACGTCTCCGACGAGCTTTCCGAAGGCGATATCGTTCGCGTCAAGGTGCTGGAAGTTGACAAGCAGGGCCGCATCCGCCTGTCGATGAAAGCGGTGACCGCGCCGGACGCGGTATAGTTTTGGGGGGAGTCCCGGCGGCGGCCTTACAAGAGCGCCGCTGCTTTGAAGGTTCGACCGTATAAAAAAAGAGCCCCCGGGGTTAACCGGGGGCAAGTGCGAGAAAGGCACTAGGCCTTTCTGGAGGAGACTGGTCAAACCGGAGCAAAATTTGAGCCCAGGAAACTGGGCTTTTTTTGTTTCCGATTTATGTTGCGGTGCAGTATAAATGCCGATTATGACGTTGTCAATAAATCGGATAATTTATTTTTTGTTTTATATTTAGATACTTGCAAATAAACAATTGTTTTATGAAAAAAACGTCATTTTTATACTTATTCACCCGCTCCAGGGCCCGATTCGGCAACCAGGGTCTTCTTGCCCGCGCGTATGGACTTGGCTCGGCTCAGGTTCTTGAGGAACTCCTTGCGCACGGTTC
>Ga0187893_10008056_pt1 | contig 16862 bp, 16 predicted proteins | sample MA1701074metaG_FD_139574 | JGI IMG/M metagenome (GOLD analysis project Ga0187893, IMG submission 139574) | White microbial mat communities from a basaltic lava cave in the Kipuka Kanohina Cave System on the Island of Hawaii, USA - MA170107-4 metaG ...
CACCACGAGTTCCATCGTGCAGTCGACGCCCGTCGCGCTGCGCGGGCGACCGCTACCGGGCGGGTGAGCGCAGGAATTTCTCCACGAGCCTCACCCAGTACGTGGCGCCCAGCGGAATCAGCTCGTCGTTGAAGTCGTACGACGGGTTGTGCAGCGTGCACGGTCCGACGCCGTGGCCGGCGGCGCGGTGTCCGCCTTCGCCATTGCCGATAAAGACGTACGCGCCGGGCTTCGCTTTCAGCATGAAGGAGAAGTCCTCGGCGCCCATCGTCGGCTCGTGGTCACGTGTGACGTTGCCGCTGCCGACGATGTCGTCCATCACGCTCGCCGCAAACTCCGCTTCGCGCGCGTGATTGACCGTCGGCGGGTAACTCCATGTGTAGTCGATCTTCGCGCTCGCGCCGTGCGCCGCCGCGGTGTTCTGCGCGATGGCGCGCAGGCGTTCTTCGATCAAGGCCGTGACGTCATCGCGGAACGTGCGCACCGTGCCTTCGAGCGTGGCGAACTCGGGAATCACGTTGACCGCGTCGCCGCCGTGAATTTTCGTGATCGAAACGACGGCGGCGTCGATCGGCTTTTTGACGCGCGTGACGATGCCCTGCAAACCCTGTGCGATCTGCACGGCAACGAACACCGGATCGACGCCGAGGTGTGGCAGCGCGGCGTGCGCGCCGCGACCGTCGATGCGAATGTGAAACTCGTTGCTCGACGCCATGGCTGGACCACTCGCCACGCCGAACTCACCCACCTTCATTCCCGGCCAGTTGTGCATGCCGAACACCGCGTCGCACGGAAACCTTTCGAACAAGCCGTCGTCCATCATTCGCTGCGCGCCTGCGCCGCCTTCCTCGGCCGGCTGGAAAATCAGCACGACCGTGCCGTCGAACGACGTTGACGCTGCCAGATGCTTTGCCGCCCCCAGCAGCATCGCGGTGTGGCCATCGTGGCCGCATGCGTGCATTTTTCCGGCGCTGATCGAGCGATGTTCGAACGCGTTTACTTCCTGGATCGGCAACGCGTCCATGTCTGCGCGCAAGCCGATCGATTTCGTCGATGCGCCGCCGCGAATGATGCCGACGACGCCGGTACCGCCTAGGCCGCGATGGACCTCGATGCCCCATGACGCAAGCTTCTGCGCCACCAGGTCGGACGTGCGCCGCTCTTCGAAACGCAGTTCAGGATGCGCATGTATGTCGCGGCGGATGGCGGCGATTTCGGAGTGGAACGAAACGACGCGGTCGATCAGGTTCATGGCGGTAGGGACGAAGGCTCCAAAGGGGAAAGGAGCTTACGCGCCGTCGCCTTGGCGCGCGCCGGACCCGACGACGGTTTTCATGCGGTACGCGCCGCAAAAGGGGCGCGCCCGCAATTGCGGCTGGAACGCGCAGTTCGCTCGCTTAGGGGCTGCCGGTGGCGAGCAGGTATTCCTGCGCCGCCTTGTCACCGCGGAATTTTTCGATGCGGCGGCCAGCTTCCAGAATCTGGTGGCGCAAGGTAGCGAGCGTTGTGCAGCCCTGGATTCCCGCCGCGGTCGTTTCACCGTAGGGTCCCAGCCGCGCAAACAACTCGCGCAGCGCGACGCGTTTGATCTCGTCGAGCGATTGTGGAGACTGCGGTGCGCTGCCGCCTGTCGCTGGTGTGTTCGCAGCTATTGCACCGCTCAATGTCGAGGGGCGCGAGACTGACGGGGAAACAGTGGCGGCGCTCCGTTGGCCGGGCGATGGCATACCGGTCAAGGTCGGCGGTCGCGGCTTGGAATCGGCGCTTCGTTCGACGATGGCAGCGGCGGTGGGTTGGGCTGGTAGCGGAGACGAAAGCCACGGCGCCGGCATCGTTGCTGCCTCAAGGGCTGCTTCTGCGAGCGCAAGGGCTTCGTCTTCCAACTGGGTCTGCAACTCAAGCTGCCCGGATTTTTCGATCATGCCTCCGGTTTCAAGCAACTCGAGGCAGGCGGCAAGCTCGCCGTCGCGCACGACAGGCACCAATTCAGCCGCCGCGCGGCTGCCGTCGATCATGATCAGAATACGCCGCGCGGGCAGCGGGACCGTGCCGCTTCGTTGCGCGACCTCGGCAACTCCCTTGCCGGTTTTCGAGTAGATCAGTGCGAGATTCATGGTTGTCGAGTTCGTTGCACGCGGTGAAGGGGCAGGACGCAGCGTGACGCCGAAACGGACAAGACGGCGGCCGCAAACGAAGGCGTCCGTTTCATCTTTTCCGTGCATCCACGTGAGCGATCGCGCCTCAAGTTTTCGTCGCAGCGGTCGAAAGCCGCCGCTCCCGAGACCCGCGGCCGCGACTAGACTTCGCGCGTGAACTCGCCCCGTGACACAGCCGCACTCGCCGCCCCGTCGGCCGCGGCGCTGGAGTGGATCGACCGGCTGATCGGATTTCCCACAGTCAGCCGCGATTCCAACCTCGGATTGATCGAATGCGCGCGCGACTATCTGTCGTCGCTCGGCGTCAAGCCCTCTCTCGTCTACGACCGGCACGAGAAAAAAGCGAATCTGTTCGTCACCCTCGCCGATGACGCGGCCCGCGCCAAAGGCGGCGGTCTGGTGCTGTCGGGCCACACGGACACGGTGCCCGTGGACGGGCAGGAGTGGGCGAGCGACCCCTTCAAGGCGCGGCATGCCGGCGATCGCATCCATGGCCGCGGCAGCGCCGATATGAAAGGCTTCATCGCGATTGCGCTGGCGTGGGCGCCGCGTTTTCTCGCTACGCAGGACAAACCCCCGATCCATCTGGCGTTGACCTACGACGAGGAAACCACTTTTCTCGGCGTGCGCGGCCTGGTGGCCGATCTGCTGGAGCGCGGGGTCAAGCCGGCCGGCTGCATCATCGGCGAGCCGACCGATATGCGCGCGATCGTGGCGCACAAGGGAAAACGCAACTGGCGTTGCTGCGTGCGCGGCCGCGAAGCGCATTCATCGCTGACGGCCGAGGGCGTCAACGCGATCGAGTTTGCGGCGCGCGTCATCGGCCGCATTCGCGGCGTTGCCGATCGACTGGCGAACGAAGAAGCGCGCGACGCGCGTTTCGACGTTCCGTACACGACCCTGCAAACCGGCGTGATCTCGGGCGGCATCGCGGTCAACGTTGTGCCGCGCGACTGCCAATTCGTCTACGAGTTGCGCAATCTGCCGTCGGCGTCGCTCGATGCGTTGTCGGACGAGATCGCCGGCTACGCGCAACGCGAGCTGCTGCCGGCAATGAGGCGCGTTGCGCCGGAAGCCGATATCCGATTCGAGAAGGAATTCGATCTGCCGGCATTCGGGATTGCCGCCGACGCGCCACTCGTGCGCTGGGCGCAGCGCACGGCGCGCGCCGAACATCTTGGAACCGGCGCGGTCGGCTTTGCCACCGAGGCCAGCATCTTCGCGAGCGCCGGCATTCCAACCCTGGTGATGGGCCCGGGCGCGATCGCGCAGGCGCACAAGCCTGACGAGTACATCAGCTACGAACAGGTCGCGGCGTGCGAGCGCTTTTTCGAGCGCATCGCGCAGCAGGAATTGATGCTGCCGGTCTGATTTACATTCGCCTTATCGCAGCGGTTTGCCTGGCGCGATCACGCCATCGGCGCGCGCTTTCAGGTATGCGTACATCGCATCCAGGTTCGCGACCACCACGGCGTTGCCGCGGTAGCCAGGCATGCCGCGCCCAATGTCGCCGTCGAGCACAAGACGGTCAAAGCGCCTGCCCCGCAGGGTTGCGAACAGAAGGCGGCGTCTGCGTTGTTGGCCGGCTCGGCCGTAGCTCGGCTACTGTCCTTCGCCAGCCGCCTAGCATCCACTGTTCGCAACGCGGTTAGCGGGGATTCTGAGATAGGTTCTAGTCACGCCGCAACGAAGTGAGGGATCGACATGAATCAGGCCGCCACCTGCAGTGCCATCACGGACGAACTGAAGGAGAAGATGTTCAGAGGCGATTTTGACAAGCTGCTCGACTGGTGGCGGCAAGACAAGATTGCCCCGCACCAGAATCTTGACGCGAGCACCGGCGAGCGTACTGAAGAAGCGAAGAGTCGCTTCCCCAGCCGCATCTAACGCGGCGCCAACATGCCGGTCACGCGCGTGCCGCGGACCATGTCCGCGGCACGCCGATTGCAAAGCTCTGCTACTCAGTGAACGGAGTAGTGGGCAAACGTTCCGTCGGCAAGCAAGACGCCGGGCACGTTGCGGTCCGATTGGGCTTTGCTTGCCACGACAACGCTTTTCTTGGTGCTGGGCACCGATACCGCAGGCGCGGGCGCCCAAGCCCGTACCGGCGCCGGCGCGACAGCGGCCACCTGGTCACGCTTCGAGGTTGCGGCGACCGCCGTCGCCGCAGCCAGGACGCTAAGCAGCGCTACGGCAAGAAGTCTGACGTTCCACATATGGATTCCTTCGATGTCGAAAATTTGCGAGATCGAAGTCGACCACTGGACGCCCTGATGCACTCTTAAGGGATCAACGGCGCCGATCGCTCTTTTTCGGGCTTAAGAATCGCCGCGATGAGACGACGGTCCATTTGCGGCAGCGGCGCTAGTATCGGTTCGATGAGCGCCCAAATCGTCCGCACCGCCTGCCCCCACGATTGCCCGGACACTTGCGCGATGGTGGTGACGGTTGAAGAACGCGCCGGCAAGCGCGTCGCCGTGAAGATCGCGGGCGATCCGACGCACCCGACCACTCGCGGCACCCTGTGCGCGAAGGTCAGCCGCTACCTCGAGCGGACTTATCACCCGGGGCGGTTGCTGTTTCCGCTCAAGCGTGTCGGCGCAAAGGGCAAGGGCGAGTTCGAACGTGTGAGCTGGGATGAGGCCTTTAACGAAATTGCTGCACGTCTGAAAACGATTGCCGCAGACGACCCGCAGCGCATCGTGCCGTACTCGTACGCCGGCACGATGGGTCTGGTGCAGGGCGAATCGATGGCGGCGCGGTTCTTCCACAAGCTCGGCGCAAGTTTTCTCGATCGCACGATCTGCGCCACCGCCGGCGCGGAGGCGATGACACACACGATTGGCACGCGCACCGGACCGGCAATGGAAGCGTTCGCCGACGCGAAGCTGATCGTCTTCTGGGGCTGCAACGCGATCACGTCCAACCTGCACCTGTGGAGCTTCGCGCAGGAAGCGAAGCGCAAGGGCGCGAAGCTGATTGCGATCGATCCGTACCGTTCGCTCACGGCGGAAAAGTGCCACCAGCACATCGCGCTGCTGCCGGGAACCGATGGCGCGCTCGCGCTTGGTCTGTTGCACGTGCTGATGCGCGAGAACTGGCTCGATCGCGACTACATCGAGCGCCACACGCTGGGGTTCGAACCGCTGGCGGCGCGCGCGCGCGAATTCGAACCTCAGCGCGTGGCTTCGATCTGCGGCATCTCCGCCGGAGAAATTGAACAGCTCGCGCATGACTACTGGCACATCCGTCCGGCTGCGATACGCCTGAACTACGGCATGCAGCGCGCGGCCGGCGGCGGCAACGCCGTGCGCGCGGTGACGTGTTTGCCTGCGCTCACCGGCCATTGGCGCGATCCCGCGGGTGGCGTGCTGCTGTCGTTGAGTGGAGCTTTCAACGCCGACACGAATGCGTTGCAGCGACCTGAACTCCTCGGCGGCAGGCGCCCGCGAACGATCAACATGAGCACGATCGGCGACGACCTGCTTGCCGCCGATCCGCCGATCGAGGCGCTCGTCGTCTACAACAGCAATCCGGTTGCGGTGGCGCCGGACTCGCGCACGGTCGCGCGGGGTTTCGCGCGCGAAGATCTGTTTACGGTCGTGCTCGAGCACTTTCGCACCGACACCGCCGACTACGCCGACTTTGTGCTGCCTGCGACCACGCAGCTTGAGCACGTCGACGTGCACAAGGCTTACGGTCATCTCTACATGGTGGCGAACAATGCCGCCATCGATCCACTCGGCGAATCGCTGCCGAACAGCGAGATCTTCCGGCGCCTGGCGAAAAGGATGGGATTCGACGAACCGTGTTTCGCCGACAGCGATGACGAGATTGCGGCGCAAGCGTTCAAGCGCAGCGGCACGACCGCGAGCTTCGACTGGCAGACGTTGAAGGAGAAGGGCTGGCAGCGGCTCGATGTTGGCGAGCGCTACGCGCCGTTTGCCGAGGGCAATTTTCCGACACCCAGCGGCAAATGCGAATTCTTCGCTGCGCACCTTGAAAGGCTCGGCATCGATCCTTTGCCGGACTACGTACCGCCGAACGAAGGGCCGACCAGCAACCACGAGCTCGCGCAGCGTTATCCGCTCGCGATCATTTCGCCGCCGGCGCGCAACTTCCTGAACAGCAGTTTCGTCAACGTTCAGAGCCTGCGCGATACGGAAGGCGAGCCGTGGCTCGAGATCAACCCGAAAGATGCAGAAGAGCGGGCGATCGTTACCGGCGATCGCGTACGCGTGTTCAACGACCGCGGCAGTTTCACGTTGAAAGCGCGCGTGACCGATCGCGCGCGATCCGGCGTGGTGGTGGCGTTATCGATCTGGTGGAAGAAACTCTCGCGCGACGGCAAGAACGCGAACGAGGTCACCAATCAACGCCTGACCGACATCGGCCGCGCGCCTACCTTCTACGACTGTCTGGTCGAGGTCGAGCAGGACACCCGGTAACGCGTTAAGACGAACAGCCGAGCCTGCCGGCACCACCTGTGCGGCGGACTAGCGCGACGCAGTCGCGGTTCGACTCGAAGTGTTTGACGCGGCGCGGCGCGGCTTGGCAGCCGGTGCGACGATCTGCTTTGACCCGGCGGGCACCAGCATCCAAAGCCGGCTGGTAATCGGTGCAATCAACGTTTGCAGTTCGGTTGTCATATCGCCCCCGTAAAAGGCATGTTGTAGGTCATATGCCTACTTTACGTGTAGGGCGAATTCCTAATCGACTGAAGTGCGTGCCTGAACCGCGCCAATTCACGTTCGATATCACGGCTCTCCGTCATGGCATTGGCGGGCCTCGGGCGCGCAGGCAAAATCGATTCAAAGGTCGAGCGAGTGCAGCACGCCGCAACATTCAACAGCCCGAGACTTGCGCCGGGCGTGTGGTCTTATCCCGCTTGGGAGTTGTGGTTTGGAGTGCCGGCGCGGTCGATCGATGTCATTCGCAGAGCCGACCAGAGGCTTCTGACGCTGCTGGCCCACGCGCGCAGCGCAACGCGGCTGTACGGTGAGTTGTATCGCGATCTGCCGCCGACATCGCAGCTGCGCCTGACCGATCTGCCGGTGCTCACAAAGTCGATGTTGATGGCGGACATCGCGGCGAGCTGCTCCGATCCAGACATCACCGGCACTGCACTCGACAGCTTTCTCAGTGACAGCAAGCCGGGCGAGCTTTTTCGCAATCGTTATGCACTGTGGACGACGTCGGGCACCACCGGGACGCCGGGAATTTTCCTGCACGATCGCGCCGCGCTTGCGGTGTACGACGTACTCGAACTGATTCGTTTTCGCGGCGAAGGCAACGCGGCCGGCCTTGCCGCCAATCTGTTCAAGAATGACCGGTACGCGATGGTGGCGGCTACCGGCGGTCACTTTGCCGGTGTCTCCACAATCGAGCGCCTGCGCGCAAGCTATCCATGGCTTGCCAACCGCCTGCGCTGCATTTCGCTGTTGCAGCCCTTGTCGCGACTGGTCGCTCAGTTGAATGATGCGCAGCCGACCGTGCTCGCCACGTATCCGACCGCCGCGTCGATGCTTGCCGATGAGCAACGCGCCGGGCGCCTGCATCTGAAGTTGAACGAACTGTGGACCGGCGGCGAGTGTCTGGACGATGCGGCGCGCGAACGTCTGGCGCGTGAATTCGGCTGCCGCATACGTAATGGCTATGGCGCCTCGGAATTTCTCTCGATAGCGGCCGAATGCAGATGCGGCCGACTGCACGTCAATACCGATTGGGTGCTGCTGGAAGGGGTGGACAAAAGCTACCGGCCGGTGGCGCCGGGTGAAGCCTCGCATACGGTTCTGTTGACGAACCTCGCCAATCGCGCGCAGCCGTTGATCCGGTACGACCTGGGCGATTCGATCACTATGCTCACCGACCCTTGCGCGTGCGGGTCGGTATTGCCAGCGGTCCGGGTCGAGGGGCGCAACGACGATGTTCTGTCGCTGGCGGCGGAATCTCAAACTGAAATCAAGCTGCTGCCACTGGTCATTTCTACCGTGTTGGAAGAAGGCGCGCATGTGCACGACTTTCAACTGGCGCAGACCGATAGAGCGCGACTTGAGCTTCGGCTTGCGCCGGCCGAACGGTCGCGCGCGCCGGCTGCCGCAGCGGCGCTGCGACATCATCTGGACGAACACGGCCTGCGCGAAGTTGTGATTGAAGTCGCCAGAGGCGAGCCGCGTCGCAGCGGCCACAGCGGCAAGGTCAGGCGCGTGCAGAACGAAACGCGGTGTCTTCCCGTAGCAGCTGCGCGCCAGCGACAACGACGGGGCAAGCGCCATCATGCAGAATCGGCGGCGTGAATGCGCCACCGGCTAAGCCTCGACCAAAGTCTCTAAAACGCTTCGCGATCGCCCTCGGCGCCGCTGTTCTGCTGCTTGCCGCCGCGGCGGGTTGCACAACGGTCGGCTATTACTCGCAGGCGGTGCGCGGCCACTTTGCTCTGTTGGCCGCGGCGCGACCGATCGACGACTGGCTGCGCGACCCGGCGGCGCCGGAAAGCCTTAAACAGCGGCTGCTGCGGGCGCGCGTGATGCGCGACTTCGCGGTGCGCGAGCTCGGATTGCCGGACAACGGCAGCTATCGGGAATACGCCGATCTGGAACGTCCTGCCGTGGTGTGGAACCTGTTCGCCACACCCGAGCTGTCGCTCGAACTGAAAACCTGGTGCTATCCGTTTTTTGGCTGCGCAACCTATCGCGGCTATTTCGCGAAGGGTGATGCCGAGCGACACGGCGCCGAATTGCGCACGCAGGGGTTTGACGTCAACGTGGCTCCGGTGCCGGCGTATTCGACGCTCGGCTGGTTTGACGATCCGTTGTTGAACACATTCATCCACTATGGAGAAGGCGAACTGGCGCGGCTGATCTTTCACGAGCTTGCGCACCAGGTGGTCTATGCGCGCGACGACACCGTGTTCAACGAGAGTTTCGCGACCGCGGTCGAACGAGAAGGCGTGCGCCGCTGGCTCGCGGCACAGGGTGACGGCGAGACACGGGCCGCTTACGCGCGGTTCGAAGCGCGGCATTCCGATTTCCTGCAGCTGCTGCTTGCGCACCGGAAACAGCTGGCGGCCGTTTTCGCTTCGACGGCAAGCGACGCGGAAAAGCGCGCGCGCAAAGTGGCGGTGTTCGCGCAACTGCAGTCCGAGTACCAGCGCTTGAAAGCGGAACGTTGGGATGGCTGGCCCGGTTACGACCGCTTCTTCGCGCAGGACCTCAACACGGCGCATCTGGCCGCCGTGGCTGCATACAACGATCTCGTGCCTGCGTTCGAGCGACTGCTGGCCGGCGTCGATGGAGATCTGGCGAAGTTTTATCGCGAAGTCGCGAAGCTGGCTGCGCTGCCGAAAGGCGAACGCGAGCGGCGGCTGAACGGCGCGTAGCCGGACTAGAACCTATCTCAGAATCCGCGCTGACCGCGGCGGGGTCGCATTGGGTGCAGGGCGAGGCGCGGCGAGGGGACCATCTGATGCAAGGACCCGAGCCTGTTCGCAACGCGGTCAGCGGGGATTCTGAGATAGGTTCTATGATTGCCGCCCTCGCGAAGGCCTAGGGAGGCTCTGAAAACTACTGCGCGGCCCGATCTTCCGCCTGCGGCTCTTCGCTGTACTACTCGTACAGGTCCGCTGCTCGGCGCAACCTCGGGCCGCTCGCTACGTTTTTCAGAGCCTCCCTAGCCTTCGCGCGTACATAAAACATCAAGGAGACGGCAATGAACGCACCGATGACCGCGGCGGCGGATCGCATCTGGCTGAAACACTATCCGGCCGGCGTGCCGGCGACCATTGACTTCAACCAGTACAAGTCGCTCGCGCAACTTCTTGAAGAGTCGTTCCGCAAGTACGCCGCCGCGACAGCGTTCTCGGGACTGGGTGCGAATCTGACGTATCGCGAGCTCGACGAGAAGTCCGCAGCGATTGGCGCCTGGCTGCAGGCGAAGGGCATGGGCAAAGGCAAGCGCGTAGCGATCATGATGCCCAACGTTCTGCAATACCCGGTCGTGCTGGCCGGGGCGTTGCGCGCGAGCGCCACCGTGGTCAACGTCAATCCGCTGTACACGCCACGCGAACTCGAGCACCAGCTGAAGGACTCGGGCGCGGAAGTGATCTTCATCCTGGAGAACTTTGCGGCGACCTTGCAGCAGGTGCTCGCAAAGGTGCCGACGAAAACCGTCGTCGTCTGCGCGATGGGCGACATGCTCGGTTTCCCGAAGGGAGTGATCGTCAATCTGGTCGTGCGCAAGGTCAAGAAGATGGTTCCGGCGTTCGATCTGCCGAACGCACAGAAATTCCTGGACGTTCTGGGCGAGGGTCAGCGACTGACGCTGAAGCCCGTCGAATTGGGCCACAACGATATTGCGTTCCTGCAGTACACCGGTGGCACGACCGGGGTGTCGAAAGGTGCGACGCTTACGCATCGAAACATCATCGCCAACATTCTGCAGTCCGAAGCCTGGAACCAGCCGGCGCTGGCGAAGCAGAAGGAAGGCGTGCAGCCGACCACCGTCGTCGCTCTGCCGCTGTATCACATCTTCGCGCTCACCGCGTGCGCGCTGCTGGGGATGCGCACCGGCGCAAAGCTGGTGCTGATTCCGAATCCGCGCGACATTCCGGCGTTCGTCAAGGAACTCAGCAACCACAAGGTGTCGACCTTCCCCGCGGTCAACACGCTGTTCAACGCGCTGCTGAACAACGAAGAATTCCGCAAGCTCGATTTTTCGCATCTGCTCGTATCGCTGGGCGGCGGCATGGCGGTGCAGGAAGCGGTGGCGAAAAAATGGCTGGAACTAACGGGCTGCCCGATCTGCGAAGGTTATGGACTGTCGGAGACGTCACCTTCGGCAACCTGCAATCCGGTTGACACCGACAAGTACTCGGGCACCATCGGCCTGCCGTTGTCGTCGACCGAGGTCGCGATTCTCGACGACGATGGCAAGCATCTGCCGCTGGGCGCCACCGGAGAAATCGCGATCCGCGGCCCGCAGGTGATGGCCGGCTATTGGAACCGCCCCGATGAGACCGCAAAGGTCATGACGGCGGACAACTTCTTCCTCACCGGCGACATCGGCATCATGGACGAGCGCGGCTACGTCAAGATTGTCGATCGCAAGAAAGACATGATCCTGGTGTCCGGCTTCAACGTGTATCCGAACGAGATCGAAGGCGTGGTCGCGGGACATCCGGGTGTGCTGGAGTGCGCTGCGATCGGTGTCCCGGACGAACACTCGGGCGAAGCGGTGAAGCTCTTCGTCGTGAAAAAAGATCCGGCGCTGACCGAGCGCGACGTGATGGACTATTGCAAGGAACAGTTGACCGGCTACAAGAAGCCGAAGTACGTCGAATTTCGCAACGACTTGCCCAAGACCAACGTCGGCAAGATTCTTCGGCGCGAACTGCGTGATTTGAAGAAAGCGGCCTGACGAAGGCTCGTCGGCGCGTCGAAAGGAAGCGATGAAAAAGTTCAAGGACAAGCGGCCGCCGGCAAAAACCAGTCGAGGCGAACCTCGGCCGCGTCGAAGTTATGCACGCGATGACGCCGCAGCGCCGCGCCGAAGTTATTCACGCGCCGATGCAGCGCCGCCGCGGCGAAACGATCGGCGCGACGAGAAGGCGCCGCCGAGCCGCAGTTATCGACGGGAAGAAGCGGCGCCGCCACGCCGCAGTTATCGGCGCGACGAAGCCGCGCCGCCACGCCGGACACCGCCGCGCAACGACTACGGCGATCCGTATCGTCGCGTCGAACGTCCGGCCGGTGAGCGGCGCGGATTCACGGTGACGCTGGATCCCGATGTTGCGCGCGTCTTTCGCGGCGACGCGTCGGTCAACAAGGCGTTGCGACTCGTGCTGCAACTGATGCACGTGGTGCAGGGCCCGCCACGAACGAGCGAGCGCGCTCAGGGGTTCGACGGCCCGCGCCGGCCGAGCTATCAAGGCAGCCAGGAAGCGCGCGGGTTCACGCGCAAGCCGCGGTTCGGCGACGACGATGATCTTGAGTCGCCGAGCACTGCGGCCGACGAAGAAAGCCAATCCGAGCCTGCCGAAGAGTGATGCGATGACGGGCTACGGCTTGCGGGCCATCGGCCAGATTGCACTTCATGTGTCCGACGCCGATCGCGCCGAGAAGTTTTATCGCGACACGCTCGGGCTTGCGCTGCTGTTCCGGTTTGGCAAGCTGGTCTTCTTCGATTGCGACGGCGTGCGGCTGATGCTGGAAGGCGGACACGAGCCGCGCGGGCCGGGGCACGCGGCGTTTTGCATCTACTTTCGCGTCAACGGGATCGAAGCCGCTGTCGCGCGCCTGAAATCCAACGGCGTGTACTTCGAGCACGAGCCGCATCTAGTAGCGAAGATGCCGGATCACGAACTGTGGATGGCGTTTCTGCGCGACCCGGACAACAACCTGCTGGCGTTGATGGAAGAGAAACGGTAGTCCTTGACCACGATGTTTGACGGAATTCAGGACATCGGTCTCTTCATCGTCGCCGGGCTTGTGTTGAACATCACGCCCGGCCCCGACACGCTGTTGATCGTCTCGCGATCAAGTGCCGGCGGATGGCGAAGTGGCGCTGCGGCCGCCCTTGGCATCGGCGCCGGCTGTCTCGTTCATACGCTTGCCGCGGCGATCGGTGTGTCCGCGTTGATCGCGGCGTCGGCCGACGCCTTCGCCGCGATCAAGTGGCTGGGCGCTGCTTATCTGCTGTATCTCGGTGTGCGGCTGCTGTTCTTGCGGTCGTCCGCCGGCGGGGAGCCAAGCCCTACGCGAGACACGGCTGCGCGATCCAGTTTCGTGCAGGGCTTGCTGACGAACGTGTTGAACCCGAAGGTCGCTTTGTTCTTTCTTGCGTTCCTGCCGCAGTTTGTCGATCCAGGCGCAAGTGACAAAGCGGTCCCGCTCGTCTGGCTCGGTCTAATCTTCAACGCCAACGGATTGTTGTGGAATCTGTTGGTGGCGTGGCTGGCGGCACGCTCGCTGCAACGATTCTCCAGGGCAACCGCTGCGCGGCGCTGGTTCGATCGCGCACTCGGCGCGCTTTTCGTCGCGCTGGCAGCACGTCTCGCGGCGGCGCGGTCTGCGTAATTTAGACAGCGCATCCCGTCGATCGACATAGGGATTCGCCGCGATCGGTGTCGGCTCAACACCGACAAAGTTTTCGCAGTCAGTGGTAGTCGAGGCTTATCGCGCCATTGATCTCGTCCGTCCGACCTAACTTCTCGCGTGATCCGGCGCTTCGCATCGAAGCGCGGGCGCGGAGCGGTCGATGCGGTCGTTTGCTGTCTACGTTGGGCTTGTGTTCACAGTGGTGACTGGCGCTGCCTGCGCCGGCGAAACAAGTTACGAATTGCAGCTGCCCGGGGTGTCGCATCACTTCGGCAAGCCGCGCCAGGCCGGCAAGTCGTGGAATGAATTTCACGACGGTCTCGGCCTGCAACGCACCGCCGTTCGTAGCGACCTCGTGTGGCGCGCCGCCGGCGGTTTTATCCGCGACAGTTTTAGTCGCCAGGGACTTTATGCGGGCGGTTCAATCGGTCTGCGCGCCATCGATAACTCGATCGACGTCGAGTTCGCCCTTGCGCCGATGCTGCTGTACCGGACCACGCGTTTTGACAACGGGCAAGGCAAAGCGCCGTACAAGCTCATTCCGATCGTATTGCCGATGATCGTCGTCGGCCACGATGCGAGCGGAATCGGCATCAACATCACGGCATTGCCGGCCGGAAACTTCGGCAAGGATCTGCGCTTTCCGGCATTGATATTCGCGCAGTTCACCTGGCGGATACGCTAAAAACCGAGCTTCGAATGGCAAATCGTTGACCGTAGCTGCGTCGCGCGGCTATCGTGACTCACCGTGTCAGCACTACGAATCGCCACACTGAACTGCCTGAATCTCGCGTTGCCGTCGCGGCGCTTCTACGACGGCATCGAACCGTATTCGGCGGACGAATACATCGCCAAGACGCAGTGGCTGGCGCAGATGCTCGATCGCCTCAGCGCGGATTTCGTGCTCGTGCAGGAGGTGTTTCACCGCGCGGCGCTCGAAGACGTTGTCCGCCAAAGCGCGGCCGGGTCCCGCGGCTGGTCATTCAGCGTTCCGTTCGCCGAGGAAAGCAACGACAAGCCGCGACTTGGCCTGATCTGGCGCAGCACGTGGCAACCGCAGATCGACTCGGTCGTTCAGCTTGCGCCCGGCGATGTCGTCACGATTCCGGAGTGCGGACCGCACGACGCGTTTTCCCGTCCACTGCTGCGGGCGCGCGTGTCGTGGCCGCCGGGTGTCACGCTCACCTTGTTCAACGTCCACCTGAAATCGCGCCGGCCCGAGTTCGCGGCGAGTGAGAATCGCAGCGACGCGGCCGCCGAAGCGCGGGCGCAACTGCGAGCGCTGCTGATGCGTGCCGCGGAAGCGGCGGCGCTCCGGCAACTGGTCATTCAGGCGACGCTGAAATCGCGCGCGCCGCTCGTCGTTGCCGGTGACTTCAATGACGAGGCCACCGCCGTAACCACGCAAATGGTTGCCGATACGTCGTGGAAGCATGAGGACCGGCCGGGCCGCGACTGCATGCTGTTCAACGTGCTGGATGTCGAACAACGAGACTATCCCGGTCGCGGTCGCGACGTCGCTTTCACGATCCTGCACGCAGGCGAGCCGGAACGGATCGATCACATGCTGGTGTCGGAAGAGTTTGTGCGCGGAAGTAAATATGCGATCGGCCGTGTCGCCGCAGTCGAAATCTTTAACGACCATCTGACCGAAAGGCGGACGCGCCGCCGGTCAGCTGGTTCCGCGGATCTGATGCGGATCTATTCCGATCACGCCGCCGTGTGCGTGACGCTGGAAGTGAATCCGGCGTGATTCTGCTTTAGGTACGGTGAGGGACAGAGCACTGCGTGGTCTGTCCCGCAAGAGGACTAGAAGCGGTATCCGATTCCGAACGACAGCACCGGATACCTGCGGCGAAAGAAGGTTTCGTCCTCGAACTCCTGCTCCTCGGCGCGCAAATCCGCTTGCAGCTGCGCGCATTGGGCCGCACTGAAGGCCGGGCTGCAGTTCGCGCTCAGCGTAACGGTTGGATCGACGAACAGGATGCCGATGTCGGCGCTGAAGAACAGTCCCGGACCCGCGCTGCGCGCGGCTGTACCCCAGCCGAGGCCGATGTACGGGTTGGTGCGGTTGAAGCGCAACCGGCCGTTGACGGTTCCCACCTCGGAGATGTTGTAGGTGCGGTCATTGATCTCGATCGTGCCCGAAGTGCCGCGCGCAACCAGATCAAAGCGGTTGTTGTTGTATGCCAGCCCGGTGCTCAGTCGAAAGCGGCCTCGGCCCGGATGAAAATCGGCCAGCGCCATCGCAGTCCCGAAGCGTAGTTGCGATTCATAGCGCACGCCGGATTCGGTCAGATTGCGCGAGACCGACCCGCCATAAAGCGTGCCGCGCAGACCAAACGCGTCGGTAACGCTGAAGCCGAGATCGCCGCCGAAGCCGGTGCTTCCCGCGCGGGCGGCAATCGCTTGTGCGCTGGCGTTGCAGGCAAAACCGGCGAGCGCGAATGCGCCGCAAATCAGACCAATCCGCACGGAATCCTCCCGCAGCTTGTTGTTCGCGCAATGCCCGCGCGTTGCCGGGGTAACGGCGGGGCGCGGCTTCCGGTGGACGGTCGCGCCCTGCCTTGATGCGCTAGCCCGGATACTTCACGAGGGACGCGGGATTGGCGCGGATGCATGCGGGATGCGCTAATTTGGCAAATGAGCGCGAGACGGCTGCAGCGAAGACCCATAGGCCTTCGCGAGGAGTTGAGCGCAAGCCCGCGCCCGCAGGCGCCGCGCCAACCCGCGTAGCCCCGGCCATCCAAATTGGATTGAACGTTCGAGCGCTGATGCCGCCATCTGATCGAGACGAACCTCGCGCAAACGGGGGCGACGTCGTGAAGTATCCGGGCTAGGCCGCGACCGCGGCGCCCGGCAGCGGCGGTTGCTGCTCGATCAGCGCATGGCGCAGACAGCGATAGATCGCGGTGGCTTCGAAACGAAAACCGTCCTGGCCCTTCAGGCGGATGCGCATGTCGTTGGCGCCGGCGCGTACGTTCACATTGGCGCGGGACAGCGATCCGTCTGACGTGCATCCGCATGCGCTGCGCTGGCAGTCATTGATTGCCTGCAGCACGCGCTGTTGCCGGCCGCGCACGCCGGTAAGTTCGATGAGGACTTCATCGCCCACTTCGCGCACGCGCATCTGCATGACCGGCTCCCGACAGCAATTTGTCTTGTTCACACGGTGTATTGCCGTGTGTGTCTTTCGGCCTAACGCTTCGCAAGTTAAGTCGATGACAAGGGTAGGCGATCGGCAGAAAACGTGGCACGCAAGTCGACTATTCGGTTGACGCCGTGCGGCGAGTGGCGTCGCTCGTGTCGCGCGCGGGATTCGCAAACGAAATGGCGCTGGTTTCGGCCGCAAACTTCTGCCGACGGCTTCAATGCGCGCGCGATGCCGCTTCGATCTCTGCCGTCAAACGTGCCGAGAGCGTGTCGATTCGCGGCAGCAAGTCCGGCAAGACCTCCGGGGTGACGCCCCAGGCCAGGGACCGAAGCTCCGCCTGAACGTCGGACGGCAGATCGTGATGCAGATAGCGCCAGCGGTAGTGGCCTGTAACAGCCAATTTCGCGAATGCCTTGCGCGCCGGCGCGGCCGATTGCTTTGTCGCTCGCCTTGCGCGTA
>Ga0187893_10008057_pt1 | contig 16859 bp, 12 predicted proteins | sample MA1701074metaG_FD_139574 | JGI IMG/M metagenome (GOLD analysis project Ga0187893, IMG submission 139574) | White microbial mat communities from a basaltic lava cave in the Kipuka Kanohina Cave System on the Island of Hawaii, USA - MA170107-4 metaG ...
TCAGGTAATCCGCAATACGTACCGGCCCACCCAACTCGGCTGCTTTGCCCGCCATAACTTGTCCCCCTGCGCAACGGCGCAGAAGCAAGTCTAAGCGAAAAACCGTTAAGTGAACAGCATTGGATTCGGACCCGATTTCCCCGATACGGCATTCACCGGCGAGAGCTATTATTTGCAAACCGTGTATCGCATCAGTCCAAAGTGGGAGACATTCCTGCGTTACGACGTCTTTTACGCCGACCGCGACGACCGGGACGGCGCGAAGTTCCAGGCGCTCACTGGCATTCCAGGTCACAATCTCTTTGCCAAAGACTGGACCATCGGCGCCCGTTACTACGTTACCCCAGCCTTAATGGTGGCAGCCGAGTATCACCACGTATATGGCGCGGGATGGTTGCCGCGCCAGGACAATCCGGACCTGACCGCGACCGATAAGAAATGGGATCTCTTCGCCCTGCTGGTATCCTATCGGTTTTAGCCGGCCATGGAGCACCACCACGCTTGGTTTGTTAGCTTAAGCCTCGCTGTTGGCCAGCAGTCCCAACGGTGGTTGTCACCGCGCCATCCTATTCGCGACGCTCTGGCGCTTCGCCCCGCGCTTACCGACGTAGTGTAGAGGTTTGCAGATCCCCGCCTATCATGAGTTAACGCTTCGCAATGCCGGCTACCTAGTCGATGAGGTCCAGGAAAAGATCCGCGCGACCCATTTGCTCATCGCCGGATGTGGCATCGGCAGTTCCTTTGCGGAAGCCGCTCTGCGACTCGGCTTCGAGAACGTCACTCTGGCCGACGGGGACACGGTTTCCGCGCATAACTTGAACCGGCAGAACTTTACCGTCGAGGATATCGGCCAGCCCAAGGTGCAGGCCCTCGCAAAGCGGCTTCGTGCCATCAACCCGGCGGCGAACGTTCAGGAGTTCGACGCTTACCTGAATCCCGCCAACATCGTCGAGATGGTGGCGAAGGCCGATCTGATCTTCGATACCATCGACTTCCTCGATCTGGTCGCGATCGTGACCCTGCATGATGAATGTCGCCGGCAGAAGAAACCTGCCATTACGGCACTGGCTGTTGGATGGGGCGCGGGTTGTGTCTACTTCCCCGTCGCCGGGGCTTACTCATTCCGTAGGCTGTTCGGTCTACGGGAAAACGGCCCGGTGGAGAACGAATCCTATGTGGCAGCCTTTGCCCCGCTGGTTAAGCGCCTAGAGGGACGGCTGGATCCCGACGTCATCAAGGTGGTCAAGCAAGCGTTAACGCTGATGCAAGACGGTACTCCCTGCCCTGTCTCCCAGGTGTCGCCCGGGGCCTTTGCGGTGGGTGCCCTAGGCGGCACGCTGGCCGCGCGTATCGTGGCCGGTCTCCCGATCCTGCCCGCGCCCCACCTGCTGCTGGCGGATATGCCGAGTGCCTTGACCACGGCGGGGATCGATCTGTCGAAGTAAGCGAATCGGTTGAACCGAGAATTGGATCGCTACCCTAGCGGGTTCCTCGTTGAGGTGGATGGCCTTGCCGGCTTTCCGCGGGTCCTTAGCAATTCAGCGCCTGGACTGTCGCCAACTGCTTGCCTCGAAGTGACCGTCTCTTCTGTCCTGGCGAACCTCGCCCGCGCGGCGATTGGACTACACTTTAACCGTGAGTGCCGGCATCCGCCATCGTGTTAATCGCACGCGAATCACTAGTGGCGATGAACCGCGTCGGCTTTAAGCGGAGGACACCTCGGCATTGACGTTTAACACGGACCTCCTCGGTGCATTCAGAGAGTACTTTGAAATCATTCCAGCAGACACCCCGACCTTGTTAAAAGAGTCGTTTCGCTTGCGCTACCAGGTTTACTGCGAGGAGTGCCGATTTCCAGGCTTCGATGCGGCCAATTACGCCGACGAGCTGGAGAGCGACGGTTACGACGAGCGCTCTGTTCACAGTCTATTGCGCCATTACGGCACGGGGGTATGGGCCGGCACTGTGCGCTTGATCCTGGCTCACCCTTCCGATCCGGAGGCTCCGTTCCCGATCGAGGTTTCCACCTGGAAACAGTTTGGTGGGCACCCCTGGGAAGTGCGCTGGGCAGAGCGGCGCGCTCTGGCAGAGGTCTCACGCCTGATCTTGTCGCAGAGGTTTCGAGCGTGCCGAGGGGAACGGCAATGGCCCGACGGCGTATCCCGTGCGTCCAGGCGGGTCCGACCGCACGCCGCCATACTGGGCTTGATTAAGGCCTGTGTGCTCATGAGTTGGGAGCGGCAAACCAGGTATTGCTATTGCGCCATGGAGCCCCGACTAGCCGAGCGGCTTAAGCGGTTTGGGCTTACGTTTCAGCCTATCAGCCCGGTGCTAAACCATCACGGCTTGGTTCGTGCGTACCTAGGACATCTTCCTGAGCTCATGGAGGGTGTCTACGAGCGATTTCCCGAGGTTTGGGCCTTGCTGACAGACAATGGGCGGACCTGGCCTCGGTGATGATCAGTGCCACCTTATATCGGGCGCCCCGTGACCCGAAGGCGGAGTGCGAGGCGCTGGTAACGAAATTAGGTGAGAAACCACCGCAGGCTAAACATTCACAAGCGTGCTAGCGGGAAGCGTCCATGAATGGTCGTCGGGAGGGAGGAATGGAGGGTGGCCACGCATCGGCCCAACCGCCTCACGAAGGCATCGCCCGCCACAAGCTGAGCCTGAAATGGAAGGCGTTGGTTTTAACGGGCTTGGTTTTGCTGGTTGTCACCCTACTCTATACCGTTCTGAGTTATCTCAATCTGATTCACCAGTTTAGCCAGCAGAGAGAAATGCTTTACCAGCAGCACGTGCGCCAACTCGATCGCCTCGTCGAGCAATCCCTTCAGCGAATCGGAAGGTTTGCGGAATTGACTCCAGGCCTAGCGGGGATAGGGCCGGCTTTGGCTACTGGGGACAAGGAACGGATCCGTCTTTTCTTTAGCGATCACTGGCCAAACTTTCAGCTCAGCATGGGGCTAGCAATCGCTCGTTTTTACGATCCCAAGGGTACCCTACTGGAGCAGTGGGGGTCTGAGAGCTTGCTCACGGGGGCGCTTCCAGAGACGCCGGCTTGGGTGAAAGCAGCGCTTGCTACAGAAAACGTTCACAGCGCCTTGAATTGCACAGAGCACTGCATGCAGTTTGCGGCGGCGCCAGTGTTAGCGAGAGGGGAGATAGCTGGAGTGGTTGAATACGGTATGCCCTTGACCGATATCGTGCCGGAATTCGCCCGCATCGCAGGCTACGAGGTCGCGCTCTTGGTGGACTCGCAAGGCGCGAGTAAACAGATCTCCGAAGGTCGTCGCCTTACTAATTGGCGGATGTTTGTCGCAGCGCTCACCCAGTTTGAAAAAAATCTACCCTTATTGCAGCAGGCGTCGCGCTACCGCCCGCAAACGAATATGCTAACCGCCGGCAGCACCACCCTGTTTGAGGGACATCACTATGAGGTAACGCTGATCCCATTCTCCTCAAACGGAAAAGCGGGAACAGGTTATTTCGCGGTGATCGCCGATATGACGGAACCGATGGCCCGGATCCAGGCGATAACTCACAGAAATCTTCTCCTCGGTGCGCTGAGTTTGCTGATGGCGGTTTCAATGGTGGCCGCTTTATTGTGGCGGCCGATGACGCGATTGCGGCGCACGGCACAGACCTTGCCGTTGTTAGGACAGGGCGAGTTCCAGCGTGTGCGCCAGGCCATCGGCTCTGATGTGAGACGCCGTTGGTTGCGAGACGAGGTGGACGTGCTGGATGACACGGCGATCGCTCTGTCCGGGCGCTTGGAGTCCCTGGAGCAGGAGGTCCAGGAGCACACCTGGGCCCTCAGCGAGCGCATGGAGGAGTTGCAGAACGAACGCGACTTCGTCCGTAACTTGCTCGACACCGCGCAAGTCATCATTCTCACCCAAAACGCGCGAGGTGAGATCAGAACCATTAACCAGTTTGGCGTACACCTGAGCGGGCGCGAGGCCACCGATATCCTAGGTGGGCACTTTGATCAGCTATTCGCGAAGGACGGGGCGGATATAAGAGCATTGCTTGCTAACCCAGGAACCGGGCCGCAGCGACGCATTTCAACGGTGCACACCCGACGGGGTCCAGTACGTGAGATCGACTGGTGGCATACCCGTTTGAGCCGCCGCGGTGAGGAACCCCTGATTTTATCTTTGGGTTTGGACCTCACCGAACAGCGGCAAGCGCAACGGCACCTGAGCTGGTTGGCCGATCACGATCCGCTCAGCGGGCTGTTTAATCGTCGCCGTTTTCAACAGGAGATCCGACGCGCTATCGCGGAGGCGCGGCGCTACGGATCTACCGGGGCGCTCTTATTCTTTGACCTGGACCAGTTTAAATACATCAACGACACCAGCGGCCACCAAGCGGGCGACAACCTACTCAAACGGGTGGCGAGCGTATTGAAAGATACGGTCCGCGAGACCGACATTACGGCCCGCTTAGGGGGCGACGAGTTCGCCGTCCTAATCGGTCAGGCAGACACACAGGGAGCCATAGAAACCGCGCGCAAGATAGATCAACGGCTCTCGGAGATGGCGTTTCCGGTAGGGGATCGGGCTTACAAAGTTTCCGCCAGTATCGGCATCGCGATGTTCCCGGAGCACGCCCGCGATGCCCCGGACTTGCTCGCGGCCGCCGATCTCGCGATGTACAAGGTCAAAGAAGCTGGGCGGGGCGGGTGGCAGCTATTCTCCCAAGATGATCCGAGCCGCGAGCGCATGCATGCGCGCATGCTTTGGAAGAGTCGGGTGGAGAAGGCGCTGGAACAGGGTACCTTGGTATTGCGCTTCCAGCCCATTATCAATGTGGAAACAAGGGAGATCACCCACTGCGAAGCCTTGATCCGCATGCTGGACGAGGATGGAAAGGGCTTGATCGGACCCGGGGAATTCATTGAGGCCTGCGAGCGCACCGGGTTGATCCATGCCGTTGACAAGCGAGTGTTGGACCTTGGGATCGCACAATTGGCGCAGTTCAATGCGGGCGGGCTGGGAATAGGGATCTCGCTCAATCTTTCCGGCCACGCATTTGAGAATAGGGACTTGCTGCCTACGCTCAAAGCCTTGTTAGATAAATACCAGGTCACGCCCGAAAGCCTCATCTTCGAGATCACGGAAACGGCCGCGGTTTCTGATCTGGTCGCGGCCCGTGGTTTAATGCAGTCCATGCGAGCCATGGGATGTCAATTCTCGCTGGACGATTTCGGCGCCGGTTTTTCTTCGCTGCGTTATCTGCGGCAGTTGCCGGTGGACTATGTCAAAATTGATGGTTCCTTCATCCAAAATCTTCCCGAGGACCAGGATAACCAGGTAATGGTTAAGGCTATCACCGATGTGGCACGGGGTTTTGGCATCAAGACGGTGGCGGAATATGTGGAGAGCTCCGAAATCCTCAGTATGCTGCAGAGCTACGGTGTGGACTACGCGCAGGGTTACCACATCAGCCCCCCGCTTGCTCCAGAGGCTCTAAGGGCGACGCGGCGCGCTGCCCTGCACTAATAGTGTTAGGATATCACCGCGCGAAGTTGTAGTCGGCTTCGATAGCCGTATCAAAGTCACCGACCGCGAATCCCGCACCCTCGCCGCCCTATGCGACGCGCCGCTGCCCAATATACCTCCGGCGAGCTGCTAATTTTCAATGCCAAACGCATAATTAAGAAGGCGACATTATGACCAAGAAACGATCCGTTACACCGCTAAGAACAACCCGCGTGGAGCCAGCACGTATCGAATACCTGCGGATCGAGAACTATCGGGCGCTATGCTCGGTCGAGCTGAAAGGAATTACCCCCTTGACCGTGCTTCTCGGTCCGAACGGCAGTGGCAAATCCACAGTGTTCGACGTCTTCAATTTTCTCTCTGAGTGTTTTCAGTTTGGCTTGCGGGCATGCCTGGGATCGCCGAGGTAGAGCCAAGGAGCTAAAGACTAGAGGCCAGGACGCGCCGATCGTCATCGAGCTCAAATATCGCGAACGTCTAGGGCAGCCAATCATTACCTACCATCTGGCTATCGACGAGAGGTCGAAGGGACCAACCGTGGTTGAAGAATGGTTGCAATGGCGACGTGGCGCCAAAGGAAAGCCTTTCCGATTTCTCGAATATAAAGAGGGTATCGGTCGGGCCATCAGTGGAGAGATGCCGGATGAGCAGGACAAGAGACAAGAGACTCCTCTGCGCTCCGCCGACCTCATCGCTGTCAATACCCTCGGCCAGTTTGCGGAGCATCCGCGTGTGGCCGCGCTCCGGGAGTTCATTACCGACTGGTATGTCTCTTATTTGTCCATCGATGATACCCGTGGCCAGCCGGAGGCAGGGCCGCAAGAGCGGCTTAGCAAGACTGGGGACAACCTTCCAAATGTGATCCAGTATCTTAAGGAAAGGCATCCGACTCGCTTGGAGGAGATCTTTAGGATATTGCAGTGTCGGATCCCGCGCCTCGAAAAGGTGCTCGCGGAGCCCATGCCGGACGGTCGCCTGCTCCTTCAGATCAAAGACGCACCGTTTGAGCGCCCCGTACTGTCGCGGTTTGCTTCGGACGGCACGCTCAAGCTGCTCGCGTATCTTACGATGCTGCACGACCCAGAGCCTCCACTGTTACCCGAGCTTGCCGAGGAGTGCCGCGCCGCAACAGACGCCACACAACTGGTAGTCACCACTCATTCTCCGTTTTTTCTCAATGCGGTAAAACCGGAGGAAGTCCGTGTTCTGTATCGCGACGAAAAGGGCTACTCACAGGTGGTGCGTGCGTCTGACGTGACAGGGGTCCTAAATTTTGTGGAGGCAGGCGCGTCCATGGGACACCTCTGGCTTGAGGGCCGCTTGGGTGTCGGCGATCCTCTTGTGAATGCCGGTGCTCCACAAAAGAAGGGGCGTCGGAAATGAGCGTCGAGCATGTCGAGGTCTTAGTTGAAGAACTATCTATGGAGGCAGCGCTTCGGATACTCTTGCCGCGGATCCTTGGCGATATTTCCTTCGAAATCTATCCACATCAGTGCAAGGATGAGCTGCTTCAGCGGCTGCCGAGTCGTTTGCGCGGGTACGCCTCATGGCTTCCTGAGTCGTGGCGTGTTGTAGTCATCATAGACCGCGATGATGACGATTGCGACGCACTAAAGCAGCGGATGGAGACGTTCGCCAAAGATACGGGGTTCATAACCAAGTCATCGACGCTGCACGGTGTCTATTCAGTCGTGAATCGACTTGCAATCGAAGAACTAGAGGCCTGGTATTTTGGCGACTGGGAGGCTGTGCGGATGGTGTACCCTCGCGCGACTGCGGCCATTCCGAGACTAGCGAAGTATCGGAACCCGGACACAATCGTGGGTGGCACTTGGGAAGCGTTCCAGCGCGTGCTTCAGCAGGCAGGCTACCTCAGGAGCGGCCTTCGTAAGATTGAAGCGGCACGTGCTATCGGCGAGCATATGGAGCCCAAGCGAAATTCGTCCCCCAGCTTTCAGCGCCTGCGCGATGTGCTCGTTGAGATGGCGACCGCATGATCCATGCGATTACCGTGGTCGAACACGTTACCATCGCCTGGTTCGGAAGCGTCCGCGAGCGGCGCGTGGGCGTGGTCTGGCACACGCAGGGCTCTGGCAAGAGCCTACCATGGCCTTCTCGCATCATGCGAGTCGGCGATGGAGAATCCGACTCTCGTCCTGTTCACCGACCGCAACAACCTCGACGATCAGCTCTTCGGCACTTTTTCGCGCTGCTAGGAACTGCCGCGCCGGCCGCCGGTCCAGGCCGCGTCTGCGCCCCGGGCGCCACTCCCCGTGGGCAGGCCGCTGCAGCGCCATCGGCTTTGTTGCAGGTGCTTGAAATAGGGCGCACTATTTCTGTGGCCCCTCGCCGCCGCTGACGGCATGTCCGCTTGCAGATGCATCAAAACAAGATAGACAGAGCACAAGTATCGCGACTCGCCCGGGAGATCAAAGGCGAGGTCCTCACCGACGATCTCACCCGCCGTCTCTTTTCCACCGACGCTTCCCCTTACCAATTCCTGCCTTTAGGCGTGGTGCGTCCTAAAGACACGAAGGACTGCCTAAGAGCCGTGCGAATTGCCGCTGACGAAGGAATATCTCTCATCGCCCGCGGTGCGGGTACCAGCTTAGCGGGTCAATGCGTAGGTCCGGGGCTTGTGATCGATTTCTCCCGCCACATGAACGAGATCGTCAGGGTTAATGCCGCAGCTAGGGAGGCCAGGGTGCAGCCGGGTGTGGTGCTTGCCGAACTGAACGCCCGGCTGAAGGGGCATGGATTGATGTTTGCTCCCGATCCCTCTACTGCAAGCCGATGCACCATCGGTGGAATGTTAGGCAATAACGCCTGGGGTGCGCATGCCTTGCGCTACCACACGACCCGCGAGCACGTGGTCGGTGTCGAAGCGTTGTTGAGCGATGGCAGCTTGGTGAGCTTTCAGCCCACCCCAGAAGCGGAACGGCAGCAAAAGCTCCGTTCGCCCGGCCGGGAAGGGGAGATTTATCGCGTGGTGCACGCCATCCTCGAAGCTCACCGCGAAACGGTTCTCGATCGCTATCCGAGCGCTCGGGGGATCCCGAATAATGCGGGATACGCTTTAGATGTCATCGCCCGACAGCAGCCGTGGGTGGCAAACGGTACGCCGTTTAATCTAGCGCCTTTGCTCTGCGGCAGCGAAGGCACCTTAGCACTCGTTACCGAGATCCGCGTACGTTTAGAACCGATCCCGCGAGAGCGCCTGCTCGTATGTCCGCATTTCCATGCACTGGAGGAGGCTCTGGAGGCTGTTCTGGTGACTCTCTCCGCTGCTCCCAGTGCGATAGAGCTTTTGGACAGCCATGTTCTCGCCTTGACCCGAAACAACACCGAACAGTCCCGAAACTGCTCTTGGGTCGAAGGCGATCCGGCGGCGGTGTTGTTGGTGGAGCTCTCCGGTGATGACGCGAGGCAGGTGAGCGTGGCTTGCGATGCCTTGCTCGATAGGTATCGTTCGCACGGGCTTGGTTATGCTTATCCTGTGTTGCGAGGAGGGGAGGCGGATCGCGCCTGGGCGCTGCGCCGCGCCGGGCTTGGCCTGCTGATGGGCATGACGGCGGACCGCAAGCCGGTAACCGGTATTGAGGACACAGCGGTGGCGGTTTCGGATCTGCCGGCTTACGTGCGCGAGGTGCAAGAGCTGCTGCGCCAGCATGGTACCACCTGTGTGGTGTACGGCTCTGCCGGCATGGGGGTGCTGCATCTGCGGCCGCTGCTGGATCTGCGTTTAGGCAGCGAGCGCGCGATTTTCGCTCATATAATGCAGGGAGTGGCGGCGATCGTTGGGCGTTATCGTGGCTCCTTTTCTGCCAAGCACGGGGACGGGCGGCTGCGCGCGCGGTTTCTTCCCGACACGCTGGGGACAGAGATCACGCAGCATCTGCTGGCCTTGAAGCGCGCTTTTGATCCCGATGATCGGCTGAACCCGGGCGCCATTGTGAGCCCCCCTGATCTGCTGTCACACCTGCGAGCGCAAACGGAGACCGCCCACAAGAGTTTCAAGCCAAGTCACTTCAACTGGAGCGAGACGGGCGGATTATTAGGCGCCGCGGCACGTTGCCATGGTGCCGGTGTTTGCCTGCAGAAGACGGGAGCAGGCACCATGTGTCCGTCTTATCGCGCCCTGGGGGAAGAGATGCACACGACCAGAGGGCGCGCTAACCTTTTTCGCCAGTTGTTAGCGGGCGATGCAGCGGATCGTCCTTTAGCGGCCGAAGAGCTGAGAATGGCTCTCGATCTTTGTCTGGAGTGCAAGGGTTGCCGCGCAGAATGCCCCGCGAATGTGGATATGGCGCGCATGAAGGCGGAGTTCCTGCAGGATTACCAGGACCGACACGGCGTCTCTTGGCGCACCCGGGTTCTCACTTACTTCGGCGCCCTTAGCAGGGCCGCGAGCTATGCGCCCTGGTTTAGCAATGCCGTGCTGGGGAGCGCAGCGGCGAAACGCCTGCTGGGGCTCCATAGAGCGCGTCAGCTGCCTCGTTTGGCGCGCCAGCGCTTTAGCTCGTGGTGCAGGGGAAGGCCTCAGACTTTAGCAGCGGCCAGATCAGCCGTCGTGCTGTTGGTCGACCCGATCACGGAATACTATGAGCCCGAGATCGGTCGGGCGGCGGTAGAGATCTTAGAGCGACTGGGATTCCTGGTTTACGTGACGCCTTGCTTATCTTCTGGGCGCCTGGAGGTGAGCCTTGGAATGTTGGGGCAAGCAAGCAAAACGATGGAGCACGTGATGCGTGTGCTGCATCGTTTCCCGACTGAGTTGCCTATCATTGGTCTGGAGCCCTCTGAGGTGTATACCTACCGCGATGAGCTACTCGATCTGTTAAAAGATGCCGACATCCGCAAATGGGCAGGGGCGATCGTGAAGCGCGTGGTGGCCTTCGAAGAATTCTTGGCGGGTGTGGGCGAGGCTGTGGGGGATTTAGCGTTCAATCCAGCACCGAAGGAGATCTTGCTGCACGTACATTGTCATCAAAAAGCGTTGGCCGGCTCGCAACCGAGCGTTGACGCTTTAGGATTGATACCGCAGGCAAGGGTCGCCTTGATCCCATCCGGTTGCTGTGGGATGGCGGGTCTATTCGGTTACCAGAGTCGGCACTATGAGCTGTCGCGCCAGATCGCAGAACTCGCCCTCTTGCCTAGCGTTCGTCGCGCGGCGCCTGGGACCCTGGTGGTCGCAACCGGCAGCAGTTGTCGCCAGCAAATAGGCCAGGCCCTTGGGTTGGAAGCGCTACACCCCGTTCAAGTGTTTCGAAAATATTTAGCGCCGTGAGCGTGTCGCCCGTGCCGTGAAAGAGACCTGTTAAGATCGCGCAATGTTAGAGAGACTGAATAGCCTGGCGGCTGCCGTCGGTGTCTTCGGAGCGGTCGTTTTATTTGCGGCGATTTTTTTGTACCTCGCGAGAAGAAGCCGAACAGCCTCGATATCAGATCGAAGCTACCCTCACCGCCCTTTGTTTATCCTCGGTTTCACCTTGGTGGGTTTGAGCTGGTTGACCAAGGTGGTTATCGTGCTCATCGATCCGTCCATTCCCGTTTTGGGTCCCTCACTCATGTGGGACCGCATGTCGCGTGAAAGTGGTTTTTACGATGATTCTTTTTACCGGCGCTGATGGCCGTGGCAGTTCGATGAGCCGGACAGCGTGGGCGCGTTGAAAAAAACTCCCTTACACGCTTTGCACCTGGAGTTGGGGGCCAAGATGGCTCCGTTTGCGGGATACCACATGCCCCTCCACTATACGGGCGGCATCAAGCGGGAGCATTTGCACACGCGCGCCCAGGCCAGCCTATTCGATGTCTCGCACATGGGTCAGTTGATGCTATGGGGAGAGTCGTGCCGCGAGACATTGGAGTCCTTGGTACCTAGCGACATTGCGGGGTTGGGGCACTATCGCCAACGCTACACGATGTTTACCAACGAAGCCGGAGGGATCTTAGATGATCTAATGGTCACCGATCTGGGAGAAAGTCTGTTTATGGTCGTGAACGCGGCCTGCAAGGATCGGGATCTGTCCTACTTAAAGGAGCACGAAAGCTTGGGATTTCGTGTGCAGCCACTCACCGATCTCGCCCTACTGGCCTTGCAAGGGCCTGCGGCGCCGCAGGTGCTGCGGCCCCTTGCGCCGGGCACGGATACACTCGCCTTCATGACTGCTGGCCGGTTTTGCATCGCCGGCCAAGACTGCATCGTGAACCGCTGCGGTTATACGGGAGAGGACGGATTCGAGATCTCCGTGCCCGCCCCCGCTGTACAGCGGCTAGCCCGTGTGCTTCTGGACAACCCGGAAGTCGAACCGGCGGGGCTGGGCGCCAGGGATTCGTTGCGCCTGGAAGCGGGCCTGTGTCTTTATGACCAGGATCTGACCGAACAAACGACCCCCGTGGAAGCGCGACTGGATTGGGTGATAGGGCGGTCACGGCGGCCTGGCGGCACTCGTGCGGGCGGTTTTCCGGGGGCCCGGGTGCTGTTCGAGCAGATGGCTCACGGACCCAACACCGTGCGCGTTGGCTTGCAGCCGCAGGGCAAGGCACCGGTGCGCCCTAAGGTGGAACTGGTGGATCACGAGGGAAACCGGCTAGGTGTTGTTTCTAGCGGCGGTTTCAGCCCCAATTTGGACCGACCTGTCGCCATGGGATACGTGAGCCGCGCCCACGCCGCCCCCGGTACCCTGCTATGGGCGTGGCGACGCGACCAGTTGCTTCCCGTCACAGTCGTCGAGTTGCCTTTCGTGGCGCATCGCAATCGGCGGTGAGTGGGTGGGTGGGTGGGATCATCCGGATAGTGCCGGCCGCAAGCGAGTTTCTGCATCTTCTTCAAAAATGCCTCACTACCCAAGAAGATCTGAATCGCGCACGCAAACGTGGCCAAAAATTGCATGAGTGCTTGTCACGTTGGCATGGCGCCTGTTCAATCAACGCCTACGTCTTGGTGAACGGCGGGCGAGGCCGTCTGCTCTTCCCTGTGAGCTTCATGTTCGCTCCGGACGGAGCTTTGAGGGTGCTCACCGTCTCGCCCTCACCTAATAAACCCATGATGGGCCCAGCTTCTCGAGGTTATGAGTGAGGCAATAGAGCTTCCACTGCCCGTCCACCTTGGCGCGGCCTCTCAGGGCCTCTCCACCATGCGGCACTGGTTGCTTCCAGCGATCCCCCCCGTTCCAAGGCAGGTTTGATCAGCCATAATATAAAGGTACTTCGATAGGTGCTTCCTCGCAATTTATCGAATCACGTCCCTGTGAGGGCGGGCACTCCGAATTTAATCGAAGTGCCCTAACATAGAATGATGAAACACTTGAGCCGGTCGCTACCACCGACAAAGGAGAAACAGTTGGAAAAGGAACAAAATTCTATCGTGCCCACCCCCTTGGGCGAGCTGGAGATGCGGGGCGACTTCATCCGTCGCCACATCGGCCCTGACAGGCGTCAGATCACCGATATGGTCCGTTATCTGGGGCTGGCGAGGCTTGAGGATCTGATCGGATGGGCCATCCCCGAGAATATTCTCTCCAGGACTCCTTTCGAACTGACCTCCACCATCAGCGAACGGGCCGTGCTTTCCTATCTGCGCCATATGCGGATGCGGAACCGGGTATTCATCTCCATGATGGGCATGGGCTATTACGGCACCATCATGCCCGAAGTGATCAAACGCAACATGCTGGAGAATCCCGGCTGGTACACCGCGTACACGCCCTATCAAGCGGAGGTGAGTCAGGGCCGGCTGCAGGCGCTGCTGAACTTCCAGCAGATGGTTATCGACCTGACCGGGATGGAGATCGCGAACGCCTCCTTGCTGGATGAAGCCACCGCGGCCGCCGAAGCCATGACCATGTCTCGTCGCCTGTCCAAAAACTCCTCGATGGCCTACGTCGTGGATGCGGACTGTCATCCGCAAACCATCGCAGTCATCCGCACGCGCGCGCGCCCGCTCGGTTTTGAGGTTATCGTAGGCGATCCGTTGGTGGTCCTAGATACCCAGGAGGTGTTTGGAGTGCTGTTGCAATACCCAGGCTCGCGAGGCGAGGTGCGGGATCTACGCGAAGCGATAGATGCCGCGCACCAGCGTTTAGGCCTGGTCACCGTGGCGAGCGATCTGCTTGGCCTTGTGCTGCTGATACCCCCCGGTGAAATGGGGGCTGATATTGTCGTTGGCAGTACCCAACGCTTCGGCATGCCCATGGGCTATGGCGGACCCCATGCGGCGTTTTTCGCCACCCGCGAGGAATTCAAACGCTCCGTTCCCGGCCGCCTTATCGGTGTGTCCATCGATAGTGCCGATCGGCCGGCGTTGCGCATGGCCTTGCAGACGCGAGAACAGCACATCCGCCGCGATAAAGCCACGAGTAATATCTGCACCGCGCAAGTGCTGCCTGCGATCATCGCGGGTTTTTACGCCGTGTATCACGGGGCACGTAACCTGAAGCTCATCGCCGGACGGGTGCATCGCCTGACCCAGATCCTGGCTTTTGGCTTAATGGAGCTCGGTTTCGAGGTCGTGACCAAGGCATACTTCGATACCATTACCGTTCGGGTACCGGGCCGCGCCCGACGCATCGCCGCTCGCGCCCGGGAGTCGCGCATCAATCTGCGCGTCATCGATGGCCACCATCTGGCGATCGCCTTCGATGAAACCACCACCCGCAAGGAGCTGCGCACCCTATGGCGGGCGTTTGCCTCCCGTGCCGATAGCTTGCTCAGTATTTTAGATATCGTAAGCAAGACGGTGGAATGTCTGCCAGAGCCTCTGCGCCGGCGTACGCCTTTTCTTACCCATCCGGTGTTCGAGATCTATCACTGCGAGACCGAGATGATGCGCTACATGCGGCGCCTGGCGCGCCGCGACATCGCGTTGGATCGTTCGATGATCCCACTAGGCTCTTGCACCATGAAGCTCAACGCCGCCACGGAGCTACAGGCCTTATCGCACTATGAGTTCGCCATGATGCACCCCTTCGCACCCCTGGATCAGGCCCAGGGCTACCAACAGTTGTTCGAAGAGCTGGAGGAGATGCTGTGCGATCTCACTGGGTTTGATGCCTTTTCGTTGCAGCCGAATGCCGGCTCGCAGGGCGAATATACAGGCCTCTTGGTGATCCGCAAGTTTCATGAAACCCGTGGGGAAGCGCATAGGGACATTTGCCTGATCCCGGCTTCGGCCCATGGCACCAACCCAGCGAGCGCCATCATGGCCGGCCTCAAGGTGGTAGTGGTGGGGTGCGACCAGCAGGGCAACGTGGATGTGGACGACCTAAGGGCTAAGGCGTCCGAGCACGCGGACCACTTGGCGGCTTTGATGGTTACTTACCCCTCCACCCACGGTGTCTACGAAGAGGCCATACGCGAGATCTGCGCTATCGTGCACCGGCAGGGCGGCCAGGTTTATCTGGATGGCGCGAATCTGAACGCCCTGGTGGGTGTTTGCCGCCCGGCGGAGATCGGAGCCGATGTCGCGCATATCAATCTGCATAAGACGTTTTGTATTCCTCACGGCGGGGGTGGACCGGGGATGGGGCCGATCGGTGTGAAGTCGCATCTCGCGCCTTTCCTGCCGGATCATCCGGTGGTACGGGGCGTGAATCCCGCCGCGGCCGAAACAGGCACCATAGGAACCGTTTCTGCGGCACCCTGGGGTTCGGCCAGCATCCTCACCATATCCTGGGCCTATATCGCGATGATGGGAAGCACTGGCCTGCGCCGCGCTACCTTGGTGGCCATTCTCAACGCGAATTACCTCGCCAAGCGGTTGGCGCCGCATTACCCGATTTTGTATCGGGGAAAAAACGGCTCGGTGGCGCACGAATGCATCATCGATCTGCGGGCGCTAAAAAAATCGACCGGGATCACAGTGGAGGACATCGCCAAACGCTTAGTCGACTATGGTTTCCATGCCCCCACGGTCTCTTTTCCGGTGCCCGATACCCTGATGATCGAACCTACGGAAAGCGAGAACAAACGCGAGCTGGACCGCTTCTGTGAGGCCATGATCGCGATCCGCGAGGAGATCGCGGCCATCGAGCGGGGCGAAGCGGACCGCGAGAACAATGCCTTACGCAACGCCCCGCACACCCACCGTTTGTTGGTGCAGGAACATTGGGATCGGCCCTACACGAGAGAGCAGGCGTTTTTCCCACTGGAGTGGATCCATGAGGATAAATACTGGCCACCCGTGGGGCGCGGCAACGAGGCCCATGGTGACCGCAACCTGGTGTGCACCTGCCCGCCGATGAAGGCGTATGAGTGAGGTTCCTGGGGAGCGGTTCGGACGTCTGGGACGACTGCTTCGCCTATGCCCTGGCCGTTACCGAGAATCTTCCAATCCTCACCCGGATAGCGATTTCCGGGTGCTGGATGTGCCCGCAGCCTCCCCGCGAGTAGCGAGGAGAAATAAAGTAACCCTGGCGCCTTTCTTACCTTCTTCACTCACCATGGCTACAGCCTCCAAGAGTACTTCCTTGTCGATTACAGGCGCGGCAGCGGTGCAGTCCTGCATCACTAACGTGAGCTTTCCTGCAACGCTGGAGCTTCTCGAGGCGATGGTTGAGGACAATGACTATGGCGCAACCGATATAGACACGCTCTTGGAGGCCCAAGCTGAGCATGAACGAAGTTGGACCGCTCCGCGGTGGATAAGCGCCGGCGACATCCTCTTTTTCTATCATACGGCAAAGGCGGCGACTCTAGTCAATCGACTGCTGCGTGAGGTCGCTGGCGATCGTAACCGTCGTCACTTGAAGCCTATTTTGGAGCACGCTCGGGCACGGGCGGATCGGTATTCGCGGACGATCTTTGGATGCGCCGTTGTCTCCGGCGAGCCTCAATTCGAGGCAGACGAGTATAAGCGGCAGCACTTCCGAAGCCGTATCTACGCACCGCTCGGCGTCATCCACATATTCGGCCGCCCTTTGCGAGATCGACTGTTCGTCAACTTCCTTACGCTTAGCCCGGGCGGTGCACTCACTCCACTTCACGGCGAACAGTTCAGATGTCTTAAGGAAGCTCTCGCTTGCGAGAACCCGCTACCGCCATTTCTTAGCCGCGCTGAGCCCGGGAAGGGTGGTTTCCGCGCAGTGAGCCCACAGAACTGGCTGGAGATTTCGTGTGCTCCGGAATGTCGGTTCATCGACGAGAGCCAGCTACGCGCCTATCTGCTCGACTTTCTTCTTTCTGACCTGAAGGACCCTCGTACACCCCTGCTGGAGGAGTGCGACTGCTTTCGTAATGGGCGTAATCGGTCGAGCGCGCTGGTAACAGGCTGAACATGCTTGAATTATTTTTTGAAAATGGGAAGATGGGCTCCGTCCATTAGCGCTGCGATTGACGAGATCGCAGATGTAGCCA